>JGI12269J14319_10001005_pt1 | contig 27866 bp, 26 predicted proteins | sample PeaSoiSIISIP2007_FD_14319 | JGI IMG/M metagenome (IMG submission 14319)
CCCTCAGGATGCCGTTTGGAAAAGCTCTACTTCAACCAAGACGGAATAAAACGTGGCGGAGTTGCCCAGGTCCGTAAGTTTTTCCGAAGTAAGCACATTGATGTTCTTGCCTTCGGAGCTGAGCTTCGCCCAGTGGAGCCGAGCACAAACCACTCCCGGTTGCACCGCGCCGTCTACTCGGGCAGTTAGAAGTATATCGCCACGCGGATTGAAGACACGCACCCTGTCGCCGTTTTCGATTCTCCGTTCCCGGGCATCGGAGGCGCTCATTTCGAGCAGGCCCATTTCCTCCATCTCCTGAATGTCGGGCAAATTCGAAAACGTCGAGTTGAGAAAGTTATCGGCTTTACGTGCCAGCAATTCCAAGGGAAAAGCCTTGGCTCGCTGGCTGTGGCGCGATTCGCCCGGTGGTTCAAAGTGCACGACTGGATCCAACCCTTGCGCCTTCACAGACTCGCTGTAGAGTTCGGCCTTTCCGCTGGGCGTGGCGAAATTGCCATGCGCAAAGGGAAGAAAGAAGTTTGAGAACTGGGAACTGTCATCTGAAAGCTGTCTCTCAAAACCAAGCCGAACGTGCCCCTCTCGTTCCAGCCGTTCCCGGTCGATCCCGCGCAGCCAGGGATGTTCTGAGTCCAAGGCCGCGTCGATCATCTGGTCGACCGATTCGCGGAAGCATCCATCCTCGAAGCCCATCCCTTCGGCGAGCGCGCGGAAGACTTCCACATTCGAGCGGCATTCCCCCAACGGCTCGATGGCCTGGTCCGATATCTGCAAGAAGTAGTGGCCGTAAGCGGTCTGCAGTTCCTTGTGCTCGAAGAAGGTGGTCGCAGGCAGAACCAAGTCCGCGTAGTCCGTTGTGTCGGTAAAGAATTGCTCGTGCACAACGGTGAACAAATCAGAACGTAGCAATCCGCGGATCACTTCATTATGATTGGGACACGTGGCCGCTGGATTTGAGCCGTAAACGAATAGCGCCTGTATGGGCGGATCGTCAAGAGTATTCAGGGACTTGCCCAATTCCACCATGTTCACTTCCCGAGCGTGGCGACCGAGAGGCTTATGCATTAGGTTGGTGCACTTAAGAGCTTCTTTGTTCAACTTAAATGAACCGCTGGTGGAGAGTTGCAACCCGCCACCAACTTCTTTCCACGAACCTGTGATGCAGGGCAGCATAGCGACGGCGCGGGTCGCCATACCACCGCCCTCCGAGCGCTGCACACCGTAGTTCAGCCGAATGACGGCCGGACGGGTGGTCGCGTATTCCCGCGCCAGCTTCACAATGTCCGATGCCGCAATCCCCGTCCACTTCGCCACGCGTTCCGGCGTGTACTCGCGCACCTTATCGCGAAGTTGGTCGAATCCCAGGGTGTAGCGCTCGACGTAGTCCGCATCGTGGAGATTCTCGCCGATGATGACATGCATCATTGCCAGCGCCAACGCGGCGTCTGTGCCCGGATTGATCGGCAGATACCAGTCCGCGCATACAGCCGTGCGAGTGCGATAAGGGTCGATCACTACCAGCTTCGCGCCTTCGCGGCGTGCCTCTTCGATGAAGGGCCACAGATGCACATTGTTCCCGTGGATGTTCGCAGCCCAGGCAATGATGTAGCGCGACTGCCGAAACTGTTCCGGCTCTGTACCCAGTTTTATTCCAAGAACAGATTCCAATCCCGCCTCGCCAGCGGCGGAGCAGATATTGCGCGCCAACTGAGATGCGCCCAGGCGATGGAAGAAGCGGCGGTCCATCGAGGCGCTATTCAACATTCCCAGCGTGCCACCAAAAGAGAACGGCAGGATGGCCTCGCTGCCGAATTCGGCTGCGATCTTCTTGAAGCGGGAAGCAATTTCCGCGAGAGCCTCGTCCCAGGTGATGCGCTGCCAGGCCTGTGTGGCGCGGGCGCCTGCGTCCGCGGTCCGCGGTCCTTTCGGTCCCAAGCGCCGCATCGGATACAAAACCCGGTCGGGCGAATACACCCGATCCAGGTATCTGGCCACTTTCGCGCACAGGAAGCCACGGGTCACGGGATGTGCCGGATCACCCTTGATTTTGGTCGCACGACCGTCTTCCACAGTAATTAAAACCCCGCAGGCATCCGGGCAATCGTGCGGACAAGCGGCGTGGACAACCTTCTTCATGACCTCTGATTATAAGACGCCGGCGGTTTCAGCCTGCGGTTTAGTTTCTGAGCAAAAACGGGCGGCTTACGCCGCCCGATCCATGTTGAAGTTAAAGTTCGCTTACGGCAATACGCGAACCCGACCTGCCCACACAATAGGCTTTTGCGTGTTGGGATCGTAGAATACCAATCCGCGAGAGATCAGATTAGCTGCGCCCGCCGCCTGCAATCCGGTCAAGCCGTTGATGTTGACAAATGTTGTCAGGTTGCCGGTATACNCGGTGAACGGTCCACCCGCGGAGTAGCTCATCAGGGCNTCGTTCTGCATCTGATANNTCCCCTGGTTGCCGCTGGTAATGTTCACGCTGTTTTCTACCAGCGATCCAATCACNCCCTGCCGTCGCAAGGACACCATGCCAGGCGTGAACACGCTGCTCTGATACGTGCCACCNACGAAGATGCGTTGGCCNACTACCAAAGATGAGCCGCTGAACAGCTCGCTGGTAAACCAATTGTCGATGAAGCAGATGTCGTACTGCGACACCGTGCTGAGGTTGNCAGTGTAGACGCTATCAACGGGGATAGTCGCTGAGGTCCCCAGCTCTTCGCCCACGAACATGGTCACCACCGGACCGGGGCTTACGGCAAGGATTCTNCCGGAGATGAATGCCAGGTCAGTCGTGATCAGTTCGACGCTACTGGCTAGGATGCTGCCGTTGGCCTGCACCGTGCCTTCGACGGAAACAATGCCATTCGCCATTAAGCTGCTCAAGCTATTGCTGCCGCTGTATAGAGTGTTCGAGTTAACCGCGATCGTCTCCTGGAAACCATACGGCCCCTGCATCACGAATGAGTTCCCCGAAGTATTTACTGAAACGATGTTGCCGGTGAATTCGGTGACCTGGCCCAGATCGCTGGAAGCCGAGACCGCCATCACATCCACTGCGGGCGTGACCGCGATTGTGCCGTTGTTGATGATCAGGTTGCCGCTGCCATCCATGGCCAGCGACTGACGGAGATTAAAGTCGATATGCAAACCGGCCAGGCCGTTGCTTCCCACCACAAGCGGAGCCCCCGAGGGGAATGAAACCGTAACCTTCGGGTTGCTCAAGCTTCCAGTCGCAGTGCCAATCGAAGGTGGAGCGGTCGTAAGGTCGACGTAGTTGATTGACGGCGCCGGATTACTGGCGGAGAAAGTTATCGTGGCGCCGGTATACGTTCCGGGTGCGACCGCATTAAAGCCCAACAGCGAACGCAAACCCACGAGCCGGCCGAAATCCACAGCCGTCGGGGTGGAAAGCACCTGCGCCGTGGTCGAGCCATTGTTGAGGGTGATGCTGTTAATGGTGATGTTGAACGCGACGACCGACGACACCGGCGCGTCTTCGCCGGTAGTGAAGACATGGCCCTGCGTGTTCTGGGTCTGTGTCGAGGAGGACGAGTTGCTTACGCCATTGCATCCGGCGAAACTCAGCGCGAACACGAGCAGTCCGGCAAGGGATAGAAATCTTTTCATAAGTTGCTCCTGTAAATCGGAATCTGCGGGGGAGCCGAGAATTCTTGATACCGGAATGAAAACACGTGTGATTGTAGGAAGTCTTCGTTACCTTAGGACAGATTACGGACGTAACTCTGGCTCTGGGCGCGGGATTTCATGGAATTGATACATCGAAGGAAACGCAGGGACTTGCAGGAAGAGAATCCAGGAAATGCGTGCAGGTTGCTATTTCAGCCCAACGTAAATGTCGACTTGAGAGTCTTGTGGATTCTGGCTGCGTTGGTCGTAGACCTCGAAATCTGCTTTGTACACACGACGGCCGCCGAGCTGGTGGTTATCTTCCAGGCTCCAGATTTGCTGCCATGCTTTCGGAACCACTTGCGCTACTTGCCCCCTTGCGCTCGTCACCACCGCATATCTCCCGCCTGGCACATTGACCGCAACCATACCGGACGGAACCGTCGATGCATTGCTCACTCTGACGCCGATGACGAAATCGTATTCCCCGTTGCGGTCGCTTGCGTAACCCGTGTACACGGCGTAAATCGTGGAACCGACGCTGTTCGGAATCTTGTCTCCGATGCCTTCCTTGAAGAACTTCTCCCATTGCTTGGGAATCGCACCGCTGCCGGTCATTTCCGTGGCATTGCTGGTTCGAGCCTGAATTCCGACAACCGAGAACTCTTGTTGTTCGATGACTCGCGTTTTCATTGCGGCTCCCATAGCGGCTGGCAGCGTGAGAACAATTGCAAAGCAAAGCCAGGCAACCGTGATCAAGTTTCCGAACAAGTCAAATCTCCATCACTTCTTTTTCTTTCCCTTTGCTCATCTCTTCCATCTTCCTGATTTCATCATCGGTAAGCTTTTGAATTTCGTCCATGGCCCGCTTTTCATCGTCCTCGGTGATCTTCTTGTCTTTCATTGCCTTCTTGATGGCGTCGTTGCCATCGCGGCGGATGTTGCGCACCGCGGTCCGGTGTTCCTCGAGCACCTTGTGGAGGTGTTTCACCATATCCTTGCGGCGCTCTTCGGTGAGTGGAGGCACAGGCACGCGGACGATTTTGCCGTCGTTCATGGGGTTCAATCCGATATCCGCTGCCCGGATCGCTTTTTCAATCGCCGGCAGCGAAGTGGGATCGAACGGCTGCACGGTGATGAGTTGCGGCTCCGGCGCATGCACCTGCGCCAACTGATTCAGCGGCATGTGCGAGCCGTAGTACTCCACGCTGACGGAATCCAGCATGTGCACCGATGCCCGCCCAGTGCGCGTGGCCGCCATTGCCTTGCGGAAGTCCTCCACTGCTTTGTCCATGCGGGTCTTGAGTTGAATGTAGGTTTCTTTCAGGCCCGGAATCGCGGCCATACCAGCTTGAGCCATGGTCAGCTCCCCTAGAGAATGAGTTACCAAAACTGTGAATTATAAACCTTTGAAACTGAGACTGAGCGCAGATAGGGCGAATCCGTGAAAATCTGCGCAGATCCGTGGCCAGCCTTACGCGCTTACCAGTGATCCGATCTTCTCGCCGGTCACGACCTTGCGGATATTTCCCCGATGATTGAGATTGAAAATGATGATGGGCAGGTTATTATCTTTGCACAGCGAGATCGCGGTCGAATCCATGACCTTCAGGCCTTTTTTCAGCACATCCATGTAACTGATCTCGGTGAATTTCTTGGCATCTTTCACCAGCACCGGATCTGCGTCATAGATGCCATCGACCTTCGTAGCTTTCATGATGACGTCCGCTTTGATTTCCATGGCCCGCAGTGATGCGGCAGTGTCCGTGGAGAAATATGGATTGCCCGTGCCTCCGGCAAAAATCACCACCCTGCCTTTTTCCAGATGACGGATGGCGCGTCGGCGAATGAACGGCTCGGCCACCTGGTTCATCTCAATCGCGGATTGCACGCGCGTATACACGCCTTGCTTTTCCAGTGCATCCTGCAACGCCAGCGCATTGATCACGGTCGCGAGCATGCCCATGTGATCGGCGGAGACCCGGTCCATTTCTTTGGCTTGCTCGGCTACGCCCCGGAAAAAATTCCCTCCGCCCACCACGATCGCGATCTCGATGCCCAGAGACCTGACATCCGCCAGTTCAGCAGCGATTTCGTGAATGCGAAAAGGATCAACTCCGAAACCCTGGGTCGCAGCGAGGGCCTCGCCCGAAAGCTTGAGCAGAATGCGTTTGAAAATAGGGGTGGTCATGCCTAATTCAGTCTAGCATTCGAAGGGATGTACGGGTTGGTCAACAAGCTCTTGCGGAACAAGAATCTCGTGGGGACAACCGAACCTGGCTGTCCCCACGCGAGCATTACTCAGTCTTCTGTTCCGGCTTGGTGATGGCGATGGTCTCGCCGGCCTCGCCAACCTTGAAGCGGGCAAAGCGGCGCACAGCGATGTTCTCACCCAGCTTGCCAATCTTGGTGGCGATAAGCTGCGCGATGCTGACCGTCTGATCCTTGATGAAGGGCTGCTCCAGCAGGCAGACCTCTTCGTAGAACTTGGCCATCTTGCCTTCGACCATTTTTTCCGCGATGTTCGCAGGCTTGCCGCTGGCGATTGCCTGAGCGCGATAGATGTCTTTCTCACGCTCGTAGGCTTCGGGCGTGACGTCTTCCTTGCGGACGAACTTCGGGTCGCTGGCCGCGATGTGCATGGCGATGTCGTGCACGAGTTCCTTGAAGTCTTCGGTGCGGGCCACAAAATCGCTCTCGCAGTTAATTTCTACGAGCACGCCGATCTTGCCCCCGGCGTGGATGTAGCTCGCCACCGAGCCCTCGCTGGTTACGCGGGTTGCCTTCTTCGCCGCTACGGAAACACCCTTCTTGCGGAGAACCACGACCGCTTGCTCCATGTCGCCCTTGGCTTCGGTCAGGGCCTGTTTGCAATCCATCATCGGCGCTCCGGTCTTTTCCCGGAGCTCTTTCACTTGCGTTGCTGAAATATTCACGGTAGATGTGCTCATAATAAATAAAACGTCCTTGGTCGTTCGTCGTTCGCCATTGGCAACGAATGTCGCGACCAACGGCGAACGACCAAAGACCAACGGCTGCCCTAACAAACTTCGACCCGCGCCGGACGACCCGCGCGGGTCTGAATCCCTCAGGGGCTAAAGCCCGGAATCTATGACGCCTGAAGCCTGACGGCCGCAGCCTGTCCTAATACGTCTGGGTTTCGACTTGCGGCACATCGTCGGCAACACTTTCCTTCGCGGCGACCGGCTGCTTGCGTGTGCCCGCTCCCAACACGTCTTCCATGCTGATGTCTTCCGCCCCGGCATCTTCGGATGCGTCAATGTCCACCGTGCCCGCGGCCTCACGAGCCGCCGCATCCCGCTCGGCCTGCTGCGCCGCGCCGGCAGCTGCAGCCAGATCGGCAACTTGTTTGTCAGTCATGAGCTGCGCGCCTTCGGCGACAGAATCCGCAATCTTCGAAGCGAACAAGCGGATCGCCCGCAGCGCGTCGTCGTTGCCCGGAATCACATAATCCACTTCGCTGGGATCGCAATTCGTGTCGACCACAGCGACGACCGGAATGCCAAGCTTGCGCGCCTCACGCACCGCGATCTGCTCTTTATTCGAGTCGATGATGAAGATCGCGTCCGGCAAGCGGCTCATGTTCTTGATGCCGGCCAGATTCGCCTGCAGGTGTTTGCGCTCGCGTTCGAGCTTGATGACTTCCTTCTTGGGCAGCAACTCGTAGCGGCCATCCGTGGCCATTTCGTCGAGTTCTTTCAGGCGCTTTACCGACTTCTGAACCGTCACCCAATTGGTGAGCAGCCCGCCCAACCAGCGCTGGTTCACATAGAACCCGCCACAGCGCGTCGCCTCTTCGGCAATCGCGTCCTGGGCCTGGCGCTTGGTTCCGACGAACAGAACGATCTTTCCGTCGCTCGCCAGCTCCTGCACAAACTTCGACGCCTCTTTAAACATCTTCAGCGTCTTCTGCAAATCGATGATGTAAATCCCGTTGCGCTCTCCGAAGATGAATTCCTTCATCTTGGGATTCCAGCGCTTGGTCTGGTGCCCGAAGTGGACGCCCGCTTCGAGCAACTCCTTCATGGTGATATTAGCCAATCAACCTCCTCATTTGGTCTGCATCCGGCGCTCACCCTGAGGCTGCCCCGGATTGCCATTCCCGTCCCCGCGCCGCGAGGCACAGGAAGAATTGAACACCTCAAAAAAACTGCCGCTCGTCTTTGGTCGTTCGTCGTCAGCCGAACCGCCGTCGCGAACGACCAACGACAAACGGCCAGCGAGAGACTCTAGCGCTTGCTGTACTGGAACCGCTTTCTCGCGCCCTTCTGACCGTACTTCTTGCGCTCTTTGCCACGCGAATCGCGAGTGACCATGCCTTCGGCCTTTAGCTTCTTGCGCAACTCAATATTGAACAGCATGAGCGCGCGAGCGATGCCGAGCTTCACCGCGTCAGCCTGGCCATTCACGCCACCGCCGGAAACCCGGGCGACCACATTGAACGCGGCCGCCGTCTCGGTTGAAAGCAGCGGCTGCTTGGCAGCCGAGCGCTGTGCCGGAGTCACGAAGTACTCCTCAAAAGCGCGCCCGTTAATCTTGAACTCGCCGCTGCCCGGGCGCAGATAGACACGCGCGATCGCCGACTTGCGGCGTCCCGTACCGTAATATTGCACTAGCTCTGCCATTGATTAGCATTCAGCACTCAGCTGTCAGCATTCAGCTAACCCCAGGTGCTTCACCCTTTCCAAAATTCTTGCACTTGACGTCATCCTGAACCGGCGTCAAGCCGGTGAAGGATCTCGCGCGTACAACCAAACTCTACGCCCTGACTTCGAGCGCCTTTGCCTGCGGCTTCTGCGCTTCGTGCGGATGCTTCTCGCCACGATACACATTCAGCTTGCTGATCATCTGCCGTCCCAATTTCGATTTGGGCAGCATGCGCAACACCGCAGCCTCAATCACCGATTCGGGCTTGCGCTCGAACCGCTTGCGAAATTCCTCGGTCCGCAATCCGCCCGGATAGCCGGTGTAATGCTGATACACCTTCTGCTCCGCCTTAAAGCCGGTCGTCTTCACCTTCTCGGCATTGATCACGATCACATGATCGCCGGTATCGAGAAAGGTCGTGTACTGTGGATTTTCCTTACCCATCAAAATGCGGGCGACCTGTGACGCAAGCCGGCCGAGCGTCTGCCCGTCCGCATCCACGACGTACCACTTGCGCACAATTTCCCCCGCTTTGGGGAAATAGGTTGACATGCAAATCTCCCTAGAAATAAAAAAACGCAAAGAAGACCGCTGAGCACCCAGTGAGCGCCGAAGGCGCAGGGCTATCAGGCGGGCAACCGCAGGACCTGCAAAGTCTTAAAGATAACGTACGGCGGAGGATATTGTCAACGAAGTCGTTCTACCTGTTGGTCTTGCCGCCAGAGCGGTGTCAAGAACGATGCCAGATTCAGTGTAAAGTCACTGCGTTGCAGCCTCCATCACTCATAAGCCAGCGCATCAATTGGATCTTTCTGCGCCGCCTTGTACGCCGGATACAGCGCCCCGGCAATCGCCCCCACAATGGCGATGATCGCGGAACGCAACATCCAACCGCCCGTCACCACCACCGGCAGCGTCGGCAGCCGATGAACGATTCCCAGCCGCACCACCAGACTGAAGACGATCCCCACGACGATTCCCCCGATCGCCAGCAGCACCGTCTCCCGCAAGATCACATTCACAATATAAAGTTTCGATGCGCCCATCGATTTCAAGATTCCGATCTCGCGCGTGCGCTCCATCACCGCCGTATACATTGCCTGAAAGATGACAATGAACCCGATGATCACGGAGATGCCGATTACCACGTTAATAAAAGTCGACAGTCCCGGATAGTTGCTCGGAGTCATCATCGACAAGTAGTAGGCCATCGAAGTCGCAACATATTTCTCCATCCCCGGAACCTTCTTGATCTCCTCCACCACCGCATCGGCGTTGCCGGGATCGTCGAGCTTCAGGTAGAAGATCGATGCCTTGTCTTTGGCTCCAATCAGATCTTGCAGAACCCCGATCTGCAAAAATTTTCGCGCTCCTTTGCCTTGTTCCACGATGCCGGCCACGCGAAAATTATTGTTGAGCACCTCAATCGTGTCGCCGACGCCCACGTGCTTGGACCGGGCAAACAGATCATCCACCAGAACGTCGTTCGGCCCTATAAACGGCCCGCCGTCCAGGTAGTGAAACGGCCCGGAAAGGCTTTCATAACTTTTCAAGTCGATCCCCGCGATCACCTCCAACGCACCGCTCGCGGAAACATGGGTCACCACGGGCGCCACCGCTACTACGTGGGGCAATTTCGCCAAAATGCCACCAACTTTGATCGACATCGGCGCACCGGTCAGCCCCACGATGAATGATGAGCCTGGAGGCATCACAATCACATCCGCGCCAATGCCCGCCTGTCGCGCTCGGGAGTCATTCAACATCCCCAGCGATAGTCCGACGATCAGCAGAATGAGAGTCACCTCCAACGCAATCGCCACGATGCTGATCAGGGAACGCAGCGGCCGATGTACCAGGTTCGCGACAATCATCTTGTTCATCATAGGAAGCATCTAACGCTCAGCATTCAGCATTCAGCACTAAGTATTCAACGACGTTTTGCCGTGGCCCTGAAGGCTGAGTGCTGACTGCTGATTTTACTTTTCGCCCGACGCCGCGTGATCCTTTGGCTTGTCCAGGTGGATCACCTCAGCCCCCTCGGGCTGCTCGAGTGTGAATTTGTCATCCGGAAGCGATTGGTTCAGGTCCAGTTTTACGATATTCAGGGTAATGTCGTACTCCTCCTGCGGCCTCGCGATCTCGATTTGCCAGGGAAATTCGACGCCATTGTCCTCTTTATAGTTGCCATAAAGAGCGTTGGTCGTAACATTCCCCTGAGCGTCGTAGAGCAACTGGCGATGAGGCAGCAAGTCAGTACGGCTGAAGATGATCTTACGGGAAAGCGCCCATCCGTTTTCCCCTTTGTGGATGACATCAATGACGTAGTCTGCGCGCGAGACTTTGTGACTCTTGATTTCAGTTACCAGCTCAGTATCGTTTTCAAGGACCGCAATCTCGTTCTCGGGATCGACGCGCCGCAGCAAAATCGCGTCGTAAATATGTTGCGGGCGCAAGTTCTCCAGCGGTTGCCCCGGATTGTGGGTTTCCACATCGTTGCGGCCTACCACGAAGCGGTTCTTCGGAGGAATCCAGAGCTTGAACCCTTGGCCGTCGCTCACCATGTCGAAGGCTTTGTTGCGCACTATCGGCATCAACCCGATCATCCGCAGCATCGCCGGTTTGCGCGCCAGCACGTACCCGCGGATTTCCTGGTAATCCGTGACCTTGCCTTTCTTAACCCCGCCCACCGTTGTGTCAATGTCGACCGTGGCCTGCATAGACTGAATGGCGGCGGCTTGCGTATTGATGTAGTCGATAAGTTCCTGCTGATTCGCGGTTTTAAGTTGGACCGAGTTAAACGGCGGCTCAACCTTGCGGGATCGGAACAAACAGCCCGTCAGCGGCAGAATGATCAGGAAGATGAACGCAACTCGATGGCGATAGAAAAAAGACATGAGACGGCTTTGGTTCGGTGTCAAAGAGATGAGTATACCGAAGCAGAGGATTCAGGGTCGGGTGCCAGGTCAGGCTTTAGGCTTTAGGCGTCAGGAACAACCGGGGCACTTGTGTCCTTACCCGGCTGAAAACCTCCAAGGTAGCCCACGTTGGGAATGATATACGAGCTATCGTTGTGCTGAAGTGACGGCTATCACAGGCTCAGCTACAGATTGCTATTTATTGTTACCGAGTGAGGTGTCCATGAGTGGTACCTATCGAGACTTGAAGGCTTGGCAGAAAGCAATGGGTCTGGTCCAGGATGTATACCGTCTGACCCGTGAATTTCCCAGAGAAGAAACTTACGGCCTAACCAGCCAACTCAGAAAAGCAGCTGTCTCGATCGCAAGCAACATCGCCGAAGGCAAGGGCCGTTCTTCAGACAAAGAGCTGCTCCACTTTCTGAGCAATGCAAAAGGGTCTCTTTTTGCGGTGGAAACACAGATCATGATTGCGGATGGTTTGGGCTACTTGACTCGCCCGCAGTGCGAAGACCTTTTATCTCAGTCGGCAGAAGTAGGTCGCCTGCTAAACGGATTGATGAAGGCATTCCGCGCTCTCCCGGCAGCGTGAAACCGAAGACCTGCCGCCTAGAGCCTGAAGCCTATCCCCACTACTTCCCAGTCATCACTTTCCGGTATGCTGCCACGTTTTTGTTGTGCTCTTCCAGGCTGTGGGCGAAGCGATGATGTCCGTTTCCGTTGCTGACAAAGTAAAAGTAATCCGTATCCGCCGGGTGCATCGCCGCTTCGAGCGAGGTCTTTCCGGGATTGCCGATCGGCCCCGGGGGCAGTCCCGCATGAGTGTAGGTATTGTAGGCAGAGTTGAACTGCATATCGGCATGATGAAGCGCGCCGCTGTAGCTCCCCTGCAGCAGTTCGGCATAAATAATGCTGGGATCAGCCTGCAACGCGCCATGCCGCGCCATCCGGTTGTAATACACACTCGCCACCAACGGCCGTTCTTCCGGGGCAGATGTTTCCTTCTCGATGATGGATGCCACGATCACGGCTTGCTGCACATTGTTCGGCTGGACACTGCTCGGCTGAACATTGTTCGGCTGCGCGGCGTTCTCCTGTAAATCCGTGGTCAAGCCAATCTCTTTCGCAACCTGGCGGAACTGTTTCACCATCGCCGCCGCTATCTCTTGCATGGTTTGCATGCGGGTGAACTCGTAGGTATTCGGAAACAGATATCCTTCCAGACTTTTCGCGTCTGGAGCGAGATCGGCAATCAGCGCGGTATCGGACGTCGCGACTTTAAGGAATTCCTCGCTCGAACCCAGGCCGGCGTTCTGTATGGCCTGCGCAATGTCGAACATGTTGAAGCCTTCAGGAATCACGACCGTGTGGAAATAAACATCGCCATGCACCAGCCGTTTGTGGACATCAATCGACGTCGCACGTTTGTCGAAAAGATATTCCCCAGCCTTCAACGAATGCTTGTGGCGAAGGTAGTGCCACACGACAAACGCATCGGCGCTGCGAATCACGCCGGCGGATTGCAGTTCGGCCGCGATCCGTCGCGTGGAGTATCCCGGATGCAAAAGCACAAACGTCTGCCCCGCCGGGGTCACCGGCTGCATCAGCGTCCAAGCCAGCCATCCCCCGCAGCCGAGGGCAGCAAGGAGAATCAGTGTGAAAACGTAGCGCACGTTAGGAATAGTTTAGATGAGGCGGGGGGATGCGTCGTTGGCCGATGGTCGTTAGCCGTTGGTCACCTTATAAGCGAGGCCCAAACTGCCCAGCCGACTGCTAAGTGCCGCTCCTCGCGTCCATCCAACTTTGCAGGATCAGGACAGCAGCCATCTGGTCCACCACCTGGCCGCGGCGCTTGATCGACATGTCCGTCTCGCGCAGCAGGCGGTTGGCCTGGGCGGAGCTCAGACGTTCGTCCCACAGATGCACCGGCAGCGGAAAACGCTGGCGCAGTTCTTCGGCGAAGCGTTGCATCTTCTCCGCCTGAATGCCTTCGGCTCCGCTCATGCGCAGCGGATAGCCCACCACGACCTCCGTCACTTCGTATTTGCGGATGACCTTTTCCAGTTCTCCGAAATCCAGCCGCTTGTTTTGGCGGTGGATGGTTTCGATCCCCTGAGCCGTAATGCCAAGCAGGTCGGAGATGGCCACGCCAATCCGCTTAGAGCCAACGTCCAAACCAAGTACTCGCGGGTGGGATGGGTTCTGAGAGTGGGTTGGTTCTGAGGGCACGGGCAAATTATAAAGTCCCAGCGGAAAAACCAAAGAATAGATTACGATGCTGGAATGGCGACCGGTGAAGTGCAGGCCACGACGACGTCAGTTCCGGTTTTAGCCGTGCCCGCGGCCAAGGTGCGTCCTCATTGGTCGATGAACATCATCGGAATTGCCGGAATCTTCGCGCTCTGCTACTACGGCGAATCGGTGCTGGCGGTAATGCTGATTTCCGTGCTGCTGGCGTTCATTCTGGCACCGATCGTCGACCTGCTGACATATCTTCGTTTCCCGCGCAGTTTGGCGGCGGCGATCGCGATCCTCCTGTTGCTGGCGGCACTTGGCGGAGTTGTTTATTATTCCTACAATCAGGCGACCACGCTGCTGCAGGATCTCCCGAAATACACCAACAAGGTTCGCGAGGAGGCGTTGCTATTCCGCAAGAACGCGGAACGCTTCGAGGTGTTGCCTCCGGAGCATGAAAAAGGCGTCGTGAGCGTCCGACCTGCAACCGATTGGACCGACATTCTGACACGAGGCTTCGGCTCAGCAAGCGCAGCTATTCTGGCGGTCTCGTTCGTGCCCTTTCTGGTATTTTTCATGCTGACCTGGCAACAGCACGTGCGCTCGGCCACCGTCATGCTGTTTCCTCTGGAAAACCGCCATACTGCCTATGTCACGCTCGGCCTGATTTCAGCCATGGTTCGTAGTTTCATGGTGGGAAATGTGCTGATCGGGCTATTCGTGGGGGCAGTCAGCACCGCCGTCTTCTGGATGCTTCATCTTCCATTCTTCTATTTCGCCGGTTTCGTCAGCGGATTCCTGAGTCTGGTTCCTTATATGGGCATGCTGCTTGCCCTGGTGCCGCCGATCTTTGTAGGACTCGGCCATGCCGACTCCCAGGATGTCCTGATCATCGTCGCCACGGTGCTTGGCCTGCATCTCATCGCTCTCAATCTGCTCTACCCTCGATTCCTCGGTAAGCGTCTGCAACTGAATCCTTTAGCAGTAACCATGGGTCTCTTGGTCTGGGGCGCGCTGTGGGGGGCAATGGGGCTCCTGCTCGCCATTCCGATTACCGCCGCCATGAAGATTATCTTCGCCCACGTGGAGTCGCTGAAACCCTACGGCGCGTGGCTCGGGGAGTAATGCAGTCAACCAACTTGGAAAATGAACAACTTACGAAGGTTCTTCGACCGGTGCAACGCACATCGCGTTTCTGTCACGTCGAGTCCTCATGTAGTTCATTCGAGAGGAAGCGACCAGAACCCGCGACAGATTGCCTTTCCGTCCCAATTCGGGTAGACTCATGCAGTGTTGTTCCTCGCATTCCCTCCTCTGTCCGTGGGTGATTTTTCATGCTGAATGGCGATGGCAATTTCCACATAGGCGACAAGGTCGTCTACCCCAATCATGGCGTCGGAATTATTGAGCAAATTAGCAGCCGCACTATCGGCGAGAGCGTGGAAAACTTCTATCTGCTCAAGATCAAGTCCAGCAGCCTGAAAGTCATGGTGCCCTTCCATAACGTTTTGACCGTGGGTCTGCGGCGGGTGGTTAAGAACGGCGAAATCCAGAAAATCGTGGATTTTCTTGAAGATGGAGCCTGCGACAACAACACCGACTGGAAATACCGCTTCAAGGAAAATTCCGAGCGGATGCGTACCGGCTCGTTGCTGGAAGTCGCCAATGTGCTAAAAGCCCTGCTGGTGCTGAACCAGTCCAAAGCGCTTTCCTTCCGCGAGAAGAAAATGCTGGAACGGGCCCGCTACCTCCTGGTCAGCGAACTGGCCATGGCAAAGAACTGCGAAGAGCCGCTCATCGAGGAGCTGCTCACCAAAGCCTTGTCCAAGTCGAATCTGCGATTCCCCGAAGCTTCCGAATTCCAAGCCTAAGGCTTCCACTTTTGAATTTCCCGTTCGACTTCCCTCTAGCATGCGGCCTTTCCCCAAGCGCCCGAGCCGAGCGCCCGCGCTAGGTTTATAATCCCTCCCAGCATGACGGAGCAAATCAAACGCAAGCTGCAGGACGAAATGAACCAGCTCGAACACGAACTGGTCCACGAACTCCCCAAGGAAATCAAGAAAGCCGCGGCCCTGGGAGACCTCAGCGAAAACGCCGAATATCACATGGCAAAGCAGCGCCAGGAATTCGTCAAGGCCCGTCTCCGTCAACTCGGCAAACGCATTGCCGACCTTTCCCTCATCAACATGGACAACATTCCCCGCGACAAGGTGGGGCTGGGATCGACCGTCCGGGTTCACGATAACGACAAAAACGAAGAAGTCGAATACAAACTGGTAACCAGCGAAGAAGCCGATTTCCCCGCCGGAAAGATTTCGACCAGCTCCCCGATCGGCCGCGCCCTTCTAAACAAGAAAGTCGGCGACACTGCCATCGTAGTCACGCCCAACGGCAAGCGTGAAATGGAAATCCTGAAATTGAGCACCATACACGACGAGGCCGCAGCCGGGTGAGCGACGCCAGCAGAACCGGTGCCGCCCGGGCCGGGTCAGCCCGGACCTACCGAACCTGGACCAGCGCCTTCGGACGCGCCTGCGGCGTCCTCCTGGATGCCATTGTGCGCTGGCTTGCCCTCGCCCGCGTCAACCCAAACGTGCTCACCTTCATGGGTCTGGTGGTCAACATCATCGCCGCGTTTCTGTTTGGATACGCTAACGGCGACAATCAGGCTCGCCTGTTCCGCTACGCCGGGCTGGTTATCATCGGCTCAGGTTTCTTCGACCTGGTCGACGGCGCCGTAGCCCGAGCCAGCAATCGCGTTACCCGCTTCGGCGGCTTCTTCGACTCCGTAGTCGATCGCTACAGCGACGCTTCCCAATTTCTCGGACTGCTGGTCTTTTACGCTCGCGGCGACCGCTTCTTCTACGTCGTGCTCACCGCGATCGTCATGATCAGCGCCATCATGGTCAGCTACAGCCGCGCCCGCGCCGAATCGCTCATCGGCTCCTGCCGCGTAGGTTTCATGGAGCGCCCCGAACGCCTGGTGCTGGTAATCATCGGAGCCCTCTTCAACCGCATGGCCCCGGTACTGTGGATCATCGCGGTATTGTCCACCATCACCGTAATCCACCGCATCCGCTACACCTGGACGAGAACCGAACTGGTAGACCGCGCCGCCGCCAAAGGCCAGGCCGCCTAAGCCCGTGTAGAGCGGACACTCCTGTCCGCTGTTTGACGTTACCAATCAATCCGCAGAGCAATTCCGCTTGACAACGCATTCCGAATGACTACTCTTGACTGGTCATCCCTCCCCAGATTCTCCGTCCGAGAATCTCGCAATCTGTTTGAAGACCACAATCAGGAGAGCGCATGTCCCGCCCTAAAATCCAACTCCTCGCGAAGCTCACCTTACTTTTGCTCTGCGCCGCAGCTTACGCGCAAGACGGCCTGAAGACCATCGACAATCCCGGCGGCGGCCAAATCGTCTACGGACCCGTTACCGGCCAGACCTCGATGCAAGCCGCTATGGGCGCAATCCTGCGCAATGCCCACAGCCGCTTCGGCGAGCGTCCCCAGATCGGAAGATTCTTTCAGGCCGGCGGCCGAGACTCGGTAGCCACCTTTTTCACCGTGACCGCAAAAACGCAAGCCGGAAAACATCTCGCCGGCATGGCAATCGTCTCTATGCCCAGCGGCAGCCAACCAGCCGGGGCGCTAATCTTCGACGACGCCCAGCGATTCGGCACGACTGCCAACCCCATGCTCAAAAAGCTCAATGAAGTGTGGCACGCGAGTTCCGCCCAGCCAGCGACTCCAGCCCAGTCTGCCGCCGTCCCGCCCATGCGCCAAACTCCCTTCCCCGACGGCAGCGGTAGCATCGACCTCCCTACAGGCTGGCAAATCACCAGCGCCGCCCGAGGCGGCGTCAACGCAGCCGGTCCCAAGGGAGAATCAATCCACCTGGGAATCTATCTCCCCATCATGGACCCGCGCAGTCCGCAAACTCAGATGGCGCTCAGGAGTGGACGGCCTTTGCCTGGGAAGTACACCGCCTATCCCTCCGGCGGCGATCTGGTGCAGGCGTTCCTGGCCGTCGTGAAACAAGTTCATCAAAAGGAGGGCCAACCCATTCCCACCATCAACATCATCAGCGCGAAAAGGATGCCACCATCCCCGCCGCAAGTCACCGATGCCGTTCTGCTGATGGCGGACATCGATTCCCATGACGGCAAGGGCCTCATGGCGTCCAGCCTTCTGGTCTCGGCACTCCGGCCCATCACCGGCGGCAGTTGGGCCATAACGATAAATCAGGGAATCTTGCCCAAGCAGCTCGCGGATCAAGAGTGGCCCACCATAACCGCCATCGCCAACAGTTGGCGACAGAACGGCGCCGTGATCCAATCCCAGACGCAGGCCGAAATCGGCAGAATCCATCAGATCGGAGCCAACGCCAAAGCCCAGGCCGACGCCGCCCACGCAGCCGAGGACGCCCACAATGCCAGCGTCGAAGCCCACTGGGATACCCAGGCCCGAAGCAATCAGAACTTNTCCAACTACCTTCTCGACCAGACTGTGGTGCAGGACAACACCACCGGAGCCCACGGCACCGTCTGGAACCAGTACGCCGANTCCCTNGTCAAGAACGACCCCANCCGCTTCCAATACGTACAATCCCCAGACTTTCTAAAGGGAATCGACTACTAGAATGGAAGCGCAGATGTCCACGCCTGTGCACTGCCAATTTGAAATTGATATCCAACGAGAAAGTCGTGTCTGCTCGACGTCGGGAGCAATACGATAGAGCAAAACCTCCTGCTGTTAGCCGCGAAGCGGCGACAGAATGCAGCCCACGGCGTGAGCCGTGGGGAATAGTGCGGGAAACAGAAAGCCCCAGCGGGGCGAAAGAATAATTCCGAGTCCCGTCCGAAACCTCACTCATGGCTCAGAGCGTTTTACAAGCGCCAACCGAACCCAAATCACTCAACCGAAGCATTCCCCGTCGCCGGACGCAACCCGCGTCCAAACATAATTCCAGTTTCCACTTCCACCGGCTTCCGGTCCCGCAGATACGGCTTGAATTTCCATTGTTTGAAGGCATCGGTGATGGCTTTCGCCTGATCCGGAAATGCACTAAGAAAGTGGATGTGCTTTACCTTGCCTTCCTTATCGATGATGATCCGCACCGGAACCGGATTAAACCTGTGCTCGGTGAAGACCGGATCAACCCGCGCAATCACGTTCTCGCCACTCGCGTAGTCCTTGATGCAAACCGGCACATCGCCCCCGCCAGTCCCGGCCGTGGGACTGGCTTCCGCCGGCACTTCCATCTTGCTCATGTCCAGCATCAGGCTCTCCAGCAGCTTCGTGTCCCGGCTGCTCAGCACAATTTCCACAGCGTGGCAGCGGATTTCGCTGGCCGCCACATACCAATGCAGCTCCGCCACCGGAGACCAATAAGCAAAAAACGTAAACGGCCGCCCGCCAATCCTGGTCTGCGTAGGCGGCAGCTCCAATTTGTAGTCGGCCTGCAAATTGTTCTTCGTATAGTTGATCAGTTCCTGTGCGTTGGTCGCAGGCAGCGGCGTAAAGAACATGTCCTGTGCGGTGATCAGAATGCTCGCGCGAGCCGGTCCTTTGAATGAGTCTCCGGGCGTGATCTGCGCCAACACGTAGCGGCCGCTGTCCGAAGGCGGCGGCCCCTTATATTTCTCCGTCCAGTCCCTGGGCAGAGCATAGGTCATTCCAAAATACTGATCGCGGAAGACGTTGTTGGTCACGCTTCCGTCCTCCGGGACGGGCGTCACGGAATCACTCGCGCTCGACCACGCTCCCTTCACCAGAATGACCCCAGTCGGCACCTTCGTCACGGGGTGAGTGTCGTTGGAAAAGTCCCCGCCGTTCCTCTGCGCGCTTTGCCCCCAAGCCAGGAAAGATACAAACAACCCAAGACCTAAAAAACGCAAAACTACACAGCGCATACTTCTCCCTTCAAATGTAGACGCGGGCGTCCGCGCCCGTGCGCCCCCCGAAAAAACTCTGGCGAGACCCCCTCGAGCCCCGCCAGAATCCCACCACTACAACGACCGCAGGAAGTCCAAAATTTCCTGCTGTTGTTGTTGACTCAGGTTGTCGAAGTTCTCCTCGACATTGGTGGCTTCGCTGCCATGGCCCTGATGAGCTTCAATTGCCGCATTCAGATTCGTGGTGCGCCCATCGTGGAGCAGGAAGATTCGCTGTCCCAAACCCCACAACGGAGCCGTGCGGAACTGGTCGCCACCGGCGCCGCCCTGCGAAACGTTGTCCGCCAGACCCGTGCCCATATGATGGATCTCAATATCAGAGAACGCATTCACCGGGGCGCCGCTCAACGCAGGAACGAAGTTCGATACTTGCGTCGTGCCGGGCGTCGAATTGTGGCAGGTCGCGCAGCCGATTGCGGTGAACAGCGAGGCGCCGGCCGCGATCGTCGAGGCCGATACTTGCTGTCCGTTCAGCACCACTCCTCCGGTTGGTGGGGGAGCCAGAAACCGCATGAAGTTGGCAAACGCCGAGACGTCATCCAGAACCGCCGCCTGCGGCGTTGACGTTGGGTTGGACGTGTCTTCCGGGTACCCTGTTCCAGTGAGGTTCAGGCAGTTCGACGGCAGCCCGGTCAGCCCGCTACCGCCATTGCCGTCCTCGCCTGGCAGTGGACGATCCTGCGGGAACAGCTCGTTGCTGACACCCATCTCTACGTTGTAGGCCTCACCGGCAAAGATGTGCAGCGATTTATTCTGTGCCTTCCAGCCGAAACGGCTGATGGTGCCGTCGTTTCCGTTATGGTTGAACGCACCGGCAATGCCAAAGTTGTTGTTGAGATTGTTTACCTGGTTCTTCAGCAGGGTTGAGTCGTCGAGGTTCTCTATCAAGCCCGCGCCGAACACCGGTGTGGGAATGCGAAAGATGATGTCGTTCGCCTGCTCCGCAGCATTGAAACTGGGCTGCTGCAGACTGCAACTGCCTGCATCAGAGCGGCCGCTGACCGTGAACAGGTCTTCCACTCCGCCATTGGGATTGCCGGTGTTTACCCCTCCGTTCGCGTTAAAGAAGAACGGAAACCGGGCCTCCCGGGTAGGGCCATTGGCAGTAATGAAATACGGGGTCGAGTCCTTAGGCGCGACTGGACTGCCGGCAAACGAGAATTGGGGGTTGACCGCAGCGCCCGTACCGCCCACCGCAGGTTGCGAGTGACAGGAACTGCACTGATTCGAGTTGAACCGCGGTCCCAAGCCGTTGTTGTTGCTCGGGCTGTTGGAAACTGATTCTATGTCATTGAAGCGATTCTGACCGTCCTGAAAAAACGGCAAGAAGCCGTTCGGGTCAGTCGTAATAATTGTCGCGCCCGTGCCGCGGCTCGCACTCTGAACTCCCGGATCGGTTTGAGCCAATGCCATTCCCGCGAGGAACAGCATCGCCAACGCAAAAACTGTCGCACGTTTCGCTGTTTTGATCACGATTCCTCCTTCGTAATGTGTCCTTCGCCTGGCTGCCTATACCTCCGGCTCTGCCAGGTTTAATGCGCCTGGAGCTGGTGTTTTAATTTCAGGGAAGTTCTCCGTCACGCGGACCACAAAGGTGGGCCCGCAAAAACGCGGCGGCTGGACGGTTCTTCGGTGGACGGCTTCAGGCACACGAGTAGCGCATGAAGTCGCATCCGTTCATGGATGCAAGCTCCGGTGGAATCCTCTAGACTTCAACCCAGAGGTCGCCCGACGCAACTTTTGCTGACGCAGTGGCGCACAGCAGACGAAGCGGACGCAAAAAAAGAAACCAACGGCTGAGTGGCGCAGCCGGAGTGCGCCAGAGATTAGTACAGCCCAAAATGAGAGTCAATAACAAAATGCGCGCTTGTGCACTTTCTATTCGCAATCCTTATCAATCCCGTGCAAAATGTTCACCGTAACGCCTTCCCGTTTTGGAACAGGCCGCGGTCGCTTGTCCAAATGCTAGACTATTTCGACATTAGAGAGGCACTGCAATGGCCGATGCCCTAACCGTAAACCAAACCATTCAGAAAACACTGGCGCTGGCGTCCCGCTGCACCCAGGCTGAAACCAGCGACAACTATGGGCTATTGGGCGATCAAGTCGAAGAACTCGAAGCCCAGGCGCGGGAAGTCTTTCAGTCCACGATGGGTTTCGGCTCGCTGCTGCCAAAACTCAAGTCAGGCAAGCCGCTCTCCCCGACCGATCTGAAAACCCTGGAACTGCTGATCGTCGGCGACGCCGAGTCTTTCTTGAAATATGAAACCGAATTCGATCACTGGAAGACTGAGATCAAACGGTTGGTCGGAGAGATTTCCCAACTGCAGTCGTCCGATTTGGACGTGGACGGCCTCATGCACCTCCGCGCCCTCTGCGCCGAAGTCCGTCGTGTCCTTCCCGCCATCGTCTATTACCTGAACCAAAAAGAGCGAACCAGCAAATTTCAGGCTGCAACCCAGGGCCCAATCGACGCCGACGGCTACCGAGTCCTGGCCGAAATAGTCGAGCAAATGCTCCTGTCAGAAAAAGCGTAAAAGCCGGCCACCGAACAAAACAGCCTCGTACCAGGAATGGCTCGAGCCGCGAAGCGGCGTAAGAATGCAGCCTGCGGCGCAAGCCGTGGGTCAAGAGTGAGAAGCTGATAAGCCCCACCGGGGCGAAAGACCGCTTCTCTCGCACACTTTCAGCGCCACGGCAATGCGAATCAGCCAAGGCTTCAGCCGCCACGCTTATGGATGGCCCATGCTTACACGAAAATCCCTGCGCCAGTGTTAGACTGATCAGTCATTTTCAGGAGGATTTCCGTGTCGATCGATCCCGTTCTGCTCGTCCACGGCGGCGCCTGGGCCATTCCCGACGGCATGGTCGAAGCTCATCTCAACGGAGTGCGCCACGCCATGGCCGCGGGCTGGCAAGCTCTGCACCGCGGCGGCTCCGCCCTCGACGCCGTCGAGGAAGCCGTCGTGGTCATGGAGGACGACGACACTTTCGACGCCGGCCGCGGTAGCTTTCTCAATCGCGAAGGCAAAGTGCAGCTCGACGCTCTCATCATGGAAGGCGCCACGCTGCGTGCCGGGGGCGTCGGCTGCGTCGAGCACCTGCGCAACCCAGTACGCGCCGCACGCAAGATCCTGAGCGAGAGCCCGCATGTATATTTCGTAGCCGAAGGCGCAGAGCGCTTCGCGAAAGAGCACGGCATCCAGCTGTGCAAGAATGAAGACCTCATCATTCCCCGCGAGGTCGCGCGCCTGCGCGAATTTCAGGCGCATGCCGCGGAACAGAAACCCGATCTGTTTGCTCCAACCCTCTCGCACGACACCGTCGGCGCCGTCGCCCTCGACCACAAAGGCAACATCGCAGCCGCGACCTCAACCGGCGGCACGCTCAACAAAGCCCCCGGTCGTCTGGGAGACTCATCTTTGATTGGCTGCGGATGCTACGCCGACAACAAAACCGCGGCCGGCTCGACCACAGGATGGGGCGAGCCCATCATGAAACTGGTCCTGGCCAAGTGGGCCACCGACCGCGTGGCCTCAGGGAACTTGCCCGAGTGGGTGGCCGCAGAGGCGATCAACTATCTGCATGCGCGCGTGAACGGACATGGCGGAATGATTCTGCTAGACGCCCGCGGGCGCTTCGGCATCGCCCACAACACCCCCCGCATGGCTTGGGCATTGAAAACCATGAAAGAAGAGAGCTCGGGCATAAGCCGGCACGAGTGAAGAAGTGTTCCACGTGGAACATATTGCCGGTGTTCATCTATGGAAGCGCTTGAGCCCACAGGACTTCAGAAGATTCCTACGGAAACCATAAAGAAAAGCCCGCCATTTCTGGCGGGCCTCGTTCAGGTAGTTGAACCGCGAAGCTACTGCAACTGCGGCCACACTGCGCTGGCGCAAACCGTTTTTATGATCGTGGGGGCGCCGTTATAAGACGCGTTGTAGTGAATCACGCCGTCTTCGTTCGAGCAAAAGCCGCGCACCCCGGTCTGGTTGAAAGCAGCAGCTGCGCCGCTGACGGTGTACTGCAAGTAAGGGGCGGCAGCCGAGGTGCTGGTCACGCCGAAGTAGAAGCCGCTCTTCGCGGTAGCGATGGTGGTGGCTTGCGAAAGGTTCCAGTCAATCAGGCAAGCCGCGGTGACCAGAGGTCCGCCAGCCGGACAACCGGTGATGGCGCCCGGTCCGAGGTTAGCCATGGCGGTCGCGTTGGCAGAATAGCCTTGTGCCGGGTAGGTGGAATAGAAGCTGACTTGCGCTGTGTTTACGGTGCGAACCGAGCTGGCTGCCGATGATTCATTAGCTGAAATACGCGCCCGCAAAAGGTTCGGGATGGCGATAGCGGCGATGATCAGAATAATCGCCACCACGATAAGTAACTCAATGAGTGAAAATCCGTTTCGTTTCCGTGACATCAACGTCTCCATAATCAGGGTGAGTTCTCTTGCTCCCGCAAGCGCGTGCCACTCGGATAAGATCAATTTATCAAAACAATCATCACCTTCCTACACCGCGCCACAAAACGAAAGTAACCTGGGCGGTAACTACGATTACCGGGCGAATCCCCGACCGGTGCGCGCCCGGACGAAGCGTCCGGCCTAAGTGGGTATTCCTGTACTGCACTAACCAACCCGATGCTCTTTGAGTAATCCAGCTTGCTTCTGGTTGCAGCTTGATGTACAAAGCAGCCGAACGCGCCTTCTCGAAAATGTTTGCTTCTAAGCCTGCCGACGAATTCGGACTGGCTGTGGCCGTCTGCCCACAAAAACCGCGCGTCTCTTTTGTCCGCTGTTTCCCGTTCTTTATCTCTGTACCGGAGAAAAACTTTATGACAATGCGGAAGCTCGTCTCGCTGATCGTCCTGATGTTGGCGCTAAGCGCTTTCGGCTTTGCTCAAGGCGCGGCCACCGGAGACTTGCACGTCACGGTGAAAGATCCCAAGGGCAGCGTGGTGACCGACGCTACGGTTACGGTGCGCGATCTGGCGAAAGGGTTGGAGCGTGCCGGTACGGGGAACGGCCAAGGCGAGTACGGCATCCTGTTGCTGCCGCCGGGAACTTACCAGGTGACGGTCGAGGCGGCGGGGTTCGCGAAGGCAAAGGTGGATAATGTGGCCATCACGGTGGGGCAATCGGCGGATTTGCCAATCGTGCTCGGGCTTGCGGGGGCGCAGGAAGTGGTCAATGTGAGTGCTGGGGCGGAGCTGATCGAAACTACCCGCACTTCAACGACCGACACGATCGAGCAGCGGCGGATCGATAACCTTCCCATCAACGGCCGCAACTACATTAACTTCGCATTGACGGATTCGCAGGTGCTGCGCGACAACGCTCCGAGTATCGGAGCGGCTCCCACGTCGGGGCTGAACATGAGTGGGCAGCGGGCGCGCTCGAATCTGGTGAATGTGGATGGTGCAAATGCGATTGACAACTCGACCAATGGCGTCCGCTCCACGGTCTCGCAGGAAGCGGTGCAGGAATTCCAGATCGTGACAAACAGTTACGCTGCGGAGTACGGGCAGGCCGCCGGTGGCGTGATCAACATCATCACCCGATCGGGGTCGAATGATTTCCATGGCGACGTGTATGGGTATTTGCGAAACCGTGATTTCCAAGCAGTGAATCCGTTCAGCAACGTCTCCAACCCGGCTTACACGCGGGTGCAGGCTGGGACAGCGTTTGGCGGGCCGATCAAGAAGGATAAAACTTATTATTATTTCGCATACGAAGTCACGCGACGACATGAGACAGGGTTCGCCAGCATTGGCCAGGACAATTTTGGACTGGTTCCTTTCGATGCGACGAACATCTTCGCTCCCGGACTTGCGCCTCCGGGGACTTTCAATATTCAAGTCACGCCGCAACAGGCTGCCTTTCTGAGTACGCCGGGATTGCCCGCGCCTCTTTTGCAGCAATACGCATTTCTGGCGGGTGGTTCTTCGGCCATTGCTTTGAACGGATCGTATCCGCAGTCGTTTGGGTTGCTGGCGAAGTTCGGTGTGATTCCGACTCCCACGAACGGAACCAGCCCGCTGACTCAGTTTCCGAGTTCGTGCAACCCCGGCAATACGCAATGCAACGGGTTGCCCTCGTCGTTTCAGACGCTGAACGCGCAGCTGGGAAACTTTCCAATTTTTGAAGGCACGAGTCTTTATTCGCTGCGCATCGATCACAACATCAACAGCAACAACCGGATCACGCTGCGGGGGAATGTCAGCCCCAGCACCGTGACCGGCATCGAAGTGAATGGCGAGAATCAGACCTTCGGGCAGAATTCGTATTCGAGAACTTCGCAGCAGACATATCGCGACGCTGCCGGAATTTTTCAAGACACCTGGACGATAGGCAACGATCGGGTCAATGAGTTCCGCTTTCAGTATGCGCGGCGCGGGTTGTCTTACTTTTACTCGAACGCCCCCGGCGGGTCGGACGTGGCTGTAAATATTCCTGGCTACGCTTACTTTGGCCGCGAACCTTACTCTTTCATACAGCGCACAGAGCAGCGCTACCAGTTCACCGACAACTTCTCGTGGACGAAGGGGCAGCATGGCATGAAGTTTGGCGTGGACTTCAACTATATTCCGGTGACGGCGACGTTCACCGTGAATTACGGCGGTGTGTATGATTTTGGCTCGCTCACCGCAAGCGAGGTAATCCCGAGCGCAATTTTCGGCTCCCTGCCGCCGAGCTTGCAGCAGATTATTCCTGGGCTATCCGGATTGCAATCGTATGGCCTGGGGGTCCCGCAGGACTTTATTCAGGGGATCGGGAATCCTCACGATACGTTCACCAACAAGCCGCTGGGGGTTTATTTCCAGGACTCATGGCGGGCATGGCCCACCCTTACGTTGAATCTGGGAGTGCGCTATGACGTGGAGTTCCCGCCGCAGTTTGCGCAGCCGGATCCGTTGGCACTGGCGGCTTACAATTCGCTGGGCTTGCAGAAGGGAATTCAAACCGATACCAACAATGTGCAGCCGCGGCTTGGGTTGGCCTGGGACCCGAAGGGTAACGGAAAGTCGGTGTTGCGCGCCTCTTACGGCATATTTTACGATCATCCTTTGCTCGGGCTTTATTTCCTGGGCGATGCTTCAGACGGATCGAAGAGCGGGCAGTTGCTGTTTCCGGGGGGAAGCCCGTGCAGCCCGGGGGTGGTGCCCGGACCCGGCAGCTTGAACGGAACCAACATTTTTCAGGGCATCTTGAACTCACCCGATTGCCTGCCGACGGTTCCGGGATATCAGGCAGGCGGACAGCGATTCAATCCTGCGCCGTTCACTGGAAATTCTCCGGCCAATCCGTTTCTGTTCGTGAACCAGAGCTACCTGAATCCTTCGACATTTTTCCCGCTGGCATTTCAGCCGTTCGGCTATCCGCAGGCCAAGAATTTCGTTTATGCGTATTCGCAACAGGCGAATCTGAGTTTCGAGCAGGATTTGGGTGGCGGCTTCGCCTGGAGCCTCGCATACAACTTCAATGGCGGCCGACACCTGAACCGTCCGATCAATGCCAACACCGTACGCGGAGACTTGCTGGTAAAAAACTGGCAGGCGGCTTTCAGCGATCCAACATCCAACGCGGCAGCGGGACCGCTGGAGGTCGGGACGGGGCAGGCTCCTTGCGGGGTCAATCCCAGAGGAGCGCCGTGGGTTTCGGCGGCGCTGGTGAATTTCTTTCGGCCCTCGGGGCTGAATCCCTCGATTGCCGGGGCTTTGTTGACGACCGCGGCCGCGCCTTGTGTGCAACTGGCGCAGCAGATTCTGCAGGCCGACGGCTTGAGCACCGCCTGCAATGCCGCGACGCTGGCAAACTGCGTGCCCTTCGGCGATTTACCGCGAACCTGCGCAAGCGCTTTGGCAATCACTACGAGTTTCTGGCGTCCTACAGCTTCGCGCATGCCATCGACGACTCAACCGACTTACAGTCACCGCTGGCGCCTCAGGACAGCTTCTTTCCTCAATTGGAGCGCTCCAACTCCTTGTTCGATCAGCGTCACCGTTTTGTATTCAGCGGCGTCTACCAGTCCGGGAAGCTTGGTGGCAGCGGCTTTGCCAGGAAATTTTTCAGCAACTGGACGGTTGCGCCCATTGTCGAGGCCGCGTCCGGACGTCCGTCCCTGCTCATTACCGGTGACAACACCAACTTCCAATTCGCTCCCACCGCGGCCCGCCCGAACATAGTGACGGCTGACGCAGCCGGCAATGGCTGTGGTCCGCTGGTAGTGTCTAAGTTCTCGCCGACCGGGCTCTTGCAGGAACCCTGCTTCACTGCTACCTCGAACACCACGCTGCTCTCGCTCGACGGCACCCTGTCGCGCAACGCCGCCCTGCAACCTTGGACGGTGTTCAACGACCTTCGCATTGCCCGCCGCATCTACTTCGGCGAACGCATCAATCTGGACCTGATCGCGGATATCTTCAACATCGCCAACAAATTCAATGTGGCCGGAGTGAA
>JGI12269J14319_10001008_pt1 | contig 27837 bp, 19 predicted proteins | sample PeaSoiSIISIP2007_FD_14319 | JGI IMG/M metagenome (IMG submission 14319)
CGGAGTCCTCCTCCTGCCCCTGGCGATGGTCTCGGCCTCGGCGAAGGGCGCCGAACGCTGGTTCGCCATGGGGGGATTCCACTTCCAACCGTCCGAGTTCGCCAAGCTCGGCGTCCTGCTTGCGCTCGCAAGGCTCTTTTCCGACAGGAAGGTGGGTCTCTCCAACCTGCGCCCGCTGGTGGTGCCTTTCGCGGTGTTCCTGGTGCCGTTCGTGCTGATCCTGAAGCAGCCCAATCTCTCCACCGCCTTGGCGGTCGCCATGGTCTTCGTCTCGATGCTCTTCTGGAGCGGCTTCACGGTGATGGACCTCGTGGTCCTGGCGAGCCCCCTTCTTTCCGTCGGGCTCTCGTTCCAGTTCACGCTGTGGGCGGTGTTCAACATCGGCATGTGGGCGCTCCTGTTCCGGCGCTGGCGACTGGGACTGATTTCGGGGCGCGTCGCGGCCACCTTCGGACTGGTCGTCCTGCTGGCGGGGCTCGCCTCCCAGATCGCCTGGAACAAGGTGCTGAAGCCGCACCAGCGTGCCCGGATCATGACCTTCCTGGACCCGACGAGGGATCCCGGCGGAGCGGGCTACCAGGTCCTGCAGTCGCAGGTCGCCATCGGGTCGGGCGGACTCCTGGGCAAGGGCTTCGGCCAGGGAAGCCAGAGCAATCTCCAGTTCCTGCCCGAAGAACACACCGACTTCATCTTCGCCGTGCTTGCCGAGCAGTTCGGTTTCGTCGGCTGCTTCGCCGTTCTCGGACTGCTGCTCGCCTTCCTGATCCGGTGCCTCCAGATGTGCTTCGAGGAATCGGACAGGTTCAGGAATCTCGTGATCGTCGGGGCCGCCACCATCTTCTCCTTCCACGCGATCGTGAACGTGGCGATGACCTTGGGGCTCATGCCGGTCACGGGTCTGCCGCTGCCGTTCCTTTCCTACGGGGGATCGTTCGTGATCACCTGCATGATGCTGGTGGGATTCCTCCTCCACATGAGATTGGGCGAGGATCCGTGATGACCGTCCGGGCGTTCGCACGTTGCGCCCGCGCGAGCGTGGAATGGTCCATCGCCTTCCTCCTGCCACCCGTCTGTCCCCGCTGCCAGACGCTGTCCGCGGCGGGGTGGATGCTGTGCGGAAGTTGCCGGGCCGAGGCCCTGGCCGCGACCTCGCGCCCGAGGCCTCCACTGGGCGTCGAAGCGGTCGCCTGCGGTCCGGAACTCGTGCCTCCGGTGAGGGTCCTGGTCCATGGCCTGAAATACGGATCGATCCGCTCCGCCGCGGACGAACTCGTGTCGCTGGCCGCGACGGCGATTCCACCAGGCTTTTGCCATCCCGGTTCCGTCCTGGTCCCCGTCCCCCTCCATCCAACCCGTTTGCGCGAAAGGGGCTACAACCAGAGCGCCCTCTCCGCGAAGGCATGGGCGCGAAGGCTCGGCGTCCCTGTCGCCGAGCGCTGGCTCGAACGTCGTCGCCCGACCGGCACCCAGACTCGGCTGGGGTCGGCGGACCGGCGTCGGAACCTGTCCCAGGCGTTCTCCCTGGGAAAAGCCTTCGAGCCTGGCGTTCCGGTGGTGCTGGTGGACGACGTGCTCACCACGGGTGCCACGCTCTCGTCCTGCGCGGCGGTGCTCCTGGCCGCGGGTGCTCCCTCGGTCCGCGCGGTTTGCCTGGCCTGGGCGGGGGAGGCCTAGCGATTAGCTTTGCGACCGCCGGAGGGGTAGGCTAACGGCTAAGTCAGCGGTCTTGAAAACCGCCGTCCGCAAGGACTTGTGGGTTCGAATCCCACCCCCTCCGCTCGGTTTCAGGAATCAGACGAGACGAAGAAGCATCCATAGGTTCATGGATGCCAATACGAGAACGGTTCCAGGCTCCGATCGCCCGGATGTTCGAGCGCCATCGGTCCCCAACGAGGCACCGCGAGGCACTTTGGGACGGTTCGATCGCATCTGCGGGCTGATGGCATTCCTTGCGCTGCGGGCGTTGGTGGAGGTCCTGCGCCCCGCCTTCGACCTCTATTGCTGGGCCACGGTCCAGCGGAGCCCCGCCGAAGGCCGCTGCATGCGACCAGGTACAGGCCAGCCTCTGCGTTAGGCGGTTCCGGTTCGGGATACGGGACGCTGTCGCAGAGTCCGAGAACATGTATCTTATCTGCTCAAATGGGCAGTCCTGCCCACCCTAGGGGGGATTGCCGGTCCATGGGTCAGATCTTGCGCGTCGTCGGTGCCAGGGAGCACAATCTCGAGAACATCTCCGTCGATCTGCCGCGCGACAAGCTGGTGGTCCTCACCGGGGTCTCGGGGTCCGGGAAGTCGAGTCTCGCCTTCGACACCATCTTCCGGGAAGGCCAGCGACGCTACGTGGAGTCGCTTTCCAGCTACGCGCGCCAGTTCATCGGGCAGATGGGGAAACCCGCCGTGGAGAAGGTGGAGGGGATTTCTCCGGCCATCTGCATCGACCAGAAGACGGTCAACCGCAATCCCCGGTCCACGGTGGGAACGAGCACGGAGGTGCTGGACCATCTGAGGCTCCTCTACGCGAGGTTGGGGGATGCGGCCTGTCCCGTCTGCGGCGAGAAGATCGAGGCGCGGACGCCGGGCCAGATCGCGGACCGCCTGCTCTTCGATCGGCCTGACGAAAATTGCCTGCTGATGGCGCCCGTGGTCCGGCGGCGCAAGGGCGAGTACAGGGCCGAACAGGAGGATTGGAAGACCCAAGGCTACCGCTGGGCCCGCATCGACGGAGTGCTCCACGACCTGGAGACGGCGGTGGAACTGGAGCGCTACGAGATCCACACGTTGGAATTGGGGATCGACCGCCTCCGGATCGAGGAGAGGTCCCTTCCGCGGCTTCGCGAGGGGATCCAGAAGGCGTTGCGCCTGGCCGAGGGCGTCGTGTCCGTCCTCACCGGACCCGAAGCGTTCGAGGGGAAGGGCAGCGAGGGTGTCTTCTCCGCCCTGCGCGCCTGCCCGAACGGGCATGTGGAACTTCCCGAACTGGAGCCCCGCTGCTTCTCATTCAACCATCCGCAGGGAGCATGTCCGGAATGCAAGGGGCTGGGCGTCCTGCGCAGCTTCGAGGAGGACCTGCTGGTCCCCAACCCCTCCAAATCCCTCTCCGAACGGGGTCTGGCCGCGATCACGGACAAGGGCACGCTGATGTTCTCCGACTGGGGTCCCCGCGAGATCCGGATCCTGGGCGCCAAACACGGGTTCGACGCCCAAACGCCCTGGAAGAAGATCTCCGCCGCGGGGCGCAAGGCCATCCTCCACACCGGCCTGCCCGAACGCAACGTGCGCGGCGCGGTGCCGGTGCTGCAGGAGCTTTGGGAGCAGTGGCACATCTCGCTTCTGCACAAGTTCATGCGATCCCAGGTCTGCCCCGCCTGCCACGGCACGCGCCTGGGCATCGTGAGCCGCACCGTGAAGTTCCGCGGCCGCGGCATCGCCGAACTGACGCACATGACGATTTCCGACCTCGCGGCGTTCTTCCAGGCGGTGCGGCCTTCGGAATTCGAATTCAAGGTGGGCCGGGAGATCTTCCGCGAGATCCGCGAACGGCTGTTCTTCCTGGACGCCGTGGGTCTAGGCTACCTCTCCCTGGACCGCTCCGCCAACACCCTGTCCGGAGGCGAGGCCCAGCGGATCCGGCTGGCTTCCCAGGTGGGCGCGGGGTTGCAGGGGGTGCTGTACGTCCTGGACGAGCCCAGCATCGGCCTGCATCCGCGCGACAACAAGCGGCTGCTCTCCACCTTGCGCCGGCTGCGCGACAAGGGGAACTCGGTCCTTGTGGTGGAGCACGACCAGGAGACCATGCAGGAAGCCGACCACGTGGTGGACATCGGTCCCGGAGCGGGCGCCCTGGGCGGCCGGATCGTGGGCGAGGGCCACTGGACGGACCTGGTGGAAACGGAGGGATCGCCGACTGGACGGTTTCTGTCCGGACGCGACGGGGTTCCCATGCCCGAAGTCCGTCGGGACTGCGGGAATGACGTTCCCCGGTTGGTCGTGCGGGGTTGCAGGGCCCACAACCTGAAGAACCTCGACCTTTCCCTCCCCTTGGGCAGGTTCGTCGCCCTGACGGGCGTGTCCGGGTCCGGCAAGAGCACCTTCCTGGACCACATCCTGGGGCCGGCGCTCGCCAACGAACTGCAGGGCGCCGAGCGCGAGGTTGGGGAACATTCCGGGATCGAGGGATTGGACGGGATCGAAAAGGTGATCGAGATCGACCAGGCTCCCATCGGGCGGACGCCTCGCTCCAATCCGGCCACATACACGGGGGTCTTCGACGAGATCCGGGCGTTGTTCGCGAACCTGCCGGAATCCAAGGCCCGAGGCTACAAGGCCGGGAGGTTCTCCTTCAACGTCGCCGGTGGTCGCTGCGAGGCCTGCGAGGGAGCCGGATTGAAGGTGGTGGAGATGCAGCTTCTGTCCAACGTCGAGGTCGGTTGCGAGGAGTGCGGGGGGCGGCGATTCAATCCCCCGACCCTGGAGGTGCACTACAAGGGCAAGACGATCCACGACGTGCTGGAGATGACCATCGACGAGGCACTGGAGTTCTTCCTGGCCATCCCCAAGATCAGCCGGGGTCTGCAGACCTTGCAGGACATCGGACTGGGCTACGTGAAGATCGGTCAGCCCAGCACGACCCTTTCCGGAGGCGAGGCCCAGCGCATCAAGCTGGCCACCGAACTGCAGAAGCCGTCGGCGGGAAAGACGCTGTACCTGTTGGACGAGCCCACCACGGGCCTGCACTTCCAGGACGTGTCGCGGCTGGTGGACTCCATCCAGGCTCTGGTGGAGCGCGGCAACACGGTGCTGGTGGTGGAGCACAACCTGGACCTGGTGCGTGCCGCGGACTGGGTGCTGGATCTGGGTCCGGAAGGCGGCGCGGCGGGAGGCCATCTGTGCGCCGAAGGGACGCCGGAGCAAGTGGCGAAGACGAAAAACAGCCCGACCGGCCCGTACCTGGCGCAGGCAATCGAAGAGGGGCGGGCGGTCAATGAATGGAAAACCGATGTAAGGACGCAAAATTTTGCGTCCCCACGGCCGGCATTGTCCCCACGGCCATGGCCATCCCCACGGTCCCCACGGATACCGTCGTCGGATCCGTCCATCGCCATGGCCGCCGAACCCGCCCCCGACCTCGACATCCGGGTCCGGGGGGCATGCAAGCACAACCTCAAGAACATCTCGGTGCGCATCCCGCGCCATTCGTTGACGGTCATCACCGGGCCCAGCGGGTCCGGGAAGACCAGCCTCGCCTTCGACACCCTGTTCGCCGAAGGGCAGAGGCGCTTCGTGGAGTCCCTCTCCACGTACGCCCGCCGGTTCCTGGGCCGACTGGATCGAGGCGAGGCGGATTCCTTCGAGGGTCTGTCGCCAGCCATCGCCATCGACCAGAAGACGGCCTCTCGTTCGCCTCGTTCCACCGTAGCGACCCTGACCGAGATCTACGACTACCTCCGTCTCCTGTGGTGCCGTGCGGGCATCCAGCACGATCCCGCGACGGGCGAGGTCCTGCGTGGTTGGACCACCGCCGAAGCGGCGGAGGCGGCGCTCAAGGCCGCGGATGGACAGATCCTGTCCATTTGGGCCCCCTTGCACCTGCCGGGATCGGGGTTGCCCCTGTTCCTGGCGGAGAGCTCGCAACTCCCCAGGGTCGCGGAACAGCTCCTGGAGCTGGGCTTCGAGACCGCCGAGGCCGGGGGCAAGGAGATCGACCTGCGGAAGCCGCCCGCGGTGAAGGACGGGGTGCGGGTGTTCGCGCGCGTGGATCGGCTCAAGGCCAGGGCCGGCGAGAAGAAACGGCTCCAGGAGGCCGTGCTCAAGGCCCGCGACGAGGCGCACGGAATCTGTTTGTTCCGCTGGGACGGCGGCGAACTCTGGACCGGAGCCGATCCCGTGGAACCCAGGACGGGGTACTGGCAGAAGGAGCCCTGGGAGCCGAAGCATTTCTCCTTCAACAGCCATTTCGGCGCCTGTCCCGCCTGCGAAGGTCTGGGCGGCCCCAAGTCCCGGCCCTGTCCGGTCTGCCACGGCGAACGCCTGCGTCCCGAGACCGCGGCGGTGCGCGTCGGAGGCAAGCGACTGCCGGAATTCGTGCAATGCACCGTGGACGAGGCCCTCGCCTTCTGCCTGGGTCTCAAGTTGAAGGGGGCAGCCGCCGAAATCGCCGTCCCGGTCTTGCGCGAGCTGCTGGGTCGTCTCTCCTTCCTGTCCGATGTCGGCGTAGGGTACCTCGCCCTGAACCGATCGGGGAACACGCTGTCCGGAGGCGAAGCGCAGCGGATCCGGTTGGCGAGCCAGATCGGATCGGGTTTGGAAGGCGTGCTCTACGTGCTGGACGAGCCCACCACCGGACTCCACCAGACCGACACCGCGAAGCTCGTCCAGACCCTGCGCCGCCTGCGCGACCTCGGGAACACGGTGGTGGTGGTGGAGCACGACCCGGAATTGATCCGCGACGCCGACCACGTGGTGGACATGGGCCCTGGTGCGGGGGAGGAGGGCGGGGAGGTGGTCGCCTCCGGGCCGCTGTCCGAAATCCTGGAGCATCCCGAAAGCCGCACCGCCCTCTACATGAGCGGAAGAAAGCGCATCGAACGACCGCGATTGCCGGTGAAGGGCGCGGAATGGATCCGCGTGCGCGGGGCCACCCTGCACAACCTGAAGTCGGTGGACGTGGACATCCCCATGGGACGGCTGTCGGGAATCGCGGGGGTCTCCGGGTCGGGGAAGAGTTCGCTGGCGTTGGACCTCATGGTTCCGGGCCTGGAAGCCGCGCGGGAAGGGAAGCGGAAGGTTCCCGGATTGAAGACGATCTCCGTCGGGGAGGAGATCCAGGAGGTGGTGCTGGTGGACCAGAGTCCCATCGGGACGACTCCCCGCTCCACGCCGGCGAGCTTCTGCGGGGTGTGGGAGAACATCCGCGAATTCTTCGCGGCCGTGCCGGAAGCCAAGGCCAAGGGCTGGGACCGCAAGCGCTTCCAGTTCAACGGCGGAAACGGTCGCTGTCCCGTCTGCGAGGGGCGCGGAGCGGTGGAACTGGAGATGCACTTCCTGTCCGACGTCTGGGTGAAGTGCGACGCCTGCGGGGGCAAGCGCTTCGACGAGGACACCCTGGCGATCCGGTTCCGCGGCCGCAACGTCGCGGACGTCCTGGCCATGCGCGTGGACGAGGCCGAGACGTTCTTCTCCTTCCACCGCAAGACCTCCCAGATGCTGGGAACCCTCCGGGAGTTGGGCCTGGGCTATCTGCGCCTGGGGCAACCGGCCACGGAACTATCCGGTGGCGAATCGCAGCGGCTGAAGCTGGCCGAGGAGCTCGGGCGCGCCCGCCGGGGCAGGGCCGTCTACCTCCTGGACGAACCCACCACGGGACTGCACCTCTCCGACATCGACCTCCTCGTCCAAGCTTTGGACCGTCTGGTGGCCCGTGGCGACACGGTCGTCGTCGTCGAGCACCAGTTGGACGTCCTGGAGGCCTGCGATTGGCTCGTGGAATTGGGTCCGGGAGGCGGAGAAGACGGAGGGAGCGTGCTTTTCCAAGGCCCTCCCGGCGTGATTCCGGCGAGAACCCCCACGGGAGGCGCCCTGCGTGCGCACCGGAAGAGGTAGCTTGGCTTGGGTGAATGAGGTGGACGAAGCGGAAGAGTCGATCGCGCTGGAGCGGAGCCCTCCCGTCGCATCGGTCTGGGACTTGCTTGCGGTCCTCGCCTTCACGGCGGGAATGGTGGCCTGGGCGGCCCCCCGCCTGTTGCAGAAGGTGTCCGATTCCCGGATCGCCGCGATGGTAGACTTCGTCTCGGACCTCCGGATGGGGCTCAAGAGATACGGCGCGGACGTCGGGACCCTCCTCCCCTTGGATCCTGCGGGGCTTCCCATCGCCGAACCCGCCCTCGGGCCCGACTCTCCCTGGTCGCTGGGATGGATCCTGTCGAGATCCATTCCTCCTTCCTCCCAGGGAGGATGGGAACGATTCCAAGGCCCGTATTTTCCGGGGACGAGGCTGGATGCCCCTCCGGTGGGGACCTCGCTGAAGCTGGGGGGTGGAACCGTCGGCCTGGGAAACCGGCTTGTCCCGGCTCCACCCTCCTTCGATCTGACGGGAACCGGTACGCCCTCGCTGGCCGACGGCCATGTGTTGGCCTGGCTGGTCGCGACCGGCGTGTCGCGAAAGGACTTCGAAGCCTTGGACGCCCGGTTGGACGACGGGATCGGGAGCACACCGGAACAGAGGCAGAGGCAGGGCGAGGTGATCTGGTCTCCCGACAACGGCGGTACGATGCTGATCCATCTTCTGCACCGCTAGACGTTGTATATTCGGATCCATGATCCGGTCCAGGGCAACCGCCGTTCGAATTAAGACCTCCCATCGAGGAGGGGCGCGCTAGCTCTGGTCGCGATCGGCCATTGGGCCCGCTCCCGTTTCGGGAAGCGGGCCTTTTTGTTTCCGCCGCGCGACCGGATCGGGAGGACGGGTCCTCAACCACACACGAGGAAACGATGGACGTGCAGCTTTTCGATACCACTTTGCGCGATGGAAACCAGGCTCGAGGCCTGTCCTTCTCCCTGGAAGACAAGCTTGCGATCGCGAAGCTCCTGGACGGGTTCGGGATCCGGTACATCGAGGGCGGCTGGCCCAATGCCACCAACCAGTTGGACGTGGAATTCTTCCGCCGCGCCCGGGAGGTCGAATGGAAGCAGGCCAGGATCGCCTGCTTCGGTTCCACGCGCCGACCCGGCAGATCCGCCGCCGACGATGCCGGATTGGCGTGTCTCCTGGAGGCGGCTTGCCCCGTCGTCACGATCTTCGGGAAGAGCTGGGACCTGCATGTGGACCAGGTCCTGCGCGTGAGCCGCGAGGAAAATCTCGCCATGATCCGCGACACCCTGGCCCATCTCAAGATGGCGGGCAGGGAGGTGGTCTACGATGCGGAGCATTTCTTCGACGGTTGGAAGGCGAACCCCGAATACGCCCTCTCCACGCTGCGAGCGGCCGTGGAGGGCGGAGCCGATTGGTTGATCCTGTGCGAGACCAACGGCGGAATGGCGCTGTCCTGGGAGGTCGAGGAGATCGTGGCGAAGGTCGCCCGCGCCTTCCCGGGAGCGCGATTGGGCATCCACGCCCACAACGATTCCGGAACCGCCGTGGCGAATTCCCTGGCGGCCGTGCGAGCCGGTGCGACCCAGGTGCAGGGGACGGTGAACGGGATCGGAGAGCGGTGCGGGAACGCCGACCTCGTTCCCGTCCTGGCCAATCTCCAACTCAAGATGGGCTTGCCCGTGGTGCCCGATCTTTCCAAGCTGCGCGAACTGTCGCGGGCTGTCTGGGAGATCGCCAACCTTCCCCCGGACCTGCGCGCTCCCTATGTGGGGGACGCGGCTTTCGCCCACAAGGGCGGCATGCACATCGACGGGGTGGTCAAGGTCGCGCGCTCCTTCGAACATGTGGATCCGGCTCTGGTCGGGAACGAACGGGAACTGATCGTGTCCGATCAGGGCGGTGGCGCCTTGGTGGCCGCGCGCCTTTCCGAGATCGCTCCGGACCTGGACAAGAAGGACCCTCGGGTGGGCGAGATCCTGCGGGAAGTGAAGGCGTTGGAGAGCGAAGGTTGGCATTTCGAGATGGCCGAAGCCTCCTTCCATCTGCTCGCGGCCCGGCGGCTGGGCCTTTTCGCCGAGCCCTTCCGCGTCAAGCACTACCGGGTCACCGAGGAGATGGGCGAGGTGGCGTCGGAGGCCACGGTGCAGGTGGAGGTCGGGCTGGAAACGGCACACACCGCCGCGTTCGGGAACGGACCCGTCGATGCGCTGGACGCCGCGTTGCGCAAGGCCGTGGCTCGATTCTTCCCGGAACTCGCCAAGGTCCGGCTGACCGACTACAAGGTGCGCGTCCTGGAAGGTGCCGCGGGCACAGGAGCGCGGGTGCGGGTATGGGTGGAAAGCACCGATGGACATCGGACCTGGGCCACCGCGGGAGTCAGCGAGAACATCATCGAGGCTTCCTGGCTCGCCCTCGTGGACAGCTTGGTCTACCGTCTCTTCCGCGGCAAGACTCCCGGCTGAGCTACTGGTCCAGGAGAGTCTGGGCGTAGCCGACGGTCTGGGCCAGGGACGCATCGATCCCGGCCAAACCGGTGTTCGTGGCGGAGTTGGCGGTTCCGCCGGCCGAGGTGGAAGCCTGGTTGTTGGAATGGGCGTCCGACAACACGGATGCGAGAGGGTCGGGGGTCGCGGTGGCGGCGGCTTGGGCGGCACCGGCCGTGTTGGCTCGCGCGGTGGTCAGGTACTGCTGATAGAGGGAAAGCTGGTTGAAGAACGCCGCCTCGCCGGAGTTGTCCGTCGGCAGGGTCGAAAGCAGGCTGGATTGGTTCTGGGACAGGAGGGACTGGACGTTGTAGGTCGCCAGGGAGTTGCCGGTCAACCCCAGGGACGATCCTTGCGAGATCAGACTCGACAGACTGGGCGAAAGGGTGTAGTCCGGCGTCGAGGTCGTGCTGGCCGGAGTCGGGCTCGAGCTGGACAAGGCGGTGCTGGTGCTCGGGTCCGTCGCGGTGGTGCTCCCGTCGGAAACGATGCTCTGGATCAGCGCGATCGGATCGCTCATCTGGACCTCCACCCGGGGCGGCTCCACTCCTCCCCTTCTCGGATCCATCGACCTCCACTGGGCGGAACTTGAGCGCTTTCCGAAATCAGGGGAGCTGGCCGCCGAGAGCTTCCTTCTGGAACCCGGAGAGCAGGGAGATCCCCCCCAGCGCCAAGTCGAGCATCCGGTCCAATTCGGCTCGGGAATAGGCGCCGTGCTCGGCGGTTCCCTGGACCTCCACGAGCCGGCCGTCTTGGAAGGCGACCACGTTCATGTCCGTGCCCGCTCGGGAATCCTCCTCGTAGCAGAGATCCAGGAGCGGGGAGCCGTCCACGATCCCGACGGAAACGGCCGCGAGCCAACCTGTCAGGATCTGCTTGTCCAGTCCTTCGGACTTCTTCAATCGGGCGAGGGCCAATGCCAGGGCCACGAAGCCGCCGGTGATGGAGGCCGTGCGCGTGCCGCCGTCGGCTTCGATCACGTCGCAGTCCACGGTGACCTGACGCTCTCCCAGGGCCACCAGGTCGGTCGCCGCCCGCAAGCTTCTGCCGACCAGGCGTTGGATCTCCTGGGTGCGACCGGAAGGTCCCTTTCGCTCGCGATCCACCCTGGTGTTCGTGGACCGGGGCATCAAGGCGTATTCCGCGGTGACCCATCCCTTCCCCTGTCCTTTGAGCCAGCGCGGCACCTCCTTCTCGATGGAGGCGTTGCACAGGACGCGGGTCTTGCCGGCACGCACCAGCACCGAACCTTCGGCCTGGGAGACGAAGTCGAGTTCGAGAGTGAAGGACCTGAGAGCGTCTTCGGAACGACCATCGAATCGGATCATGGGTGCCAAGGGTAGTTCTTCGGTCGCACCCGACTTGTACCCGGCGACGTTCGGTTGTACGATCAGCGGCGATGGCAAAGTTCGGGATCGGGGGGACGTCGGGGTTGGATGTGCTTCTGTCGCCATTGCAACCCGACGACATCGAAGCGCTCGGGCGACTCGAAATCGAGGAATGGAGCGATGTCGCGGCCGTCCAGAGGTTCTATCTGTCCAAGCCGTTCTGCCACACCGTCAAGGCGTCGATGGGTGGAAGGATCGTCGGAATCGGTACCGCGATCCAGTCCCGGGAAGTCGGGTGGATCCAGGATGTGGGGGTGGCGGGGAATTGCCGACGGAAAGGCATCGGCGGGGCCGTCGTGGAATGCCTCGTGGAGCATCTGAAGGCGGAGGGATGCAGGACGGTGCTCCTCGGCGCTTCCGAAATGGCCTGTTCGCTCTATTCCAGGCTCGGATTCAAGGTGGACACCGAATACGTGACCTTCGTCGGCGATCTCGAAATTCCCAGTGCGGGTGGATTCGGCGAACACATCCGGCCATCGAGTCCGGGGGACGAGAAGGCGATCGTCGATCTGGACCGCGAGATCTGCGGCGAGGACCGCGGCACCGAACTCCGGGAGAAGCTGGAGCACTCGTTCGTATACGTCGACGATGGCGTCCCGCGAGGCTTCTACTTCCCGTTCGTGCGCGGTGGTCTGGTCGAGGCCGTCGATCGGTCGGCGGGGTTGGAGTTGATGGGGTTCAAGACGATGAACACCAAGAAGGCCGTGGTTCCCAGGGAAAACGTGCCCGCGATCGTCCACCTCATCAAGAACGGATACCGGCAGCTGGAACGGGAGATCAGGATGTACCACGGGGAGCCCTTCCGGTGGAGGCCGGATTGCATCTACGGGTTCTGAGGGATCCCGACTCCGCCTTCCGACGGGCTAGCCTTCGAGGTAGGTGTAGCCGTAGAGTCCCGAGCGGTAGATGTTCAGGAACTCCTTGCCTTCCTGGGGACTGATGCGCCCTTCCTTGACGGAGGTGGTGACCCAGGCCTCGATGTCGCGCACCAGTTTCTTGTCGTCGAACTGCACGTACTCCAGCACGTCCGCGATGGATTCGCCGTCGATGACCTGGTCGATCTTCCACCCGTCGCCCACCACGTCGATGTGCACGGCGTTGGTGTCGCCGAACAGGTTGTGGAGGTCTCCCAGGATCTCCTGGTAGGCGCCCACCAGGTACACCGCGAGATGGTAGGTCTCGCCGGGTCGCACCGGGTGCAGCGGAAGGTCGCGACCGATCTCGTTCTGGTTCACGAAGAAGTCGATCTTGCCGTCGGAGTCGCAGGTGATGTCCTGCAGGGTGACCCGCACCAGGGGCTCCTCGTCCAGCCTCTGGATGGGCATGATGGGAAAGATCTGGTCGATGGCCCAGGAGTCGGGCAGCGACTGGAACAGGCTGAAGTTGCAGAAATACTTGTCCGCCAGGAGCTTGTCGAGGTTCGCCAGTTCGAACGGAGGATGCTTCATCTGCGCCGAATGGCGGCTCACCTTCAGGGCGATGCTCCAGAACAGGCGTTCGGCCTTCGCCCTGGTGGGAAGGTCCACCAGGCCCAGGGAGAACCGGTCCAGGACATCCTCGTGGATCTGGAGGGCGTCGTGCCACTGCTCCAGCAGATTCGCGTTCCCGATCCCCTTCAGGATGGATTGCAGGTCCTTCACCAGGTCCAGGTCGTCGGCGCTGACGCTGTGCAATTCCTCGTTCCAGTAGGCCTGGCCGGCGGTCTCCAGGACGTCGAACACCAGGACGCTGTGGTGGGCGGTGAGGGCGCGACCGGATTCCGCGATCACGTTCGGATGGGGCAGGCTCTGCTTGTTGGCGGCGTCCACGATGGTGTAGATCACGTCGTTCGCGTATTCCTGCACCGAATAGTTCACCGAACTCGCGGAGGTGGATCGCGAGCCGTCGTAGTCCACTCCCAGGCCGCCGCCGACGTCCACGAATTCCACGGGCACGCCCATCTTCCGGAGTTGGCAGTAGAACTGCGCCACTTCGCGCAATCCCCCCTTGATCTTGCGGATGTTGGTGATCTGCGATCCCAGGTGGAAGTGGATGAGTTTGACGCAATCCGTCAACCCTTCCGAAGCCGCCATCTCCACGGCCTCGATCAGCTCCGACGAGTTCAATCCGAACTTGCTCTGGTAGCCGCCGGACTCCTCCCATTTGCCGGATCCCGAACTGGAGAGCTTGATGCGCAGACCGATGTTGGGGCGCACGTTGAGCGAACGCGAGAGCTTCGCGATGAGCGCGAGCTCGTTGAGCTTCTCCACCACCAGGAAGATTCGCTTGCCCATCTTCTGGGCGAGGAGCGCGAGCTCGATGAAGTCCTCGTCCTTGTACCCGTTGCACACGATCAGGGATTCGGGGTTGTCCTGGATGGCGAGAACGGCGTGGAGTTCCGGCTTGGAGCCTGCCTCCAGTCCGATGTTGAACTTCTTGCCGTGCTCCACGATCTCCTCCAGCACCGGGCGCTGCTGGTTGACCTTGATGGGGTACACGTTGAAGTGCTTGCCCTGGAAGCCGTACTCCACCGCCGCCTTCTCGAAGCAGCTGAAGATCTGCTCGATGCGGTGGTCGAGGATGTCGGGGAAGCGCAGGAGCACCGGTGTCGAGAAGTCGCGCAGGTCGAGGTCCTGCATCACTTCCACGAGGTCGATCTCCGGCCCCTTCTCCTTGAGCGGGCGTACGATGGCGTGGCCCTTCTCGTTGATGTCGAAATAGCGGATGCCCCATCCGCCCACGTTGTACAGTTCACGGGAATCTTCGATTCGCCACTTCCGCATGTTCTCGCTCCGCGTCTCTGGGAGGACCATCCGCCGGCGCGCACCGCGCGCACCGCACCCGTCATTCCCGACGCGAAGCCGGGGCAGGGCCGGAGCGAAAGTAGGTAACCCCGGAAAGAAACCGGGTTTCAGCGTGGTTGCGGGGTTCCCGTCCAGCGGGGTCGGATCGTGCGGGCCTGCTTCAACAATTCCAGGGCCGAGGGCGTGATGTGCTGGCGGGCCAGGTCGGTCCCGAGGAAGTCGTCGGGGACGATCGCCAACTTGTGGCGCAAGCCCAGGAGGAAACTCTTGAGGGTGGGCACCACGCCCAGCGCGGGCAGAGCGCCCCTGTAGCAGTGGGCGACGAATTTGGTGCAGCTCAGGCGATTCCCCTTGGTGAAATCGAAGGAGAAGTCGTACGGGGTGCCCATCTGACCGAGGGCCAAGGGCCGGACCAGGTCGAAGACCTGCTGGAAGGGGATGCTTTCGCCCGCCTCGAGCCGGTTGTACAGGGTCTGCTCGTCGGGATGCCAGGTGGTGAAATCCCCGGGGCGGGGAGGAGGCGCGGGCTGCCGGGTCAATTCCGGTGGGAAACGCAGCACGGCGACGCCGTCGCACTGCAGGAACGTCAGGATGTCCTCGAGATGCACGCCTTCGGCGGTGCTGTGGGCCACCTGCTCCGGACCGCTTGAGAAGAACGCCGAACGCCGTCCGACCGGAGGCACGGCCACTTCGTCGGAGGGATCCACGGGCCCGAGGAACAACGCCGCGTGGGAAAAGGTTCCGGTGATGATGTGGGAATCCAGGTACCCGTCGTAGCGGCGAAGCAGGATGTCTCCCGGGTGGAGGAGACCGCAGATCTCCCGGATCTCCGGTCCGCGGATCTTGTAGGCGCCGGGATCGTAGACGACCCAGAACGGCCAGCGGAAGAGTTTGATCTGACCCAGGACCGTGACGAAATCGTCGTAGAGCTTGGACATTGCAGGATTCTAGCGATTTCTTCCATTGGTGTCCATGGTCCTTGCTCTCGTCTTGTCGTTTCTTGCCTCCCAATCGGACTCCGTCCGGTGGAACCTTTCCGCGGTCCCTTCCGCCGACATCGCCTTCTCCCCGCTGGTGGGACACCCGTGGACCCTTGGCGTGGCCGAGCAGTACACGACGAATTGGCAGGCGCGGCGGGTGGATCCCGAAATCGCCCGACAGTGGGACACCCTGCCCGCTCTGGCCACCTTGGCGCTCGGAGCCTCCATCGATTCCTTTCGGCTGCGCGCGGTTCTCCCCTTGCGGCGGGATCTGGAAGCCTGGGGAGAAGATCCCACCGGGTCCAACATCCTGTATGGAACGGAAGAGGTGGACATCAACGTCCCCTACGAAGGCTGGCTCCGGTGGGGCAGCCGGTATCTGGGCTCCATCCAGATCGGACGATTCCGCAAGACCTTCTCGGAATCGCCCCAGGGGGTGATCCTGGGAGGAAACATCGTCCACGACGCCGCCTGGTGGCACTTGCCGATGGGCCCGCACTGGACCTTCGACTGGTTCGCCTCCTCCCTGAATCCCTGGCTTCCGGGGACGGAGTCCAACGGCACCCTCGAGCCGGGGTCGGAAGCGCAGCGGCAGGCCACCGTCACGATTCCCAATTCCCGCGGCCGGGTTTACGACGAACCGTACAAGACCCTGTTCCTCCACCGGATCGCCTTCCGGGCGGGTCCCGTGGAGGTGGCCGCCGTCGAGCAGCTCCTGGTGGGAGGCGTGGCCCCCACGTGGCGCAACGCCCTTCCGGTGATCGTCTGGCACGACAACTACGGGGATGGCTATTCCAAGGTATCCACCTCGTTGGACTTCGCGTTGGACGGAGGCATCGCGGGACGTTACCACTTGCAGGGGATCCTGGAGGAGGTCCCCAGTCCCGTGGGAGAGATCCAGGGGTTCATTCCCCATGCCGTCTGGGGTTCGAACCTCGGATGGCAGGAGGAGTGGACGTCCGGCCGCGGAACATGGTCCGGTTCCTTCGACGCCACCGCGACCTCGCCGCAGCTCAACAACAATGTCATCCCCCTGCTCAAGGGGATCTCTCGCGTCCTGTACCGTTCCAACAACGAAGACCAGTCCTCCCCGGGATTCGCGGACACCTGGATGGTGGACCAGCCCTTGGCCTACCACCGGGGTCCCGACGCGTTGGACTTCTGGAGTTCCTGGGGCTGGACCCGCCCGGCCGGAGACCTCGGTGCGAGCCTCGACGCCGACTTCCTCCAGCAGGGGAGCGCGAGTCTTTGGAGGGACGAGGATTCCCTGGAGAACTTGGTGATGCCCCTTTCGGGGGTTGTCGAACGCGAAGCCCGAGTGGCCCTTTCCACCTGGCGCCGGGTGGGCGACTGGACCTTCCGTGTGGGGGTGGGCGGTTCGCGCTTCTGGAACGACGACCACATCCCGGGAAACGACCGCTGGGTGGGGTCGGTCTTCGGAGGCGTGGGCTGGACCTTCTAGCAGACGAATTCAACGTCCTGCAAGGGAAACCACCTTGCGGGACACCGCACTAGCGGATCACGCCGAAGCGCACCCAGGCCTGGGCTTTGCCTCCGTTCGCCCAGTCGACTTCCAATCGGGCCGCGTACACTCCCGTTCCCCATTCCACTCCGGTCAACGCCACCTCGCCCGGTCCGGCATCCGTACCGAGACCGGAACGGATCAGGGTCCTGGCACCGGTCTGCTCCCAGACCGTGAGCTGGACGGAGCTCGCCGCCTGGCCCAACTCCCAGCGGAAGGTGGCATGGGCGTTGCGAACGGGACTGGGGAAGACGTGGAAATCGGTGATCCCCGTCGGCAACGGTTGAACCGAGCCGAGGAGGGAGTCGGGGAGGCTTCCGGAGCGACCGGGGTCTCCTCCCGCCCAACCCCAGATCACCCTTGCGGAACCCAGGTCGAATGCGTCCAGGGAAGATGCCGAGGAGAGCGCCAGGATCCGTGTGTCGGCCCCTGCGGTCTGGAAGGCGGTGTGCAGCCAGGGAGGGCGCAAGGTGTCGAGAGTGATCCCGCCCGCCGAGAGCGGCCAGCTGCCTGCGGCATAGGTGGGGCCGGAAGCCGCACCTGGAGTCGCCGCGACGACCGGACCCGACCAGGTCTTGCCGTTGCCGGACCAGGCGCGGAGCATGCCGTCGGAGGTCCCCAGGATCACCTCCGCATGACCGGTCCTCCCGAGGTCGGCGACGAGGGGGGAGGAGCCGAGCAGGCCGGGGTGGAATCCGGATGCCTGGGCGACGGATTCCGTCCTGACGATGGGCACNGGCCATCCGGTCAGGGAGACCCCGGAGGCGTCCATGGCCCAGAGAGTGTCCCTTCCCGGGATCACGAGATCGGGCTTTCCATCTCCGTTGACGTCGCCGAGGGCCGCGAGGCCCGGCTCGCCCAGGCTCGAATCGCCGCGTGCGAAGGATTGCGGCCAGTTGGGAAGCGGAGCGTGCGACTTTCCGTCCAGGATCGTCGTGGTCCCGAACGATCCGACCACCGCGAGTCCCGCCACGCTGTCGCGGGTGAAATCCGCGGACAAGATCTGAAACCGCTCCCCGACATGGGGCTTGAACGGGGCGTTGGACCAGGTCGTGGCGGTTCCGGAGGAGGAGACGGTCGCCACCTGTCCAAAGGAGTCGACCGCTGCGATGGAAGCCGGCGCGTTCCCCCAGGCGCAGAGGCCCTGGATGTGGCGCAGCCCGGTCTTCACCGGAGTTCCGGCCCCGGTCGTTCCCAATGAAAGGAGATTTCCCGCGGTGTCGGCGATCCAGAATCGGCCGTTCACGACCACCGGGCCGGCCACGGCCTTGCTCCAGGTCGTCTGCCCCACGCGGGACGAATCCCGTTGGGAAGTGTCGAACGCGTTGACCAGCGGCCACAGAAGCGAGGTCTTGCCCGACGCCGACCGGACGGCGAGGGTGTCCGCCAGGACCGCCGAAGCGGCGGGTCGGCCCATGGCGACCCCGAGGCGCGGCCACGGGAAGGTGAGGGTGTCCAGGATCTGCCGCGTGGGAAAGGCGGAAGAGGTGGAATCCCAAACCTGGGGGACCTTCAAGGTGTCGACCCCGGTGAACCAACCGCGACCCGCGCTGTCGAGGACCTGGGCGCCGCCAGCGGTGTCCAGCACCCAAAGGGAGCGCGGCAGGGCGGAAGGACCGGGGAGGAGGGAAGCGCAGCCCCAGGCCGGAGGGAGCGCGACCGGGAAGGTCCAGGTGGAATCCGTGTAAGGTCCCCACAGCACCCGGATCGAGAGCGGATTCACCCCCGGCGTCCAGACGCTGTCGCCGTTCACGGAGTTGGTCCCATCCTGGGACAGCGCCGCCGATGGCCAAGGGCTGCTCAGGGTGGACAGTGTGTTGGCGCCGAGCAGGGAGCCGGTGTTGGTCCAGCCGGAGGGACCGATGGCGGTGATGGTCTGCACCTGACCGGAAAGGCGTTCCTTGTGCGGGAGCATGTCCGCTCCCGAACCGACGTCGGTTGTGGATCCCGTGGCCGATTGGAACACCTGGCCGAGCGAGGGGAGACCAGAAGCCTCCACCAATGTCACGCCCCGGTAGCGGTCCTCGAGGGTGTCGCCCAGGAACGAGTTGGGCGAACCGAAGCGGACCAGTTGCTGCAGAAGCCATTCGTTGACGTGCCAGACCAGGAGCCCGGAACCGGGCAGGGCGGCGTCAGGACTCGACGAATACAGGTACCCCTGGAAGCGCTTGGGATCGGCCTCCAATCCTGCCAGGGAGTCGGGGACGAGCTTGAACTCCACCGAGTCGGTCCCGGCCGTGTTTCCCACGCGGACGAGGACCTGGCCGCTTCCGTCGGTGCCGTAGTTTCCGGTGCGCTGGCGGTTCTCCACCAGCAGGTATTCCTGGTCCGCGATGGGCACGACCAGCACGGTGTCGTGGCCGGGACGCACCGCGGGGAGGGCGTACCAAGCGTTTCCGGCGGAAGGCAGCGCCTCCACGGGGGTGGCCCAGCCCATGTAGAGTCGAGGCCACGCCGAAGGCAGCGACGGCAGGAATCCGTTTCCGAGGGAGTAGCCGGCCGGATCCATCAGACAGAACTTGCCCATCACGGACACGCCTTGGGCCGGATCCCACAGGTCGGGCAGACCAAGGGCACGGCCCACCAGGTAGGAGACGGTGCCGCGGATGCCGATGTTGGCGCCGTCCTGGGACCCGGTCTCCGCGGCCACCAGGAGATCGCGCAGGGTGTCCGAACCGGGCTGGTGCAGCACCACTCCGGTGGAATCCCGCATGTAGCTGGTGTCGAGCAGGTGCTTTCGGTCGTCCAGGGACAGGTAGTCGCTCTTGCCCAGCGCGAACGATCCGATGTCCTGCGGAGTGTTCGCCGCGGAGGACCCCTTGAAGCCGCCGTCGGTGGCGCGATCGGCTCCCGCGTGGATCAGCATGTAGGCGCGGTGCCTGGTGGCTGCGGTGGGCGGTGGGACGGAGAAGGGACCCGCGGCGTCGGCGGCGGCGTTTCGGGCCGCGTCCGCGACCATTTCCAAGATGTCCGTGGCGTAGGTGCTGTCGAAGGAGGCGTTGGTCGCGCTCCCCTGCAGCGGGCTGCATTGGCCCATGGTCCTGTTCACGTGGTAGGGCTTGGCCCCGGGGGTTTCGGGAAAGACCCGGAAGACGACCTCCAGCTTGCCGTCCGAGGCGTCCCTCCAGTAGGAACTCACGCCCTGGAACACGCGGAGGAAGTGAAGACGGGTGGAGTCGCGGCGGGCGCGCCAGGATTCCATGGGCGTTGCCGTGGAGGAGTCCGATCCGAAGGTCCCGTTGCCGGTGATCTCGGCGTCTCCGGGCTGCGACGGGTTGAAGTCCACCAGGAAGGCGTAGACCTCGAGGGTGTCCGGACCGGCCGATCCCGTGGACAATGAACGCGCCGACGCCTGGAGCCCCACCGGAACCAGGGGGCGCCCCTGCAGGGGCGAAGGTCCGGAGAACAGGACGTTCGCGACTGCGGGGAAGGGGGATGCGACGAGGGCGGCAATGGCCGCAAACGCCGGAAAACCGGTGCGATGGAGCATCGTTAGAAGGTACACAACCCTTCTCGGGGCCATCCGACCCCCCACTTGTCCTAGGCGAACAGGATTCTCAGGTAGAAGAGCGGCGATGCCAACGTCTTCTTGGGGATGACGTTGGCGAGCATACCCGAAATCTGCTCCCGCACGTAGGCGGATCGCGACGCCTTGCCCAACACCCAGTTCAAGAGCCACTTCTTGCGGCCGATCCGCTGGAGCTTGTGCGACAGCGCGATCTCCGGTCCCAGATACTCCCAGAACCTGTCGTCGTAGCGTTTCAGGAAGGCCTCCGAGACGTCGTTCGCGGCGATCGCCTCGATGGCCGCCTGCGCCGCCATCTTCCCCGAATGCATGGCGCTGCCCACGCCTTCGCCGGTGAACGGGTCGATCAGCGACGCGGCGTCTCCGGCCAGCATGAAGCCGTTCCCGTGCATCTTGCGGTGCTTGGAGCCCAGCGGCAGGTCCCAGGCGACGGGTCGCTCCAGGGGCTTGGCGTTCTTGAACCGGTCCTTGAACAGCGGATTGGCGATGGCCTTGGCCAACAATTCCCGCAGGTCCAGCTTCCGCTCGTCGATGTCGCGTTTGAGGATGCCCAGTCCCACGTTCGCCTTGCCGTCTTCCAGGGGGAAGATCCAGAAGTACCCGGGGATGATCTCCTCCACGAAATGGACCTCGATGGCTTCCGTGAGCCCCTCGATCCCCTCCCAATACTGGCGAAGCGCCGTGACGTAGTGGTCGGGATCCACCTCCAGAAGGCCGGTGTCGCGGGCCACCACGGACTTGAAGCCATCCGCGCCGATCACCACCTTGGCCCTGTAGGTCTCCACGACTCCCGAGTCGTGCTGGGAGCCCCGCACGCCAACGACTTGGCCGTTTTCCCGGATCACGCTCTCCACCTTGAACTGGAGGCGGCGCTCCGCGGGGGTCTTTTCCACCCGCCGGTACAGGTATTCGTCGAACACCTTGCGACGCACCACGTAGCCATCCGTCTTCTGCTTGGCACCGGGCGGATTGAAGGTGATGCTCACGAGGTCGCCCTTGGGAGAGCTGAAAAGCACCCCGGTGGAATAGCCGTGTGGCCCTGCGGCCACCTGGTCCAGGATGCCCAACTCCCGAAGGATGGGGATGCATTTTCCCGCCACGGCGTCGCCGCAGATCTTGTCCTTGGGGATGGAACGCGCCTCCAGGAGGACGGTCTTGAGACCGGCTTCCGCGGCGTAGATGGCCGCGGTGCAACCTGCGGGACCGGCGCCCACCACCACCACGTCGACTTCGTGCACGATCTCGGCGGGTTCGCTCATGGCTTCTCCATCACTTCGCTGCGCTTTCTTCGGTCGATTCCGAGGAGAGCCAACCTAGAAAAGGGGCTTGCATCGCCCCGCACCCATCCTCCCGGGAGGAGCGGAACACCGGAGTTTCGAGTCCGTCGTCGTTGCGCCTGCGTTGCCGGGGTGGCGGAGTTCGAGAAAGTTTGTCGATTTCGAGCGGATCGGGGCGACTAGGTGCTGAAGGAAGTCCTTCGAGGCGAAACCACACCAACCACCAGCAGGAGAGAACCATGAAGTACCTGTGCCTGATCTACGAAGCCGAAACACTCTACGTCACGATGTCCAGGGAGGAGGGGCAGGCCATGATGGCGGAATACGGCACCTTCACCCAGGAGGTGATCGCCGGCGGACAGTACATCGCGGGCGAAGCCCTCAAGCCGGTGAACACGGCGACCACGGTGCGCATCCGCAACGGCCAGCTCTCCGTGACCGACGGCCCTTTCGCGGAAACCAAGGAACAGCTGGGCGGATTCTACCTGATCGAGGCCCCGGACCTCACCGACGCCCTCCGGATCGCTGGACGGATTCCGTCGGCGAAGACCGGGAGCATCGAGGTCCGGCCCATCCAGGTGTTCAACTAGTGCACAGTCCTGCAAGTCCAGATACCCTATTCGCCCTTCGAGGAGCCCATTCCATGGGCTCCTCGGGACGAACGGCCAATGGACTTTCTTGCAGGACGTCGCACTAGGGCGACCATGCCGGACCCGGGGCGGGAAGGAACGGACGGGATCCGCGACACGGTGGATTCCGTGTACCGCTCCGAATCGCGCCGGGTCCTGGCCACCCTCGTGCGCCTCCTCGGCGACATCGACCTGGCCGAGGAGGCGCTGCACGACGCCTTCGTGGCGGCGTTGGAACGGTGGTCCAGGGACGGCCTGCCCGCGAATCCCCGCGCTTGGCTCGTTTCCACCGGACGATTCCAGGCGATCGACAAGATCCGTCGCCGCGCACGGTTCGACGCCGTCTCGGCGGAGATCGCCGACCGGATCGAAGCGGAAGCATCCGACGAGACCGAAGCGCCTCCCGAGGGCCTGGAGGACGACCGGCTCCGGTTGGTCTTCACCTGCTGCCATCCCGCCCTCCAGCCCGACGCCCAGGTGGCGCTGACGCTCCGCGAGGTCTGCGGACTTTCCACCGAGGAGATCGGGGCCGCCTTCCTGGTCCCGCCGAGCACGGTCGCGCAGAGGATCGTGAGGGCCAAGGCCAAGATCCGCCAAACCGGCATCCCGTACCGCGTACCGATCCCCTTGGAACTGCAGGATCGCCTCGACAACGTCCTGCACGTGGTGTACCTGGTGTTCAACGAGGGTTACCTCGCGGCACGGGGGGAGACCCTGACGCGGTCCGACCTCTCCGCCGAGGCGATCCGACTGGGCCGGCTCCTCGCCGATCTCCTCGGGGAACCGGAGGTGTTCGGACTGCTGGCGCTCATGCTCTTCCAGGAATCCCGCCGCGCGGCGCGCGCCACGTCGGAGGGGGATCTGGTCCTGCTGGACGAACAGGACCGCTCCCTCTGGGACACCGGACTGATCCGTCAGGGCAGGGACCTGGTCGACCGAGCCTTCGCCTCCCGGCGGATCGGTTCGTACACGCTGCAGGCAGCGATCGCCGCCCTGCACGCCCAGGCTCCCACCTTCGACGCCACCGACTGGGCCGGCATCGCGGGCCTCTACGACATCCTGCGTCGGGCGGACCCCTCCCCGGTGGTCGAGCTGAACCGGGCCGTGGCCGTCGCCATGCGCGACGGTCCCCAGGCCGGACTGGATCTCGTCGACGCGATCCTCGGACGCGGGGACCTCCTGGACTACCATCTGGCCCATTCCGCGCGGGCCGATTTCTGTCGCAGACTGGAACGCCGCGAGGAGGCGAAGGCTTCCTACGTCCGGGCCAAGGATCTGGTCCGCTCGGAACCGCAGCGCCGCTTCCTGGAGAAGCGCATCCTGGAGCTGGACGCAGGCGGTGACCGGCCCTCCACCTGAAGGTCGCTACTTTTCGGGCGATTCGAAAGAGGTGTCCCGTGGTCGTGCAGCTGCTTCTCCTCGGCCTGGTGGCCGGAACGTTGGGTGGGATGTTCGGGATCGGTGGCGGTGCCATCATGGTTCCGGTGCTCGTGATGCTGATGGGCCAGGACCAGAAATGGGCCACGGGCACCTCCCTCCTGGCCCAGCTACTCCCCATTGGCATCTTGGGCATCGGGGTCTACTGGAAGGAGGGGAACATCGGAGTCAAGCAGGGCCTGATCCTGGCGGGTGGGCTGGTGGTGGGCAACCTGCTGGGGGCGCTGTTCGCCAACCAACCTTGGGTTTCTCCGTCCGCGATGAAGAAATCCTACGGAATCTTCCTGTTGGCCGTGGGTGCGCGATACCTCTTCCTGTGAGGACATTCCTCGGGATCGCCTGTTGGTACCTTTGAGCTCCGCAACGGACCGCCTGGACCTGATTCCGGGTTTACCTGGGAACGCGGAAGCGATAAAAGGAAGCCAATGACGAAAATCTGTTTGATTGTCGATGCCGGATTTCTGGCGAATCTCCAAAAACGATTCTTCTCCATCGATCTCCTGAAATTCAAGAATTTCATCGAAACGCGGCTGGACGGGAAGATCTCCCGCGGCTACTACATCACCAGCCTCGACGGACCGAACCAGAGCGGGTTCCACACCTGGCTGAAGTCCGCCAACGGTCCCAAGCTCGAAGTGGTCGTGAAGAGCCAGAAGTCCAAGGTCTGCGACAACTGCGGGAACGTGACCTGGATCGAGAAGGGCGTCGATGTCGCCATCACCACCCTGGCCATCAAGAACGCGCAGAAGAATCTGTTCGACACCCTGGTCCTGGTGAACGGCGACGGGGATCTGGTGGACGCCCTGGCCTATCTTCGCGACGACCTGGGGAAGGAGCTGGTGCTGATCGGGGAGCTGGAGAGCATCTCCACCGAGCTGCAGGCCATCTCCTCCGAGATCCTGATCCTCTCCGAGCACAAGGCGGAATTGGAGAAATGAAAAGGGGGAACGGCCGAATCGGCCGTTCCCCCCGTCCTGATGCTGCCTGTGCCCGAGGAGGCTCAGTCCTTCAAGCACCTCAGCGAATAGCCGAAGGTCTTGTCGTACTCGTAGCGGAACAGGCTGGAGCTGTTGTACTCGATGCTCCTGGTCCAGGCGTTGGCGGAATCGCTCGCGGTGGCGCTCCACCAGAAACCGGCGCTGCCCGCCACGTTGAAGGCCGCTTCGACGGTGTCGCCTGCCGGCAGGGCGCGGAACCCATAGGCGTCCGATCCGTTTCCGCTCAGGGCGTTGTTGGCCTTCCATCCGACGATCGCCGCCTTGAGCTTCGCTCCCGCCAAGCTGTCGGTCGGATCCACGAACTTGAGCAGGGTGGACCACTCCGTGTCGGTGGGGACATGCCAGCCGGTGGGGCAGATGCCCTGCACTTCGTTGGAAGCGGTGGAACTGGAGACCGAACCGTTCATCGCCTGGGCCCACGAATACAGGCGCCCGTACTTCGCGCAGGAATCGGAGCTGCCCTTGTAGCAGGTGCCGATGGGCGCGCTTCCGCCGCCGGCGTAGTTCAGGTTCTCGGCCATCCAGGTCTGGGAGCCGATGGCCACCGTCTTGTAGACGGTTCCGGCGGGGTCGCTCACGCTTCCGTAGACGATCCCGGTCGTGTCCCAGGGGATGAACTGGTAGAAGGCCTTGTACACCGTGCTCGAGGTGGCTCCGTTGACGGAAATCGCCTTGATCGTGTCGTTCGAGGCCACCGGGATCGCGGCGCCGTACAGGTTGGACGAACGCGTCGGCGTGCTGCCGTCGGTCGTGTAGTAGATGGTGTCACCCGCGTTGATGGTGCTCAGGGTCACGCTCTGGGCGCGGGTGTAGAGGCCCGCCACGGGCTTGAACGAAAGGACCGTGATGGTGTACGCCGCGCTGTACACGGCGCTGGTCTTTCCCGCCTTCACGGTGACGGCCTTGATGGCTTCCGTCGAGCCCACCGCGATGGCGCCGGTGTAGAGGGTCGACGAACCGGTCGGGGCGCTGCCGTCGGTCGTGTAGTAGATGGTGTCGCCCGGGTTGCCGGTGCTCAAGGTCACCTTCTGCGCTCCGGTGTAGGAACCCGCGGCGGGAGAGAACAGGAGCGGGAGGGTGTAGGTCGCACTGGACATGGTGCTGCTGATGCCGGCGTCCACCGCGACCGCGTTGATGGTCGTCGTCGACTTCACGGCGATGGCGGCGCTGTACATCGTCGAGGAGCGCGTGGGAATGGATCCGTCCGTCGTGTAGTAGATGGCGGCGTTGGGGTCGGAGCTGCTCAGTTTCACGCTTTGGGAGGCATTGTAGACGCCCGCGGCGGGACTGAAGGTGGGGATCGTGATGACGTAGGCCGCGACGCTCACCACGCTGGCCACTCCCCCCTTCACGGTGATGGCTTTGATCCGCGACGTCGCGTTCACCGGGATGGCCCCCTTGTACAGGGTCGAGGCCGTCGTGGGGACGCTGTTGTCGAGCGTGTAGTAGATGCTCGCCGTGGTGTCCGCGGCGGTCAGGGTCACGCTTTGCGCGTCCGGATAGGTTCCCGCGATGGGACTGAAGGCCACGGTCGCCGTCCAGGGCGTCGTGGTGTCCACCGGTGCCGGACTGGCGGTCGGGGTCGTCGTGTAGTTGTCGCAGGACGACAGGACGCCCGTCGCTGCCAACGCGAGGCTGGCGAAATACGCGTAGGATTTGTTCATGGCGATTCTCTCGTTGGAAGGTTTGGAAGCCCAGGGGCGGAATCGTGCGGAAGCCCGATCACATGGCCCATCCACGGGTGATGTTGAAGCCGAAGGCGAGAGTGTTCAGGTCCAGGGCGGTGTGCGGCCCGGTCTTGGTCTGGGTGTACATGCGGTCGTCGGTGAGGTAGGTGTTGTTCCCCACGTAGAGCTGGAACACGTGCCCGCCGGTCTCGATGTCCACGCCCACCGCGCAGGCCGGGTCCCAGGTGTGGGAGACGCCGTAGAACATGGGCGTCGTTTCCCCGGTGATGGCGAACCGCGTCGACAGCTTGTAGCGTCCGCTGAAGCCCACGCCCATCGCCACTTCGCCGTCGCCGTTGTAGGGACGCAGCTGGCGGGTCACCAAGGTGGGGGCCACCTGCAGCGAGAGGTCCTCGTTGAACTTGCGGGCCATGATCAGCTGGTTCGTGCTTGAGAGCCGGCGATCCAGGGGCAACGAATATCCCAATCCCTCGCTGGTTTCGGTCAGGACGTAACCCGCCGAGTACCAGGTGACGGACAGCGGAATGCTGCCGTTGACGGTCTGGCGGAGGACCCTGAACTTGCCCCACAGGTCGACCGGCTTGCCTTCTTCCTGCGAACGCTCGAGTCCCAGGTCCATCCAATCGGTGAACCCGTAGTCGACACCGATCCGCATGGATGCGAAGTCCAGGCCCCAGAGGTCGTCCACGCCGGTGGAGAACTGGCCGAAGCGGTGGCTGATGGTCCCGTTCAATTCGCCTTTCTGGGTGGTCTCCACGCTCTGGCTCTCCACCACGCGGATGGTCTTGAAGGTGGCTCCGACCGGTTCGTTGGCCGGCGCGGAGACCGCCAGCGCCGAGTCGAGTTCGTCGCCGAAGGCGGCGAAGGGGAGGATCGCGAGGAGGATGGCTTGGATCTTCATTTTGCTTTCCCCGTGGGACGCCAGGTGAATCGGGCGGTGAGTTCCACGCTGTCGGCGATCGTGGCCGTCAGGATGGACGGAACCTTGATGGAATGGTCCGAGATCTTGACGTGGAACAGGGTCTCACCCGCCACCGAACCGTCGGCCGCCTTCTGCAGGTAGCCCGGGGTGTGGTAGTGCTTGACGACTCCGTGGACGTCCAGGTCTCCGTCCACCACGGCCATGACCTTCTTGCCCTGGTCGAGGGCCTCGTGGTCGAAACCGGACACGGTGCCCGTGAAGGACGACATGGGGAACTTGTCGGACTCCATGTAGTTCTCGTTGAAGTGCTCCTGCATGAGCTTGTCGGGGAAGACGTAGGTGGTGTTGCGGGACTTGATGGCGATCTTGCCCGTTTCGAGGTCCAGGCTGGACACCGCGGTCTGGCAGACCCCCTCGATGTTTTCCATCTTGGTCACCGAGAAGAACCGGACGTATCCGTTGGTGGCGATCATGGGTGCCGCTTGCGCCGTGCCGAGCAGGGCGAGTGTGGCGATGGACAGTGTCTTCTTCATAGTCCTTGCTCCTGGTTGAGCCATGTCACGAGGGTGGCCTTTTCGACGGGTGTCAACGGGGCCGATCCGTCGAGGGGCATGTA
>JGI12269J14319_10001009_pt1 | contig 27820 bp, 34 predicted proteins | sample PeaSoiSIISIP2007_FD_14319 | JGI IMG/M metagenome (IMG submission 14319)
TTGTACAGCCAGCCGCGCAGTGTGACTTCCTGCCCGTCGTGCTTTCCCACATCTTGAATGGCGACTACAGGCATGCGATTCGGTTTGCCTCCCTGCAAAATTTAATCAGGTTCGAGGCCCAAGTGGCGCAGGCTTCCAGCCTGTGGGGTTTAGCGCTTGCAAGTACTAACCCCCACAGGCTGGAAGCCTGCGCCACTAAGGCTGTGCTCGCTCTTGCTCGAATTTGTCGAATACCGTGCGGACGCCTCGCAGCGTTTCCGCGAACGCCTGCACCTCGACGGAACCCGCCGCAACGGCGGGCTCTTTTAATTCGAGGACGATGGGCGCTTCGGGCGGCAGCGCCGCCAGCGTGGCGCTCCAATCGATGGTTCCCTCGTAGGGAAGCAGATGATCGTCGCGCTCGCCGCGATTGTCGTGCACGTGCGTGGTCACGACGAAATCGCGGACGATTTCGAGCGCCTCCGGAACGCCGCCCTCGAGATGGGCATGCCCGGCGTCAAAGCAAATTTTCACGCTCGTGAGGCGCGTCTGTTCCAAAAAGTTTTTCAGGTTCAGTGGAGTCGCCATCTCGCCAGGAGTATTTTCAATCGCGAGGGTAACGCCGCGCGCGCGCGCGAAAAGGGACAAGTGTTCGAGCGAACTGAACGTGGCATCCCAGCGCCGCTCGTCCGGAACGTCGCGTTGCCGCGCCACATGCTGAACGCAGTAGCGGAAGGGTATGTGCTCCACCAAGTCCAGCGCGCGCTTGATTTCGTCCACGGCCTCCTGGCGCCGCAACCGCTCCGGATCGCAAATCGAGAGCGGCGCACCGCTCTCCCTTGTGAGATGGAAATCGCGCGTCGTCGGCGAATGAATGGAATGGAGCGTGAGATTATTTCCCGCGAGCCAACCGGCCAGTTCGTGAGCGTCCTCGGCCGAGCGGTAGTCGAAATGCCCGCGCGAGCAAAACAGCTCGATTGCGGAAACTCCTGTACGCGCCGCTTCGCCGATCAGGGCAGCCGTCAGTTTCCGGTTTACAAAAAGATAAGTGGAGAGAACGCGTTGCATCGTCACAATGTGCGGGCCCTATCCATCGGGATGAATTCGACTTTATGCGAAGCCACAAATCGCGTCAAGGCAAGCCCTCGCCGATCGGACGGCGGAATGCAAACTCAATCTGGAACTTGGAGGCTCGCGTTTTCCCTGGGGAACTAGTCGTCCAGCAAAAACTCGGCGTCTGGAGGGCCGGGAATCAGTCCGGCGTCGACGCCGCGCTTCAGAAATTCGTGTACGGCTTGGCGGCCGCGTTCGCCGTAGCCCAGCGTCCACTTGTTCACATACATGCCGATAAACTTGTCGGCCATGTCCGTTTCCATGTCGCGCGCGAATTGCATGGCGTAATTGACGGCCGCTTCGCGATGGTCCAAGGCGTAGGACACACTCTCGCGGATGATCCGCCCGATCTGCAAGCCGATCGTTCGCCCCAGGGCGCGCCGCACGGCATTGCCGCCGAGCGGAAGAGGCAGCCCGGTCTGTTCGACCCACCATTGCCCCAGGTCGACGACTTTGTGCAGCCCCATCTGTGGGAAAAACAGCTGCCCCTCATGGATCAACAAACCAGCGTCGACCACGGAGTTTTTCACCGCGTCCAGAATTTGATCGAAGGCCATGGGCACGGGCTCGACGCGCGGCTCGTAGAGCCGCAGCGCCAAATAGGCCGAAGTTTGCAGCCCCGGCACGGCGATCCTGCGCTTTGGCAGATCCTCTCGCTTCATCGGGTGCTGGGAAACGACAATCGGCCCGTAGCCCTCGCCGAAGCTCGCCCCGCAATCCAGCAGCACGTATTTGTCCCGCAAAAACGGATAGGCGCCAAAGCTGAACGCGGTCACATCATAGATTTCCTGGCGGGCGGCCTGATTGAGCGTTTCGATATCGGCGAGCACGTGCGAAAATTTCAGCCCGGGCGTCCGCACCTTCTGCGTCGCCAGACCGTAGAACATGAAGGCATCGTCGGAATCCGGCGAGTGTGCCAGTTTAATCTCTGTCGTCTTCCCGCTAGCTGGTTTCGTCGGCATTGCGTTCTGCGATCTCTCCCATTGGCATTTTCTCCGATGTCGTTGGGGAAAGCGCAAAGTCACTCCGGCCTGCACACATCGCAGGCACACTGGAGTCACAGGAAGATCGTCGCCAAACCCGCGTCACAGAGAGGGACATTTGGGGCGGATTCCATCAATGAGGAAGCCGCACTTTTGAGTGCAGAAGAGTAGCACACTCGGCGTTGCCGGACAATTGAGCTGCGTCAATGATGCCATTTCAAAGTGGAAATTCTAATTTTGGCGATACTCTTCGAGCGGACTTGGTCTATGTAGCGCCCGTCCGCCGCGGCGGACAGGCATCTTGATCCAAAATGCCAACCTGAAGGTTGGCGCTACATGTCCGCCGCCAGGCGCGCCATTGCGGTGTCAAAGGAAACTTTTCCGTCGAGGTAAGGCAGCCAGTACAAGTCCAGCAACCCGCGAAAGTGTTCCCACGATCCGGAATAGAGTCCGAAACGCGCCGCGTAAGGCAGGTAAGCCGATGGGCCGTTGCTTTGTTCGAACGTGAACGACATGGTTCCGTATTCCACGTCGCGGCGCACGATTTCGCCCGTGGTGTAGAACAGAAGCGCATGCCAGAAATCTCGCGGTATGGGCTTGTCGCGCTCGCGAAAATTGTGTGCGATCGCAGCGGTCACGGCGCCCGCCAGCGCGTGGGAGGCCTCGTGAAACAATACTTCAAATCCGTACACGCCTCGATTGCGCGGATCGTGGCTGGAAATCGTGACGTGTATGGGGTCGAGCGAGGTGTACGCACCAAAGGGGCCTCCATACCACACGACGTCCACGCGCAGCCGCTGCGACGGCCAGGGCCTCTGGTAAACGTCCGCGAGTTGGCCGGAAAGCTCGACGCCCATTTTCTGGATGATTGGCGCAACCTGGGCGATCCATTCCCGGTTGGCGCGATCCTGCTGCGCCCACCAGTGCGCGCGATAAACAGGCGCGGCGCGTTCCAGGGCTTCGACCAGATCCTGCCGCAACCCGGATTTGCACAATGGGGTGGTTTTCCCATCCAGATCGGGGCAAGTCTCCATCGCCGAAAGCTGGTTGTTGATGATCTCCATGTCGCCATTCAGCAGAAGGTCGCGGCCCGCCAAATCCTTGGAGTAAAACGTGACGGCATCCTGCCAGGCACGGATGTCCGCCTCCGGGAAATCGGTCAGCGACACGGGAAGTTCGTCCGGCTGCGCCGCGCCCCTCATGGTGTCCGAGGAAGAGGAATTGCCTTTCAGCAGGCGCGCCTGAAGATAGAGAAAGTGATGCAAGTTCACCCAAAATCCGCTGTGCATTTCAAAGACGGGAAGCGGCGATTCCGTGCCGGAGGACTGAGTGATTGAGGATTGCTGCGCGCCGTAAACAGGCGCCGCTCCCGCGGACGCCACCGCCCAGCCTGTCGCGGCCGGCAGCAAGAGCGGCGCGGTCATGAATAATCGCAAAAACTTATGGCGGCGGAAAGGGGGCATGGCTGAGCACGCCATGTTATCGCCAAACGCGGCATTCATGCCAGACTTCGGTAGCAGTTGGTTCAGAGGTGTGTTGAAATCCGGTTAATTGTAAGCGTGCGCCACTTCAACGAAACATCTGGCGCAACAATGCCGACCCTTCATTTTCCGTAATGATTTTTTTGCGGACCAGCAAATAGATCAGTTCGTTTAAGACCAACCGGATATTGGCATTCGCCTCGATCGCTCCGGTCTCGGGCTCCGTCGCGGACGCCGCGGGCTCGGGGGGCTGCTCGCCGCTCAGATCGGCGATCCAGGAGCGCAATACGGCCTGATGCTCGCGCTTGATCTCGGTAAACGCGAGCCCCATTCCCATCGATACGTGCGTATAGGCGACGACCCCGGCCGCCTCAAATTCGACCGTGTCGTGTTTCATGCGAATTCGCACCACGTCGCCCACTGCGAACGGAGAAAGTGTATCGATGTAACATCCGCCGGCGCCTAGATCGGAGCAACGGCCGCTCACACGCGTTTGCGAACGAAGTTCGTAGATTTCCGCGGCCGCCGTGAAGGGGTATCGAACCTGCGCCCGCTTCTCGGGAGCTTCGCTTTTCGGCGGTTCCTCTCGCAATGGCGCGGGAAACACGATCGGTGTGTCGGAGCGGTCGGACATTTTGCTTCGTAGGCGCGGATCACACTTCGGCGCCGACATTTAGCTGAATGAGGGAATCCGCGCACATTCCTGCGCGGAAATCGGAAGGGTGACCCCATTGTGGCTCCGGCGCGGATTGGGTGGCAAGGAGATACTGCGCAGGGTGTGACGCAAACGCGAGGGGTCAGGAGGGTCCGACGCGCGGATCGGTGGAGGTGGCGACGCCGCCTTGCTTGTCGGCGCCGCGCAGAATCCCGGACGAGTCCAGAAAAAATGATCGCCGTCCCGTCTTGCCGTAATCTTTGGGCGACGAGGCCAAGGAGAACGTCTCCGCTTTATTTGCTTCCTCCTCCGGCAGGCCGCCGGCTGGGGGAGCAATTGTGTACCGGATCGTGTAACCGTCCTTGTCACCGATGGCCAGATTCGCATCGAGCAGGCTGGCTGTCTCCGGCGAAACTCCGTTCGGCGGCGCGGGGCCCAGCAACGCGAGCGTGTCGGGCAATTTCCCGTACGCGCGGCGGTAGGTTTCCAGCGCCGAAGCCACGGAACGCAAATCAGCAATCGCTGCGTCTTCACTCGCGTCCAGATCGGCCTGCTCCCATTGCTTGGCCATCGCGGGCACGTCGAGCAGGATAAGCCCCACCGAGAGCAGCTTCCAGTTTCCGCCTTCGCGCACGAGACCAAACGTGATTTTGCGCGGGTCCTCTCCGGCGATCGGAATTTCCATCGGCACGTAAGCGAGATTTTCGCGCAGCTTCGTTTCGCCGAGGCGCATTTCCGTGGTGTAGCTCGGGCTCTCGCAGCGCACGATTTTCTGGCCGTTGCCGCTGGTGGAAAGCAGCACCCTTCCCGGTTCTTCGAGCAAGACGAAGCGCTTCATCATCGCCGTGCGTTGCGCGCCGGGAAGCGCCCGGAACGCGGCGGTGTTGTCCGCCGTCAGGGAATTTGCAAAAGCCGGAGAGTCCTGGCGGCAAGCGGCGGACAGCGCATCGGAAAGCGCCGTTTCAGGATTCGCCCCTGCCTGCTGCTGCGCCGCGAATGCAGTAGCCACTGAAAATGTTGCAATCGCCGCAAGGACCAATGCCGCTCCGTAACTTTGGAGTGCGCGGCGCCTGACAGCCGTCTCGGTCACAAGTCTTGTGGGTCGCGGCTTCAGCCGCGACATCCAAACAATTGGAAAACGCCGGGCTTTAGCCCCTGAAGCTTTCACGAGGCTCACGATTTCGCTCCGCGCAATATTTCAGCGAGATTTTGCGTGAACTTGGATCGAGGCATGACGTCCTGGCAACCCGCGGAGCGCGCGCGTTCCGCCAGATCCGTCTGCACGTGGGATAGAAACGCGATCACGCGCCGCGGGTTGCCTTCACCGTTCGACGCACAAAGATGCTCGACGGCTTCGAGCGCCCCCTGCCTCGCATTCAAGTCCACCAGGATGAGGGCCGCCGGGCTCGCCGCCGCTGCTTTCAGGAGCTGTTCGCCGGTCGCCGCCGTTTCCAAGGTGACGCCCGTATGTTTGGCCGTCTCGTGCACCTTGGCCAGAAAAAATAAATCATCGATCAACGCAATTGCATCCGCCATGAATTTCCATCCTCACAAAACTTCGCCTTTCCCATGTACCACGCGCGCCGCCGCAACACAAGCCGCAACGGTCGGCCCACGACTGAATTGTTTCCTCTAGGATGCCAAAACCAGCCCAGGCGTCTCCGGTTTTCTCTGTGCTCCTCTGTGCACTCTGTGTTGCGTTTTTGCTTTGTTTACGGCCGGAAAACTTTTAACACAGAGGACACAGAGGGGCACAGAGAAGAACGAACCAGGAGGCGGCCCGGGATGCTTCCGCAAGAGATCGAAATCAGTTACAAATGGTCCCTATTATGAATTCTCTGGAACAGAAAATTCTAGCCGCCTTCGATGCACGCGGCGCGCGCGAGAGATCGTTGGCGGATCTGGGAGATCCCGCGACCGTGAAGGGTGCCGTGTCGCAACTGGTCGAGCAAGGCTGGTTGCGCGCCGCCGGAGCGCCGGACACCTACGCGCGCACCGAAGACGGCCGCCTGCAACTCGCCGCCCCGCGCGACGTCACCATCTACTCGCGCCCCGGCTGCCACCTCTGCGAAGAGGCCAAGGCGCAAATCACTCCCCTGCTGAAAGAGTTCGGCGCGCGCCTCACCGAAATCAACATCGACGAAGACCCGGACCTTCGCGCCCGCTACGACTACGACGTCCCCGTCATTTTTCTCGGCGCGCGAAAAGCCGCCAAGCACCGCGTCGATCCCGCCCAATTCCGCCGCCAGTTGCGTGACGCTTCCTCAGAATGACACCACAGCGGTTTCTATTCGCGTGCAATACGTCTATTTAGTGACCGGTAGTAGGTTTCACGCCGACGGTTTTGTCAGGGACATCCCCAGCACGGCCTTTGACGCGGTCGTAGACGGAGACGAGCGAGGTTGAGCCGAGGGCTTCGTTGTAATAGGTGGGGACGCCGAGATGGGTTCTCAACTCTTCGTTGAACTTGCGCATGTTGACGAGCTGCTCGGCGTGGGCGGGAAATTTTCTGCCGTCGTCGGTGAGCAGAAATTTTTGGTAGCCTGCGTCCCACAGGCGGACGAATTGGCCGTTCAGCAGGATGGTGGGGAGAATCGTCATCGTGTAGTGATCGTCGGAGGTGCGGCGAAATTCGGCCCCGCAGCCGTACTTTTCGACGCGCATCACGCCGCCCGTGCTGCTGACGAGGAATCCTGAGGTCGACAGTCCATCCATCAACTTGGCTGGGAACTTGTCTTTCACATTCCACATAGGCTTTTAGAATACGGAGCATGCCGTGGGGTGTAAAGGTAAAAGTCATTTGAGTAGTGACTTCCTCGGAATGGAAACTGAGAGAAGCTTAGAAATATTTTGTGGAACAGGTTTTTGTGGCGCAGGCTTCTAGCCTGTGGGTTTTAGTCCTTGCAAGGACCAACCCCCACAGGCTGAAGCCTGTGCTACTCAAGGCCGGAAGCGGCTGTGTTTATGCTAAATTAGCTGAATACAATGGAGCTAGTCCGGCATCTATATGCGGGCGTGGCGCTTAGCTTGTCGAAAAGACCCTCGGCAGGGTTGGTACGAGAGGGCTGAGAATACTGCTACACATGAACACGGCAAAAAAACCTCTTTGGAGCGAAGCGTCGGCGAACGCGGGAACCATAGGCCGCAACGTCCTCGATTGTGTTGGGAATACGCCGCTTCTGCGTCTCGAGCGACTCGGCCCGAATTATCCAAATGTGGAATTTTATGGCAAAGCGGAATGGTTCAATCCGGGCGGTTCGGTAAAGGATCGGCCGGCGCTGGAAATGATTCGCGAGGCGGAACGCTCGGGGAAACTGAAGCCGGGGCAGACCATCCTGGACGCGACCAGCGGAAATACCGGGATCGCCTACGCCATGATTGCCGCCGCGCTGGGCTATCGCGTGAAACTTTGCTTGCCGGCGAGCGCGAGCGAAGAGCGGAAGAAAATTCTCAAGGCTTTTGGCGCCGAGCTCGTGATCACGCCGGGGGATGAAGGCTCCGATGGAGCGATTCTGCGCGCGCGGGAAATTATCGCCGCGGAGCCGGGCAAATATTTTTATGTGGATCAGTACGGCAACCCTTCCAATTGGCGCGCCCATTACAAGACCACGGCAAACGAAATTTGGGAGCAGACCGCCGGGCGGATCACTCATTTCGTCGCCGGGCTCGGCACCAGCGGAACTTTTGTGGGCACGACGCGCCGGCTCAAGGAATTGAATCCCGCGATTCGCTGCATCAGCTTGCAGCCTGACGCTTCCTTTCATGGGCTGGAGGGTTGGAAGCATATGGCGACGGCGATTGTGCCCGCCATTTATGACGCGACGCTTGCCGATGCCAATCTGGAAGTCGGGACGGAAGAGGCGTATCGCCTGGTCAAGCGGGCCGCGCGGGAAGAGGGATTGCTGCTGAGTCCGAGCGCCGCCGCCGCTCTCGAAGGTTGTTTTCATGTGGCCGCGTCGCTGGGGCCGGACGAACGCGCTGTCATCGTGACGATTTTTCCGGATTCGGGAACAAAATATTTGAGCGAGCGTTTCTGGGATGAAGTCTAGGCGGGCGCATTTGCTGTAGCCCGCGTCTTCAGACGCGGGGTTTTTTCTCGCGGCTTGATGGAAACCCTCGCCTCTGAAGAGGCGAGCTACAGTTAATTCCGCGCTGCGGGATGAGGGTCGATCGATGCTGCTGCTGACGAAAAATTTGGAACAGGAAATTCGCGACCACGGCGCGAAGGATTATCCGAACGAGTGTTGCGGCGCGATGCTCGGAACGGATGGCGACGCCGCAGGGCGGGAAGTGCGCGCATTGTTTCCGCTGATCAACCGGCGCGACGATTCCCCCCGCAACCGGTTCTCGATTACGCCGGAGGATTTTCGCGCGGCCGAGCGCGCCGCGACTGAACGTGGACTCGACCTCCTGGGATGGTATCATTCCCACCCGGACCATCCTGCAAGGCCGAGCGAATTCGATAGGGAACATGCTTGGCCGTGGTACAGCTATGTGATTGTGAGCGTCGACGCCGGCGTCCCCAAGGATTTGACGTCCTGGCAATTGGACGATGACCGCTCGAAATTTCAGCCGGAAGTGGTTGTGCCGGAACGGGTTGCCGGCCACGGGAAGCAGAGCTGAGGTTGCCGTTTGAACCCTGAGTTGTTGTCCGCGCATCCGATGTACAGGTTTGTTTGGCGGGGTCCACGCTTTACTTGAAAGGTTCAGCGCAACGGGTGAGTTGCTGCCCGAGTCCAGCAAGGGAGAAACGAACGTATGGCCGTAAAGGTTTTGATTCCGACGCCGCTCCGCCAATTTACAGGAAAGCAGTCCAGCATCGAGTGTAGCGCGGCCACGGTGGGCGAGGCGCTCGGCAGCCTGACGGGCACTTTTTCCGAATTGAAGAAACATCTCTTTACCGACGAAGGAAAAATTCGCAGCTTCGTGAACGTGTACTTGAACGACGAGGACATCCGTTTCCTCGACAAGGAAAATACGCGCACCAAGGATGGCGATACGATCAGCATCGTGCCTTCCATCGCCGGCGGTTCCCGCTGTGACAGCATGTAAATCCGCGAACTCGCGGGAAGAATTTAGAGGAGAACGTCCGTGGCAATTCCGACCGACGCATTGCAGCAACAGGAAGTGAAGCTTTCCAAAGAAGAGATTCAGCGCTACAGCCGTCACCTGATCATGCCGGAGGTGGGGATGGAGGGGCAGCTCAAGCTGAAGCGCGCCCGCGTGCTGATGATCGGCACGGGAGGCCTGGGCGCGCCGCTCGGACTGTATCTGGCCGCCGCGGGCGTGGGACATCTGGGACTCGTGGATTTCGACGTTGTCGATTCCTCTAATCTCCAGCGACAGGTGACGTTCACGACGGCGGACGTTGGAAAACCCAAGTCCGAAGCCGCCAAGGCGCGGCTTTTGGCGCTCAATCCGGCGATTGAAATCGTGTCGTACGAAACGCGGCTGACGAGCGACAACGCGCTCGAATTGTTCCGCGATTACGACATCATCGTCGATGGCACCGACAATTTTCCGACGCGTTTTCTGGTCAACGATGCGTGCGTGCTGCTCGGCAAGCCGAATGTGTACGGCTCCATCTTCCGGTTTGAAGGACAGGCGACCGTCTTCGGATACCCGGGCGGGCCGTGCTATCGCTGCCTTTACCCCGAACCGCCCCCTCCGGGCCTTGTGCCTTCGTGCGCGGAAGGCGGCGTGCTGGGCGTGCTGCCCGGAATCGTCGGCTCGATCCAGGCGATGGAAACGATCAAATTGATTCTCGGCGCGGGAGAGCCGCTGGTTGGGCGGCTCCTGCTCTTCGACGCTCTGGCCATGCGCTTTCGGGAATTGAAGTTGAAGAGGAATCCGGATTGCCCAATGTGCGGCGATCACCGGACGATTACAAAACTGATCGACTATGAAGAATTCTGCGGCATTCGTGGCGAGGAGGCCCCTGCAATGACGGACGGCATACCGGAAATTACGGCGACAGAGCTCAAGGCGCGGCAAGACCGCGGCGAGAAAGTCTTCATCCTGGACGTGCGCGAGCCGCATGAATATCAGATTTGCAATTTAAATGGCAAGTTAATTCCGCTCGGGGAGCTGCCGCGCCGCGTGAACGAGCTCGACAGTTCCGTCGAAATGGTCGTGCACTGCCGCAGCGGAAAGCGCTCGGCCGACGCCATCCATTTCCTGCAAACCGCCGGCTTCAAGAAGCTGTGGAACCTGAAGGGCGGCGTCCTGGCGTGGGCGGATGAAGTCGATCCGAGAATGCCGAAGTACTAAAAAATGCGGGCGGCGCTTTTCCTTTGAACGCCCCGGCAAGTCCAGGGCGACAAGCCCGGCATATGGGAGCGCAAATGCCACCGACCAAGATCACGGTTCGCAATGACGGGCCCTTGCGCGTCGAAGGGGAAGTCGAACTCGTCGATATGGAAGGCAAGCCGTACGGCCTCGGAGGGCGCACCGCAGTCGCGCTTTGCCGCTGCGGCCATTCCGCTAGCAAGCCTTTTTGCGATGGGTCTCACAAGACCGCAGGCTTTCAAGACAAGCAGCAAGCCCGGGATCTCCCCCCGCCGCAGCCACCTAAGGCCTGACCCACATTTCTCACCAGGTTCGACCACGGAAACAATCGGTGATGTTACCTGGGAACGCCAATCTCCCGATTGGCGCTGCGGAAACCCCCCGCCGCGACGGGGAAATTGGCGTTCCCAGGCTTAAAGCCAATGCCAGCAAGATTATAAATCTCTAATCCTGGCCCTCAATCCAGCCCCTCAGTAGTGTCAAATTCGCCACTAGTGTGTGCCATCTTGGGAAGCCCGCTGGAGTACTGGTTACATTCCTATCCATCCTCAGGGAACGGACTGCCTGCCTCTTTGTAACATCCAGCTTGCCGAAACTACAAGTCATTTATTTCCAGCAACGTACAGAACAGGCCGGGACTTTTCTAAAAAGGCTCTGAACTTGCTCCTCTTAGTTGCGCAGTAAGAAATGGGGCCCATGGAACTGCTCAACTGGGGGAGCGGTGAATGCGCTGAATCAAATTCGGGTGTGGTGTTGGCGCCTTCGGTGGTTTTTCGGAATTCTCGGCGCAGTCGCGTTTCTGGCGATGGCTGCCTGGTTGCGCCACCTTCCGTTTTCCTCTGAACCCATACTTTACTCGTACCTGCAGATTGTTGGCAGCCTGCTTTGCTTTACCTACGCAGCGAACGCCTTGGTGCGCTTCCGCGGCACGCACGACCGTCTTACGCTGATCCTTGCCTTTGGATTCGTGCTTTCCGGCGCGATCGAAATAGCCGCGACATTCAATTTCTACGACATTTTGGCCTCCGGCACGTTCAGCCAGATGCGCGTGCCATTGGCCTGGATGGTGAGCCGGACGCTGCTGGCCATGGTCCTGATTGCCGCGCTCATAGTGGAGCGCCGTGTGCCGAACTCACGCGACCCGGGAAGGGAAATGGCGGTCGCGCTCGTGGTTGTCGTTGGCGTGGCCTATATGACCAGCGCCGCGTATTTCGGCTCTCCCCTGGAACCCAGCATGCATCCCTGGGCCTTGCTTTCCAGGCCGGGGGATCTCCTGCCGGCGATTCTGTTCGGAATTGCAGCTGTTGGGTTCGGCCGAAGATCGCTGCACCATGCCTCCCCGGGCGACCGCGCATTCTGCCTGGCCCTGTGGATGAACGTGGGTTGCCATGTCCTGGCAACGCAATCCGAGAGATTGCTCGATGCGCCTTTCACGATGGCCCAATTCTTGAAAGTGGGCAGCTATGCCATCGTCCTGGGCGGAGCGCTTCTGGACAACGCGCGATTGTTCGATCAAGTCCGGCAACTCGCAGTGACGGACTCGCTGACCGGCCTTTCGAACTACCGCACGTTGATCAACGTCATGGAAACGGAAATTCAGCGCTCGCACCGCACCGGCCGCCCATTTGCCATTCTCTTGTTCGACCTGGACGGCTTGAAAGCCATCAACGACCAGCACGGGCACCTGGTCGGCAGCCGTGCGATCTGCCGATTGGCAAGCGTCCTTCGGATCCATTCCCGCTCGATGGACACAGCGGCGCGATATGGCGGCGATGAATTTGCCGTGGTGTTGCCGGAAGCGGGCCAGGAAGCGGCCGCCTCCGTAAGCCGGCGCATTTGCGAGCGCCTGGCAAAGGACGGGGAGCTTCCGCACGTTACGGTGAGCGTCGGCGCCGCCGTTTATCCGCGGGACGGGGAAACGATCGAGTCACTGTTCAATACCGCGGACAAGGCCCTGTACGGCATGAAACGACGTCCGGATGGGATTCGAGCGCTGGCCCGCATTGCGGCCTGCCTGTAAAGAAATTGTGTGCGGGTCCGCCGCGGCGGAAAGCCCGCGGGAGTACTGAGGGAAACGATGCCGCAAGTATTCGATATCGAACGACTTGAAAAAAGAATTCCGATGACCGTGGCAGTCCATATTTCCGGGCACGAATCCTCCTCTGCCGTGGAGACGACGTTCACCGAGGACGTCAGTTCACGCGGGGCGCGGGTTCCGAGCATCCGCCGCTGGCGGCCCAACGACACGCTGAACATTGAGTCGTTGCCCGGCGATTTCCGCGCCCTGGCGCGCGTGGCCTACTGCCGCCCGCACCCGGAAGGGTATGTCATCGGACTTGAGTTCCTAGAGCCCAGTGGCCGGTGGGTGGTTAACGCCCCAGTCGGCTCAGGGAAACCGCTGCAAGGATAGGAGGGACACGCGAAGGCAAACAACTGGCGTATTGTATTACCCAGAAGCGCTTGACATTCCGCGGGAACGGGATGGCAGGCGCTTTTGGCGTTTCTGGGGAGAATGCGTGACTGGTGATTGGTGACTATTGACTGGTGAATCGTGATTTGTGATTCGTGAATCGTAATTCGTGACTCCCTTTAACTTGTGGCTGGCGATTCGTGTTTGCCAGGAGCCCTGGAGGGGCGGCACATTCGGCTCAACCACGCTCAACCGCGCGAATTTGATCCACTGCCCGCTGCTACTAAACGTTCGTACAGGCGGAGCGTTTCCTCCACCATTCGATCCGCGGAAAAGTGGGTGATCACTGTTTCGCGGGCGGCCCGTCCGAGGCGAGCTGCCTCATCGGGGTGTGCAATGAGGCGCGCGATGGCTGCTGCCAGAGCACCTGGATCGAGTTCCTTCACTAAGAGGCCGTTCTTGCCATCCTCAAGGGCTTCGGGGTTTCCGCCCCGAGCGAATGCCACGACCGGGAGTCCGTGCGCCATGGCCGAAAGCATGGCGCAGGCCAGCGGTTCCTGGTGGGAAGGGAAAACGAAGAGATCCGTCGCGGCGTACACGCTATCGACGTCGGAAACAAACCCAGGAAACTTCACGGAATCCTCGAGGTGAAGTTGCCGAACCAGCGCTTGCAGATTGGATTGTTCCCGGCCCTCTCCCGCTAGGAGCAAGACGCAATGTGGAAACCGCGCGCGCAAATCGGCAAAAGCGCGGAGCAGGAGCACGTGCCCTTTTTCAGGCACGAAAGCCGCGACATTGCCGAGGCACAGGCTTTCTTGCGGAATCGCGAAACGGTGGCGCGCCCGGTCACGATCCACTGGCGAAATCATGGCCGGAATTTCGACGCCCACAAAAATCACTTCGACGCGGTCCGCAGGCAGGCCGCTCTCGAATACGGATTTCGCGACAAAATCCGATACGGCGACAACTCGGCCGGCTGCGCGATATCGCGCCATGGAAATTGGACCTGACGACAGGGGGAGTTCAACACGGCGCGAGACAATCACAGGAACGAAGCGGTGCGCCCGCGCCAGCCACGCCGAGCTGAGCGCGTGAGGCTCGTTGGCATGGACCACGTCCACTCGACGCCTTCGCACCAGCCGCCCGATCGCCAGAACAGCGGCAAGGCGCCGGCATCTTTGGGAGATCTCATGGACAACGATGCCCGCGTCCTTCGCACGGCGCGCCAGCAAAGAATCCCGAAGTGCGATCAACTCAGGAGCGTGGCCGCGTTTAAGCAAGCCCCGCAAGAGCAGGAGTGCCTGGTCCTGTCCACCCCGGAAGTCTCGGCTGAGGTCGACAACCAGCGGGCGCAAGCTCAAGCCTCGCCGGGATTCGGCCACGATCGGTGCGTCAGTTTCTCTCCCGTGCGCAGCCGGCCCAGTTTTCGGTACTTGGTGTAAATGGATTTCGCGGACAACCAAGCGATCAACCAGCCGCGCCGCCCGTCGAGGACGCCCAGTTGGAGAACAAGTTTCTGGAAGAATGTCCAGGGAGGAGCGACAATCATCGCGGCACGCCAACTCCTGCGGCCCTTCGCAAACATGTCTTCGGCGGCCATGGTGGTATAGGCTTCCACCTTGGCTTTGTGCTCGGCGAAGGAACGGACGGTGTAGTGGTAAAGATGGCCATTCAGCCGCCCGACCGGCCCTTCCACGAGGACGCGCTCGTGCAGGGCGCCGACAAACTTGCCCTTGTCGCGCCGGTAGAGAAATAATTTGCAATCGGGATACCAGCCGGAATGACGGATCCAGCCGCCCAGATAATTCGTCATCCGCGAGAAGGCGTACGCGTTCTTGTCGGGGGTTTGCTGCTTCCACGCGAGCATCGAGGAACGCAATTCGGGGCTCAATTCCTCGTCGCAGTCGATGGAAAGAACCCAGTCGTTGGAGGCAAAGGAGGCGGCGAAATTTTTTTGCTCGGCAAAGCCGTCCAGTTTGCGGGCATATACGCGGGCGCCAAACGCGCGCGCGATCTCGCAGGTCCGGTCCGTGGAACCCGAGTCCACCAGAATGATTTCGTCGGCTATTCCAGCCAGCGATGCAAGCGCGCGCGGCAGGTCCAGTTCTTCGTTGTATGCGATCAAGGTTGCGGTCAGCGCGGGCATCGGGAATCCGAGATTCTAGGCAACACGAGACGTGTGGGCGCGGGCTGTCATTATGGCATATCCGCGCTTCGTGCTGCCGTCGTTTTTCGATCCGTCTGACGATCGGATCTGAACGGCTCGATGCAGGAAGATGAGCCATCGCGATCGAAGACCAGCACTTGCCCGAAGCAAAGCGATTCAACCAAAGAAAGTCCCGAGGCTTCCAGCGCCAGAACGCATTTGAGCACAGCAAGCAAACCAACCACCTGGGGGTGGACTTCCACAACCAGCCGATGAACCGATGACAGATTTGCGCCACCGAAAACTTCCGTTTCAATGCCTTCGATGTCACAGATAATCACATCCGGTTGAATCTCATCCACCACATCCTGAAAGGCATCGGCTTCAATCCGAATCTTTTTCGATCCCTTAAATGGGACAAGGGATGATGCCGGAAAACTACGACGGACATAAAACTCACAAGCGCCTTTTTCCCTGGCAATCGCTCTGTTCCGGATTTCCACTTGCACGCCGTTTCTCCGAACATTTTTTTCCGCAAGCGGGGCGATCACGGGATCCGCTTCGTAGCCCACGACTCGCCCGTTGCCCGAAGCTTTTGCCGCCGCGATCGACGTTAGGCCCAGCCCCGATCCCAAATCCAGAACGGTGTCTCCCGGGCGCACCAAGCGGCGCACGAGATAGGCTTCGGCAGTTTCAAAATCATTTTTCCGCAGGGATTTGCGCACACTTCTGGAGATTGGCGGTCTTGGGGCGTCGATGACGATGTCTCCCACGACAAACTCAAAGTCGCGGCGTTGGCGCCAACGTCTGATGATAGGTATGCGAAGAGTCAGATTGCGCCAGGCGACCATTTTGATCCTTCTATCCAGGCCGGAATGTCTCTTGTTATTGCCGTTCGGATTCCTGTAGTGCCCTTACGATATGGTATTGCAGGTCGTCCGCTTTCCACAGGCCTTGTCGTTGCGTCGCCATACTCGTTGGCATGGAAACATCTGAGGGTTTCTTAGTCAACATCAAACTGTCAGCCGCCCTGACGCAGGGAAGACAGCCGGCTGGATAAATCTGCGAACTGCGGTTACCGCGCAATGAGAGTGGAAACGCGCGGAGGTCAGCGTGGCGTTGCGAGCTTGGGCGTGACGCTGACCAGAATGACGGAAGTGCCGATGCGGAATTCGGACAGGTGTTTCAGTTCCGCGACGCGGACGCGTTCGTCGGCGAAGTACGTGCCGTTCGTCGAATCCATATCGCGCAAGCGGATCACGTCACCCTTGATTTCAATGGCGCAATGCCAGCGCGAAATTTCCTTGTCATTGATGACGATATCGGCGTCGGCTCTTCCCACGACGACGCGGGGCTTCTCCACCGAATAGACAAGTCCGCGGGAGGGACCGGCGATCACAGAGAGGGCGATCGCCTTTCCTGCGGGCAATTGCAGGGAATTCGCTTCGTTGCCGCCAGCCCCGGCAAGCCAGGGCGCGCCGGCGCTGCGGGCAAACCCGGGCAGGGGCGTCAGGACCTGAGTCGCATCGGGACTGGGCGGAATTTCGATCACCGTATTTTTGCCGCACTTGGCACACTGAAACTGCACGCGAGGGAGACCCACCAATTGCGCGTCTGGAAGGGAATGCTGTGCGCCACAACTCGAGCAAGCGGCTTTCATCGGATCCTGCGGATTCGGACTCCACCCTTATATTGAATGCACCGGTCCCGCCGGGGCGTGATGCCCCGTCATGATCGGTTCCTCGTCTAATTTAGCACGCCTATTTCGCGCTCGACGGAGAGTTCGCGGACGGTGTTTCGACAAGGGAACTATCCCCGTATATGAGTGATTGCAAGGGGTTTCCAGGGCAGGTCTGAATTTCGAGTCGAATTTGAACGGTGCGGCTTCCTCGCACTTCCTCTCCACGTCTCCCCGCAAGGGGGTGCGCTAAGCTTCGTCCTACTGCACGAAGCCCACGTTGGGGACCGGGGTCGGCTCGGGGACTTCGCGGATGGGGCCGAACTGCATCTCGTAGCGCCTGACATTTTCTTCCAGCGCGCGCATGATTCGTTTGGCGTGCGCCGGGCTGACGATCACGCTCGAAACCAGCTTGCCCTGCGGCACATTCGGAAACACGTAGATGAAATGCACTGTGAATTCTTCCGCCGTGTGGTGAAACATCACCAGATTGGAAAATTGCCCGACCAATTCCTTCTCATCCGCCTTGATCTGAACTTGTACCTGTTCGCCGCCCGCTTGCGACATGAATTCCTCCGTTGACGGATACCGTTCCCGGCTCGCCGTGGAAGCGCGCCGTGAAGGGTGAACCGTTCCATTTCCGACACTACCATATTCCCCCGGACAGCGGCACGGGCAACGTGCGTGCAAGTTTCGCCGGTTTTGGCTTTTTGTGGCGCCGGCGTCTCGCCGGCGCCACAACATGCCGATTCGATTTTCCAGCACATCCGCACGCCATACCTATTGACTCTCCGTTGGCATTAATGCTAGTTTATGTAGGATATTTATCTAGGTTAACTATGGCGTTGCCTCCCCTAACTTCTGACTCCGCTGACGCGATTTCGAGCGCCGTCAATCCGGACGAAACCGCGTCCGCTACGCATATCAGTCTTCGCCCGCGAGCAGGTTCCCCCTCGCTTCCGGAGTCCTACCGCAGCGTTCCGATCCTGGCCGGGGCATCCTTTTTTCGGAAAATGATTGCGTTTGCGGGGCCCGGGTACCTGGTGGCTGTCGGCTACATGGATCCCGGGAATTGGGCGACAGACCTGGGAGGCGGCTCGCGGTATGGGTACACCCTCCTCAGCGCCGTAATGATTTCGAGCCTGATGGCCATTTTTCTTCAGGCGCTTTCCGCGAAGCTCGGAATAGCGACGGGCCGCGATCTCGCGCAGGCTTGCCGCGAGCATTATTCGCGCCGGACGACGGCAGTTCTTTGGGTGCTCTGCGAAATTGCGATTGCGGCATGCGATCTGGCGGAAGTGCTCGGGTCGGCGGTGGCGCTGAAGCTGCTGTTCGGATTGCCGCTGCTCGCCGGCGTGTTGCTGACGGGCTTTGATGTGCTGCTGGTCTTGGCGTTGCAGGGGCGCGGTTTCCGGGTGCTTGAGACGCTGGTCATCACCTTGATCATGACGATTGGCGCTTGTTTCGCGTATGAAATTTTCTTCGCGCGGCCGCTCTGGATCGAGGCGGCGCGAGGATTTCTTCCGACGTTCCAGATCCTGAAGGACCGCGAGATGCTTTATCTCGCGATCGGGATTCTGGGCGCCACGGTGATGCCGCACAATTTGTACCTCCATTCCAGCATCGTGCAAACGCGAGCCTTCAAACTGGATGCGGGAGGAAAGCGCGAAGCGATCCGTTTTGCCACGCTCGATTCCACGCTGGCGCTTGGTTTTTCGCTCTTCATCAACGCGGCCATTCTGGTTCTGGGCGCCGCGGCGTTTCACGTGCGCGGCATGAACGACGTGGCGGACATCAGCCAGGCCTACCAACTGTTAACGCCCGTGCTGGGCGTGAGTTTCGCAAGCGTGCTCTTCGCGGCGGCGCTGCTGTGCTCGGGACAGAATTCCACGCTCACCGGGACGCTCGCCGGGCAGATCGTCATGGAGGGGTTCCTTCACTGGCGGCTCAGGCCGTGGCTGCGGCGCTTGATTACGCGGTCGATGGCCATTATTCCGGCGGCGATCGTAATCGGAGTCATGGGCGAAGGGCGCGCGACCTCGCTACTCATCCTGAGTCAGGTGATTTTGAGCTTTCAGCTGCCGTTTGCGGTAGTGCCGCTGATTCAATTTACCGGAGACCGCTCCAAAATGGGCGAATTCACGAATGGCCCGATCACGGCGATTTTCGGCTGGTTCATGGCTGCGGCCATCATTGTCCTCAACGCAGCGCTCCTCTGGCTCACGTTTGGCGGGAAGCTCTAAGTAGGACAGGCTTCAAGCCTGTCGGTTTTAAGTTTGCAACCTCTAAAAGCGTCAGACTGAAGTTTGTCCTACTGGTGCTTTAGCAGGTGAAATTTGTCCTGTCTTGTGGCAGAATTTTTGATGCCTCGCCAAATCTCGGTTCAAATGGAGACATCGGAATGAGTGGATTCGACAAGGGAGCTTCTTTGTGGCTGGCGCGAGTTGCAGGCGCTAGCCTCGTGCTTGGAATGTGCATTTTTGCGTTAGGACGAGTGGCGGCACAGGAAGCGGCGCCGCCCGCGCCGTGGGTTGCGCCGGATGACGCAAAGAAGGTGAAGAATCCAATCCCGCCCACTCAGGAAACTTTGGCTGCCGCCGAGCAGCTCTTTACGGACAATTGCGTGCTTTGCCACGGCGAAAAGGGGATGGGAGACGGTCCCGGCGCCAAGACCATCAAGATCAAGCCGGCGAACTTCACCGATGAGAAGCTGATGGCCGCAGAGACGGATGGATCGTTGTTCTGGAAGATGACGACGGGCCGCGGTCCGATGCCTTCCTGGAAAGAAGATCTGACGGACAAGGAACGCTGGGAACTCGTGGGCTACATCCGCAAACTTACGAAGGACGCCGCCAAGAAGTAAGAATCGTAACGGGACCGAAAAACGAGGGCGCGGCATCCGCGAAATTCCCGGAAAATCGCAGCCGCGCCCGGAATTCCACTCTCACTTGACCGCTGCCAGGGCCTGCCCGACTTCCTTCATGTCCGGCACGACCGGAATATCGTAATTCTTGAACCAGGCGATTTTTCCCGCCTTATCGATGATGGCGATGGCCCGGCCCGTGATCCCTTTTTCCGCGAGATAGACGCCGAATCTATCGGCCACCGCGCCCCTCGGATGAAAGTCAGCTAGGAGCGGATAGGTGATTCCCATCTTTTCGGCAAAAGCCTTGTGTGTCCACACGCTGTCCACGCTCAAGCCGAGAACCTGGGCGTCGAGCGATTCAAACTTCTTCAAGTCACCGACGAAGCAGGCGTGCTCGTTCGTGCAGACCGGGCTGAAATCGAGCGGGTAGAAAATCAGAACGACGTTTCGCTTGCCCGCAAAATCGGAAAGCTTGATTTCCTTTTGCGATTGGTCTTTCAGGGTGAAGTCGGGAGCGGGCTGTCCTACGGCAATCGGCATGAAGCCTCCTAAGATTTGAAAAAATGATTTGCAAGTCTCGCAGAGCGGGCCTTTAGTGCTGCTGTAGCCCGCCTCTTCAGAGGCGGGGTTTTCTGCAGCCTCGCGCACCTCTCGTCCTGCAGGTCTCGCATGTCGTACACATCTTGCTGCGGCGACGAAAATTCCCCGGGTCTGAAGACCCGGGCTACAGCAACTTCTCTCACCGCCAGGGAGCCGGCCAAAGGAAACGATCCCCATCGGACGGAAACCTCGGGGCGGCCGGCCGCGAGGCTAAAGGCGCGGTCGCGAACGATCCATGATAGCGGATTTTTTCGAGCGCTGTCCCGGATTCTGGTAACATCGCCGCGTTATGGCGCGCATCGACATGGACCAGGCCTATCCGGGGATTTCGATTCGTCCAGGTTCGCGCACGTTGTGGGCGCGGCTGATGCGCTGGCCCGCGGAGTGCATCCATCTGGAACACGGACACCACTGGATGGCCACGTTCATCCCGGATACGCTGTATCTTCGCGGCAAAGCCAGGCTGCGCCGCAATCCCGCGCGGCCGGAAGTCTCGGTCTGCTTCGATTGCCTGACCGGCCTGCTGGAGACGGAGCTGGCGGCCTGCCCGAGCCGTGTGGTTGCGTTTGAGCCGGACGGGGAGAATTTCACGCAGTATTTTTTCCTGGGCAAGGAAGATTTCGCCGCTGCCGGCCTGCGCTCGGAGGTAGCCGCCGCGATCCTGACGCGCCTGGAAGAGCTGGAGGGCGACTGCAGCGATTGCGGCAAGCCCGCAACCTGGCTGTGGATTTCGCGGCGCGAAGTTTCCAGCCTCGACCAGACGGAGCGAATTCTGGCTTCGCCCGGCGCGCTTTTCTGCGCAAAGCACGGAGCCGCGAAATTGTGCGAGGCCCTGGGGCAAGTGGAAGAAGCGAATCTGTTTTACGTCAACGCGCCCTACGGAGATTCCGGCGCGTACGTTTGGATCTGAACGCATGACCTTGCGAATAAATTATTCTTGGTTGTCATTCCGAACGAAGTGAGGAATCTCTCCGGGCCTGAAAACCGAGAGACAGAGAGATTCCTCGGCACAAAGCGTGCCTCGGAATGACAAAATATTGCTTTTCGGGTCGTTAAGACCATGACGCTGCAACAAATTGTCGAGAAATATCTGACGATCGCCGGCGGCTATGCCTTTCTAGCGCCACTGGCGGATTTTGGGCTCTCCAAGAGCGCCGCCGAAGGTATCTTCAGCGCCTTTGACGAGGATTACCACATCAGCCGCTTCATGCATTTCAGCCAGGTTTCCGGCCCCGCCTATAATATTAACGGCTTCGAGCAGACCCACATCTCGATTGATGCGGATATTCAGTCTATTCTCTAAGAATTATGGTTAATTGGGATCAATCAAGCTGCGTAGCGGCCAATTTTCACCCTATAAGTAATAGCCGAGGCCCGAAAAGATTGTGTTCGGGGACCCGTTTCGCAAAGACACAACTTCAAACCAGTGGTTCTCGTAGGCGTCTCCCTCCAAGATGACATCCACCTGACCATCGCCTCCTGCATCTGCGAGATCGATCGGGTACCATTCCGTCACCTGAGGCACATCTGGATCCGTCTTCTGAAACGTCAATTTCCGAAGAACTGATACGTGTGAGGTTTGGTCGATAATGACGATTACCTGGCATAGCTCCAAATTATCGTCGGCCATACGAGAGTAATCTGCCGCCGCCAACGTCCAGTTGGCTTGGATCGACTTCCAAACCCAATAATGTGTTTGTCCACTCGCTTTGGCCGGTAAACCGAGCCGCATCAATTCTTTGATTAGGATGCCGCTTACGGAGGCGGATGGCAGGCCACGCTGCTCGCACTCCTGGTCATGCTTGCTTTCATTCCATTCACAATGGAAGTCCGCAAGTACTTCGACACCAGCTTGAGACTTAGTTGGGAATTTGATTTCACAGCCATCGTCGGGACCGTTGCCGAACGGGGATTCGCCGCAGTAATGAGACTTCAGGAATGACTTGATTTTTCGGCATTGGGCGTCGGTGCAAGTCGGACGGTGTGGGTCCTTTTCTATCTGAGCGTTTACGCGTGCTATGAATGCGAAGATTGCCACAAGCGCAACGACAAGGACAGACTCGGGCCGAATTGTTATGGTCTTACGACACGTGAGTTTCACTCACCCTCCACCGAGTTCTGACCGAGTAAGTTCACATTGTAGTACCATTCGAAATTACCTTGATTAGGGAAAAAGCCCCCTTGACCTTAGTAGTTACCTCTCCAGCGGCTTATGCGAACTCGCTCGAACACAGACGCAAAATGAAGCGTGGCGGGGGTAAGGAAATCACGAGACAGTGAAGGGCTAGGAATGGCGGCGCCAGAGCCAATAGCCGAGGCCGCAGACGAGGAGGATTGGAAGCGCGCTCATGACCACCGTCATTCCGAAGTAGGTTCCAGCGGTTTTGGGGTCGCCTACCATGCAGGCGGGGCACGCCCATGCTGCGCCGGGGATCAGCGATGCGCCAGCCGCGGCGACCAGGAAACATTTTGCAAAATTTAAGCTACGCATGAGCCCTCACAAATATACGCGCAAATAGATCACCGGCCACAGAAGGACTACGAAATACCAGAACACCTGCGTTGCCGCGAACGTGGAAGGCGCGAGCGTGCCGCGGCGCATCGGGAAATAGATGGCCGTCAGGACGGCGATGGCGACTACGGCGTGGAGCGCGTGCGCTCCAACGATCAGGTAGAAAAACGCGCCGTGGGCGCTGGAGGTCATCGTCAGGCCTTCGCGGAGAAGCGCGACCCATTCCACTCCTTGCAGCAGCACGAAGGCTATTCCCGTGGCGATCGCGCCTGCCAGATAGGGGCGCGCCTTTTCGTAGCCGGCGCGCGTGCGGCGATTGGCTATAAACAGCAGCGCGCCGCTGAGAAGCAAGATGGCCGTGTTGAACGCAGTTCGTTCGACCGGCAGGCGCGGCTGGCCGGCGGGTGGCCAGACGCCGCCCGGCACGGTAGCGCGCGCGATGGTGTGGGCGCTCATCAGCGCGGCGAAAAACATGATTTCCGCAACGACAAAAATGATCATGGCCAGGACCGAGTTGGGCAGACGATTTCCAGTGTTTGGCGCGAGTGCAGCCATTCGAGGTTCGATGGTTGTCGATGGGCTACTCATTTTTGGTTGCCGTGCCGCCGCTTCTCAATTCCCCCTGTTTCGCGGGAAATTTGCTCCAATTCTGGCCGCTGTGCTTCATCACGTCGGGGGCCACGCCCGCGAACAGAATCGCGACGAAGAGGAGGCACATCACCAAGAGATACGGCACCCAGCGCTTTTCAACGGTGACGTGCATGAAATTTTTGGCGACGAGATACGCCTTGACCAGCGCGACTCCGAAGGCGGCGACGAGGAGGACTACGCGAACATGGGACATGGAGCCAACGACGCTCACGATGAGCAAGGCCACGAGGATGGCCCAGATCTTGACGTAGTTGGGATGATGAACGTGAGCTTCAGTCGTCATTGTTCCTCGTCGTTTTCCTCATCATGGCTCCCAATCGGGGTTCCTCACCGGGCGATGTACAGCAACGGAAACAGGAAAATCCAGACGATATCGACGAAGTGCCAGTACAGCCCGATACATTCCACGCGCTGCAATTCCTGATTCTTCGCCGCGTCCGCCGCGACGATCAGCATGATGATCATTCCCGCGAGGACGTGAAGGCCGTGCAGCCCGGCCAGCGTGTAATAGAACGACCAGAATCCGCCGGAGGAAAGCACGAAGCCTTCGCGGATGTCGATGGTCCACTCATATCCCTTCACGCACAGGAAGATCAAACCGCCGAGCGTGGTGAGGCGAAGTAATTTCGCCGCCTTGGGGCCATCGTGCGCGTCCGCGGCCTTGTGCGCCAGCACGGCGAATAAACTCGAGGTGAGAAGCACGAACGTATTGAACGCTCCCGCCCAGGTCAGCGTGTGCGAAGCGGACTCCGCCCATTCCGGGTGCCCGATCCGGTGCATGATGTAGGAAGCGAGCAGGCCGCCGAAGATCACGATTTCCGAGGCGATCACCCACCAGGTAATCAGCCGCGCGGTCGGAATTCCCGTGGCGCTTCGAGTATTCGCAATTGGTTTGGCGCTTGCGCTCATGAGTCCATTTCTCCGGCGGGCCTACTCGGGAACGTTCTGCGGCAAGAAATCATCCGCGCGGCCCGGCAGGCCATATTCGTAAGGGCCGCGATATACGGTCGGCATTTCGGCAAAATTTCCGTGCGGCGGCGGCGAAGGAACCGTCCACTCGAGCGTGGTGGACCGCCACGGATTCGCGCCGGCGCTCTTGCCGTTGCGCAGGCTCCAGACGAAATTGAACAAAAAGACCAGCTGGAAAGACAGCATAACGAGCAGCGCGATCGTCGAGGTGGTGCGCAGATGCTGCAGCGCGGGCCGCGACTGCTCGGCGAACTGGGCGTAATTGTAAACGCGCCGCTGGTCGCCGGCGATTCCGGTAATGAACAGCGGAATGAAAATCACGTTGAACGGAATGACCGTGCCCCAGAAATGAATTTTTCCGAGCGTCTCATTAAGCATGCGGCCGAACATTTTGGGATACCAGAACGTCAGTCCGGCGAAGACGGCGATGATCGCGATGGGGACGAACGTGTAATGGAAATGCGCGATCAGGAAATACGTATCGTGCAGATAGATGTCCGTGCCGGAGGAACCCAGAAAGATTCCCGTCACGCCGCCAATCATGAACTCCGCAATGAACGCCAAAGCCCAGAGCATGGGCGTGTCCAGATGGATCGAACCGCCGTACAAGGTTGCGATGTACAGGAACACCATTTCCGTGACCGGGATGGAAATCAGCAGCGTCGTGATCGAAAAAATATTGGCCATGCGCGGATCAATCCCGGCCACGAACTGGTGGTGCGCCCACACGACGAAACTCAGGAAACCAACGGCCCACGTCGTATAGAGGACGGTCTTGTAGCCGAATATTTTTTTGCGGGAAAACACCGCGATGATTTCCGCCACGATCCCCATGGCCGGAAGCAACACGACGTACACCTCGGGATGGCCGAAGAACCAGAAAAGATGTTGCCACAAGAGCGGATCGCCGCCGCGCGTCGGATCGTAGAAGCCGGTGGACATGGTCTGGTCAAACAGAAGCATAACCGCGCCGGCGATCAAGGGCCCTACGGAGGCCATGAAGATGACGTTGGCCAGGATAATCATCCAGATCAGGATCGGGATGTCGTACATTTTCATGCCCGGCGCTCGGCTGTTCATCGTGGTGACGGTGAAATTGATGCCGCCGAGCAAAAACGCGACGAATTCCAGCGCGACCGCAAGCAGCCAAAGCGTGGCGCCAATCGGCGTCAAGTTATAGGCCCCGCTTGCGGAGAGCGGAGGGTAGGCAGTCCAGGCGCCGCCAAACGGTCCGCCTTTGACCAAAAAAGAGCTGAGAAGAACCAGGGCGCTCAATAAGAAAATCTGGTAGGAAAGCCGATTGATTCGCGGAAACGCCATATCATCGCATCCGAGCATCAGAGGAATCAGGAAATTTCCGAATGCGGCGATGAGCACGGGCATAGCGACCCAGAAGATCATGATGCTGCCGTGCATGGTAACGAGCGCATTGTACTTGGCCGGCGTAATCAGCCCCAAGCCTGGAACATTCTGATTCGGGAAACCCTGCTGCATGCGGAATCCATAAGCGAAAAAGGCGCCAAGAAGGGCCATGGCCATGCCCGTAAACAAATACTGCATGGCAATGATCTTGTGGTCTGTGGCCCAGAGGTACTTCTGAAAAATTCCCGGCTCGGCGTGTTCCACTTGCGCGCTCATTGCCGCACCTCCGCCATCGTCACCAGGCCATCGGCGGAGGACGCGGGGATCGCCTGCTGCTCGGCCACGGCTGGACTCGAATTCCGAATCAACCAGGCGGCGTGGTCCTGGGGGGTCTCGACAATTATGCGGCCCGCCATCAGCGCGTGGCCCAAGCCGCACATCTGCGTGCATTGAATGTCGTAAGTGCCGACGCGATTGGGGCGAAACCAGCCGGAGATGGTGCGACCGGGCAACGCATCTTGTTTGAGGCGGAAAGCCGGAATGGCAAAACTGTGAACCACGTCTCGCGACATGAGCTCGAAGTGATACGTGGTATTCACAACGACATGTAGTTCGCCTACGGTGCGAATATCATCGGCTGTGTCCAGAACACCGTCAGGGCCCGGCTGCTGGAAGCTCCAGGCCCATTGCTGGCCGATGACGCGCACCGTCGCGTCCGCAGGAGGCATGACTTGCTTGATGTTGTACCAGACCGTGATCGCAGCGATGATAATGACGATGTCGCACAGGATGACCAGAAAGTGGGGGATTGAAATCCACCGCTTCAGATGTTTCTCCTCACCGGTGATGTACTGCGTAGGGCGCCCGTCTTTAGCCCGAAACTTGAAGACCAGCACGAACATCATCGTTTCGGCGGCAATCAGCCAAAAGCCGACGATCACCGCGATCAGGATGAATAGGTGGTCGATACTGTGCGCGTAAGTCGATGCGGCCGTAAAATACCGCTCCAGCATAAAGGCTCCCGCTACCGGACTAGAATCAATACTCCCGCAATAAAAGCCAGTGAAGACACCACGATGATCCAAAAAACAGTCTTGGCCACTTGATCGGGCGATGTTTCGGCATGATCCATGGAATGATTTTCTCCCGTCATTCGGGCCTAGGGTTTCAGCGTCTCGGTGTAGGCGACGACATTCCGGATGGCGTCTTCGTCAGCAAGCGCCCGCGCCATGGGGCGCATCAATCTGCCCTCGCGATCCTTTGGATCCGTGCCACGAACGCCGCTCCTGAATTTTCTCAGCTCCGTGGCGAGGTACCAGTCGTCCACACCGGCAATCCGCGGGGCTCCCAAGTCCTGATTCCCGGCGCCATTATCGCCATGGCAGGCCGCGCAAGTCGCGTACAGCGTCGCTCCGGCCTTTGGATCTCCGGGAAGCGAAGATGCATGCGGGACAGGAGGCAGAGTCTCCACGTAATGAGCTACAGCTTTGACGTCTTCCTCGGACGTCAAGCTGAGCGCCATTGGGCGCATGCGCATGCCTTCGGCATCGTTAAAATGCATGCCGCGAACTCCGCCCCGAAATTTATCGAGCTCCCTTTCGACGTACCACTCTTTCATCCCGGCAATGTTGGGCGCGCCGATTGTGGGATCCCCCGAACCGTCCGCGTTGTGACAGGGGACGCAGGTCTCGAAAACTTCCTGGCCCCGAGTGGCGGCATCCGTTTTGCCCAAGCTGCATCCGGAAAGACACAGTCCGCCGATCGGGAGAAGCAAGGCCCAAATCGTGAGCTGAAGTGGAACGAATGATTGACTTTTGCGCATGTTCAATCGCAAGGAACTTCCCAAGGCGCGGATACTAGCAGCAGACAAAATCGAACACAAGCGGAACTTGCATTAAACGCGGCTTTAAGCTCGGCAATTTAATTTGCTACAGACAAAAGCGAAAATGTTCCACTTTTTGACAACATTGGCTGTGACAAGAGTCACAAAGAAACTATTTCGGGACGACGGCCATACGTTGGAGGCGCTCACCAAGCCGATTGTGCTCGCCGGTGATCTCTTCCGGCAAGCGATCCCCGAAGTTCTTGAAGAATTCTCCGACGTCGGCATGTTCTTTAGCCCAATCG
>JGI12269J14319_10001010_pt1 | contig 27798 bp, 36 predicted proteins | sample PeaSoiSIISIP2007_FD_14319 | JGI IMG/M metagenome (IMG submission 14319)
AGCTCATGGCTCATGTTCGCGAGGAACTCGGTCTTGCTGCGGCTCGCGAGCTCGGCCTCGTCGCGGGCGCGGAGCAGATCCGCCTCCGTTGCCGCACCCATATCGGCGGATCGCAGCGGACGAGGCGGTCCATGAGCGTCGCAACGATGGCGTTGAGGTCGCCGGGCCCATATTCGTCGCGCTCGCCGATGACGCGGAAGAGATGCTCCACCGGCCGGCCCACTCCCATGGCACCCTTCGGCAGATCGAGCAGCGCCACGCATCGGTCGTTCCAGGCCCTGATATGGAGCCCGGCATCGAGCACGATCAATCCCTGCTCCATGTTCTCGAGCGTCGCTTCCAGGAGCCGTGTTTTCTCGCGGAGCTCCCGCTCCGCCATGCCGACACGTGTCTCCGCATTCACTTGCTTCGTGATATCGCGGCTGACGCCGCGATAGCCTTGAAATGCCCCTTCGGCATCGAAGACGGGTATGCCACTCAGGCTCACGTGGCGAATGGCCCCGCCCCGCGTTGCGCGGCACAGGCGAAAATCCCGAAACGGCTGGCGCGCCAACTGGAGTTCGAGGAGCGGCGCCCAGTCGACCTGCTCGAGCCCGCGCCCACGCACCTCCGTGATGCGCTTGCCCAGAAAGTCGCGAGCAGAGTCGGACGACGGCGCGTTTACGCCGTCGGACATGTAGATAATGCGGAGCTCGCGATCGAGCTCCCAAAACCAGTCGGAGGCTGCCTCGGCGAAATCGCGGAGGCGGCGCTCGGCGTTATCGAGCGGCGCGCCCGCCGGGGGCTCGAGTCTCTCTTCCGCTGGCTTCTCTCGTGCGGTCATGCCTCTTTCCGCGCGCCCTTGACCTGGCGGCCGCCGCCATATGGGACGGACTCATCTCCGAGGCTAGAGGTAAGCTGTTAAGAACCCGTCACCGCCGTAATGGTAAACGAAGTATTTCATGCACCGGGAGCGTGCGGCTTCCGTCGGCGCCGATCACGGCCCCTTCGACAGCATGCGACCGAGGTCGCGGCCGCCAAAGATGTGCAGATGGAAGTGCGGCACCTCCTGGTGGCCGTCGCTTCCGGTGTTCGCGAGGATGCGGTAGCCGGTCTCGGCCAAGCCTTGCTCACGGGCGATCCGACCGGCGGCCCTCAGGAGCGCCGCAAGCTCGGCGTCAGCGGCATCGGCGGCGAAGTCGTCGAGCGAGACATACGGACCTTTCGGGATGACCAGGATGTGGACGGGCGCCTGCGGCCGGATATCTCGAAAGGCCAGCACGCGGTCGTCCTCGTACACCTTCTGGCACGGCAGCTCGCCGCGGAGGATGCGGGCGAAGACGTTGCCGGGATCGTAGGCCATGGCCGCACTCCTTCGGACGGACAGTTATTGCGGCGGGCGCTGCGCCTTCTCGGTGAGGCCCGAGGTGCCCTCGCGGCGTGCGAGCTCGGCCCAGACCTCCGCGGGCGTGACCGAGCTCGCGGCCCACAGAACCAGCAGATGATAGAGCAGGTCGGCGCTCTCGCTCACCACGCCGGCCTGGCGTCCCGCGACCGCCGCGAGGGCCGTCTCGAGCGCCTCCTCGCCCAGCTTCTTCGCCGCGTGCTCGGGCCCCTGACGCAGGAGTTTCGCGGTGTAGGAGGTTGCGGGGTCGGCGTGTCTGCGCGCGTCGATGGTCTCGAAGAGCCGGTCGAGCGTCGTGGCGTCGCGCGCCGTCATGGCCTGGTGCCTCGCGCAGGTGATCCGGGGTGCGGACGTAGCAGATACGCCAAGCGCTGTCACTCGGCGAGCCAGCGGCGGGTCGCGTCCCCTCGGTCGATGGTCCAGCGTTTCCAGTGCCGCGGTTGCCGCGTCGCCGCGACGAGGTTCTCGGCGATGACTTCGAGATCGCCGAGCGACCAGAAATCGTCGTTCCAGCTGGAGCGGCCTTGCCCGAGCGCCGGATGCATCGCCAGCGAATAGACGAAGCCACTCATCGGCGGCGCTTACAATCCCATGGAGTTGAGGACGCCTTGCAACCGGGAGCACTCATGATGCCGAGCCCTTGCGCGGTTTCGCCTCGCGACGGGCGTCGTTCGCCCTCAGCGCGCTCCCCGAGAAATCGTCCTCACCGCGCTCTTGTCGGGAGCGAAAGCGGATTGGAGAGCGGCGACGGCCGCGGGCGCGTCACAACTCCCGCACAGGAAAATATCGAGAGCGGCGTAGCCGAGCTCGGGCCAAGTGTGAATGCTGATGTGCGATTCCGCCAGCACGGCGACGCCGGAAATGCCGCCGCTCGAGGCAAAGCGATGGACGTGCACGTGAAGCACCGTGGCGGCCGCGGCCGCGGCGGCCGCTCGGAGCGCCCGCTCCGCGTGCTGGATGTCGTCAAGCGGCGACGCACCCCAGAAATCCACGAGCACATGCGTTCCCACCGCGCCGACGGCACCATCGGGTATCGTACTGCTCGAAAGAGCCCCGCTGTCGTCCATGCCCGCCCGTAACGGCCGGCCAAATCCGCGCCAGCCGTCGCGGTTATTGTGGCCACAGGGCCGGGGAATTGTAAACATGAGGGCCGGGGAGTCTCGCGAGGAGCCGCGCCATGGAGAGCCAGCCGAAGCCGACGATCAGCCGGCCGTATCCCCTGCCGGCGTTGCTGCCCAATCATTTCTACGTCGAGCCGGAGCGGGTCCCGGACTCGGCTGCCGGTGCGCTGCTCCTGGTGGAGGAAAGCGATCCCTTCGATCGCTACGCCTATCGGCTAAGGAGCGTCCTGCACAGCGGCAGGACGGCTCTGCAAGAGGTATTGATCGCGGACACGTACAGCTACGGCGTCGCGCTGTTCCTCGACGGGGTGATCCAAAGCAGCGAGGAGGACGAGGCACTCTATCACGAGCTGCTGGCGCAGCCGGCGCTGCTGCGGCATCCCGAGCCGAGGGACGTGCTCATCATCGGCGGCGGCGAGGGCGCGGTGCTCCGCGAGGCGCTCGCGCACCACTCGGTCCGCGCCTGCACCATGGTCGATATCGACCGCGAGCTCGTGGAGCTGAGCCGGACTCACCTGTCAAAATGGCACCGGGGCGCTTTCGGCGATCCGCGCGGCCGCGTCCTGATCGGCGATGGCCGGCGGTTCCTCGAGGCGGACGACGGCCTTTACGATGTGGTGATCATCGACGTCGTCGACATGCTCGATAACGGGCCCGCCCAGTCGCTCTACACGCGCCAATTCTACGAGTTGCTGAAACGCCGGCTCCGGCCGGGGGCGATCGTGGCGATCCAAGGGCTCGAGTTCTCCTTCTCCGATGACAAGGCGCATGTCGCGCTGGCGCGCACGTTGCGCACAGTCTTCGCCGAGGTCCACAGCTACAGCGCGCTCATCCCATCGTTCCTGGGCGGCTGGGGCTTTCTCGTCGCGTCCGACTGGTTCCGGCCCCAGGAGTGGTCGGCGGCCGACATCGACCGCGCCATCGAGACGCGCCTAGGCCCGTGGCTCGATCATCTCAGCGGCGATTTCCTGAAGGCCTGCTTCGTCCACTGCAAGGAGACGCTGTTCGCGCTCAGCCAGGCGGGGCCTGTCTTGGAGGATGGCGTGCCGTTCGTGGCGCCTCCGGAGATCGCGGAGGCCGAGCCTCTAACGGCGCAGTTTCCGGTGCTCCCGGCATGAGGTCCTGACGCCATGGCCACGATGCCCGCCGGCGGCGCCTCGATGCTGTGCGTGCGCTTTCCGGAGAAGGCGCCGGAAGGCAGCACCGTGCTCCTCGATTTCGCCGAGCTCGGGCGCGTGGCCGTGTCCGAGCCCGTCGCCGCCGATGCGCCGGCGCCAGCGGATCCCGAAACGTTCCTCGTGGTGCACCTGCGTGGCGGCAATGCCGCGCCGCCGCAGACGCGGGAAGCGGCCGAGGCGTGGGTCGCCGGCGCGGGCCTGGTGGATCTCACCCTCCAGAGCGACCGGATCCTCTGGCGGCCGGGCCGCGCGCTGGTGATCGGCGCCGCTGCGGATTTCGACGCCTACCTACAGGGCCTGACGAGCTTCGCCTTCTACGAGTCCGAGCTGCGCCGCCTCGAGAGTGATCTCTCGACGTGGTGGCCGGTAGCGCAAAAGGACGCGCGGCTCACACACCGGGTCGGTGTCCGCGCACTGCACCGCTGGGACCACGTGGCGAAGATGACGGAGGCCATCACCGGTGCCCGCTTTCGCCACGTCGCCATCGAGGGGCCGCTGGAAAAAGGGCCGGAGGCGCTCCCGGGCCTCGCGCGACGGCTCTTCGTCGAGCTGGCGCTCCGGATCGAGGTGACCCATCGGTTGGAGCGTCTCGACGATCGGATCGACGTGGTCGCCGACCTCTACGAGCTCGCGAACGATCGGCTCTCGGAATTCAGCTATTTCCGGCGCGAGTACGTCCTGGAGTTCTTGATCATCTGCGTGCTCGCGCTCGAGGTCTTGCTTCTGCTCTACGAGATCCTCTGAGTCAAAGCGGGGTTGGCCGCCGCATGGCGCGCGGCGCGGTAGGCGAAAACGAGCGCGGGGCCGAGTGTGATGCCGGGCCCGGCATAGACGCCCTCCATGATGGAGGCCATGTCGTTGCCGCAGGCGTAGAGGCCCGGGATCGGCCGGCCACCTCGGTCGAGGACGCGGGCGTCCTCGTCGGTCGCAAGGCCGGTGCTGCAGGCGATCTCGGCCGGCCAGACTGCGAGCGCGCAGAAGGGTGGCGCCTCGATCGGGCCGAGACAGGGGTTGGGCCCGTGGCTGGGGTCGCCGTTGAAGCGGTTGAGCTCGGTCTCACCCTTGCCAAAATCGAGATCGACTCCTGTGCGCGCGAACTCGTTGCTTCGGCGGATGGTCCCGCGCAGGCCCGCCGCGTCGACCGAGATCCGGCGGGCGAGCTCGTCGATGGTCGGCGCGCAAACGAGATAGCCGCTGCGCTCGAACGCTGCGAGCGAGCGCGTGCCCGGATGGATCGCGCCGAGACCGTACCTGCGCACGAAGCCCGCCTCGCAGATCAAATAGGCGGGAACGCTCGGCACGGTCTTGTGCGCCGCGAACATCGCCTCGACGAAGTCGTGATAGGAATCGGCTTCGTTGACGAAGCGTCGGCCGGCAGCATTCACCGCGATGAGGCCTGGCTTGGCGCGGTCGAGGACCAGATGCGGAAAAAGGCCACTGCTGCCGTCGGGGCGGTGGGTCACCGAGACAGGAGACCAGAAGGCGCCGCTGCGATGCTCAGCGGGAGCGATGCGGGCGCCCGTTTTTCGGCCAAGCGCGATGCCGGCGCCGCCGTTGGATGTCACAGCCATCGACCGCGCGCGCCCGAGCTCCGGCATGAAGGCGCCGCGCAGACTCGCGTTGTGCGCGTAGCCGCCGGTCGCGAGCACGACGCCCTTGCGCGCCCGCACCGTGAGCGACGTTCCGCCTGATCTCAGCACCGCGCCGGTAACGCCTTCGGCGCCGCCGACGAGATCCTCGATCGAGGTCTCGAACAGGATCGGCACGTTGCGCCGGCGCAGGCTGTGGTAAAGCCGGGCCACCAACGCGTTTCCCATCACCAGCCGCGTGCCGCGGCTATACCGCAGCCGATCCGAGAGAAACCGAGCGACCAGCGTCGCGGAATGGACGAAATTGGCGAAGGACGCGAAGCGGCCGAGGAGCCGCACGATGTCGTCCTTGCCGACCATCATGCTGCCGAAAATCATGAACTCGTCGATCGGCGGGCGTACGCGCTCGAAATCGCGGCCGAGCACGCGGCCGTCGAAGGGCTCGGGGATGATCGCGCGGCCCGCAATCGCGGCGCCCGGCTGGTTCGAGCGGTAGTCCGGATGGCGGCCGCAGGGCCTGAAGACGACGTCCGATCGCGCCGCGAGATAGTCGATGGCGTCAGGCCCGGTGCGCAGGAAGGCCGCGCGCAGGTGGCGGCCCGTCTCGGCACCGATGATCGAGTCCAGATAGGCCTCGGCTTGCTCGGCGCTGTCGGTGAAGCCCGCGGCCAAGCTCTGGCGATTGCCGGGAATCCACAGCGTGCCCGCCGAGGTCGCCGCCGTGCCGCCAACTTGGTCCGAGGCCTCGCACAGCAGCACCTCGAGCCCCTCCAGCGCCGCCACCAAAGCAGCCGCCATCCCGCCAGCCCCGGCGCCCGCGACAAGAAGATCGACCTCTCTTTCCGGGTTCTCGATTTGCGCCTACCCCCGAACCGGAATTCCCGCGCTTCTCAGCGCCGCCTTGGCGTCGTGGATCCGGTAGGTGCCGAAGTGGAAGATCGAGGCGGCGAGCACGGCGCTGGCGTGGCCGTCGCGCACGCCCTCGACCAGGTGCTCGAGGGTGCCGACGCCGCCGGAGGCGATGACAGGCACGGTGACGGCGTCGGAGATCGCGCGCGTCAGCGGGATGTCGAAGCCCTGCTTGGTGCCGTCGCGGTCCATGGAGGTCAGCAGGATCTCGCCCGCGCCGAGCGCGGTCATGCGCCTCGCCCAGTCGATCGCATCGATGCCCGTGGCGCGCCGGCCGCCGTGGGTGAACACTTCCCACCGACCGGGCGCCGCATGCTTCGCGTCGATCGCGACCACCACGCATTGGCTACCGAACTTCTCGGCGGCTTCGCGCACGAATTCCGGCCGCGCCACCGCCGCGGTGTTGATCGATGCCTTGTCGGCGCCGGCCAGCAATAGGCGCCGGATGTCCTCGACCTCGCGCACGCCGCCGCCGACCGTGAGCGGCATGAAGCACTGCTCGGCCGTGCGGCGCACCACGTCGTAGAGCGTCGCGCGGTTCTCGGAGGAGGCCGTGATGTCGAGGAAGCAAAGCTCGTCCGCGCCCTCGGCGTCGTAGAATTTCGCCTGCGCCACGGGATCGCCGGCATCCACCAGGTTCACGAAGTTGACGCCCTTGACGACGCGGCCGTCCTTGACGTCGAGGCAGGGAATCACCCGCGCCTTGAGCATCTAGGCCGCCTCCGCGGTGAGCGCCAAGGCCGCCTTGGGATCGATTCGCCCGTCATAGAGCGCGCGGCCGCAGATCACGCCCTCGATGCCGTCGCTCTCATGGCGCCGCAAGACACGGATGTCGTCGAGAGAGGCAACCCCGCCCGAGGCGATCACCGGCGTCTCCAGGCGCTGCGCGAGCGCCGCCGTCGCCTCGACATTGACGCCCGCAAGTGCGCCGTCGCGCTCGATATCCGTATAGATGATCGCGGTCACGCCGACGTCCTCGAATTTGAGCGCAAGCTCGAGCGCCGAGACCTCGGAGGTCTTGGCCCAGCCCTCGACCGCGACCTTGCCGCCGCGCGCATCGATACCGACGGCGATGAAGCCGGGATAGGCGCGGCAGGCGCCGCGCACCAGCTCGGGGTTCGTGAGCGCGGCGGTGCCCAGAATGACGCGGCGGACGCCGCGCTCGAGCCAGCGCTCGATCGCGGCGGCGTCACGAATGCCGCCGCCGAGCTGCACGGGGATCGCGACCGCCCGGAGGATCGAGTCGACCGCGGGCGCGTTGCCGGCCTTTCCCGCGACCGCGCCGTCGAGGTCGACCACGTGGAGCCAGCGGAACCCTTGGGCCTCGAATAGGCGTGCCTGCGCGGCGGGATCGTCGTTGAAGACGGTCGCCGCTCGCATGTCGCCCCTGAGCAGGCGCACGCATTGGCCGCCCTTGAGGTCGATGGCGGGGAAGACGATCACAGCTCGCCCTTCAGGCTCGCCGCCAGCGGCTTCCAGAGGAAGTGGCCGCTGACGATCTTCCCGTTGACCCGGGCATAAGCGGGGTGCCGGCCCCAGCGCCGGTAACCCAGGGACTCGAAGAGCCGGATCGCCGCCGCCTGGGTGTCGCGGACATCGAGGTTCAGCACCTCGACGCCGAGCTCGCGGGCGGTTGCCTCGACCAACTCGACAATCTTCCGCCCGAGCCCGCGGCCGCGCGCCCACGGCGCCACGAACATGCCCGTGAGCTGCGCCGCGAAGGCTTGCGCCTCGTTGTTGCGTGGCGGCCGGACCAGCACGGCCGAGCCAGCGATGGTGCCGTCGAGGCGTGCCACGAAGACGCGCCGGTCCGGCACGAGCACCACGCCCTTCCAATAGGACTCCATGATGTGGCGCGGCGGCCGCTTGACCCAGCCGAAGCCGCCGCCGTCGGCGATCGCGGCCTCGGCGGCGTCGCAGAGATCGTAGAGGTCGGTGCCCTTGAGCTCCGTGAGCAGCTCGACGGATGTCGCGCCCGACGATTTGGAGTCGCTCATGGCCGCCAGCCCAGAAAATTCGCGATGAGGCGCAAGCCGGTTGCTTGGCTTTTCTCCGGATGGAATTGCGTGCCCACCAGATTGTCGCGGCCGACCACGGCCGTGAGCGTGCCGCCGTACTCGGTGGTGGCGAGCACATGGGCGGAATTTTCGCAGCGGATCTCGAAGGAGTGCACGAAATAGGCGTGATCGCCCTTGGCGATGCCAGCGAGCACGGGATGCGCGCGCCTCGGCTCGAGCTCGTTCCAGCCCATGTGCGGGATCTTGAGCGCGGGATCTGCGGGCTTGATCGCCACGACCTCGCCAGGGATCCAGCCGAGCCCGGGCACGTCCTCGAACTCGCGGCCCCAGCTCGCCATCAGCTGCATCCCCACGCAGATGCCGAGGAAGGGCCGGCCGCGGCCGATGATGCACTCGGAAAGCGCCGCCTCCATGCCCGCCACGGCGGCGAGGCCGCGCCGGCAATCGGCGAAAGCGCCGACGCCCGGCAGCACCACCCGATCGGCCTTGCGCACGAGATCGGGATCGCTGGTCACCACCACGTCGGTGGCGAAATCGCCCTCACGCGCAGCGCGCTCGATCGCCTTCGCCGCGGAGCGCAGATTGCCGGAACCGTAGTCGATGAGGGCCGTGATCACAGTCGTCACCCATGAGCTTGCTCCTCACGCCGACTTGGCGAGGGTGCCCTTGGTGGAGGGCACGATTTCAGCTTGGCGCGGATCGATCGCGAGCGCGTCCTTGAGCGCGCGCGCCAGTCCCTTGTAGCAGGACTCGACGATGTGATGGTTGTTGTCGCCGTAGATGTTCTCGACGTGGAGCGTGATGCCCGCCGATTGCGCGAAGGCCTGGAACCACTCCTTGAAGAGCTCGGTGTCCATCTCGCCGAGCTTGGGCTTGGAGAAGGCGACCTTCCAGATCAGATACGGCCGGTTCGAGGCGTCGAGCGCCACGCGGGTCAGCGTCTCGTCCATCGGGATGAGCGCGTGACCGTAGCGATAGATGCCGCGGCGGTCGCCGAGCGCGCGCGAAATCGCCCCGCCGATGACGTAGCCGGTATCCTCGGTGGTGTGGTGAAAATCGATGTGCAGGTCCCCTTCGGCCTGAAGCCTGATGTCGATCAGGCTGTGGCGCGAAAGCTGCTCCAGCATGTGATCGAGAAACCCGATGCCGGTCTTGATGTCGTAGGCGCCGGTGCCGTCGAGACCGACGGTGCCGCGAATGCGCGTCTCTTTGGTGTTGCGCTCGACGGTCGCCTGGCGCAGGGGGGCCTTGGACACGGGGTGCTTTGCTCCTAAGAGCCGGGGTTTCGGCCTCCGGCGGCGGTCTTGTAGCAAGAAGCGACGAGGGAGGCTAGCGGGCCGCTTCCGCGCGTTTTCGGCTTCTGGCGCGGACGCCGCGATGCTACTTTCCGAGCACCTGTAGACTAAGGACACCACCGATGGCCGAGACGCAAATCCGTTTCGAGGACGGCGCCGGTTACGAGCGGATGATGGGGGTTTGGAGCCGGCTCGCGGGCGATGTCTTCATCGACTGGGTGGCGCCGCGCGCCGGCCTCAAATGGGTCGACATCGGCTGTGGCAATGGCGCCTTCACCGAGCTCCTCGTCGAGCGCTGCGCACCGGCGGAGGTCCAGGGCATCGATCCGTCGGACGCGCAGCTCGCCTTCGCGCGCGGACGGCCGGCGGCGCGCCTGGCGGAGTTCCGCAAGGGCGACGCCATGGCGTTGCCCTTCCCCGAGAACCGGTTCGACGCGGCGGTCATGGCGCTGGTGATCTTCTTCGTTCCCGAGCCCGCCAAGGGCGTCGCCGAGATGGCCCGCGTGGTGTCTCCCGGCGGCACGGTCGCGGCCTATGCGTGGGACATTACCGGCGGCGGGTTTCCGCTTGAACCGATCCGGGCGGAAATGCGTGGCCTGGGAATTACGCCGATGAACCCCCCAAGTGTTGACGCCGCTCGTATGGACGCGCTCCGCGTGTTATGGACGGGCGCCGGTATGAGAGACGTCGAAACGAGGGAGATCACGGTGCGCCGGACCTTCGCCGATTTCGACGACTTCTGGGCCACGAGCCTGCTGGGGCCGAGCATCGGCTCGACCATCGCGGCTATGCCCGCAAGCGACGCCGAGCTCTTGAAAGCCCGTGTCCGCGCGCGCGTTCCTGCCGATGCCGCCGGCCGCATCACCTATGGTGCCCGCGCCAATGCGGTGAAGGGCCGCGTTCCCGGCTAGGTCGCTGCCTTGCCGGGCAGATCGGCCCGGCTTGATCGGATCACGCGGACTCCCCACATTGGGGCCTGCTCCCTCTGAAAAGGCCCTCATGTCCCAAGCGAGCGACCTCACCTGGCATGGCACAACGATCCTATCGCTCCGCAAGGACGGCAAGGTCGTGATCGCCGGCGATGGCCAGGTCTCCTTCGGCCAGACCGTGCTCAAGTCCAATGCCAAGAAGCTGCGCCGGCTCGGCAATGGCAGCGTGCTCGCGGGCTTCGCCGGCGCCACGGCCGACGCGCTCACGCTCTTCGAGCGGCTGGAGGCGAAGCTCGAGCAGCATCCGGGACAGCTCTCGCGCGCTTGCGTCGAGCTCGCCAAGGACTGGCGCACCGACCGCTACCTGCGCCGGCTCGAGGCCATGATGGCGGTCGCCGACAAGACCGTGTCGCTGATCATCTCGGGGAATGGCGACGTACTCGAGCCCGAGGACGCCATCATCGGCATCGGCTCCGGCGGGCCCTACGCGCTGGCGGCGGCGCGCGCGCTCATCGACCAGCCCGGCCTCGATGCCGAGGCGATCGCGCGCAAGGCGATGGCGATCGCCGCCAAGATCTGCATCTACACCAACGAAAACGTGACCGTCGACATCCTATGAGCTCCTCCTTCAGCCCGCGCGAGATCGTCTCCGAGCTCGACCGCCACATCGTGGGCCAGGGCGACGCCAAGCGCGCGGTCGCGATCGCGCTCCGCAATCGCTGGCGCCGTCAACAGTTGCCGGAGGCGCTGCGTGAGGAGGTGCTGCCCAAGAACATCCTGATGATCGGCCCGACCGGCATCGGCAAGACCGAGATCGCGCGTCGCCTCGCCAAACTCGCGCAGGCGCCCTTTCTCAAGGTCGAGGCGACGAAGTTCACCGAGGTCGGCTACGTCGGCCGCGACGTCGAGCAGATCGCGCGCGATCTCGTGGAGATCTCGCTCGCCATGACCCGCGAGCGCATGCGCAAGGAAGTGGCCTCGCGCGCCGAGCTCGCCGCGGAGGAGCGCGTGCTCGATGCTCTCGTCGGTAACAGCGCTTCCCAGGAGACGCGGCAGAAATTCCGCAAGCTGCTGCGCGAGGGCAAACTCGACGACAAGGAGATCGAGGTCCAGGTGCAGGACACCGGCGGCGGGATGCCCACCTTCGAGATCCCCGGCATGCCCGGGGCGCAGATGGGCATGGTCAATCTGGGCGAGATGCTCGGAAAGGCTTTCGGCAGCGGCCGCACCAAGCCGCGGCGTATGAAGGTCGCCGAAAGCTATAAGGTGCTGGTGGACGAGGAGAGCGACAAGCTCCTGGACCAGGAGAAGGTGGTCAAGGAGGCGATCACCGCCGTCGAGCAGAACGGCATCGTGTTCCTCGACGAGATCGACAAGATCTGCGCGCGCAGCGAGCGCCTGGGCGCCGACGTGAGCCGCGAGGGCGTGCAGCGCGACCTGCTGCCGCTCATCGAGGGCACGACGGTGGCGACCAAGCACGGGCCCGTCAAGACCGACCACGTGCTGTTCATCGCCTCGGGCGCTTTCCACCTGGCGAAGCCCTCGGACCTGCTGCCGGAGCTGCAGGGCCGCTTGCCGATCCGCGTCGAGCTCAAGCCGCTCTCCCGCGAGGACCTGCGCCGGATCCTGACCGAGCCCGAGGCGAGCCTGGTCAAGCAATACAAGGCGCTGATCCTGACCGAGGGCGTGACCCTCGACTTCACCGAGGACGCCGTCGACGAGATCGCGACCTTGGCCGAGGAGATCAACGGCTCCGTCGAGAACATCGGCGCGCGGCGTCTGCACACGGTGATGGAGAAGCTCCTCGAGGAGGTGAGCTTCACCGCCTCCGACCAGCAGAACGGCACCGTCGTCACGATCGACCGCGCCTACGTCCACGACCGCGTGGCGCCCCTCGCCAAGAACAGCGACCTCTCCAAGTTCATTCTGTGAGCGTCCACAAGAACGCCTTGCGTCCTTCGACGCGCTTCGCTTGCTCAGGATGAGGAGCATAGAGTCTTGCGGCAAACAAACCTCCTCATCCTGAGCAAGGGCCGACAGGCCCGCGTCGAAGGACGCACGGTCTGCGAAGCAACGCCACGCGGCGCTTGATCGGAATGCCGCGCGCTACCCGAAAGAAGAAAAAGCGCAAAACTCCGCTCGACCGTCTCCGCGAGATCTGCCTCGCGCTTCCCGAGGCGGAGGAGCGCGAGACCTGGGAGTGCCCGACCTTCCGAGTGCGCGACAAGATCTACGCGATGTACGTGGAGGACGAGGACGACCGCCCCGGCATCTGGTGCAAGGCGCCGCCCGGCAACCAGACCCACCTCGTCGAGGCCGACCCCGAGCGCTTCTTCGTGCCGCCCTACGTCGGTCACAAGGGCTGGATCGGCATGCACCTCGACCGCCGCGTCACCTGGCGCGAGGTCGCCGTCGTGGTCGAGCGCAGCTACCGGCTGACGGCGCCGACGAAATTGCTGAAGGGCCTAGAGTCAGTGTCGGCTGTGCCGAAAAGGAAGCCCCGAGGGTTGGGTTTCTGGAAAGGCAAGGTTTGGATCGCTGACGATTTCGGCGCGCTAATGCCGGAAGATATTCAGGCGGCTTTCGAGGAACGCGATGGCGGCAAGACGCGTTGACAGACGCGCGCGATTTGACCACTTGCACAATTCATGAGAAGGTTGGTCAAGCTAACCAACTGGACCTATCACGATGGCCGATACCGTCAATCTCTACGACGCTAAGACGCATCTATCCGAACTGGTCGAGCGAGCTGCCGCGGGCGAAGAGATCGTCATTGCCAAGGCCGGCCGGCCGAAGGCGAAGCTGGTTCCTTTTCGGCTGGAGCCGGCCAAGCGTCGGAAGGGTGGATTCTTGCGCGGAAAGATCTGGATTTCTCCGAATTTCGACGATCCGCTACCGCCCGAGCTTCTGGATGCTTTCGAGGGCCGCTCTTCGCGCAAGCGCAAGTGAGAATCCTGCTCGACACGCACGTTTTCCTCTGGTGGCTGGATAGACCACGCGGCCTCAGCGCGGATGCGCAAGAAGCACTCGCCGCGCCAGAAAACATAATTCTCGTGAGCGTAGCGTCAGCCTGGGAACTCGCGATCAAGGGCGCGATTGGTCATTTGAAGTTTCCGGTCAACGTCGAGGCCACAATTGACCGATGCGGCTTTCAGAAGCTCGGCATCTCCTTCGCCCACGCGGCGCGCGCAGGAAATCTGCCCCGACACCACCGAGACCCCTTCGACCGCATGCTCATCGCCCAGGCGCAGAGCGAGGGGCTGACACTGGTGACGCGCGACCGCGCGTTTTCAGATTACGGAATTTCGCTTCTGCAGGCCTAAGCCCGCTTCCCCGGCACCCACTTCTTCGGCTTTGGCGTCTTGGCTTTGCCCGGCAGTTTTGCGGCGGTGGTGGGGCCGAAGGCGGCGACGAAGGTTTGGTAGCGGCGCTTGAGCTCGGCGCGTTGCGCCGGGGTCATGTCGCGCACGCTGAGCTGGGAGAGGTCGGCGTTGCGGAGTTCGTCGTCGGCCATGAAAGTGCCTCCCGGGATCGCTGCCGGCGGATTTCCGAGCCTCGCGCGGAATGCTTAAGGGGTGGTTACCGCGCGGGGTTTGGCCGTCCTCGGCCGGCGGCGCGGCTGCGCTTTGGCGCCGGGCGCCGCCTTGAGGATCGCCAGCATGCGCTCGATCTCCGCGGGCGCGAGCTTGCGGATGCGCTCGGCGAGCAGGTTCGCGAGCTCGGTCGCGGACGCCGCGAGCCCCGCCGTGTCCACGGTGACGCGAGGGTGCGAGAGGCGCGCCAGGCGGAGCAGCTCGTCGGCCTCGTCCCAGATGATGTTGAGCTGGGCGCAGATCGCCACCACCATGGGATGCGCGGGCCGACCGCGCCGGCCGTGCTCCAGCGAGGAGAGATAGGCGGGCGAGACGCCCAGCGACTCCGCCATCTGCTTCAAGGTCATGCCGCGCTCGGCGCGGATCTGGCGCAGCTTCACGCCGAAGGGCGTCATCGCTGCCGCCGGAGCAGCATGTAGAGCGCGCCGGCGCCGCCGTGCTTGGGCTGCGCCCAGGCGCAGGAGAGCACGCGTGGCCGGAGATCGCTCTCGTTGAGCCAGCGCGGCACCGCCTCCCGCAGCACGCCGCGGGCGTCGCCGAATCCGCCCTTTCCCGTGATGACCAGCACCGTGCGCAGACCGTCTTCGTGGCTGCCTCGGATGAAGCTCACGAGCGCGCGGTGCGCCTCCCCCTGGGTCATCCCGTGGAGATCGAGCCGCGCTTCCACGGCGAGTTGACCGCGCCGGAACTTCTCGGCCGTGCGTCGATCGACGCCGGGCGAGTCTCCCGGCGAGAGCGGCGGCAAGCTCGTGGCGCGCTTCACCGGCGCGGGAACCACACGATGCGGCCGCTGCACGCGCTCCGTCTCGGGCTCGGCCTCCTTCGGGCCTCGGGTGGGGCGCTCCGGCGCGAGCGGCGCCACGTCGCGCATGGTCCGGCGCCAGAGCGCGCGGTCCTCGCGGCTCGGATGCCGTCCGGACATCTCAGGCCTCGTCGATCAGGATGATGTGGAGCCGGCGCGGTCCGTGGGCACCGAGCTCGATCTTCTGCTCGATGTCGCCGGTGCGCGAGGGACCCGTGATGAAATTGACCGTGCGCGGCGGGATCCACTCGCCTCCGTCCGCTTTCGACCGCGCGCGCAACCGATCGAAGCCGTCCTCATAGGTCGCCACCACCTGGTCCCGCCGCATCACCACAAGGTGATGATCGGGCAGGAAATTGTTCCGTGTCGGCGACTCCGGGCCGGAGGTCAGCATGAGCGTGCCGGTCTCGGCCACGCCCGCGACGCAGGCGGTGACGCCGGTCAAGTCGCCATCCTCGGCGCGGCCGCGGCGGATCTCCAGGAGCGGGCGGTCGGCCCATGGAATCCCCTCGAGCTGCGGATCGGGCGTCATCACCAGCTTCGACGGCAGGTTCTTCTCCGCGAGATACTCGGCGACCGCGCCCGGCACCTCGGCCGCGGATTTGACGCGCACCACCGAGGCCTGCACCTCCTCCGCCATGCGGATGAAGAGAGCGACCTGTGCCGCCGGGTCGAGCCCCGCCGCACGCTGCGGGATCATGTTCCGCGCGTGGACGCCGAGTTTCTCGCGCAGCTCCGCGGCACGCGCCTCCGTCACCGGTCCGCGCTTCAGCGACTTCCGGATACTGCCCAGGATCTGCTCGCGGCCGTTCGTCATGGGTTAGGTGCGTCCTTCGACGCGCTCCCTACGGTCGCTTGCTCAGGATGAGGGGCATTTGGTTGGCCCATACTCATTTCACCTCATCCTGAGCAAGCGAAGCGCGCCGAAGGACGCACAACGCGAATGCGCTCCGACACCCGCTCATGTCTTCCTCGCGGGCTTCGATCGCCGCCGCTCCGCCCACAAACTCTGGAAGCTGCGCCCTTCCGGCGCGGGCATGTCGCGCACGTTGGTCCAGCCGGAGGCAAGCGGCAAGGTGCGGAAGCGACCGCGCCGACGGCCGACGGCGCCGAGCACGCGCGTCGCGATCCCCGTCATCGCGTGATAGAGCGCGGGCCGGCGCGCGAGGAAGGCCCAGAGCGAGAGGCCCGCGCGGTAGGCCGCCGGCGAGAGCTCTTGCTCGAACTCCCTCTCGCGCCAGTGGCGCATCATCTTGGGCAGCGGGATTTTCATGGGGCAGACGCTCTCGCAGCGTCCGCAGAAGGTCGAGGCGTTGGGCAAGTGCCCCGCTTCCTCGACGCCGATCAGATTCGGCGTCAGCACCGCTCCCATGGGGCCCGGATAGACCCAGCCATAGGCATGGCCGCCGACCGCCGCATAGACCGGGCAATGGTTGAGGCAGGCCGAGCAGCGGATGCAGCGGAGCATGTCCTGGAACTCGGTGCCGAGCATAGCACTGCGGCCGTTGTCGAGCAGCACCACGTGGTACTCGCCGGGCCCGTCAGTGTCCTCGGGTCGCCGCGGACCCGTGGAGAACGTAGTGTAAGTCGAGAACTCCTGGCCGGTGGCGGAGCGTGCGAGGAGCCGCAGGATGGTTGCGGTGTCCTCCAGCGTCGGCACCACCTTCTCGAGGCTCGCCAGCACGATATGCGCTTTCGTCAGCGTCTGCGTGAGGTCGCCGTTGCCCTCGTTGGTGACGATCACGCTGGAGCCGGTCTCGGCGATCAGGAAATTGGCGCCGGTGATGCCGACGTCGGCGCGCAGGAATTTCTGCCGCAGCACCGCGCGCGCCTCGTCGCAGAGCGTGCGGGCATCCTCGAGCGGCCGCGCGGGATCGAGCTCCCGATGGCTCGCGCGGAAAGTGTCGGCGACCTGCTCCTTCACCAGATGCACCGCGGGCGCGATGATATGGCTCGGCGGCTCCTTGCGGAGCTGGATGATATATTCGCCGAGGTCGGTCTCCACCGGCACGATCTGATTGGCCTCAAGGAAATCATTGAGCGCGATCTCCTCGGCGATCATCGACTTGCCCTTGGTGACGGTCTTGGCGCCGAGGCGCTGGCAGATGCCGAGCACGGTGTCGCGCGCCTCCGCGGGCGTGCGGCACCAATGCACCTGGCCGCCCCTCGCAAGGACCTTGGCCTCGAAGGCCTCGAGATAGAAATCCAGATTTTCCAGCGTATGGTTCTTGATCGCCCTGCCGGCCTCGCGCAGCGCCTCGAACTCCGGCAGCTTCGCGATCGCCTCCGCGCGGCGCACCTGGAAGCCGCTCTTCATGATGCCAAGCGCCTTCTGGAGCGTGGCGTCGACCAGAGCCTCGTGCGCGTTCGCCTTAAAGGCGTGGCTGGTGGCGCGCATCAGCGCGTTTCCTCCGCGGGCGCGCCGATCGGCGGCAGCTCGCCCGTCATGTCCGCCAGCACCTCCGCCACGTGCCGCACGCGCACGCTCTTGCCCTGGCGGTGCAGCTTGCCGGCCATGTTGAGGAGGCAGCCGAGATCGCCCGCCAGCAGCGTGTCGGCGCCGGTCGCGCCGATGTCCGCGGTCTTCTCTGCCAACATCTTGTCGGAGATCTCCGGGTACTTGATGCAGAACGTGCCGCCAAAGCCGCAACAGATCTCCGCGCCCGGCAGCTCCGCGAGCTTGAGCCCGTCGACGCTGGCGAGCAGCCGGCGGGGCTGCTGCTTCACGCCGAGCTCCCGTAGGCCCGAGCAGGAATCGTGATAGGTGACCTTTCCGTCGTAGTGCGCGGCGACGCGGTCCATGCCGCGCACGTCCACCAGGAACGAGACCAGCTCGTAAGTGCGCTTCGCGAGATGCTGCGCGCGCTGGAATTGTGCGGGATCGTCGGCGAACATCTCGGGATAATGCGCGCGGATCTGGCCCGCGCAGGAGCCCGACGGCGCCACCACGTAATCGAAACCCTCGAAGGCATCCATCACCTGGCGTGCCAGCGCTTGGGCATCCGCCTTGTCGCCGGAGTTGTAGGCGGGCTGGCCGCAGCAGGTCTGGAGCCGCGGCACTTCGACCGTACAGCCCGCCGCCTCCAGAAGTTTCACCGCGGCAAAGCCCACGCTCGGGCGGAACAGGTCCACCAGGCAGGTAACGAACAGGCCAACGCGGACAGGCTGATCGGGCATCGGATCCTCGAGCGGGCGACGGCTATAGATACCGCAAATTTTAGATATACGCTCGCTTGAGCGCCTCCCTCGCGGCTTATCCTTCGCCCTCAGCCATCGACAAAGGGAGATAGCCATGACCACGGTCTATTTCGCGACCAACCGGAAGCCCGATCCCACGGCGGTCGGCGGCTACGGTGCCGATATCGTCGCAAACCTGCCCGATGCCATCACTTATGCCGTGGCGGACGTCCAGGGCATCGTGCTGGGCCAGGAAGGCAGTGGCGCCATCGCGTCCATTACCGACAAATCGCCCGGCACCTTCTCCGACGCCGCGACCGCCGCCATCATCGGCGCCAAGAAGAACCTGCTCGTGTTCATCCACGGTTTCGCCAACACCTTCGAGGACGCGATCAAGCGCGCGGCCTTCAATCGCGAGTGGTTCGCTGATACCGGTCAGTCCGCGGCGGATACCACGGTGCTGGCGTTCACCTGGCCGTCGGCCGGCAAGCTGATCGCGGCGCCGCCGCACATGCCGCCCGAGGCCTACCTCGCCGACCAGGCGCAGGCCGGCAAGTCGGGGTTCCACGTCACGTTCTTCCTCAACGTGCTCGACCAGTTGAGGGCGGACTATCAGAAGGCCAATCCAAACGGCCGGATCTTCCTGCTCGCGCACAGCATGGGGAATTACGCGCTCCAGGCGGGCGTGCAGTTCTGGTTCGATTCCCGCGGCTCCAACGACCTCATGTTCGACGAGGTGTTCCTGCCCGGCGCCGACGAGATCTACGACAGCTTCAAGCGGCCGAACGGCGCGAGGCTCAGCAACCTCCCGAAACTCGCGAGCCGTATCTCGCTCTATTACAGCCGGAAGGACGTGGCCATGTACCTGAGCCAAGCGATCAACCTGAGCCTCCGCTTGGGTTTCGACGGCCCCGACGATAAGCGCGACCAGACGCAATATCCGACGGCGACGTTCCGCATTGTCGACTGTACCGAGGTGAAGGATTTCGACCCGCTCTCGCCGCCCGACGCCACACACCAGTACTACCGCCGCTCCAAGATCGTACGCCGCGATATCGCCGCTGCCATGGCCGATGACCCCAATCCCGCAGGTGGACTCATCCAACTCTAAGGCCAGTTTCTGCGCGGCCGGCATTAACGACGATTTGTGCGGCGCGGCGGGCCCGCCGCGCCTTGCGCTCGTCCCGCGAGCCCTTATGCTGACAGAATAAGCCGGTCCGCGAGGCAAAAAATCCGGCCCGCGCATCCTTGGGGGGAGGGGAATATGGCCGAAGCCGCCGTCGCCAGGCGTCAACCCTGGTACACCGTGCTCTACATCCAGGTGCTGATCGCGATCGCGATCGGCATCGTGCTCGGGCATTTCTGGCCGAACCTCGGCAAGCAGATGCGGCCGTTCGGCGACGGCTTCGTGGCGCTCATCCGCATGATGATCGCGCCGGTGATCTTCTGCACCGTCGTGCACGGCATTGCCTCCATGCGCGATATGACCAAGGTCGGCCGCGTCGGCCTCAAGACTCTGGTCTATTTCGAGGTGGTCTCCACGGTGGCTCTGGTGATCGGCTTGATCGTGGGCGAGCTGGTGCATCCCGGCACGGGCTTCGGCGACTTCAAGCCCGCGGCCTCCGACACCGCCCAGATCGCCGCCTACGCCGTCAAGGCCAAGGAGGACAGCATCGTCGCGCACCTCCTGGCGATCATCCCGAACTCGTTCTTCGGCGCGCTCGCCACCGGCGATCTGCTGCAGGTGCTGCTGGTGGCGATCCTCACGGGCTTCGTGGTGTCGCGGATGGGCGAGCTCGGCGAGCGCATCGCGGGCGTGATCGACGCCGCGGGCAAGATCTTCTTCCGCATGATCGGCGTGATCGTGCGCGTTGCGCCGATCGGCGCCTTCGGCGCCATGGCCTTCACCATCGGGGCCTTCGGCGTGGGCACGCTCGTGAACCTCGCCAGCTTGATCGCGACGTTCTATCTGACCTCCCTGTTGTTCGTGGTGCTGGTGCTGGGCGCCATCGCGCGCGCGATGGGCTTCTCGATCTTCCGCTTCATCGCCTACATCAAGGACGAGCTCCTGATCGTGCTGGGCACCAGCTCGTCGGAGACCGTGCTGCCGCAGATGATCCAGAAGATGGAGCGGCTCGGCGCCTCGAAGTCCGTGGTGGGTCTGGTGATCCCGACCGGCTACAGCTTCAACCTCGACGGCACCAACATCTATATGACCCTCGCCATCCTGTTCCTGGCGCAGGTCACCAACACGCCGCTGACCTTCGGCCAGGAGCTCGTCATCATCGCGATCGCCATGCTGACCTCCAAGGGCGCCTCGGGCGTCACCGGCGCGGGCTTCATCACGCTGGCCGCGACTTTGCAAGTCGTGCAATCGATCCCGATCGAGTCGCTCGCGATCATCGTCGGCATCGACAAGTTCATGAGCGAGTGCCGCGCGCTCACCAACCTGGTCGGAAACGGCGTTGCCACCGTGGTGGTGAGCCGCTGGGAGGGCGAGCTCGACCGCGACAAGCTCAACGCCGCCCTCGAGCACCCGGTGGCGCTCGGCGAGGAAGCCGGGCGGCAGGCGGCATAGCTCACGCCAGAAACCCGACGCGACCGCTGGCCAGGTGATATTCGGCGCCGACGATCTCGAGGCGGCCGCGGGCGACCGCGTCGCCCAAGATAGGACCGGAAGCTCTCAGCGCCTCAACCGTGCGCCGGACGTGCGTCGTGATCGCGTTCTCGACAGCATCGCCCGGCATGCCCTTGCTCGCTTCCACGGCGGGCCGGAGCGCGGCGACCAGGCTTGCGATGTGGGGCGGCGGCATGGTGCCGGCGGCGACGGACTCGACGGTGGCGGAAACGGCGCCGCAGCGCTCATGCCCGAGCACGACGATGAGCGGCGTGCCGAAATGGTCGACCGCATATTCCATGGAGCCGATCGCGAGATCGTCGGCGATGTTGCCGGCAACGCGCACGGTGAAAATGTCGCCGAGGCCTTGATCGAACAGGATCTCCGGCGGGACCCGCGAATCCGAGCAACCCAGCACGATGGCAAACGGCATCTGGCCGTGCGCCACCGTCTCTCGACGCCTGGAATGATCGAGGCGCAGCGGCTGGCCCGAGACGTATCGGCCATTTCCGGCGACCAACCGCTGACGTGCGGCCTCGCTCGAGATCGGCACGGCGGCGCCAGCGGCGAGAGTTCTCCTGGCGAGGCCGCTCGCAACCACGGGAGCGAGAGCGAGCGCCGCTACGAGCCGGCGCCGCGACAAGCTGCTCGATATCAATCGACGCATCGTTTGTCACCCTCCCTAAGCCGGTGCACCTCAGCCGCTGAGCCGCGCCCGGCGTCGACAGGTTACACCGTGCGCACGATCCTGGCGGCCTATCTGAAGCGCTGAGGCCCCGCGTCAGCTCGTCGGCGCCGTGACGCTCTTCGGCAGCAGCAGGAAATAGCCACCGCGCGCACGCATCGTGCCGGCGCGGCGTTCGGCTTCGGGGCCGTGGCCCCAGAAGACGTCGCCGCGCACCGGCCCGCGGATCGCGCCGCCGGTGTCCTGCGCGATGAGCAGGCGCTGGATCCGCTCGCCATCCGCGGCGGCGTCGAGCCAAAAGGGCGCGCCCAGCGGCAGGAACTTGGTATCGACGGCGAGGCTGCGGCCCGGCGTCAGCACCACGCCCTCGCTGCCGATGGGGCCGTCGCCCGAGATCTCGCGGAAGAACACGTAGGAGGGGTTGGCGTCGAGGATGGCCTTCGTCTCGGCGGGATGCGCCGCGAGCCAAGCGCGGATCCCCGGCATCGTAGCGCTTTCGCGGTCGATGAGGCCGCGCTCGATCATCACCCGCCCGATCGCCACATAGGGCCAGCCGTTCTGGCCGTCGAAGCCGACGCGCGGCTGGCTGCCGTCCGGCAGGTCGATCCGGCCCGAGCCCTGCACCTGCAGGAAGAACGCCGCCACGGGATCGTCGACCCAGAGGAAGCCGAGATTCAGCCGGTCGAGCGCGCCCGCCTCGATCTGCGCGCGCGTCTCGTAGGGCTTGAGCCGGCCGTCGACAACGCGACCCGCGATCCGCTCGCCGCGCCAGTCCGCGCGGAAATCGCCCAGCTCGACCGCGACCAGGTCTGGCGGCCGTTTCATCAGCGGCGTCTCGAAGCCGGGCCCGCGCGTCCGTGCGCCCTTGAGCTCGGGCTCGTAATAGCCGGTGAACAAGCCCTCGGCCGCGTCGTTATTCGCACAGCGGTACGGTCGGAACCAAGTCTCGAAGAAGCCGCGCGCGGCCACGTCGTCGCGCTCGTCGACGGATGCCGCGGCGGCGCAGGGCGCGCGCCAATCCGCGATCGTCCCGGTCATTCCCTGCGGGCCGACAGCCGCGGTGTCCGCGAACCGGAGCCGGCGCGTGCAGGATTGCTTGAAAGCCGCGAGCGCCGCGCCGACGCCGTCGCCCGCCCAACCCGCGAGGTCGCCGAAGCTCGCGGGCGTCAGCACGAGCCGGTCGGGCGGCGGCGCCGGCGGCTTCACGGGCGCGCAGGCGGAAAGCGCCGCAATCAAAGCGAGCGCGGGCCAGAGCGAGACGCGCACGAAAGCAAGCTCAGGGACTGCGGGTGGCGACCAGCTGCCAGTTCGGATCGCGCGAGCGGGTGTCGCGGCTGAAGGACCAGAAATCCGTCTTCTCGACCACGCGGTCGGGATCGCCGTCGATCACCGTGCCGTCGGCGGCGCGCGTGACGTTCACCTGGTCGGAGACGAACTTGACGGTGACGAACGCGGTGTTGCTCTCGAGGCCGGCCTCTACGAGATCGCAATCCTTGACCGTCATGAGGTTCGTCTCGTGAGTCTCTTTCGCGGCTTGGCGCTGCTGGATCGCGCTTGCAAACGAATTATAGACGTCTGTGCTCAGCAGCGGCTTCAGCGCGGCGATATCGCCGGCCGCGAAAGCGTTCACGATGATCTCGAAGGCGCCGCGCGCCCCCTTGAGGAAGACGCGCTCGTCGAAGGTTCGATCGGCGGACTTGAGCTGCGCAAGTCCGGCGGCGAGCGGTACGTGCGCGGGCTCGGAGGCCGACGTCGCGATGCCCTCGATCACGGGGCCGCGGCTTTCGGGGGGCGTACCCGGCACAGGAGCACTCGCGGGTGGCGCTCCCGAGCGACGGGCGAAGGGATCGCGGTAGCGCTCCTGCCCCGTGCGCCGGCCCAGCACGTTGCGCAGCCGGAACAGCAGGAACAGCACCACGATGGCGAAGAAGACGATCGAACCGACGTGGAAGTCGCCGCCCATAGGAATGCCCTTGAATCCCTCTTCCGCTAGATAAGGCCTTTACCCCCAAAGGGCAAGGGAGGGTCTTGCCGCACGGCCGCGGCTCTGCTCTTGATGCCGCTATGATTCTCGTCCGCCACGGGCAGTCCGAATTCAACGTCGTCTTCAGCGTGACGCGCCGGGACCCCGGCATCCGGGACCCCCGGCTGACGCCGGAGGGTCGGCGCCAGGCCGAGGCGGCGGCGGCGGCGCTTGCAGGCCACGGCATCGAGCGGCTGATCGCCAGTCCCTATAGCCGCGCACTCGAGACCGCAGAGATCGTGGCGCGCCGGCTCGACATCGCCATCACTGTCGAGCCGCTCGTGGGCGAGCGCGCGGCCTTCGCCTGCGACGTCGGTACGCCGCGCGGAGACTTGAAAGCCCGCTGGCCGCATCTGGCGTTCGATCACCTCGCGGAGGAATGGTGGCCCACGCTCGAGGAGAGCGAGGATCGGCTGAGCGCGCGCTGCGCCGCGTTCCGCGCTCATATGAGAACCCAACCGGACTGGGCCCGTGTCGCCGTGGTCAGCCATTGGGGCTTCATCCGCGGCTTGACCGGTCTCACCGTGCAGAACGGCGCGGTCTTGCGCATCGATCCGCATCGCCTGGAGGCCGAAGCCGAGATCCTGCTCGCTCAAGCGGCCGCGCCGCCGCGCTGAGCTCACGCGTCGGCGAGGATCGGGCCGGCGTGCGTCGTGGTGCCTTCGGTGTGATCGAGCTCGATCACGGCGGGGAGGCCGGTACCCAGCCGGAACACCAGCAGGGAGATGATCTGGTCGACCTGCGTGCCGTCCGTGGTGAGCGGCAGCAGGAGCCGCTTCGCGGACATGCGGAGGTCACGGGCGCCCGTGTACTCGCTCGCGCAGAAGAGCGCGCGCTGCTCCTCGCGCACCGTGCGATGGATCCGCTCGATGAACGTGCGGTAATCGCCCTTCGTGAGCTCGTCGGCATAGTGCCCGGTGGGATTGCGGCCGAAAGCCGCGGCGACGGCGGTACCGGCCAGGCGGTAGCGCCAGCGCCCAGTGCCGCCTTGCGCGACGTGCTCCGAGATCAGCAGGTTGGGCAGCAGCCGCGGTATCTCCGTGGGATCGATGTCGGCACGGCTTGGCATGCGGCGAGGGCCACGCTTTTCCTGCCAGTAGCTATACATCTGCCGGTGCAGGGGGTCGTCCAGATAGTCGACAAAGGACATCGGGCCCTCGGCGAAAGACCGTTCAAGAGAGCAGAAAACCCTTAAGCAATCCCGAACGTGCCGGGCGGCGAGGACCAGGCGGAGCGCCCGCGGTTGTACCACCTTGGCCTTCCATGCTAGGAGCGTCGCCGACCAAGGAGAACGGCTCGAATGTCACAGACCAGTTCCACGAACGGCGCGAGCGGCGGCGCGGCTTCCCCCGCCGAGGCGCCGGGCTATCAGCTCATCGTCAATACCCAATACCTCAAGGACTTGTCGTTCGAGAGCCCGCGCGCGCCGCAGAGCCTGATGAACCAGCGCGAGGCGCCCGAGGTCAATCTCACGGCCGACGTGAAGGCGCGTAGCCTCGGTCCGGACGTCTACGAGGTGGTGCTCACCATGGGCGCGAACGCGCGCCACAAAGAGGATCCGGTCTTCGTGGTGGAGCTCTCCTACGCCTGCGTCGTGACGGTGAAGGACGCGCCCGCGGAGCTGACGCCGCTGCTGGTGTTCGTGGAGACGCCGCGGCTGCTGTTCCCATTCGCGCGCGCTATCATCGCCGGCGCGACCCGCGACGGCGGCTTCCCGCCGCTCCTGGTCAACCCCATCGACTTCGCCGAGCTGCTCCGGCGCGAGCACGAGCGGGCGCTCAAGGAACAGGAAGCGGGCGGCGTTCCGCAGCCGACCGCCCAGGCCTGAGATACCGGCTACGCGCGCATCGAGGGTTGGCGTGACGGCTCGATGCGCGCGGAAGACAGGTGCTCAAGCCTCGCTGAGCCAGAGCGCGCCCTTGATCTTCTCGAGGAAGCCGCGGTGGCGCGCTTCCTCCTCGGCGCTGGGCGCGTGCGGCCGGGCGAGGCGCGCGACACGGGTGACCAGCGCGCCCGCTGCCGCCGCGCCCGCCTGGATCGCGAAGTCGAGGCCGGGCTGCCGGCCGCCGATCAGCTCGAGATAGACCGAGGACAGAAGCTCCGCGTCGAGCCGCGCGCTGTGCTTCTGGCGCTGGCTCAGATCGATGGCGAAGCGCCGGCAGAGCGCGTCGAGGCTCGCTGGCGCGCCCGGGAAGCGCTTGCGCGCGAGCTGCACGGTATCGACGCAGGGGAGGTCCAGGGCGGGTTTCCCGCAGCGCGCGAGTTCCGCGTTGATGAACCCGAGATCGAACTCGGCGTTGTGGATCACCAGCGGATCGCCACCGATGAACGCCAGCAGCTCCTCCACCACGGCCGGGAATACGGGATGCTCGCGGAGTGCCTCCGTCGAGAGGCCGTGGACGGCGAAGGCCTCTGCCGACACCTCGCACTCCGGATTCACCAGCCTATGGAACGCCCGCCCCGTCGCCACATGGTTCATCAGCTCCACGCAGGCAATCTCGACGATGCGGTGACCCACGGCGTGATCGAGGCCGGTGGTCTCGGTATCAATGACGATCTCGCGCATGGTTCGAGTCTGCCCGGACCCGTCGAGTCGGGGCAAGCGCTACTTACGCCGGACCTCGCGCAAAATCGCCTTGAGACGACGCAGCGTGAGCGCTTGGCCGAGCCCGGTCGGCACGACCCAACGGGCACGGCGGCGCTTTTCGGTGTCGGGCATCTGCTGCGCGAGGATGGCCACGAGGCGCGCCTCCGTCATGCCGGGCCTCTGCATCACCCGGGCACGCTGCAGCCAGAGCGGCGCGCTCACCACAACCACGCCGTCGCAGCCGCGCTCGCCGGCGGTCTCGAACAGCAAGGGAATGTCGAGCACGACCACGGGCGCACGCCGGCGCCGGCACGCCGCTAAGAACCGCGCCTGCCCCGCGCGCACCCGGGGATGCAGGATCGCTTCCAGCCGCTTGAGCGCCGCGGGATCGTTGAACACCAACCGGCCGAGCGCGGGCCGGTCGATGCGGTCGCCTCTCCGTGTGCTCGGGAAAGCCTCGCTCACCGCCGCCACCGCGCGCCCGCCGGGACCCAGCAAGCGATGCACCTCGGCATCGGCGTCATGCACGGGCACCCGCAGGCGCCGGAGCATGCGCGCCGCGGTGCTCTTGCCCATGCCGACGGAGCCCGTGAGGCCCAGCACGACCATGTCGGCGCTCAGGCCATGAGCGCGCCGTGGCCGCGCAGGAAATCCAAGAGCGGCAACAAGGGCAGGCCCAGGATGGTGAAGAAGTCGCCCTCGACGCGCTCGAAGAGTTGCGCGCCGAGGTCTTCGAGGCGATACGCGCCGACGCAGTCCAGGATCTCCGCGCCGGCGGCGGCGACATAGGCATCGAGGAATCCGTCGCTGAAGCCGCGCATGGTGAGGTGCGCGCGATCGGCGACGTGCCAGATCACCGCGCCGTTCCGCGCCACCGCGGCGGCGGAGATCAGCGTATGGCGGTTCCCGCGGAGCGCCCCGAGCTGCGCGCGCGCGGAGGCGGGATCGCCGGGCTTCTCGAACCATCGGCCGCCGCACTCGAGGATCTGGTCGGCGCCCAGCACGAGCGCGCCGGGGTGTCGGGCGGAGACGCGTACGGACTTGGTTTCCGCCAGGGCCATGGCGCATGCCGCGGCGTCCCGCCCTTCGGCGTGGAAGGCGGCCCGGATTTCCTCCTCGTCGACGGCCGCGGGGTCGACCAGCACGGGCAGACCCGCATCAGCCAGCATCCGCGCGCGCTTGGGACTCCCCGATGCCAAGACAAGGGGATCCCGGAGCCCGAGACTCACGGTTCCTCGCCTTGCCGCCGGGCGAACAGACGCAAGATCGCGGCCGCGGTCTCCTCGATCGAGCGCCGCGTCACGTCGATCACCGGCCAATGCCGCTCGGTGAAGAGCCGACGCGCTTGTTGTACCTCTTCGCGCACCGCCGAGCTGTCCGTGTATTCGGTCGGCCGCTCCTGCTCCTGATGAAGGAGCTGTAGCCGATTCTGGCGGATCTGCACGAGACGCTCGGGATCGTTGGTGAGCCCGACAACCAGAGGCCGCGTGATCGCGAACAGCTCAGTCGGCAGTGGCGTGCCCGGCACGATCGGCACGTTGGCGGCCTTGATCCCGCGGTTGGCGAGGTACATGCAGGTCGGCGTCTTGGAGGTGCGCGAGACGCCCACCAGCACTACGTCGGCGTTGTCGAGTCCCCAAGCGGATTGTCCGTCGTCATGAGCAAGCGCGAAGGTCATGGCGTCAATGCGGCGGAAATAGTCGCTGTCGAGCAAATGCTGCTGACCGGGAAGCCCCCGGCTTTTCCGCCCGAGCTGGGCGGCGAGCACGGCGAGCACGGGATCGAGCACGGGAATCGCGGCAACCTGGAGCTTTCGGCAGCCCTCCTGCAGGACCGTACGCAATCCCTCATCCACGAGGGTAAAGAGCACCACGCCGGGATTGGCCTCGAT
>JGI12269J14319_10001012_pt1 | contig 27769 bp, 25 predicted proteins | sample PeaSoiSIISIP2007_FD_14319 | JGI IMG/M metagenome (IMG submission 14319)
CTCGAGCCGAAAATCACGCGCGGCCGGCTCGATCGTGTTCGACTTTACGAATCGCCGGATCTGTTCGTCGATTGCACCCGGAACGGCGCAGCATGAAACTGACCCTTCATCGGAAGTATGCGTTTGCGGCGTCGCACCGGCTGCATAGCCCGCAGCTCAGCGAAGACGAAAATTGGCGCGCCTACGGAAAGTGCAACAATCCCTACGGCCACGGGCACAATTACATCGTTGAAGTCGCCGTGAGCGGGCCCGTCGATCCGGAAACGGGGATGATCGCGAACCTCGTAGATCTCGATTCATACGTTCAGCGCGAAGTGCTCGACGCTTTTGACCATACCTATTTGAACGAGCAGGTGCCGGCGTTTCAAAAAATCGTGCCGACGACTGAAAATGTGTGCCGCGAGATTTTCCGCCGGCTTGAGAGATTTCCAGCGGCGCGGCTCGAACGCATTCGGATTCAGGAAACGAGCTTGAACAGCTTTGAATACGATCGTGAGACATCCGGAGGCCCATCCTCGTGAAAGAACCCATTGAGACCATCATTTCCGTAGACCAAACGATTGAGACCATTCCAGATCTCGTTCGAAAAATTCTCATTCAACTCGGCGAAGACCCGAACCGCGAGGGCTTGCGCCACACTCCGGAGCGCTTCGCGAAGGCGCTGCAGTTTCTAACCAGCGGTTATCGTCAAGATCCGGAGAAACTGTTCAACGGTGCGGTCTTCAGCGTCTGCTACGACCAGATGGTCGTCGTGAAAGACATCGAAGTATTCAGCATGTGCGAACACCACCTGCTGCCGTTCTTCGGCAAGTGCCACGTGGCCTACATTCCGTCGAAGAAAGTGATTGGCTTGAGCAAAATTGCGCGCCTCGTGAACATGTACGCGCGGCGGCTGCAAATTCAGGAGCGTCTGACGAGCCAGATCGCCAAAGCCATCCAGGAAAAGCTCAGCCCCGAAGGCGTCGGCGTGATTATCGAGGCGCGGCATCTTTGCATGGTGATGCGCGGCGTCGAAAAACAGAACTCCTCGGCGATGACGAGCGCCATGCTCGGCGCCTTCCGCGAGAACAAGCAGACGCGCGATGAATTTCTCGCGCTCGTGAGCACACCGAAGTCGTAAATCGCCACGAGCGGCCTCACCCGAGCGAAATTTTCCGCCCCCGTTTGCGAAAAAATGTTGCTTGGCTCCCGCAAACTGTGTGTGCTACGCTGAAATGGTAGACGAAGAGACGAACAGCGCACAGGGGTAGCGACGTCCTAGAAAGGGGAATGCGTTTGAGCGAGGCCAAAGTTGAAGTGATGGAGCAGTTCCGCCAGCACACCAAAGATACAGGCTCTCCGGAAGTGCAAATCGCCCTGCTGAGTGAACGTATCAACTATTTGACCACGCACCTTCGCTCCCACGTCAAGGATCACGCATCGCGCCGCGGGTTGATCATGATGGTCAACAAACGCCGACGCTTGCTGGATTACTTGAATCGTCGCGACCCGGATCGGTATCGCGAGATTGTTGAACGGCTTAGTTTGCGCAAATAGCGCGGCTCACCTGAGCGGCTTCGACCGCAACTGCCTCTCGAATCGCATCGCAGTCGTGTCCAGCATGCATCCGCATGAGGCGCAGGTGTATTTGCAGGCCGCCCTGAGCTAGACGCATTCCGCACCGCTTCTCGCCTTCGCACTCTTCCTACACTGACGGAAAAATTTCCTTCAGATTCGAAATGCGCCCGGACGGTTCCTGGCGCGGAGGATCGCAAAGAATATGTTTCATCAAGTGAGCGTGGAAATCGGCGGAAGAATGCTGACGTTTGAGACCGGCAAGATCGCCAAGCAAGCGCATGGCGCTGTAGTGGCCCGCTATGGAGACACGGTGCTCCTGGCCACCGCGTGCATGGACAACAAGGCGACCGAGAAGGATTTTCTCCCGTTGACCGTGGACTATCGCGAGTACACCTACTCCGCCGGAAAAATTCCCGGAGGATTTTTCAAAAGAGAAGGGCGCCCCTCGGAGCGCGAAATTCTGACTTCGCGGCTGATTGACCGGCCGCTGCGCCCGCTGTTTCCCGAAGGCTGGTCGACTGAAACACAAGTTGTGGCCATGGTTCTCTCGGCCGACAGCGAGAACGATCCCGATGTCATCGGCGTCACAGCGTCTGCGGCGGCATTGTTTATCTCGAATATTCCGTTCGACAAGCCGATTGCCGCCGTGCGCGTGGGCTTGCTCGACGGCAAGCTGGTTTGCAACCCGACCGTAGCCGATCAGAAGACGAGCCTGCTGAACATCGTCGTCGCCGGATCGGATGAAGCCATCGTAATGGTCGAAGCAGGCGCTCTCGAAGTTTCGGAAGAAACGGTCGTGGATGCACTGGCTTTCGGCCATGAGCAGATCAAGAAGATCGTAGCCGCGATTCGCGAGCTGCACGCGCAAGTAAAGCCGCAGAAGCTCGCGGTCACGCCGCCGGCTTTCGATGAAGATCTGGCTCGCGAAATCGAGAAGATTTTCGGCGAGCGGCTGCACGATGCTCTCGACACCGCGAAACATCCGAAGCTCGAGAGCTACGGCCGCATCGATGCCATCAAGAAGGAAATCAAGGCCAGCATCCCCGAGGACGACGAGGAAAAACTGAAGCTCGCGATGCGCGCCTTCGAGCGCCTGCGCGAGAAGTTTTTCCGCGACGACATGCTGGTTCGCCGCCGCCGCCCTGATGCCCGCCCATTCGATCAGATTCGCAAGATCACCTGCGAGATCAGCTTGCTGCCACGCGTGCACGGCTCGGCTCTCTTCACGCGCGGTGAGACCCAGGCGCTCGCAACCGTTACTCTCGGCACGAAAGAAGACAAGCAGCGGCTCGATCTTCTTTTCGAAGAGGAATCGTTCAAGCGATTCATGCTGCACTATAACTTCCCGCCGTTTTCCGTCGGCGAAGTAAAGTTCCTGCGCGGCCCAGGCCGGCGTGAAATTGGTCACGGCGCCTTGGCTGAGCGGGCGCTTCTCAACTTGCTCCCATCGGAAGAAGATTTTCCGTACGCCATGCGCGTCGTTTCGGACATTCTCGAATCGAACGGCTCGTCGTCAATGGCGACGGTTTGCGGCGGCTCGCTGGCGCTTATGGATGCCGGCGTTCCGTTGAAATCGCCTTGCGCGGGAATCGCGATGGGCCTTGTCGTCGAAGGCTCGAACTACGCGATCCTCACCGACATCGCCGGCGCAGAAGACCACTACGGCGATATGGATTTCAAAGTAGCCGGCACGCGCACGGGAATCACGGCTCTGCAGATGGATATCAAAGTCTTCGGCGTAAGTATCCACATGATGCGTGAAGCTCTCGCGCAGGCCCAAAAGGCCCGCTTCGAGATCCTCGACATCATGGAAGCCACGATCAAGACCGCGAAAACGGAAATTTCTCCGTACGCCCCGCATCTCTTCATGCTCTCGATTCCGACCGATAAAATCCGCGATCTGATTGGGCCGGGCGGCAAGAAAATCCGCGCTATCACCGAAGCCACCGGCGTCAAGATCGACGTCATGGACGACGGCAAGGTTCACGTCTTCGCCAACGACGGCAAGGCGGCCGAGCAAGCGTTGAAAATGATTCGCGAAGTCACGGCAACGGCTGAAATCGGCAAGACCTATCTCGGTACCGTCGTACGCATCGCAGAATTCGGCGCCTTCGTGGAAATCTTTCCCGGCACCGACGGCCTTCTGCACATCAGCGAAATCGCCGAGCAGCGCATTCGCACCGTTCGCGACGCACTGCGCGAAGGCGATCAGGTGATGGTGAAAGTTCTGGCGATCGAAGGAAACAAAATTCGTCTGAGCCGCAAAGCCCTCATTAAGGAGCAGCGCGATAAGCAGCAGAAAGAAACTGGCGCCTAAAAAGCAGCTTCACACACGCTCGATGCTCGCGCCGAGCTGCTGCAGCTTCTCCTCGATTCGTTCGTAGCCGCGGTCTAGATGATAGATGCGGTCGATGTAGGTCGTATTCGAGGCGACCAACCCAGCAAGCACCAGCGAAGCGCTGGCGCGCAGATCCGAAGCAATCACCGTAGCTCCGCTCAGCGGCGTCGGTCCATGCACGATGGCTTGATGGCCATCGATCGTGATGTTGGCGCCCATGCGGATCATTTCCAGCGCGTGCAGGAAGCGGTTCTCGAAAATCGTCTCGGTGATCACCGATTTGCCGGTGGCTTGCGTCGCGAGGGTCATGAATTGCGCCTGCATGTCGGTTGCGAAGCCTGGATATTCCTCGGTGGTCACGTCGGCGGCGCGCAGCGCCTTCGGCCCGCGGACGTGCAGGCAGGATAATCCTTCCTTCTTAACCTCGACACCGCACGCCGCGAGCTTCTCAATCACTGCCGCAAGATGATTCGGCGCGCAATGCGTGAGCTTGACGTCGCCGCCCGTGATTGCAGCGGCGATGAGAAATGTGCCGGCTTCGATGCGGTCAGGAATCACGGCATGCGTCGCGCCGTGCAGCTTCTCGACCCCATGCACGCGGATCGTGGACGTGCCGCTGCCTTCAATCCTCGCGCCCATCTTCGTAAGCAACTCGATGAGGTCCGTGACTTCCGGCTCGCGCGCCGCGTTGGTAATCAGGGTCTCGCCCTCGGCCAGCACGGCGGCGGTCAGAATATTCTCCGTGCCGGTAACGGTGATCTTGTCGAAATGAATCTGCGTGCCGCGCAGCCGGTCGCAACGTGCCTCGACGTAGCCGTGATCAATGGTGGTCTTCGCGCCCATCTTTTCGAGCGCGTGGATGTGTAAGTCGATTGGCCGCGCGCCGATAGCGCAGCCTCCGGGCAACGAGACACGCGCGTAGCCAAATCGCGCCACAAGCGGCCCAAGCGTCAGAATCGACGCTCGCATCGTCTTCACCAGCTCGTAAGGCGCCTCGGCATGTGAAATCTTCTCAGCAGCAATCGTGAATTCGCTCGGCGGCAAATCGGGGCTCTCGACGTGCGCCCTCATGTGCGCCAGCAACTTCGCCATCGTCATGATGTCGCGCACAGCCGGAATGTTCTGCAGGCAGACAGGCTCGCTGGTGAGGAGCGCTGCCGCCATCGCCGGGAGCGACGCATTCTTCGAGCCGCTGATGCGCACCGTGCCTTCCAGCCGCCGCCCGCCTTCAATTTTGAAGCGATCCATGTCCGGTCCTGACTCTAGTCCCTACAATCACCGCACTTGACTCAAATCCTTGCCTCGAGGCAATCGCAATCCCGCCGCGATCGCCTTCCGCAAATCACCCTTGCTCGCTGCCAGCAGCCACTTCGCCTGCTGCGAGTCCACGCCAGCCTTCAATATCACCAGCGCCGCCCGCAGATCGTGTCCCGCCTGACGCAACGCGTGTTCCACCGAAGACGCCCGGCGACCGCTCGCGTCCACCAGAATTCGCACCGCGCGCTGCTTCAACTTCACATTCGTCATGGAAACGTTGATCATCAGATTATCGTAAACATGGCCCGCGCGAACCATCGCTACTGTCGATAGCATGTTCAGTACCAATTTCTGCGCAGTACCCGCTTTCATCCGCGTCGATCCTGTAATGGCCTCGGGGCCGGTGGCGGGAGCGATCACGATTTGCGCGAGACGCGCGATAGGCGCGCGCCGATTCGCCGTAAGCGCCACAGTCGTAGCGCCGCGACGCCTCGATTCCCGCAATGCGCCGAGGACAAACGGTGTCGTGCCAGTCGCTGCGACGCCCACGACCACGTCGTTCGGTCCGACGCGTCGCGCCGCAATTTGTCTCGCACCGTCTCGCGGCGAGTCTTCCGCGCCTTCAATGGCGTGCGTCATCGCGCGCAACCCGCCCGCGAGAATCGCTTGCACCTGCGTTGCTGGAACGCCGAAAGTCGGCGGACACTCAGCCGCATCGAGCGCCCCCATGCGCCCGCTCGAGCCTGCGCCGGCATAAATCAGCCTGCCACCCTTTCGGAAAGCCAGCACGATTTTGTCGACTGCCGTCGCAATCGCCGGCAGTTCCCGCGCGACCGCGCGCGGCACACTCGCGTCCTCGCGATTGAGAATCCTCAAGACCTGAATCGTCGTCTTGCGGTCCAGCCCTGCCGAACGAGGATTCCGCCGCTCGGTCTCAGGCAATTTAGAAGTGCGGGATTTCACCATCGGAATTATAGCGTTTGAATCGGCGCACCAAACGTAGAACGAGCGCGCGACGTGGAATTTGTGACCTGGCAGTTATCGCCCGGCGGCGCGGCCGGAAACAAGCCCCAATCCCTCGATGATGGCATCGTGCAATCGGGGATTAAGTTCGCGAATCTTGATGTTGTCCGCCGAAGGATAAACTCGATTCGTGAGCAGGACTACGAAGAGATCCCTGTCAGGATCGATCCACAAAGAAGTGCCCGTAAAGCCTCTGTGTCCATAGCTGTGTGGCGAGAAAAATTGCCCGCTGGACGATGGTGCAACCGGCACATCCCATCCCAGCGCGCGCGCGGAATCGCCAATTGCGACGCGCGCCGTGAATTGTTCGACCGTCTCGCGCGCCAGCAGCCGGTGATGCGCGTAGATGCCGCCGTTCAGCATCATTTGCGCGAAGACTGCCACATCGCCGGCCGTGGAGAACAGGCCCGCGTGCCCTGCGACACCGCCCATCGCCGAGGCGTTTGCATCATCCACTTCGCCTTGCAATTGCTTCTCGCGGTAGTCCTTGTCATTTTCAGTCGGGGCGATTCGAGAGCGCAAATTCTTCGGCGGCGAATACATGGTATTCGCCAGCCCGAGCGGCTCGCAGATCCAATCTTTCGCGACGGCATCGAGATCAAGTCCAGTGAGCCGCTCGACAATCTCGCCCAGCAGGATGAATCCGAGATCCGAGTATTCGAGGTGCGTGCCCGGCTCGCTCACTAGCGGCTCGGCGATCACGCGCTTTAGAACGGCGCTCTTGCCGTCAACTTCCTTGTAAAAATGGCGATGAGCCGGCAAGCCGGAAATATGCAGCAGCAGATCGCGGACCGTAGCCTTCGCGCGCCACGAAGGATTCGGATCAGCCGCAGCCGCCTGAGTCCATTCCGGCAGATAGCGCGAAACCGGCAGGTTGATATCGATGCGGCGCTCCTGCGCAAGCATCATGATCGCCGTCGTCGTAACGATTGGCTTCGTCAAAGACGCCACATCGTAGATTGTCTCGGCCGTCACTGCGGGCGAACTTTTCTCGTATGTTAGCCGCCCGAATGGATGCATGGCGAGCCGGTCGCGATATCCCACCGCCAGCACGCCGCCGGGAAATGCGCGATCGTCCACGCCGCGATCGAGAATTTTGAAGGCATTGCTCAGCCGCGCGGACATGTCAGCGGGAGCTGCATCGAGTGTCATCGGCGCGCGATCGAGCGGGATGCCATCGCCGCGCTTGACGAGGCCAGGAACGGTGACGGGAATCTTCCCAGAGATCGCGTTCTGTCCGAAAATCGCCCGTGCCACGGCGCGCTGCGAGACATCCTGGGTGCTGAATTCAGCGACCCAAGTTTTCGCTGCAGGGAAGCGCTCGATCACGTAGGGACTTCCGAATCCCGCGACGATCACCGGCTTGGGCGACGCCAGGATTTGATTCACAAACGCCGCCTGTTCATCCGGCAGCCCAACGTTGCCTTTGCGATCCGCAACGCGAACCCAGATGCCGACGACCGCCGCGTCGTAACTTTCCGGCGACGGCAGCTTCAACGACTGCACATTCGAAAACTGCGTATCGGCGCGCAGCACAGTCACAGAATCGACGTGATTGCGGATCTCATCCTCAAAGTCAGCGCCTGGAAATGCGTCGGGATCGCCCGAAAGCGCGACGACGAGAAGCCGCAGCGGTTTCGTCGCGTCGAGCGGCAACGCGTGCGCGTCGTTGCGCAAAAGCGTGACTCCGCGGTCCGCAATATCCTGCGCCGCAGCCTCAAATTCTGGCTTCCCGAATTTCGCGTTCAGCGCATCCACGTCCACGAAGCGATTCTTCGCCAGCCCCAGTCGTTCCTTCGCACGCAAAATTCGCCGCACCGATTCGTCGATTCGCGCGGCCGGAAGCCGCCCGCTTTTCGCCGCCTCTTCCAGCCCCTCGAGCGCAGCGTCAACTGTAGGCGACAGCAGTAGCACGTCCACGCCCGCCAGCACCGCGCGCACCGCCGCTTCACCGGGCGGATAACGGGTAGTGACGCCGCCCATATCCAGCGCGTCGGTGACGATCAAACCGTCGAACCCAAGTTCCTTTCGCAGCAAATCCGTGAGCACATGCGGCGACATCGTCGCGGGTAATTCCGGATCCGGCTCAAAAGCCGGCGTAGCAAGATGCCCGGTCATGATGCTGCCAACTCCCGCCGCAATCGCCGCGCGGAAGGGAACCAGCTCGACGCTTTCAAGCCGCTTGCGATCGCCGGGAACCGTCGCGAGCGCGATATGCGAATCCACACTCACGTCGCCGTGCCCGGGAAAATGCTTCGCCGTCGCCAGGCCGCCATTTTCCTGCACGCCGCGCACGAAAGCCGAAACGTAACGCGCCACACTCACCGGATCTTCGCCGAACGAGCGCACATTAATGATCGGATTATCGGGATTGTCGTTCACATCGGCGTCCGGCGCGAAAACCCATTGAATTCCTGCCGCGCGCGCCTCGAGCGCCGTGATCTTGCCCACCGTGTACGCGTCCTGAGGATTGCCTGCCGCCGCGACGGACATCGCGTAAGGAAACCCAGTGCCTTCATCGAGCCGCATCGCGGTCCCGCGCTCGAAATCCGCCGAAACAATCAACGGCACCTTGGCCCGCTTCTGCATCTGATTCGCCAGCACCGCCGCGACGTACACTCCGCCGCGCTCAATTCCCAGCGGCTGCCGCTTGGTGCCCAGAATAAATCCGCCGACGTGATTCTCCGCCACTTGTCGCACGAGATCTTTGTATTCACCGCTTTCGGTGGATGTGAATTCGCCGAAGTAATACACCACGAGCAGCTGCCCGAGCTTCTCGCGCAGCGACATTCTCTTCAGTGTTTTTTCGACCCAGGGAGAGTCCGCTGCGGAGCGTTTCGGTCTAGCGGTGGCGGATTTCGACGCGCGGCCGGCGAGTGTCATTGCGAAAATTAAGCATAGCAGGAAACGCCAGTGGCCGCGCATTCACTCACGCCTGCGTTCCTGAATTGAAGCCTGAATTGATGCCAGAATTGTTGCACGATTCGACGCTTGCATTGACGCTTTCATCGCCTCGCTGTATATAGCACACGGTTCCATGCGAGACAACGAAGGCTTCCCATCGTCGATTTTTCGATTTCTAATCGCAACTATCTTCATCGCAGCGATGACCGCAGCGTCGTCCCGCGGACAGTCAAACCCTGGCCCTCCCGATCTTTCGGCGCTCGATTCCATCCTGCAATCTGCCGTCGAGCACGATGAGATTTCCGGCGCGGTCCTTCTCGTCGAGCATCGCGGGAAAATTGTGTACGAGAAGGCAGCGGGGATGCGCGCCCTTATGCCGTCTCGCGAAGCGATGACCACCGATACGATTTTCGACATTGCCTCGCTCACCAAAGTCGTCGCCACCGCGCCGTCGGTGATGAAGCTCGTCGAGGAAGGAAAGCTGCGGCTCGATGATCCCGTGTCGCGCTACCTCCCGGACTTCACGTCAAACGGCAAAGATCAAATCACCATCCGCATGTTGCTGACCCATATCAGCGGTCTCGCTCCAGACCCGCCACTCGACGCAGCCCGCTCCGGAAAATCTGCAATCTACGCGGAAATCAATCAGGAGGAATTGGCTGCTCCTCCGGGTATGCGCTTCATCTACAGCGACACCGGCTTCATCGTCCTAGGCGAACTCATCGAGAAAATCTCTGGCGTCGGGCTCAATGAATACGCCCGCCGCAACATTTTCGAGCCGCTGCACATGCAGGAAACTCGGTTTCTACCACCGGCCGATTGGAATCCCCGCATCGCTCCAACCGAAGAAATCGATTTGCCCGCGGGCGGAAAGCCGGGCTCGGGGCAGGGGCATGTGCTGCGCGGCACGGTTCACGATCCAACGGCGCGCGCGATGGGCGGCGTCGCCGGTAACGCGGGCGTTTTCTCAACGGCTTTGGATCTTGCAAAGTTCTGCGTGATGGTTCTGAGCGGCGGGCGCGTGCTTGGCGCTGACGGCGGGCGCATCCTGTCCGAAGCCTCCATCCAAAAAATGACATCTCCGCAATCGCCGCCGTGGATTCCGGCGATTCGCGGACTCGGTTGGGACATTGACTCGCAATATTCGTCGCCGCGCGGCGAATTCTTTTCCCTCGGCTCGTTTGGCCATACGGGCTTCACGGGAACTTCAATCTGGATCGATCCCGAGAGCGAGACGTTCGTCATTCTGCTGACGAACTCCGTTCATCCCTACCGGCGTCCGGCGATCTCGAGCTTGCGCAGCAAAGTTGCAACAGCGGCCGCCGCCGCGTTGCACATCGGCGGCACGCAAGAGGAATCTTCGAAATCCGAGCGCAGCTCCCATGCGGCCCGGCCCTACGATCTCGCCGGCATTTTCGCGGCGAGCGATCACACCAAAACAGGCATCGATGTGCTCGAAGACGAGCAATTCGCACCGCTTCGCGGGAAACGCATCGGCCTCATTACCAACCAGACGGGAGTCGATGCCAACGGCCGCCGCACGATCGATCTCCTCGCGCACGCGGAGGGCGTTCAACTCGCCGCCATCCTAAGTCCCGAGCACGGCCTCGCCGGCCAGGCTGACGAGCGAGTGCCATCCGCGACCGATGCCGCAACCGGACTCCCGGTTTTCAGTCTGTACGGCGAGACGCGCCGGCCGACCGATGAAATGCTCAAGAGCCTCGACGCCCTCGTCTTCGATGTTCAAGATGCCGGCGTGCGCTTCTACACTTACACGACGACGATGGCGTATGCGATGGAAGAAGCAGCCAAGCGGCACATCGCGTTCTTCGTTCTCGATCGCCCCGATCCTCTCGACGGAGTGTCCATCGAAGGGCCCATTCTCGATCGCGACAAATTATCTTTCACCGGTTATTTTTCGATGCCTGTGCGATACGCCATGACTCCCGGCGAGCTGGCGCAAATGTTCAATGCCGAAAATAAAATCGGCGCGGACCTTCACGTGATCCCGATGAAAGACTGGCATCGCGCAGACCGTTTTGAAGCGACGGGCCTCACCTGGATTCCTCCGTCTCCGAATTTGCGCAGCCTGAATGCCGCGCTGCTTTATCCGGGCATCGAGATACTGCAGGCTGGAGGAATCTCGGTCGGCCGCGGCACGGACACGCCTTTCGAAGTCTTCGGCGCACCGTGGATCGAGCCCGTCGCGATGGCCGACGCTCTCAATCGCCGATTCATTCCCGGCGTGCGCTTCGTCCCAACGCGATTCACGCCAGCGGCGGGCCTCTATGCCGGGCAACTGTGCGGCGGAATCTCAGTGGTCATCACCGATCGCGCCAGCCTCAACTCGATGCTCATGGGTCTCGAGATCGCCGCGATGCTCCACAAAATGTATCCAGCCAATTTCCAACTCGAAAAGACAAATGAGCTTCTCGGCTCGAGCGCCACCATCGAGCGTCTCAAACGTGGCGACGCCCCCTCGCGGATTGTTCTAGATTGGGCGCCGGAACTCGACGCATTTCGAAAAATGCGCGAGAAATATTTGCTCTACCACTAAAATCGCAGGGCATCCAAACTGCGAATATTTTCTCTGCTGATTTCGCTGCCGAGAATCACGATTCGCGCCGGGCCGGTTGCTTCGTGGCGCGATTCCAATAGCGATAGAAGAACAATCCGGAAAGAATCATCGCCAGACCGATTGACGATCGCAGTGGCCGGTCGATCCACAAATTTAACGTGAGCGCGGCCGCGCCCACCAAAAACAGCGCTGGAACAACCGGATAGCCCCAGGTTCGGAACGGACGCGGCATATCCGGCGCGATGCGGCGCAGACGGAACATCGCCACCACCGACAGCGCATAGAATATCCACGCCGCGAAAACGAACAATGATGTCAACTCTTCGAATGTTCCCGTCAGCGCCATCAGGGCGGCCAAGATTCCCTGGAATATCAGCGCGCCCGCGGGAGTTCTGAACTTCGGATGGACGCTGCTGGTGACGCGGAAGAAAACTCCATCACGCGCCATCGCGTACGGCACGCGCGCCCCGCTCAACAATGACGAGTTCAACGTGCCGAGCGCCGAAACGATCATGACCAGCGTAAACCAGCGCGCCGCTCCGCTACCGCCGAAGCTCTGCACGACATCCGAGCCGACATGCTGCGATCCGGCCACGCTTCCGAACGGCAGCACGTAAAAGCACACGGCGCTAAACACAAGATAGATTCCGGCGACCAGAATCGTGCCGCCCGCCATCGCGATCGGAAAATTCCGCTGCGGATTCTGGACTTCCGATCCGACGCGATTCAAATCTTCCCAGCCGTCGTAAGCCCAGAGCGCCGCAGCCAAGGCTGCGAGGAAACTGGAGAATGTCGCGATGCCGGTTTTGGTGGGCCAAAACGGATGAAAGTTAGCAGAACTGCCGTGGCCGAACGCAAACGCCGCGGCGACGATTGCCAAGATCGACGCAACCTTGATTGCCGTCAGTGCTACTTGCACACGACCGCCAACGCGGACGCCGAGATAATTGATGACGGTGAATATCGCCAGAGCGACGACCGCGACCGGCTGCGCCCAAGTAAATGCAAAATCGTACGGCTTGCCGGAGAAGGGAACCGTGAAATGAAGCGTAAAAATCGGCGCGGCGATCACCGGCACAAAGACGCTCAAGAAGCGCGCAAATCCAGCAGCGATTGAAGCGGCGGAGCTTGATTCGCCGACCGTCGAGTGCATCCATCCGAAAAGAAATCCCCAGACTGGCCCAAGCCCGCGGCTCAAATACGCGTACTGCCCGCCGGCCTCGGGAATCGCGGCGCCCAGCTCCGCAAATGAAAGCGCGCCGAAAAGCGAAAGTAATCCGCCCACAATCCACGCCGCGTAGACGACACTGACCGAGCCGCCTTCCGAGGCCATCTGGCTCGGCTTCAAAAATATTCCCGTGCCGACCATCGTGCCGATGACGATCGCCGACGCCGCCCACACGCCAAGCCCGCGGACAAGTTCGAACTTCTTGGTTCCGGAGCCCGCGCTCATTGGCTCACGCCCTCGGCCTCAACGCTACCCGGCTCTGCATTCAAGTCGCCACCGGAAATCGCGCTCGCAATTGAGCCGGCGGCAAATGTCACCACCGTCCCCACAAGCACGTACCAAGTCCAAGCCAGCGTCGTGAAGCGATTGACGGCCAGCATCGTGCCAAGCCCGAAAAGCATCCCTACAATCGCGCCCGTCGCGTTCGCGCGCCTGTTCCACATGCCCAGCAAGAAAACCCCCAGCATCGCGCCGTACGTGATCGAAGTAATCGTCAATCCTGCCACGAGCACCGGCCCCCAGTGCACCAGTCCGAGACTTCCGAGCACAATTCCCCAGATGAGCGTCATCCATCGCGAGCGCTTCAGCAACTCACCGGGCGATCGCTCCACGCCGGCCCGCGCGCCCGCGCCGAAATCCATGATGCTCGATGAAGCGAGCGAGTTCAACGATCCGCTCGCATTAGACATGGCCACAGCCAAAATCGCCGCCAGCACCAGCCCCGCAATCCCCGGCGGCATCTCGGTCACGATAAACGTTGGAAAGATCTGATCGTGGTCCGAAGGCACTACGCCCGGCGCAGCATGTTGGTAGAAAACAAAGAGCATTACGCCGATCACAAGAAACAATGCAAATTGGATGAAGACAATCACGCCGCTGCCGAGCAGCGCCATCTTGCCGTCGCGTTCATTCCGCGCCGCCAGCACTCTCTGCACCAATGTCTGATCCGTCCCATGGCTTGCCATGGTCAGAAACGTCCCGCCAATCACGCCGGACCAAAATGTGTAACTCTGGGTCAGGCTGAGCGAAAAATCGAAGACGCGCAGCTTCCCTCCGGCAGCCGCCGCCACTTGGGAAACCTCGCTCCAACCGCCGGGAATCCGATGCAGCAGCAGCCAGAACGCCACTGCCGAGCCAGTCAGATAAATTGCCAGCTGCATCACGTCCGTCCAAATCACAGCCTTAAGTCCGCCCTCAAAGGTGTAAAAAAGTGTGAGCACGGTCACGATCAAGATGGCCGTCCGGCTCCCGGTCCCGAACGCGACGCTCACAACTTTGCCCACCGCCGCGATTCGTACCCCCTCCGCAAGTGCCCTGGTAACCAAAAAGACCCCTGCCCCCGCCGACTTGACGCGCACCCCGAATCTCTTCTCTAATAGCTGGTACGCCGTGTAAAATTCCCCCTGGAAATACCGGGGAACGAACACGACGCACAAAATCACCCGGGCCACCAGGTAGCCAATTACAAGCTGGAGAAACCCGAGATTGCCGCCGAAAGCGATGGCTGGAGTGCCGATGATGGTCAGCGTCGAGGTTTCGGTGGCCACAATCGAGCAGGCAAGCGCCCAGGCCGGCGCCGTTTTACCGCCCAGGAAGTAGTCGCGGACATTTTTCTGGCCGCGTCGAAACCACGCACCCAGCAGCGTGACTCCGGCGAGGTAAAGAATCAGGATACCGAGATCGGCGGGATGAATTCGCATCCGGTAGCGTCAAGGAGAGCGGCGCGATGCTAACCGCACGCTCCGCGGAGTGTCAAGGAATCGCCAGTCCGGCGCAATGAAGCGCCAACAGAACAAGGAGCCCTCCTCCATGTCGTATTTCTTGGGAATCGACGGCGGCGGCAGCAAAACCGACTGCGTGCTTCTCGATGCGCACGGCCAGGTGCTTCGCCGCGCACAGGGCGGCCCGTCCAATCCTCTGAGGGGCGGATATCCGCAGGCGTGGTTTTCGGTGAGCGGCACCGCTGATATGGTGCTCGCGCGGCAATCGCTGAAGGCCACCGACATTAGCGGAATTTGCGGCGGATTTGGCGGCGCGGCACGCCCCGCGGTCGCCAAACGCATGAGCATTTTCCTCGAGCGATCGTTTCCCAAGGCCGAAGTAAGAGTCACAACCGACATCGAAATCGCACTCGAAGCCGCAGTCGAAAAAGGCGTCGGCGTGGTGCTGATCGCCGGCACCGGCTCGGTCGCCTACGGGCGTAACGCCGAGGGGAAGACCGTCCGCGCCGGAGGTTGGGGCCCGTGGTTGGGAGATGAAGGCAGCGCATTCGATATCGGACGCCGCGCGCTTACCGCCGTTCGCCGCCACGAAGACGGCATGGGGCCAGCGACGGCTCTCTCCGAGCGAATCTTCAAATCGCTGGACGCCCGCAACTGGGGGACGCTGGTCGAGCACATCGCCAAAAATCCCGATGAAGTTTTCCCGCGCGTCTATCCGCTCGTAGCCCGCGCCGCCGAACAGGGCGACGAAGTCTCGCGCAAGATTCTGGACTCGGCTGCCGACGCTCTTGTTGAGCTGGCCGATCACGTCATTCGCAAGCTGGGGCTGGCCGGAGAGAAGTTCCCCTTGGTTCGCGCCGGTGGCGTATTCGGTCATTGTGCCTACTTAGATTCTTTGGTGGACGCGCGCCTCGCAGCGATTGCAGATCGCGCCACAATCGGCCCCCTGAGAACTTCACCGGCCGAAGCCGCCGCGCACATGGCCCGGACGGCGGCCGGCCGCGCCGCCGATGCCAACTGATCCCATCGACGACATCGCCATCGCGCGAGAAGCCTCCGCGCAAGACATCGCGATGCTGGTGCACGAAAAAGACGAAGCTATCCTCCTCGCGCTGATCGAAAATCCAAATCTCGATGAAACCCACGTGCGCATCCTTCTCGAACGCCTCGACGTTTCGGAACGAGTGCTTGGCTCCATAGCTCTGCAAAAGAAATGGCTCGCATCAGAAGCGGTGCGTTTTGCACTGGCGGCGCATCCGCACTCTCCGCGCCAAGTCGCATTGACACTGGTCCGACAGCTCTTCGTTTTCGACCTCGTGCGTCTCGCGCTCGCCACCGCCGCGCAGCCCGAAGTGCGCCGACTGGCCGAAGAAGCGCTGATTTCAAAAATTCCGCAGCTTCCGATCGGCCAGAAACTTACGCTCGCCAAGCGCGGACCGTCTCGCGCAGTGGGCGCGATTCTCACCGAAGGCCAAGCTCAGGCGGTCGCCGCCGCGCTGACCAATCCGCTGCTAACGGAGAGCCAAGTGCTGAAATCGCTCTCTCGCGCCGAGACGCCGGAGCGAGTGGTCTCGGCCATCGCGCGTCATCCGAGGTGGTCCTCTAGTTACAACGTGCGCTTGGCGCTGCTCCGGAATCGGCATACGCCGCTCAACATCGTGCTCGCCTTCCTGCCGAATTTGACCATGCGCGACTTGCGCGATATTTCCACACTCGAAAGTCTTTCGCCCAATTTGAAGATGTACATTCGGCGCGAGGTCGCGCGCCGCGCCAACGCCAAAGACCCGGCATCACGCCGCGCTTGACGGCACCGGTCCAGTAGCGCAGGCACTCTTGCCTGCGTCAGTCTATGCCTCACGTCCACCGTTGCTTGTAGTCGACAACGCTCACAGCCAGGAGTGGCTGCGCTACTGGGGCCGAACACGCCCTCGCTGGTAGAATGAACGCGGCTGCCGAGAGGTGAACGGCGGGGAGATTCATGGCGATTAGCCGGAATCAATTGCGATGGCTGATGGTGGCGGGCGCGGTCGTGCTGGTTGCCGTTCTGATTTCTTCGACGCTGCACCAGACGCACCTGAAGTACGAAGTGTGCATGACATTCCATGGCGGCAGCCACTGCGCGACCGCCACCGGCGCCACGGCCGACGAAGCCATTCGCAGCGCCCGCGATATCGATTGCCAACTGCTCTCCAATGGCCGCGATGAGAACGTGGTTTGCGGGAACACCGAGCCTGCCAGCGTCCGCCAGATTCAATAGCCGCAGTTCGAACCTCGGCGGCTAAAGCCATGTTGAGTTCGCGATCTTTGCGGCATGACTTAAAGTCATGCCCTGAGAAAGCGCTACCCGTACCAACTCCGGCATCCATCCCATTTGCATGCATTGACTTGGCTCAAATCCATGCTTAGCATCAGAATTAGAGCAGGGGTCAAACACCAACTCTCTCTAGGCGCACGATGAGCGAACGCATGCCCGTCCGCGGGCTACGACATGCATTCCGAACCGAGGTTGAAATCGGCTGGGGGGCCGAGGTTCTGAAGTGTGTCACGCGCGATATCGGCGATATGGGAATGTTCATCGAGACCGAGCATCCGCTGTGGTTGCGCGCTGAATTCACAGCGCGGCTGAAACTGGGTGAAGTTCTTGAAATCGATTGCATCGTGCGGCGCGTTGAGCCGGGGCGGGGCATGGCCGTGGAATTCAAGGACTTGCCCGAAGCCGAGCGCGAGCAGATTGATCTTTTCCTCGGGAAGCTGAGCCGGAAGTGACGCGTTGTCTAAACTGCGGCGCCGAGCGCGCTGCGGATGTCTGCGAATCCTGCGGTCTTTCTTCGACACTCGCCGAATTGGCCCTGCGCCGGCGACTTCTCAATCGCACTGCATTTCTGCTTCTTGGCGCTCTGGCGTTTGTTGTGGCCAGCAGCCAATTCCCGCCGCTCGAAGTGGATGGAATTTTGATTTTTGTCGGGCTGCTGTTTTTCTTGACGCTGGGACTCGGCATGTGGGTCGAGCGCCGCGCGCTGCAGCACGCCGAATTGGAAGCGCTCAAGCGTATTTACTATGGACTGATTCCGGTGCCATGGCTTCTGGGCGCGCTGCTCATCGCCAATGGCTGGCTCGATCGTGCTCCGCGCGAAACTTGGCACACCGAAGTCATCGGCCGGGTGCGGATGTTTGGCCCGCTGCCGAGCAATCGCCTGGTAGTCCACTCGTGGCGCGATGGCCACAATGTCGAGCGCGTCCCGGTGAGCCGCGCCGATTTCGATCGATTTCATCCCAACGACATGGTGGTGGTTAAAACGGGCGAAGGCTTGGTAGGCATCCCCTGGGTAGCTGGCGTGGATCGAGAGTAGGGGAGGGTCTTTAGCCCTCCCGCCGTTCGGCCTCACGCTCGACCGCCGCTACGCCCCCGAATATTGCCGCCGCTTGATGAACTCGCCTGATCCGGCGCGTCCTTTGAACTCGCCGTTCTCAACCAGCACGCGGCCGCGCGACAAAACTATCTTCGGCACACCCTTCACTCGAATGCCCTCAAACATCGAATAATCCACGCGCATGTGATGCGTCTTCGCGCTAATGACTTGCTCCTCGTTCGGATCGAATACGACGATATCGGCGTCGGAGCCGACGGCAATCGTCCCCTTGCGCGGATAGAGGCCAAATAGTTTCGCCGGCGCTGTCGAAACAAGCTGCACGAACCGGTTCGGAGAGAAGCGCCCGCCGTTCACGCCGCCCGAATAGACGAGGCTCATGCGATTTTCAATTCCCGGCCCGCCATTCGGAATTTTCGTGAAATCGTCCTTTCCCATTTCCTTTTGCTCTTTGTAGCAGAACGGGCAGTGATCGGTCGAGACAACTTGCAGCGTATCTTTGGCCAAGCCCTGCCAGAGCTTCTCCTGGTGCCATTTCTCACGCAGCGGCGGCGTGAAGACGTATTTCGCCCCCTCAAACCCCGGCGCGTCCATGTTTTCGAGCGAGAGGTAGAGATACTGCGGGCACGTCTCGGCGTAGGCGGGCAGTCCGCGGTCGCGCGCCTCTCGCACTTTCTCGAGCGCTTCGTTGCAGGAAAGATGCACGATATAAACGGGAGCTCCGGCCATCTCGGCCAACGCGATGGCGCGCGATGTGGCCTCGGCCTCCGCTGTGGTCGGCCGCGTCAACGCATGATATTTCGGCGCTTTCTTCCCTTCAGCAAGCGCGCGCTTGACGATTACGTCGATTGCGCCGCCATTTTCGGCGTGCATGCATATCATCCCGCCATACTTGGCCGCGGCCCCCATGGCGCGGAATATCGACGCGTCATCCAACATGAATACGCCGGGATACGCCATGAAAAGCTTAAACGTCGGCACGCCTTCGCGCACCAGCGCGCCCATCTCATCGAGCTGTGCGTCGCCCAGTTCCGTGATGATGCAGTGAAACGCATAATCAATCGCGGCTTTGCGGTCAGCCTTTCCCATCCATGTATCAAAAGCGTGCCGCAGCGTCTGGCCTTTGTACTGAATGGCGAAATCAATCAGCGTGGTGGTCCCGCCATGCGCCGCCGCGATCGTGCCGGATTCAAAATCATCCGCGCTGGTAGTGCCTCCGAACGGCATGTCGAGATGCGTGTGGACATCAATTCCGCCCGGCATTACATAGCGGCCCGCCGCATCGATCATGCGCGTCGCGTTCTCCGGATTCAATTCCTGAGCGATAGCGACAATCTTGTCGCCGCTAATACCCACATCGCTTTTGTAGGTGTCGGAAGCCGTTACGATTGTGCCGCCACGAATGATGCTGTCGAGTCGCATGTGATTTCCTCAGACTGCGCGAATCACGGAGCGTAGCACAAAAAGTAGCGCCGGCGTCCCCGCCGGCATCTTTCGAGCACCAGCGTCGGCGAGGGCCACAATTGTGCGCGGAGCGCCGCGTCAAATAAATTGAACTGATTTGGCTGCCTGGTGCGCGCGTAATTCCTGCCCGTGGTGAGTTTCCCGGTCGCCGGATGCCGGCAGGGACGCCGGCGCTACTATCAGGAAACCCAACCGAAATCGCCGCGTCCGCTTCAAAAGCCAGTGCTAGAATCGGCACTCGACATTCGACACTTGGCGCGCGGCTGCGTCTGCCGTTGTTCGTCGCGCTCCCTTGGGGGAAGTGCAGCGAATGGCCCTTCGCGAAGCAGCACCGAAATTGCCGCCTGAGCAATACGAGGCGAATTTCGCGGAAATCTCCCCGCGCATGACGCCGCGGCAGGCCGCCATCGAAGCCGCGCGCTGCCTGTACTGCTTCGATGCGCCCTGCACCATCGCTTGCCCGACGCATATCGATGTGCCTGCCTTCATCAAGAAAATCGCGTCGGGAAATCTGCGCGGCTCCGCTCGCGTCATCCTCGGCGCAAACATTCTCGGAGAGAGCTGTGGGCGCGTTTGCCCCACCGAATCGCTTTGCGAAGGCGCTTGCGTAATGACGGAGAAAGGCGAGCGCCCGATTGAGATCGGCCGCCTGCAGCGCTACTCGGTCGATCACGTTCTCGACCGCAATATCGATCTTTTCACCGCGGGCGCGCCGAACGGCAAGAGCGTGGCCTGCATCGGCTCCGGCCCCGCGTCGCTCGCTTGCGCCGCCGAACTCGCCAAGTGGGGCTACGCGGTCACGATCTTCGACAAAAACAACTTGCCCGGCGGCCTCAACACTTACGGCATCGCAGCCTACAAGACGCGCGCCAAAGATTCCCTGCGCGAAGTCGAAATGGTGAAGCGCCTCGGCGTGAAAATCGAGCAGCGCAGAGAAGTTGGGCGCGACGCTCCGTTTCCGATGCTCGAAGCGCAGTTCGACGCGATTTTCATAGGCGTGGGGCTGGGCGAAACATGGAACCTCGATCTCCCCGGTTCCGAACTTCACGGCGTTTACGGCGCGCTGGAATTCATTGAGCTCACCAAGACGCGGTCTTTCGCGGATGTCGAAATCGGCCGCCGCGTGGCCTGCATTGGCGCTGGAAACACCGCCATCGACGTAGTCACCGCCGCGCGCCGCCTCGGCGCCGAATCCGTCCACCTCATCTATCGCCGCGCCGAATCGCAGATTCCGGCTTTCCAGTACGAATACGAACTCGCGCAGCGCGACACCGTGAATTTTCACTGGCACACTCTGCCGGTTCGTGTCATCGGCGAATCTGGCGCAGTGACCGGACTCGAATGCGTGATGACGCGTCCCGCGCCCGGCGCCGCCAGGAATTCCGCACCTGAACCAATTCCCGGCTCGAACTTCGTGCTGCCTGTAGACATGGTCGTGCGCGCCATCGGTCAAAAGCCCGTCACGGAATTCCTGCGCCCGGTGAAAAATATCGAGCTGCGAAAAAACGGCACAATCGCCGTGACTGAAAACCATCAGACCGGAAACCCAAAATATTTCGCCGGCGGCGATTGCGTGAACGGCGGGAAAGAAGTAGTGGACGCGGTGGCCGAGGGCATGGCCGCAGCGCGCGGCCTGGATGTGTGGCTCGGCCGTCCTCGCGCAGCGAATTAGACGCTGATGCGCCTGCCCGAATCATGGACCGAGCGACTGCCCGTTCTCGAAACTTTCGAGGACGATTGGTCGCCCGTCCCGCGTTATGCGCTGATCGGCTGGCTGCTTTTCTACGCGCTTTTCCTCTATCAGGCGGCGCAAGGCCGCGGCTTTCTTCTCATGATCGATGTCGTCTTCGTGCCCATCCATGAGGGCGGGCACCTGCTTTTCAGCTATTTCGGGCAATTCCTGCACATCGCCGGAGGTACGCTGCTCCAACTCCTCGTTCCCTTCACGCTCGCCGCCTATTTTGCGTTCCAAAGGCAATTGCAAGGCGCCGCCTTCTGCACTTTCTTCTGCTTCGAGCAATTGCTGCCGATCGCCACTTACATGGCTGACGCGCGCGCCCAAGATCTCCCGCTTCTAACCGTCGGCGATCCGGAATTTGTTATCCATGATTGGAATTATCTTTTCAACGCGCTCGGCGTTCTGAATCACGATACGCAGATCGCTTCGTTCATTCGCGGTATCGGCTGGCTCGGCATGATCGGCACTGCGGCATGGTTCGCCTGGAAGAGTTGGTCCACCGAAGCCCCAGCTTCCGCTAGGAGATAACCGATGGCAGATCTACGCGTGAAATTCTGCGGCATCGAATCCCCAAATCCTTTTTGGCTGGCTTCGGGTCCGCCCGCAAACACCGCCGGGCAAGTGATGCGCGCTTTCGACGCGGGCTGGGGCGGCGCGGTGTGGAAGACGATCGGCGAGCCCATTCAAAATACGAGCTCGCGTTATGGCGCCATCGATTACAACGGCGTGCGCGTGATGGGCTTCAACAATATCGAGCTGATCAGCGACCGCCCCATCGAAGTGAATCTGCGCGAAATCGCGGAAGTGAAGAAGCGCTACCCGAAGCACTTGGTAATTGCGTCGCTGATGGTCGAATCGAAGCGCGAAGTCTGGCACGACATCGTCCGCCGCGCCGAAGATGCCGGCTCCGATGCGCTGGAACTGAACTTCGGCTGCCCGCACGGAATGAGCGAGCGCGGCATGGGCGCCGCTGTCGGGCAGGTTCCTGATTACACGGAGATGATTACGAGTTGGGCGAAGGAAGCGGCGCGCACGCCGGTGATCTCGAAGCTCACGCCCAANGTNACNGACATCACGCANATNGCGCTGGCCGCCGAACGNGGCGGNGCNGANGCNGTCAGCCTNATCAACACNATCAANTCNCTNATGGGCGTNGATCTGGAAAGCTTCTCGCCGCGCCCGATCGTCGGCGGCAAATCTTCCCACGGCGGCTATTGTGGTCCGGCGGTGAAGCCCATCGCGCTGCATCTCGTCTCCAGCGTCGCCAAGAAAGTGAAAATTCCAATCGTGGGAATCGGCGGCATCGGGAATTGGATCGACGCGGCCGAGCACATCGCGCTCGGCGCTTCGATCGTGCAAGTCTGCACCGCGGTGATGCATTACGGTTTCCGCATCGTGGAAGATATGGCCGACGGGCTTTCGGCGTACATGGACGATCACGGCTATCGCACCATCGCGGATTTTCGCGGCCGCGCGGTCCCCAATGTGATGGACTGGGGCGATCTGGATCTCAATTACAAAGTCATCGCCGATATCAATCACGATCTGTGCATCGGCTGCCAGCTTTGCTACGTAGCCTGCGAAGACGGCGCACATCAATGCATCGAGCGCGCCGCAGTAGCCGCAGGCGCCGGCGCAAGCAAGCACAACGGCAAGCAGAACACCCACGGCATGGAAGTTCACGTCCCGCGCATCATCGAAGAAGAATGTGTCGGCTGCAACTTATGCGCCCTGGTCTGCCCGGTGGACAGTTGCATTACGATGCGGCAAATTGACACGGGCAAGCCGCCGATGTCCTGGAACCAGAAAATTCAGGCCAACATGTAATCGAACGCAACGCGAAGTGCCGTACGCTTTTTGTAGCGCCGGCCCTTTAGACCGGCATCTTCGCGAACGTGCGTCAACTCCTTGCGACCTCATCGGTTCGGGCAACATCAAATACAATGGAGCCGCGATGAAGCGCATCGTTATCCTCGGCGCAGGTTTCGGCGGTCTGCAAGCCACCGTAGAGCTCGAGCATCTCCTCCATTCCCAGCCCGATCACGAAATCTTGCTCGTGAACGACCAAAACTATTTCATGTTCACGCCTCTCCTCCCGCAGATCGTCTCGAGCTATATCGACCCGCGCCACATCGTCCAACCCGTGCGCGACATCCGCGGTCATCGCAACTACCGCTTCCAGCGCGACACGGTGACAGCCATAGACGTCGCGCGCCGGCAAGTGGAAACGTCCTCCGGCCGGATCTCTTACGACTATCTGATCGTCTCGGTCGGCAGCCACACCGAATATTTCAAGATCCCAGGCGCGCGCGAAAATTCCATGGATTTCAAGTCTCTCGAGGACGGCGTAGTCGTCCGCGATCGCATCCTGGACATCTGCGAGCACGCCGATCACACCACCGACGCGGCCGAGCGCAAGCGCTTTCTCACTTTTGCGGTGGTGGGCGGCGGTTACACCGGCGTCGAGCTGATCACCGAAATGCGTGATTTTCTCTTCCGCTACGTCGCCGGGCGCTACCGCGGCATCCCACGCGAAGAGCTCCGCCTGGTCCTCGTCGAAGCCACGCCGAATGTTCTCGGCGGCATCGATCCTCTGCTGCGCCCGCACGCGCTCAAGCGCCTCCATCAAGAAGGCGTCGAGGTGCGCACCAACACTCGCGTAACGCGGGTATTCGATGGCGCGCTCGAACTCAACGGCAGCGAAATTCTCGAGGCCGCCACAATTATCTGGGCCGCCGGAGTCCGCGCCCATCCGCTGGTCGAAGCGTTGCCCGGCCCGCACGATCGCATCGGCCGCGCCCAGGTGAACGAGCATCTGCAACTCGAATCACACCCGGAGAGCTTCATCATCGGCGATTCCGCATCCTCGGCGCTCGCCCCAGACGCGCCGCGCGTCGCGCCAGTGGCCATCGGCCAGGGCACAATCGCGGCGCGGAATATCGCGCATCTCGAGCGCAATGAGCCGCTCGAAAGCTACCGATATGTTTCGCAGGGAATGTTGGTCTCGCTAGGCATGAACGACGCAGTAGTCAGCATCCTCGGCTTGCGCCTGCACGGATTCTTCGCCTGGCTATTCTGGAACGCAGTGCATCTCTACAAACTGGTGGGATTCAAAAAGCAAATTCAGGTAGCCCTCGATTGGTCGCTCGGCACCCTATTCCCCCGCGACGCCGCCATAATCCGCGAGCCACGCAATTGCAAATTCTGCGAGAACAGCAGGGGAGGGTCTTCAGACCCTCCCCCCGCTCGGTCCTCCTCGCGCGCTGCCACTCCAACGCAGCAATAAGGCGTCCTACAATGGCTTGATGATCGAAGCGATCCACTCGCGAATCCAAGGAAAGCGAAATTCTTTTCTTTTGGTCGCTGCCATCATCAACCGATGCGCTTCGAGCGGTTCCGCGTCCAAGAAATAGCCATTCGCTCGAAGCATGACGTCCGTCATCACAAAGGCCACTCGCTTGTTCCCGTCAACAAAGGCCTGATTATTTGTCAATGATTCCATCAGCGCAGCTGCCTCTTCGATGATGTCGCGGTAGTAGCCGCTCCGCGGGCGAAATACGGCGGACTCCAATAATCCGAGATCGCGAATGCCGTCGAGGCCGCCAAACTCCTCGATCAGCAAGCGGTGAACTTCGATCACTTCGGATACCGTGGGATAAATGCGAAACGGCATTCACGTGGCTGCGCTTTTCACAGCGCGCTCTTACTTCGCCAAAAGCTGAAGCAATTTGCGGTTTTTCTCCACTGACCGGCGTACGTGGGTCATGATCTCAGGGCGCACAGCACTCTCTTTGGGAGCGACAAACTGAATGTAGTGTTCCACCGCTCTTTCCAAGATGAACGTCGCGGTGTGACCGTTGTCCTTTGCCAGCTTGGACAGGTCGTTGTAGAGAGCGGCGCGCATGTTCAGCCCAACCTGCCTTCTAGCTTCCTTCGCCATTAGTGCGTCCTCCAAGCTTGATTATACAAAGGGAGTCTACTCGCGTCAATGCGCATCTAGACAAACCTAGATGATCCCCAGCAGTGAACGCGCCGAAAGCAGATCTCTTAATAAATCCCCCGCCGCAAATCGATCAGATGCGGCAGCTCCAGCTCAATCTTCGCGCCATAATCTCCCAAGGTAATCAAAATCCGCTCCGCCGGCCCCACGTCGCGCTCGGTCCAATCCGTCACCGGAATCTTCTTCCCAATGGTTTCCGGCTCATCGCTCTCAAAATCCTTGCCTTTCGCAGTCAAATCCTTCGGGTCGATCTCCCACACCGATTTTGTCTTTGTATCCATCGCCAGATACCGCCGCCCCAGAAGAATCAGCACGAGGTTCTTCCGCTTCTCGATCGTGTAGACGTTCCACGCAATCGGCACGTGCCCCTCGATCTTCAATTGCGCGCGCTCTTCCAGTTTCCAAGTAAGTTTTCCGGCCGCGGAAAGGGAACTGGCCAGAATCAGAACGAGGAGTGACGTTCGCTGCAGAATTGCAATCATCGAGCGCGCCGCTTTCATCTTTGGCGGCCCGCTAGTCCCACGAAACCCGCACTTGCCGCCCGCCGACGACCACATATCCCTTCGCCCGCGCAAACTCCACCAGATCGCGCAACAGCGCCACATCCATCTGGCAATACTGCACCACTTGCTCCTTCTTGCCCTCTCGCCACCAGGCCACCGCATCAATCCCGGTTCCGCTCTTCGCGCTGCCCAGCGTATCCTTCGCGAGCGAGTCCAGCTTCACGCGATGCCCAAGCTGCTTGTGCAGCACTTCGTGCACATCAAACGAAAGCCGGCGTATCGCATCGATGCCCACATAGCCGCGCAGCACTTCGAAATCAAATCGATTGCCATTGAAAGTAACGATGCGCGTGAACGCCGCGAGCTCTTCGACCAATTTCTTGACGTCGTCCTCGAACCAGCTCCGAAATTGGTGATCTTTATCCCAAGTGACCGCCACGGCGACGCCAAAATGGCGAATGCTGTTCCATCCGCCTTCGACTTCATCCGAAAGCCTCAGCGTTTCAATGTCGAGATAGATTTCCCGCGTGAAGAGGTCCACTAATAGATGCTCGATTCGCGTTTGCTTCCGGTGTAGTCGATGTAAACGATCTTGCTGTCGGTGTAGAACTCGATCGCCGCGTGGCCCACTTCACGCGGGCCGACGCTGCTGTCTTTCGCGCCGCCAAACGGCACATGCGCCTCGCCGCCGACGGTCGGCGAATTCACGTGCGTCATGCCCGTCTCGATCCTGTCCACAAACTCGAAAATCTTGTTCGAGTCCGTCGAATAAATCGAGCTGGAAAGCCCGAAGCGCACCGAATTCGCCACTTCCAGCGCCTCATCAAAATCTTTCACGCGCACGATGCTGAGCACGGGCCCGAAGATTTCCTCCTGCGCCAGCGCGCTCTGCGGCTGCACGTCATCGAAAATCGTCGGCGAAACGAACCAGCCCTTGTCGTACTTCGCGCCCGTCAAGCGCTCGCCGCCACACAGCAACTTTGCCTCCTTCTTCCCGATTTCGATGTATTTCAAAACCGTATTCATCTGCGACTCGTCCACCGACGGTCCCATGTCCACGCCAACTTCAAGCCCGTTGCCCACGGAATATTTCTTTGCCTTCTCCACGAGCTTCGCGAGAAATACGTCCGCGACGCTCTCTTCAATCACCACGCGGCTCGTCGCCGTGCAGCGCTGCCCGGTTGAAGCAAACGCCCCGGCGAGCGTCGATTCCAGCGCCAGCCCCAAATCCGCATCCGCCAAAATCACCACGGGATTCTTGCCGCCCATTTCGCACTGAATCTTTTTCAGCTTTTGAGCTCCGCAAGCATAAAGCTGGGTCCCGATTTCATTCGATCCCGTAAAAGAGAGCCCATGCACCGCGGGACTCTGCACCAATTCGTCGCCTGCGTCCCGTCCCGAACCCATCACCAGATTCAAGACGCCCGCGGGCAAGCCAGCCTGCTCGAAAATCTCCACAATCTTTATCGCCGTCAAAGGCGTAATCGTAGCCGGCTTGAACACCACGGTATTCCCACAAACCAGTGCCGGCGCAATCTTCCACACCGGAATGGCCACGGGGAAATTCCACGGCGTTATGGCCCCGACGACGCCCAGCGGCTGCCGCACCGTATATGCAAAATTCTTCGGCAACTCGCTAGTCAAAGTCTCGCCATTCAACCTCCGCGCCTCACCGGCCATAAACTCGGTGATGTTGATCGCCCGCTGCACTTCACCTAGCGAATCCTTCAGCGTCTTCCCCTCTTCGCGAGTCAGAAGCCGCGCCAATTCCTCCTTCCGCTCCTCCATGATCCGCGTAGCCTTGAAGAGTATCTTGCCGCGCTGAGGCGCAGGCGTGGCGCGCCAAGCCGGAAACGCAGCCTTAGCCGCCGCAATCGCCTCTTTCATCTCCTCGCGAGTAGAAAGCGGCACCGAAGCGACAATCTCATCCGTATTCGCCGGATTCCGCCGCTCCGCAATCTTCGCCGAGGAAGATTCCACCCACCTGCCATCAACAAAATTCCGGCAAACCTGCGCCGTAGTAATTGCAGTAGCCATTTATCCGACCTTTCTTATTCCGATCGTAGGGGCGTGGCTTGCTGCGCCCGCCA
>JGI12269J14319_10001013_pt1 | contig 27751 bp, 17 predicted proteins | sample PeaSoiSIISIP2007_FD_14319 | JGI IMG/M metagenome (IMG submission 14319)
GTTCGCCATAGCCCGGTATCCCCTGTGGAATACGCTCCCGACGCCTGGTTCGGGTCTCCCCGACCCCTGTTACTCGGGCTCGACCATCCCTACGGTCGGGCGGTGCGACGACTCAGGTCGAGACCGTTGGCCGTGGTCTCGTCGCACCGGATGGTCGATCGCGAACCGGTACACCTCGAGGAGCTGCTCCAGGTTCGCGCCGGGATCGAACCGCGTGAGATAGGCGCGCCGGGCGGCCGCCCCGTACGCGGCGAACCGACCCGGATCCGCGTCGACGTCACCGAGCACATGTGCCAGTGCAGCCGCGTCCCCGGGCGTGAAGAGCACCCCGGTGCCTTCGCCGATGAGCTCGGGGAACGAGCCGTGGGCGGCGGCCACCGGCGCCACACCCGCCGCCATGGCCTCGACGGCTACGAGGCCGAAGGTCTCCTCCCACTGTGAGGGGAGGATCACGGCGCGCGCCCGGCTCAGCAGGGCGGCGCACCCGGCGACGTCGAGGGTTCCGACGACATCGACCTCGTCGCGCCCGGCCGACCAGGCCTTCACCGTGTCGGCGAGCGGACCGTGGCCGGCGATCACGAGGCGAAGCCCACCGGACGGAGCGCCGGCCGCGAAGCGCTGCCAGGCCTTCATCAACAGCGGGATTCCCTTGGCCTCGTCCAAACGGCCGAGGTAGGCGACCAGGTGCTCACGCTCCGGTGCGGGCACCGGTGCAGCGATCGCCGGCACCAGGTTGGCCTTGACGAAGGTGCGGGCCTGCGGGAGATCGAGCGATGCGCAGATGCGGCGCTGGGACTCGGATATGAAGACATACGCCGACACGAGGCTCTGCCAGGCCCGACGATTGACGGCCAACCCGACGGCGACGGGGATCGTCGCGGCGAATGACCCCCGGTAGCACCGGTGCGCCAGCGCGGGCAGCGCCACCGATCGACCCACGCAGTCATGGCACACATTCCCGTCGCGATACAGGTCACCCGACGCGCACAACAGCTTGTAGTTGTGGATCGTGACGACGGCGGGCACACCCTCGTCCCGACAGGCATGCAGCACCGAAGGGCTCATGACGGGGAACGTGTTGTGGATGTGCACGACATCGGGACGGGTGTGGCGGATGGACTCCGACAATGTCCTCCGGACCTCACCGTTGTGAACCACCCGGGCCGGAAGCAGTGCGCGCTTGGAGACTGACCAGTGCTCGATGTCGTCGCTCAGCCGTTCGAAGTGGTCCACCGTGTGGCCGGCGACCTCGAGGGCTTGTGTCTCCTGGTCGACCACCCGGTTCTCACCACTCGGCGCGGCAGAGCGGTACCGGTTGTGGACGACGAGAACCCTCACGAGGAGAGGGCGGGCCTGCTCGTCCGGCGCATCGCCGGAAGCATCAGCAGTGACGAGGCCAAGGACAAGTCGAGGATGTACGTCGACGCGTCACCCAAGCCGGTCTCGGTGTACGACGCGATGATGCAGTAGACGACGAGGAAGACCGCCACAGCTCGCGCCGGACCGCGGCGCCGCAACGCGGCGGTCACGAGCAGCGCCAAGAGGAACAGGCCGATCAGGACGTCACCGACCAAGCCCTGATCCTGGTAGGCGGCGAGCCAGCTGCTGTCGATGGAGACCCCTTGGAAGGACTTGTTGGAGAGCCCGAGGCCGAACAGCTCCTGGGCCTTGCCCCGGGGTGCGTTCATCAACTTGTCCCACACCACCGTCCGTCCGGTCAGGTCGGTGAACGAGTTCTTCGTCTCGCCCCGCAAGAACCAGTGCGACGCCACCGGGAAGAACAAGCCGCCGCCCACGGCCACCACGATGAGGGCCATGGCGAAGACCTTGCGCACCCGGCGTCGCACCAGGAAAAGGGTCGCGCCCCCGATGACGACGGCGACGACCAGCGCGACAACCGCTGTTCTCGTGTGGGTCAACAGAAGAACGAGGACCCCGAAGCTCACAAGTGCGATCGCGGCGTTTCGGCGCAAGGCACCGGACATCCACAAGATGATGCCGATGCCGGCCGCGACCGCGGCGTAGTGGGCCAGCTGGGTGGTGGGGATCGGCCAGACGACACCCGAGAGCCGCCCCGACTGGAAAGCCTTGCCCGGCGCGATGACCATCCCTGCCAGCGTGATCACGACCACCCCGACCAGGCAGCGCAGATGACACCGGAGCATGAGCATGTCGCGGCGTCCGAACCAGGGCGTGAGCAACCACAGCGTGCCGAGGAAACCCATCAGCCTCATGCCGCGGTACGCGGTGCCGAGATGAAGGGTCTTCACACTGACGACGAACGACATCACCCCCAGCAACGTCGCCAGGATCAGAAAGGCGTTGGGCCGGATCGCACCGCGTCGATTCAGCGACAGGGCGAGGATGAACGCAAGCACCAACGCCCCCTGGGTGATGGCCTGCCCTGCGAGCGTCGGGATCGTGATCAGCAAGGGCGACTTGCCGTACGACAAGACATTGAGGAACAGAAGCGCCCAGATCCATAAGACCCGCCGCTGAGCCTTCGCGTCTACCTCCCTGCTCCCGACACCCANGTGCGGTGAGAGCTCCAACGTGCTCACGGCTGATGCGACGTNTTCACCGGCTCNCGGGGGACGCTGCGCAGACGCTCAGCCATGGGCGACGTCCAGCTGCGGCGTCCCAAGCTGTAGTCGTTGCGGTCGGCACCGATGAGGACCACCGAGTCGAGCCGCACACCGGCTGCTTGCAGCAGCTCCGCATTGGCCCGGACCTTTTCGCGGTCGGGGCGGCCTGCGGTCACGACGGCCACTGCTTCTTGGGCCCAGGGGAGCAGGTGCTCAGCACCGAGAAGGGGCGACAAGGTGGCCAGGACGAGCACGCACTTCCCGACAGGCGCAGGAGCTTCGACCCACCCGTTCGCACTGGGACCGTAAACCTTCACCTCGTTGCCGTCAGGGCTATCGGTCTCGCCATTGCCGCTTTGTGCGACGGCGCCATTGGCGGCCGCGGTCCCATTGGCGGCCGCGGTCCCGTTTGTCGAGGCCGAGTCGTGGCTCTCGGTACTTGCCGCTGTGCCGGGCGGTGCCAAGCCGAACAGTTTCGAAAGGACACCGTCGTCGGTGAAGTCCATCACGAGGACCTCTCGGCCGTCGCGGATGAGCTCCTTGGCACAACACGCCACGGCGAGCGCGGTTGCTTCGTCGCTGTCGATCGAAACGACGGCCAAGCTCGACTGGCCTCCAGCTGTCTTGGCCCGCAGGTGCTGGGCCAGGCGCACGGTGTCGGGCTGCGGCTGTTCCATCTGGTGACGGAGTCGCAGCGCCGCGTGCCAACGCGGGCGATGGAACGGGCCGAGATTCAGCTCCACCGGTGCGTTCAGGTTCCAGGCGACCTCCTCGCGCCTCCGGACGCGATCGGAGACNGCCGCCGCCAGCACGGCGGCGCCCATACCCACCACGGCGCCGACGAGGAGACCCACGAGGCCGTCGGTGACGATTCTCTTCAGATGCGAGTGATGACTCGAGACCGCGGGAGCCAAGACGCTGCTCGATCCGATCTCTGTTTCGACGTTGAGATTGTCGGATTGAACCGTCTGCTGGATCTGCGCCTCTTGGTTGATGTCCTGGGTCTGCTCGGACTGAAGGGCCGTGATCGTGCCCGCCACCGATGAACCGGCTGTGTTCGGGCCCGATGGCAGGCCACGGATGAGTGAGCCGAGCTGCGTGACTTCCGCCGCAAGGCCGTTCTGCTGGGCATCGAGGGCCGAGACCGCGACCTGATTCTGACGCCGGTATTCCTGGGCCCTGAAGCTGAGGAAGGCAGCCGCCACCGCGTTGGCCCGAGCCGTAGCCTCGGACGCGGTCGGGGCCGTAACCGTGATCGTCATCACCTGGTTGCTCGGGGTGATCCCGCTGTACTGGCCCAGCAGGCTCTCGGCCGACTCGTGCAGGTGCAGCCTGCTCACGACTCGCTGCGCCACCCCCTGGGTCTGCAGCAGTGCCAGGTCCGTGGCCATGGCGTCTGCCACATCGACGGCCCCACTGTGCCCCAAGATGAGTTGTGTCGTGGCCGAATAATTGGTCGGCAGGAAGTACGACGCGAGAAGACCCGCCACGAGTCCGATCGCCATGGTCGTCAACCACAATCGCCTACCCCGACGCACCGCCGCGTACAGCACCCGCAAGCTAATGAACTGGCCCAGGGGCTCTTCCGCGGTCTGCTCATCGGCGTCGGTCACCAACGCAGTGGCGTCGGGCGTTGGGTAGGTGGGCTCGGCGCTCATGGCGCGACCCGCTTGACCGTGGCCTTGGCATGTCCATTCGTCGAAGGAGCCACGTCGATGAACTGGGCCGGGAAGCGGCCGGTGGTCGGATCACCCGGGTCGGCGTTCACGATCACGATCCCGGAGATGGGCTGGGCACTGTCAGCTGCCGCCGCCGAGACCCGCGCCAATTCGTCGGCCGTCGCACACCCGGGCGAGATCGCCAGCCAAGTGGTGCTCGACAGGCGGGTTCCTGGCCACAGGGGATCGCGCTGGTCGAGCACAACCGCGTTCAGGACGAGGCCCATCGGGGGCGGTTCGGACGCTTGGCCAGCGGCGCGGACCTGAAGGCCGGCGCGGCTGGGCCCTGACCCCGACGACAACACGGCCGCGGCGCGACGCAAGGCCAAGGCGCACTCGTGCTCGGTGTCGTCCACGAACGTGGTGGGGATCCCGAGCGCCACGGCATTCGCCGCCAGGTACGGGCCCAGCGCCAAGGCGGCGGGGTCGCCGGCCAAGGCGATGACCGTGACGTTGGACACAATCGGGCCGTCACCTCGCCGGTGCAACAACTTGCGCGTTGTCCAGGTGTCCTCGACGCTCGGCTCCCACCGGACGAAGAGCTCGATCCACTCCGCGCTCTGGCGTCGCTGTTCGAGTGTCACCGATGCCAGGACCGGAGCCCCGACGACGTCGACGATGTCGTCCCGCCGGCGAAGGCGCCGGTCGCGACGAATGGCGCGCAGGGCTCCGAGCGACCCGATCAGGAGGCCGACCAAGATGCCGAGGATCCCGTAGGTCACCGGACGGAGATGTGAGGGGGGCACGCCGGGCGTCGCCCCGTCGAGAAGGGTGGTGCCGGTCCCACCGGCGAATGCGCTCGACTTCGTCTGCGCGATCTGGCTGTTGACGCTGTCGAGTTGGAGCGCCGCGTTCTGCTGCTGCTGCTCGAGGGTCGTCAACAACGAGAGCTGACTCTGCGCCTGGCTCGAAGAGGAGCCCTCGCTCTGGATGGCTGCGGTCGTACTATTGACCTCCTTCTGGAGGTCGGAGATCTGGCGTTGGATTTGCTGCGATTCGTTCTGGAGCGCGGTGGTGACACTGGGGATCGAGGCGGCGGCTCTTGTCGTATACGCGATGAACGCGTCCGCCACGCCGTTGGCAACCTGCTGCGCCTGTGCCCCGTTGGAACCCTTGGCGGTGATCTGGAGGATGTCGGAAGTGAGGCTCGTGACCACGACCTGGTGCTGCAGCGTCGAGTACCCGAGCGGCGGCTTCAAGTGTCCCCCGGCACGATCGAGGATCCCTGGGCTCATGGCGATCTGCGCTTGTGTCCCGATGTCGCGCGTCGGTTGGCCGCTGGAGCTGAGCGACGACGGGGGCAGCAGGACGAGGGACTTCGAGGTGTAGAGGCCCGGGGACGCCAAGGTGTAGGCGAGACCGATGCAAAGGCCGAGCACGGCAAACCCGACGATGACAGCCCTGTGACGGAGAAGCGCGTTGAACCACTCTCGCGCGTTGAGAACCTGCTCCTCCACCCCATCTCCTTCGAACCAACGACCGCTGCTGGGGCGTTGGCACTCGATTTCGGGCACCTCGAGGAAGACCCGCCCTCATGCCGGTCGGTCCTGCCCCCCGAGACACCCGTTCACCTGGACATGGCGCGCCGACACGCATCCGTGCCGCAAGTTCGCGCTGCCAGTAGTCACGCTACCACTCCACTTGCCCTAAATTGGAGGGCACTCCGTACCTTATTCCTGCTGTTTTCGGGCCGGACGGGCCGGAGGGGTCGCCGGATGTGAGGTCGCCGCCGGGGTCACGCTCCGGGGTCAGGCTCCGGGGGGAACCAGGTCGAAGGCCAGCGACGTGTGCAGGTCCCGCGTGCCCGGCCCACAGCGGCCGACGCCCAAGAGCGTCGTCGTCGGCTCCTTGATCCCGAACGAGGCCGAATACCAGCCCATGACCGGATCGGACTGGCCCCGATGCGCCTCCCACACGAGGTCCTCGGCCAGCAACAGCAGGGCGCCGCGCTCACCGTCCGGCGTGGGCCACCGGAGCCGGGCCACCCGTCCATCGAGGTCGGCCTGGACGGCGGGGCCCAGATGCCACGCCATGCGAAGAGGATGGGATCCGTCGGTCGTGATGCGGTCGGTGACCTCGATGCGCTTCGCCCGGTGATCGAGGTCGACGCGGCGGCGATGGACCGCCGACGGGTCGAGGGCCTCGTACCCGTGGTGTTCGGCTGACCAACTCTCGAGCTCTGCGCCCGGGCCCGGGATCACCTCGGCGTCGACGCCGTGGGCGTGGCGGGTCCAGAGGAACGGGCCACCGGACTGCGACTGGTCCTGTCGTGCCAGTTCCACCGTGTTGTGGCCCAAGGTCGAGCGGAAATAGTGCCGCCACATCGGCTCCCCGTGGTAGCAGTACGTCCCGGGGTCGGCGAGGATGTCGACGCCGCCGTGGCGAACCTCGATCGACAGCGCATCGGCATGGGCGTGACCCGCGATCGAGAGATAGCCGTGGGGGCCGCCATCGCACCGGCACCAGATCTCGGGCTCGACGCCGGCCCCGGTCCGCAGAATGGTGAGACCCGCATCAGCGAAATGTGAGACGCGGAGCGCCGGGCGTCGCCCTACCCCGGCGCCCGGCGCGGCCAGCGGCCTGTTGCCGACCAAGGCGCCCACCAACGTGCTCGTGACGCCAGATGGACATGGCGGCCACCACCGCTGCGGCCCGAAGAGCGCAGCACCGGTGGCGAGCAACGTCTCCCACCGGTCCGCCCCAGGGGGGTCGAGCACCACGGCGCGGCCTTCGTCGCTGTCTCCCTGGCGCGGCGCGCGGCCGGTCTCGTCGAGAACCGACGCGGCGGCGTCGACCATCGTGGTCAGTGTCGCCACGCACCGCCCACTGAGGGGATGCCCCGACGCAGCGGCTTCGGTGGCGCCGAGGAGGCCGAGGTCGGCGACGAACCCGTGATAGTCCGACGCCTGCTCGCGGTTGAGGCCGCTCGGGAACGTATTGCGCTCGAGCTCGTCCTCGAGCAGCGCCGCGGCACGACCGCGCCAACGCGGGCTCTCGGAGAACCAGGGGAACGCACAACTCGCCACCAGCTGGCCCGCTGCTTCGGCGATCACGTGGTTGTTGGCCGACGATCCACGGCTGCGCAACGAGCCGAGATACTGCTGGTGCCACGAGACCTGGGCCACGGCCACGGGGTTGTCCTCGAACAGGGCGGCCGCCCCCGGCCATCCCTCGAGCAGGCGCCGGGCCCAGACCCACGTGATGAGTCGTAGCCCCACCTCGATCCCGCTCGTCCAGTGGACTCCGGACAGGAACGGGTTCTCCCGCCACCACGACTCGAGCTGCGCGGCGGCGGCCTCGGCGTAGGTGTCGTCGCCGGTGACGAAATAGGCTCCTGCCAACACTGTGACGTGCTGGAGCCGCGACAGCTCCCACAGTTGCTTCACGTTCCCGGTCTCGGTGGTGGAGCGATGATCGATATGGAAGGCGTAGCGGTCGTGCGGGGCGCGCCGACCCGTGACGGGATCGGCGAACCAGTCCGGCGCGGCCAGGTCGGAACGCATCACCCCCAGGATCTCCCCCCGTCCCTGTACCAACTGGTCGGCCGCCTCGACCAGGGCCCGGGAGACCGGAGCGGGAATGGCCTGGGCCGTCCCCGCGGGCAGCACGCCCACGAAGCCCGGGCCCACGCGGCGCGCCGCGCCCTCGAACGACTCCCCGGGGCGCACCTGGCGACGGGCCCATCCCCAGTGCAGGGCCTTGTCGTGCACGCGCCAGGCCACCTCATGAAGAGACATGGCGCGCAGGCGGCGCACGTACCACCGCGGTCGTGCGAGGTTCACAACGTTTCGGGTCGGCCGTTCGAAACGCTGCGCGTGACCGCCAAGGTGGCGTTGGTCGTGTCGAGGAGCGAGGCGAAGGCGATGGGCATGGGACCCCCCGTGCGCACGGCCGTCAGGAAGGCGCCGATTTGGTGGCTCTGCCCCTTGTCGATCGCTCCTCGCGCCCGGCGCACCTGCCGGCGTCGCCCGCTCCACAACGACGTCTGCCGGAAGTTGTCCAACCGGGCGCTGCGCCCCCCCGAGGCCACGTCGAAGATCTCCTTCGGATACCGGGAGTTGCCCACGGTCACGTACGAGATGGTGGCGAGCGACGCGTCGTCGAACCGGATGGTGACCTGGAGGTCCGAGGGGTCGCGCCCGGCCATGGCCGACACCTCGGTGGGGCGGGCATCGAGCCACCAGCTCACCGTGTCGATGAAGTGGCCTCCCTCGCCCGTGAAGCGCGAACCCTCGAGCTTCTCGTCGGCGTACCAGCTCCGTCCGCCGAGCTCGCCGGCGTTGACCGAGTACCGGAGCATCGCCCCCCCACCCGGGGCACCGAAGCGCTGGCGAAGATCGACGAGGAGGGGCGCGAAGCGGCGATTGAACCCCACCATGAGGCGGTCGTTCCCCGTTTCGCGCACGACGTCGACCACCCGGGCCAGCTCGTCGGACGACAACGCCAAAGGCTTCTCCACGAACACCGCCTTCCCCGCCGCTAGGGCCCGACACGTCAGGTCGGCGTGGGAGTGATGACGGGTCACGACGAACACGGCGTCCACCGTGTCGTCGTCGAAGACGGCTTCGGCATCGGTGCTCATCGTGGTGAATCCGAATCGGCGCTGGGCATTCACGGCGGTGAGAGACCGGGTCGTGGCGACGTGACGCAGCTCGATGGCCTCGTCGGCGGCGAGGTGCGGGAGCAGCGACGAGGACGCGTAGTTGCCCGCACCCACGAAGCCCAGGCGCACCTTGGCGCCGGGGGCGGGGCGACCCGCCGGTGATGGGACCCGCCGCGCCGTGGCGACAGAGGCGCCGGTGTCGTCCGACACCGTCTGCGGTGGCGGCGGTGCCTGCGCTGTCGGCGGTGTCGCCACCGGGACGTCGGCGGCATGGGGGTACTCGAAGAGGAAGCCGACCCCGGGCAGCGACCCGGAGCTCAGCCGGTCGTAGACCGACACGGCCTCCTCGACGGCGAAGGTGCCCGACACGAGTGCCCCGATGTTGAGCGACCCGCGCGCCACCAGGTCGACGAAGCACGCCAGGTTGCGGCGTTCGGTCCAGCGGACATATCCCATGGGGTAGTCGACGCCCTCGAGCTCGTAGCGGTCGTCGTAGCGCCCAGGGCCGTAGGACCGGGAGAACCGGACGTCGAGCTCCTTGTCGTAATAGGCGTTCCAGGGCAGGTCCAGGCGGAGCTTGCCGATGTCGACGACCCGAGCCCGGTCCCGGGCCAGGCGCGCCGCGGCTTCGACGGGCCCGTTGGACGACCCGCCTGCCGCCAGCAGGATGTGGTCTGCGCCCGTCCCCCCCGAGACCCCCCGCAGCACCCGCTCGATGCGGTCGAGCCCCTCGGCGCTCGGAGCGTCACAGGCGAGCGCCCCCGCCTGCTCCGCCAGCCGGCAGCGCTCCTCCACGCCGTCGAGACCCACCACCACCACACCCGACGCCACCAGGAGCTGGACCACGAGCTGGCCGACCAGACCGAGCCCGACCACACACGCTGCCTCACCCAGCTGCACCTCGGCGCGCCGCACCCCGTGCATGGCGATGGCGCCCACGGTGGCGAACGCCGCCTCTTGAGGGGCCACGCCCTCGGGGACCGCGACACAGAGGTTGACCGGGACCCAGTTGACCTCTGCATGCAGGGCGTGCTCGTTGCCGGCACACGCCACCACCTGTCCCACGGTGAACTCCTCGGCGCCGGCTCCCACGTCGATGACCACGCCGCACAGCGAGTACCCGAGCGGGGTGTAGGAGTCGAGCCGGTTCATGACCTTCTTGTAGGTGGCGACGGGTCCTTGCTGGGCCACGGTGTCGAGGACCTGGCGTACTTGCTCGGGCCGGGCCCGGGCTTTGCCGGCGAGCGACAGTTTGGCCTCCTGGACCTTCATCACCTCGGTGCCGGTCGAGATGAGCGAGTACAGCGACCGCACGAGCACACCCTTGGCGCGGCACACCGGCGGCGGCACGTCGAGCACCGTCAGCTCGCCGGACTTGTAGTTCTGGGCAACCTGTTTCATCGCGCTCCGCTCAACTCGCTACTCCCTGGTCCTCGGCATTGCGAAGCCATAATTCCATGGTGAGCAACTGCCAGATCTGCTTGGACCTGTCCTCGCGACCGGCCCGCTCGTCGTCGACGAGCCGGCGCACGGCGTCGCGGCGGAGAAACCCCGAGTTCACCATCTCGCCCGAGACAACCAGATCATCCACCACCTCGCGCAGGTCGTGGGCCATCCAGGCGCGCAGAGGTGCGCTGAACGACGCCTTGGGCCGATGCACAATCTCCTTGGGGAGCCATGCCTCGGCCGCCTCCTTCAAGGCCACCTTGCCCTTGCGCCCGTGCACCTTGGCCGACCCCGGGAGCGAAAAGGCGGCCCGCACGACCTCGGGGTCGACAAAGGGGACGCGTACCTCGGTGGAGGCGGCCATGGAGGCGCGGTCGGTGTAGGTCAGGTTGAGCCCGGGGAGAAACAGGCGCGCGTCGGCCAGGCACATGCGGTTCACGTGATCGGGCATGGCGTTGTCCTCGTAGACCTGGCGGTGCTCCTCGACGATGGCATCGACGTCATCCTCGCAGTCGCTGCTCACGAGGCCGGCCAGTTCGTCCCGGTCATAGAGCGTGTAGCTGCGGCGGAAGGCGGCCTCCTCGGGCAGGGCCGCGAAGGTGAGGAACCGCTTGGCCCAACGGGCGTAGCGCAGCCCGCGCCCCCCTGCGGTCACCGGCAGCCGTCCGACGGTGTGGCGGACCGTGGCGGTCACGGGGCCGGGGAGCCGTTGGTACCGGCCCGCCATGACACAGGCGAGGTGCTTGCGGTACCCGCCGAAAAGCTCGTCGGCCCCCATGCCCGACAGCAGCACCTTCACCCCAGCCTGGCGCGCCGCCTCACACATGAGCAGGGTGTTGATGGCGGCGGGATCGCCGATGGGCTCGTCGAGGATGTCGACGATTCGGGGCAGGAGGTCGACGATCTGCGGGGCGATCTCGATCTCGTGCAGCGTGATCCCGAACCGTGTGGCCACCTTGCGGGCGTACACGGCGTCGTCGGGCATGGCCTCGAGACGCTGGTCCTCGGCCCGGAACCTGATCGTGTAGGCGTCGATGTCGCGATTGTCCCGTTTGGCCAGGACCGTGACGATGCTCGAGTCGAGGCCGCCGCTCAGGAAGCTCGACACCGGCACATCGGCCACGAGATGGGCGGCGACCGACTGTTCGACGACGGGCCCGAGGGCGATCGGCCCCGACGCCGCTGCCTCGGCGGCGACCTCGGCCAGACGCCAGTAGTGATGGACCACCACGTCTCCCCCGGGCCGCACCTCGGCCCAGGTCCCGGGGGGGAGCTTCTCGACGCCTTTGATCGAGCAACGTTGGTCGGGCACCCAGTAGTAGAGGATGGACGCCACCATCGACGCCCGGTCGACCTCGAGTTCCTTGCCCACCGCAGCGACGACGGCCTTGAGCTCGGAGGCGAACACGAGCCCCGCCCCCCGGCGCAAGTAGTACAGGGGCTTGATGCCCATCTGGTCGCGCGCCAGGACCAGGCGGGCACTGCGTTCGTCGAACAGGGCGAAAGCGAACATGCCCCGAAAGCGTGACAGCGCGTCGGGGCCCCAACGGCGCCACGCCTCGAGCACGACCTCGGTGTCCGACGCGGTGACGAACGTCACCCCGGCCGCCATCAGCTCGGCACGAAGCTCCCGGTAGTTGTAGAGCTCACCGTTGTAGGTGAGGACGAGGCCGTCCTTGGAGAACGGCTGGTCGGCGGCGGCACTGAGGTCGATGATCGACAAGCGACGATGGGCGAGCTCCACCGTGATCCGTCCCGGCGCGAAGCGGTACAAGCCCTCGGCGTCGGGGCCGCGGTGAGCGATGCGGTCGCTCATGACCCGCGCCAGCGCCTCGCCGTCGGGCTGCTGGTAGCAGCCCGCGATGCCGCACACGGGCCTCAGGCCTCGGGCCCGCGGGCCACGACGGCGTCGGGGGCTCGCGACCCGTCGGCCACGAGGTCGCGATAGACCCCGACATAGGCCCGACGCGAATGGCTCCAGGCGAGCTCGTCCTCGACACGGGCCCGAGCCAGCACCCCCATCTCGGCGCGACGCTTCTCGTCGTCGAGGAGGTCCACGACAGCCCGGGCGAAGCCCTCCACCCCGTTGGGCTCGGCATAGACCGCGGCGGCGCCGGCCGACACCCGCGTCTCGACGAGGTCGAAGGCCACCACCGGGATGCCGAACGCCATGTACTCCATGGTCTTGTTCATCGTCGACACGTCGTTGAGCGGGTTCTTGGGGTCCGGCGACAGACCGAGGTCGGCGGTCGACAGGATGGACCCCACCAGCTCGTCGGGCGCCCGTCCGGTGAACTCGACGGCATCACCCAATCCGAGCTCGTCGCGCAGCGCCACCAGCTCGTCGAAGCAGTCACCGGATCCGATCAAGGTGAAGGCGATGTCGTCGCGCTTCCAGGTGTGCACGATGGTGTGCGCCGCTCTGACCACGATGTCGACGCCGTCTTGGGGCCCCATCACGCCCAGATAGGCGACGAGGAACCTCCGGCCGCGCCGGAGCGACGGATCGGCGTCGCCACGCCGGAGTCGTTGCGGGTCGGGGCCGGTACGGACCACGACCACCTGGGCCGGGTCCTTGCCACTGCGTTCGATGGCGATACGCCGATAGGACTCGTTGGTGGAGATCACGCGGTCGGCGCTGCGATGCGTGGCCAGCTCGAGGAGTCGCAGTCCCCGGTACGGGAGGCGGTTGGCCTCGGGGAAGCGCGACTCGTAGAGCTCGGGACACAGGTCGTGATGGTCGAAGACGAACCGCGTCCCGCTCACGGCGCGCAGGAACAATCCGAGCGGCCAGAAGATGTCGGGGGGGTTGCACGCCTGGAGCACGGTGATGCGGCGTCGGCGTTGCACCTTGGCGACCAACCACGCCGTGGCCAGAAAGGAGTACACGTACTCGAGGAGGAAGCCGACCATCCCGGCGCCCCCCGGGTACGGACGGTACTTATAGAGGTGCACGCCGTCGAGCACTTCCTCGTTGGGGTCTCCCGGTCCCTTGGGACAGACCACCGACACTTCGAAGCCCTCGTCGGTGAGCGCCCCACACTCGAGCCAGACCCGTCGGTCGAAGGGGACGGGCAGGTTCTGGACGATGATCAGGACGTGGCGCCCCGCCGAGGTGCGTGTCACGGAGAAAGGCGGACGTCGGTCCCGACCCTCGGGCGCCCGCGTCCACAACCGAGGTCAACTAGCGGGAATCTCACGAAACGTTCTCCGAGGTCAGGAGGCTATAAATTCTTTAAAATAGCACACAAAGAACGGAATTGATCACCCTGAGCGGCCACGATTGAATACATGGGCGGGCAGAGAGAGACGGTGTGAGTACGCACGGTGAACAAGACGGATCAGCCCCGTGCCCAGCGGGCGACGTGATGGGCCGGCTATCGGGTGGGGACATCGCAGCCCAGCAGGCGGCAGGCGTTGGCGCGGTAGACGTGCTCGAGCAGGGCCGGCTCGAGCCCCAGTCCCGAGATCGCCCAGCGCCCCGTCGGCGCCACCGCGTCCGGTGCCCCCGAGTACGGGAAGTACTCATCGTCGGACTCGAGCATCTGGAAGTAACGGGCGTACTCCCGCGCGTCGACGGGGAAGACGTCGGCCCCGAAGAGCACCCGGTCGCGGTGCGTGGCGACGAGCCGGGCGGCGGCCCGGGGTTGACGTCCGAGCTCGGCACGCGCCGCGATGTCGATCCAGAAGTTCGGGTAGCGGTCGAGCATTCCCGACACCCACGCCAGGTTCTCGGCGTAGCAGCCGACGTGAGCTCCGATGAAGTTCGTTCCCGGGTGGGCGGAAACGAGGTTCTCGAGCGCTTGGACGAGCTGGTTGAAGGTGGAGATGCCGTGCTGCGCCCACGAGATCGACGGGTGGCGGAGGATCTCCTCGAGCCGTTCGTTGTGACGGTCCACGGGCTCGAAGAACGCCACGGGGTCGGCGACGTGGATGAGAACGGGCACACCCAGCGCTCCGGCGGTTTCCCATACGGGGGACAGCATCGGGTCGTCGGGCATGAGGAGACGACCCCCCACCCGCACCGTGAGCCCGAGATCCCTCCACACCTTGACGCCGCGCGCGCCCAGGTGCACCGAATGCTCGAGCGAACGAACGAGCTCGGACACGCCACCACCACCGTCGAGCACGGCCCAGTCGAGGTGGCAGAACGTCAGGAACCGGCCCGGGTGGGCCCGGTCGTAGCGCGCCAGATTGGATTCCAGCTCGTCGCCCCACCGGCCATCGAGGTTGACCAGCATGGCGAGGTTGCACTCGTCCATGGTGGCGAGGAGCGCGCCCACGTCCGGTGCCATCCAGGACCCGTCGGCGGTCAGCCATCGCCCCAGATGGGTGTGGACGTCNATGACNGGGATGCTCGCCGCCGGCGTGGGATGCTCACTTCTCCTCAGCATGCACGTCGGTTCGTAGCGGGTCAGCCGGGGTCCGCGTCGGCGCGCGGCGCGCACCTTGCGGGCCAACGGCAGAATGGCCCGGGCCGCTCGGCTCCGTCGGTAGGGGGCGGGCAGTGGTGGAGACGGCTCGGACATGACTCTCAATTCGGCGCGCTGCTGTCACGATGACACGGCTGGAGCGAGGCTCTCCGTCGAGCGGCAGGTTGTGCCCAGGATACGATGCCGAGGGCCCGAATCGTTCGACCGGTCCTCACGCCATGGCACGCCGACGCAGTGATGTCACGCTCGAGCACGGGGGGGGATGACGGGATGCCGGCGACGCCAGTGTGGTTCGGCCCTGCCGACCGTCCCTTGTTCGGGTGGTTCCACCAACCCGATGACGGCCGCGCCACGGGCGGCGTGGTGTTATGCCCGCCGGTCGGTCGCGATCATCTCCAGTCCCACTACGCCATGCGTCGCCTCGCCGTCGGTCTGCAGGCAATGGGGCTGTGCGTGCTGCGCTTCGAATACGACGGCACCGGGGACTCGGCCGGTGCCAGCACCGATCCCGGTCGCGTCGAAGCGTGGGTAGGGAGCGTGACGGCGGCCATCGGTGTCGTGCGGGAGTCCGGGGTGTCGCACGTCGCGCTGGTCGGAATGCGCATCGGCGCCACCCTGGCGGCCGAAGCGGCGCGCCGAGACGGCGGCGTCGACGAGCTCGTGTTGTGGGACCCCACCGTCTCGGGCCGTGCCTTTCTGAGCGAGCAGCGGATCCTCGCCGCTCTCTGGGTCGGCGCCGCCGAGGAACGTCAGGACGGTTCGGTCGAGATCCCCGGGCTGGTGCTCGAAGCCGACACCGTGGCCGGGTTGCGCACCTTGCGTATCGACGGCTCGGCGCGCCCGCTCGCCTCCGAGATCCTGGTCCTGACGAGGACCGGGGAGGTCGATGCCCGCCTCAACAACTCGCTCGGCTCCGCGCATGTCGAGTGGGCCCAGGCCACCGGGCAAGAAGCGCTCATCGACGCCGAGTCCCCGCACCAGGTGCTCCCCGACGTCGCCATCGATCGGATCGCCGCCTGGCTGGCACGGCACGCCGGCCCCGACGCCACGACGATCTCGGCCCCCGACGAAGGTGGGCCGGTGACGATGGGCACTCCCGGCACTGAGGTCGTGGAACGGCCCGTGTTCCTGGGACCGCTCGGCCTGTTCGGGTTCGTGACCGAAGCGCCGACACCGGCGCCGTCGGGACGGCCGACCATCGTCTTCTTGAGTGTCGCCAACGAGCACCACATCGGCCCCAACCGCTTGTGGGTGGAATTGGCACGGCGCCTCGCCCTCCACGGACTGCGCACCGTGCGCGTCGACCTGAGCGGTTTGGGCGACAGCCCGGTGCGCCCCGGGCAACCGGAATTCGTGTCCCGGACACCCCTGGCCTTTGACGACGTCGTCGACGTGGCCGAGGCGCTCTCACCGGATGATCCGTCCGACATCGTGCTGGTGGGCTTGTGCTCCGCCGCCTACCAGGCTCTCGACAGTGCCCTCGCGCTTCGTCCCCGGGGTGTGGTGGCCATCAATCCCGTGCTGTCGTTCCAGCCTCCCGAGGTGCTGGCCGGGGGCACCCTGGATGAGCGCCGACGCGTGGCGCTGCCTCGGTCCACCGTGGTGCAGGCCTTCCACCACGAGGGGCCCCTCTCGCCCCTGCGACGCCGTTTTCCCAACCTCGGATGGCGGCTCCGGACCCTCATGGCCCCGAGACGGCGGCCCGCGGTGTGGCTCAAGGAATTGGTGGCGTCCAACGTGGACCTGTTGCTCGTGTGCGGCGACCGCGAGGCGCGCCCGATCCACCAGGGGGCCTCGGCGAGGACGCTTCGCCGGCTCGCCGAGACGGGCCGATTCCGCTTCGAGTTCATCCCCGGGCTCGATCACGGCCTATTGCGAGCTGATCACCGTGACCTGGTCTCGGACATGCTCACCGGTCACATCGTCGAGCGGTTCACACCCGTCGTGGAGGGGTCATCGGAACAGGCCCTGCTCCGATGACCGAGACGCCGACCCACCCCGGCACCCGGGGGTCTTCGTCGTCGGTGGCCGGCTTTCTCCGGCCCGTCCGACGCCGGCTCGTCGTGGCGGGTGCACTGCTCGGCGTCGTGATCCTGGGCGGGATCTCCATCGCCTTCGGCCCCACCGAGAACATCCTCGATCGATTCGGCTACGCGGTGATCCCGGACCAGTGGGACCAGCCCTTCTGGCAACATGCGTCGGTGCTGGGCGATCCGATCGTGGCGGTGGTGGGCGCCCTCGTCGCCGTCGTCTGGGTGTGGCGCCGTGACCGGCACCAGGCCGTCACCTGCGTGATCGTCCCCTTGTTGTCGGTGGCGCTGTGCGAGCTCGTCATCAAGCCGCTCGTGGGACGACAGCTCGGGGGGATCTACAGCTACCCGTCGGGCCACGTCACGACCGCGGCGGCGACGCTGGCCGACCTCGTCCTGGTGACGCCGAGGAAGTGGCGATGGCTTACCGGTACCGTCGCCGCGTGCGGCGCCGGTCTGATCGTGCTTGCCGTCATCGCCTCGCGCCAGCACTACCCGAGCGACGCCGTGGCGGCGCTCCTCCTCGTTCCCGCCGTCATGATCGCGGTCGACAGCCTGAACAGACCGGGGCTCGCCGCCGCCGTGCAGTCCATGCGGCGAAGCACCTCCCGCTCCTGAGCGAGCGAGCGAGGACCCCTACTCCGCCTTGACGCGAGCCCTCGACACGGCGTTGAACGCCCTCACCTCACCCCGGGGTGAGTCCGTGGCGTCGGTGCGCTCGAGGACCACGAGGCGACGGGCACCCGGTGCCAGGTGGAACCACGAGTCGTCGGGCCGGTAGCCGGGGACCTCCACCACCACCCACTGGGCGAATCGCCGCGTCGAGATCTCGAGCTGCCACTGGTCACCGGGGCCGGCGCTCAACCGGGTCTCAAGCCCGATGTCGGGCTCCAGGCTTCGACTGACCCCCCCGGGAAGATGCACCGCCTCGGCCAGCGCCGCGCCGTCGGGGCCGACGAGCGTGATGGCCACCACGTCATGGGCGGGAGGGGTGAAGCGGTAGGCCCAGTTCAAGTCGTGAAAGGCATCGAAGAGGGTGGCCGCGTCGACGGCCAGTCCGCCCCGGGCCGGCACCACGACCGGGCGCTCCCCCGTCTCGACACGCAATTCTCCCCGGACGAAGAGCTCGATGCGCAAGACCCCGTCGATCTCGGTATCGGTGTCGTTGACGAGGTGGACGCGCAGGCCGTTGAGACCTTCGTCGGTGAGCAGGGCCGCCACGGGACGCATGACGCGGCGCAACGCGAACCACGGCGCCTTGGGACGGCCGAGCGCGTCGATGACGCCCCATCCGGCCCCGGGCCGGAGGTCGCGTAGCGCCAGGACGAGCGCACCCGCACACGTGGACTGGGGCCGGCGCCATTCCGACAGCACCCGCTCCATGAGCGTGACGACCGTGGCCCGTCCGAGGTCGAGGGCGCGCTCCGCGTCGCGGTAGCGCAGGAGCACGGGATCCGTCTCGAACAGCTCACGGAGGTAGATGCCCTGCATGTCCTCGAGGTCCCAGGACCGTCCGGCGTCGTGGTGCACGGCGAGCTTCCACGCCGGATCGTGGCCGGCGCGCGTCGGTCCCCCGCACGCGTCGTCGATGGTGCTTCGCTCCGGTGGGGTCGCGAACGCCAAGCACTCGGCGGCGAAACGGACACCGGCGCGCCGGGCGTCCTCGACGGGCCGCAGGTATCCGCCGATGCCGAAGTAGTGGCTCACCCCGGTGTCCATCCGACTGGGCTCATAGCCCCCGGTCGGGTTCGACGTCACATAGGGCACGCCGGGAAGCAGCCGCTGCACAAGGCCGGGGATGAGATCCTCGAGCACGGGGCAACCCCACCGGGCCCGGGGGACCGACAACATCGATGCCTGCTCCTCGATCTCCTGGCCACCGCACACGACGGCCAATGCCGGCCGGCCCCCCAGCGACGAGAAGACCTCGGTGAGCTCGTGCTCCATCTCGGCCAGGAACTCGGGGGTGTCGGGGGGGTCGCCGAAGGCGAGCATGCAGTCCTGCCAGACGAGCAGGCCGAGCTCGTCGCACCGGTCCCAGAAGGCGTCGTCCTGGTACACACCGGTGCCGGGGAGCCGCACCATGTTGAGGTGGGCGCGGCGTGCCAGATCGAGCGTGTCACCGACGGCACCTGCCTCGGGTGTCAGCGACACGGGGTCGACGGGCATCCAGACCGCGCCCCGGCAGAACACGGGGAGGCCGTTCACGACCACCTCGAAGGCTCCGCCTTCCCGCTGCACCTCGATGGTGCGGAACCCCACCTTGCCGAGGTCGAGCACCGTGCCCCCGACCTCGACGGTCACGCCGTACAAGGGCTGGGCTCCGTGGGTGTGGGGCCACCACCGCTGCACCCCGGCGATACGCACCGTGCCGTGCAGGACCGTCGTGTCATCCTGCACGTGGGCGTGGAGCGGCGCCGTCTCCTCGCCCACCCGGAGCACGGCGTCGGCGCCGCCGGCCCCCTCGATGCTCAGGTCGAGCTCGACCAACCCGTCGTCGCCGTCGCAGGTGGCGACCAGCCGGCGAGAGGTGATCGAGAGCGTGGGTTTGCCCGTCAGCGTCACGGGGCGCCACGGCCCGACCGGAGCCGGGGTGGCGGCCCAACCCGACAGTCGCCCCAAGAGCACGGTCCGGAACCAGCGCAGGTTCTGTTGGTCGAAGAGCGACGTCTTCCAGCGCGGCCGGGGTCGCCGTTGCTGCAACGCAGCGCCGAGCGATGCGAAGCGCACCACGAGCTCGTTCTCGTCGTCGAGGTGGCTTATCTCGACCGCGTGCGATCGGAACATGTTCTCGCTGTGCAGAAGGTGCTGCCCGTTGAGCCACACATCGGCCAGCGTGGCGAGGCCACCCAGATGGAGCGACCACGGCCCGTCGCCGGGATCTCGGTGAAAGGTGCACCGGTACCACCAGTCCGAACCGTCGTAGTCGCGTCGGTCGGCGTCGTCGGCACCGGCCGCCCGCAGCGCTCCTGCCGCCGTCCCCGGCACCGTTGCCGGCCACCACGTGGCGGCGTGGGAGGCGAGCGGGGCGGGGTCCTCGACGTCTCCCGGCGCCGTGGCACACACGTGCCACGGCGCCGAGGCGAGGAGATCACCCTCCATAGCGCTCGGCCAGGCCCGCCATGGCCTCGTCCCAGTCCGCCGCCATCGGGTCGAGGCATTCGTCGAGGTCGAAACGCCGCCCGCGCGCGGCGCGGGCCAGCCCGATCTGCAGGCCCTTGGCCGCCGAGGAGATGGCACGGAACCGTTCCGCTATCGGGTTCAGACCACCGCCGTCGTGCGCGTCGAGCCAGTCGACGAACGTCGCCGCCAACTCGGCGTTGGAGCCGCACTGGCGGCACGTGCCGAAGGCGTAGCGGTGGAAGGTGTCGAAGTCCTGGGCCCCCAACCACGGCAGGTCGTCGGAGAGCCGTTTCTTCATGCGCAGCAGGGGGTTGGTCGTCGGCCGCCGCGCCACGTGCTCCCGGGTGAGGATGCGGACCGGGCCGAGGAGCTCGTCGCCGTCGTGCCCCACTTGTTCGAGCTTCACGACCTCGACATATGGGGGGAGCACCGAGGGCGGGTCCTCGTAGTCGCCCACGCGCAGGATCCCGTCGAAATCGTCCCCCTCGAGCTCGAAATAGCCGGCGTTGTGGAAGTACCCGAGGCGCCGTTGTTCCACGTCCAGCATCTGGGGGGCGATGGTCGTCTTCTGGTGCCCGTCCCGGTAGGTGACGCCCTCGGTGTCGGGCAGGAACCAGGCGTCGACATCCACGGTCAGGAGACGGCCGAATCCGAGCTGCTCGGCCACGTGGTCGACCAGCGGTCTCCACACGTTGAGCTCGGCCACCTCGAGTCCGAACAAGAGGCGAAGGTCTGACGTGGGGTACTTGAACATCGCCCACTGGTCACCCTCGAAGTCGCTGCTGAGGCTGAAGGCGGCGGCGGCAACGGGATCGAGGTGCAGCGCATTGAGCACCTCGATCCACAGGTCCACGTAACAGTTGGTCTCGGACCATTCCCTCTTGTCGGTGTGCAGGGGGTGCGGCACATACGTCGCCGCGTCGATCCCCAGCACTTCGATCCTCATGGCCAGAGCTGACTCCGCACGGTGGGAGCCCAGCGGTCGGGATCGAGACCGTGGTCGTGCAGCAGCGCCAGCGTGACGCGGTCGACCCCGAAGGCGACGCACGCGCTGTGGGCAGGGTCTCCGTCGGCGGTCACGATGTCGAAGGGGGTGGCGAAGTGGTCCCGGTGGCAGTTGGCCGACATGATGGCGGTCGGGTGCTCGGTCGAGCACACCGGGGTCACGATCTCCATCTTCAGGGCCTCGTCGAGCTGGTTGGCGGCCAGCATGCCGCCGAGCCGCCCGAAGAAGGGGTCGTTGGCCGGGATCGCCTCGACCTTGAGGCCCAGGCCGGCCAGCACCTCGAGCCCCCGTTCCAGACCGCGGTCGCGGTGGCGCTGCGCCTCGTCGGCGTCGCCCACGTAGACGTACTCGTGCATGCGGAAGGCCTGCATCCGGGTCGGGTCGATACTCGGCTCACAGCGGAAGCAGTACCCGTTGACCTCGAATCGCCGCCCCCCGTCGGGAAGGCGGCCCGAGCACATCGGGTACACGGGATGACAGGTGGCCGAGCACAGCACCACCTCGGCCGGGACGAGCGCCTGGGCCCAGTCTCCGCCGTCGTCCACCAACCCGATGAGCTTGGCATGGTCGCGATCGGTGCCCCGGAAGGTGTGCACCGAGCCCATGAGGTCGGGGAACGACTTCAGATAATCGGTCTTGTCGAAGACCCAACGGGCCATCACGGGAGGGAAGAACACCGCCTCGACAGGGCGGTCCACCATCGAGCCCGTGACGAGCCGGTCGATGCCGGCCACGATGGACTCGTAGCGCGACGACCGCCCATAGACCCCGTCGACGCCGGTGTCGACGAGGAGACCGGCGTCAAAGAGCTCGGAGCGAAACGACTGGTAGGGATCGGTGTCGGTCATACGTCGTCCCAGGGCACGAGGAGCATCTGGGCGTTGTTCGCCAGGATGCGGTCATTGTTGACCATGAGTGCGGCGCCGTGGGCGTCGCGCAGCAGACGGCCGAGGCTCAAAGGCGAGTCGTGGCGGTATCCGGCCATCCCGCAGATGGTGAGGGCGCCCGTGACGATGTCGACGACGAGCCGCGACGCGGAGACCTTGAGGGAGTTCATCCTCACCGCGAAGTTCATGGCCATGAGCGCCTCGGGATTGTCGTAGCGAGCCTCGTACTCACGCACCCCCGCGGCCACCAGGTCCTTGAGCTGCTGGTGCTCGAGCATGAGCTCGGCCAGGCGCAGTGCCGATGGCGGCGCCGTGCCCGGCTGCTTGCGGGCCTCGCCCCGCACGAAGCGCCCGGCCTTCTCGATCGCGGCGGCGGCGATCCCCAGCCACACCGAGCTCCACAGCACGTGCGAGATAGGCAGCATGGTCCGCGACGAGATCTGGGCGAACGGATCGTCGAGGACGGCGGACTCCTCGCCCTCGGCGGTCAGGCGGAACCCAAGGCTGCAGGTGCCCCGGAACCCGAGCGTGTCCCACCCGCTGACAGGCTCCAGCTTGAGGTCTTCACGCCGACACAGCACCAGGACCTGATCGTTGGGGGCGCTGTCGGGGTTCCGGCGGGCAGTGACGAGCACGGCGTCGGCCTGCTCCCCGTAGGAGATCACCGGGGCCTGCTTCTCGAGACGGAAGTGCCCGTCACTGCGCTCCACCGCGCACAGGCTCGTCCTGATGTCCCCACCGACACCGATCTCGGTGGTGGCCGACGCCAGGAGGAGCTGCCCGGCACTGAGCTCGTGGAGATAGTCACGGTGCGCCGCCGAGCGGCCGTGGCGCACCAGGCAGGCCAGCTGCATCAAGTGCATGGCGTAGATCATCGCCGTCGAGGCGCAGTGCCGGCCCAGAGCCGACACGGCGCCGGCCACGGCATCGACCGACGCGCCCTTCCCCCCGAGCTCGGTCGGCACGAGCGCGTCCATGAAGCCTTCGGCGCGAAGTGCATCGACCGCCTCGGACGGGAAGCGGGCCAGCCGGTCGACGTCGTCGGCAGCGGGACCCGCAACCTCTACGCCGATGCGCTGCGCCTTGCGAGCAAGCTCGGCTGCGACTTCAGGACCGGATGCCACGTCAGGGGGCAGGCGACCCGACGAGCTCCATGACCGCGCCTCTGATCGCGGAGACGGATTCGAAGGTGCTCCGGCGGAGCATGCGTTGGGGGAACTCGATGTCGAAGGCCTCTTCGAGGCCGAGGACCACGTTGACACTGGCGTGCGACGTCATGCCGGCATCGAAGATGTCGTCGTCGTCGCTGAGCGTCGAGACGTCGACCGCGAGCTTGGCGAACTCGGCCAACACGCTGCGAATCGAGTCGTCGATCTCCATGGTCTCGCTCCGTTCCCTGCCGTCGACTCGGTCCTGGTGCTCGGTACCCGAGCACGTCGTGTCCTTATGAGCGCGACCACCTCACCGCCCAAGTCTCCCGTGCGATCGGCTCAGCAACTGCTTTCTTCGGTCAATTCTGCCAAAGGCGCTGCTTCTAAGGTACGGATGGGTGCATATTCCTATGGAATTCCACCGAAACGCACCGCCGACGAGGGCCCGAAGCCGCCTCGCACGCGAAGTCAATAGGCTCCGCGACTCCTCAGGACCGACGCCGGCGTGTGCCAGAGGATCCTGAGGTCCCACCACATCGACCACGACGCCACGTAGAGGTAGTCGAGCTGGCGGAGCTCGTCGAAGCTGAGGTGGTTGCGGCCCGAGATCTGCCACAGGCCCGTGAGACCGGGGCGGACCTCGAACCTGCGGGCCGCCCACCCGTGGATGTGCTCGGATTCCGACGCGATGAACGGCCTCGGGCCGACGAGGGCCATGTCACCCCGCAGGACGTTGTAGAGCTGAGGGATCTCGTCGAGACTGGTGCGGCGCAGGAACCCGCCGAAGGGGAAGATCCGGGGATCACGACGCATCTTGAAGGTGGGGCCGTCGACCTCGTTGAAGACGGTCAGGTTGTCGCGCTCGCTCTCGGCACCGACCTTCATGGTCCGGAACTTGTACATGGTGAACCCGCGCCCGTCCCGACCGACCCGCTGTTGGCGGAAGAGCAGAGGCCCCGGCGAGCTGAGCTTGATGCCGATGGCGATGATCGCGGCCACCGGCGCCAGCAGGACCAGGCCCACCAGGGCTCCCACCACGTCGAGGGCCCGCTTGATGAACGCCGCCGCCGGGCTCAACTGGGCCGGCGCCACGTCGATGACGGGCAGCCCGCAGATGTCGTCGACCTGGGATCGCCACGACAGCAGCTCGAAGTACCGGGGCACGATGGAGATGGCCACGCTGCCCTGAAGGGTCCGCAACTGCTCGAGGGTCTCAGAGGGATGGGTCTGGGAGAAGCCGATCAGCACCCGGTCGATGTCGAGCTCCACGCACAGACGAGACACGTCCGCGATCGAACCGATCGACGAGGAGCCCGGCACCGGGTTGTCGTCGACCGAGCCCACTAGTTGGATTCCCGAGTCGTCGGCGAAGTAGTTCCGGATGCGCTCGACCATCATGCCGCTGCCGACGACGAGGACCCGGCTCCCCCGCCGCTTGCCGTCGCGGGCGCGGCCGGTCCGCAGCCACCACCACAGGGCCCGCCCGGCGGGAACGGTGGCGACGGCACACAGCGCCATCATGAAGAGGGGGGCGGGAGAGATCTCGGCCGACCCGGTCAGCCGGTGTTGGAGCGAGCTGATCCCCAGCGTGATGATGCCGCCGACCGCCATGGCGTTGACGAGGCTCCCGAGGTCCCCGAACGACCCGTGCCGCAACCGGCGGTAACGCTGCCGGTAGAGCCCGTAGACCCCCAGCATCGCCAGCGCGACGAAGGGGAAGTCGATGTCCTGCACCACGTTGCGCCAGAACCGGTTCAACGAGTTCCCCGAGATGTGCGAGATCACGGCCAGGATGAGCAGCGCCAGGACGAGGCTGGCGACCAGTGAGACCAGGTCGACCACGACGATGGGCCACGCCCGGCGGAAGGACCGGCGCCCCGCCGGATCCGATCCGACGACGGGGTGGAGCCCCGGGGAGAGGATCTCGTCCGCCGACCGACGCGTCGTCGTCGGCGCGGCCGACGGACCGAAAGCCTGGGACTGGCCTCGTACGTCGGAGCGCGTCGACTGGTCGTCGGTGCGGATGGTCATGCCCTACCTTCTTCTGTCTTCCGTTTCCGTGGCCCCGCCGTCGAGAAAGGGCTGCTCAGTTGGCTGACCGGTTCGTCCTAACACCTTCTTCTGTCTTCTGTTTTCGTCAATTCGGTGAGCACGCCGTGCACACGCGGGAAGGCATATTTGCCCCCCAATTTTCGCTAGGTTGCCCGCTCTCCCACCCCGCCTGGGCAGGACTTTACCACGACCCGTGATCTATTCCCACTCAAAGTCCTAACGTTTTGCGAGCAGGTTCGATCGACGCCGCCTGGCTTCCCAGGCGAGCACAGACGGCAATACAAAGAGATATTTGCCTTCAATCCGCTCCGCCAGTCATCCCGCCCTAACTGACCAGGATATTATCACGACTCGTGACTCGCATCCACTCAGAGTCACCAAGACTTGGCCAGCTCTCTCCGACCTTGTTCCAATTCGCGTTCGTGCTGGTCACGAGCAGTGTGACGGGAACGCGACGTCCTCATTCACAAGGCGGGTAGAGCCCTCACGCCAATGAACAATTGAGGAAGCCTCAACGCCCGGTGAGTGTCCCCCGCGGCCCATGTTTGACGATGGCAATCGTGGCAAACAGGTGTCGAGGTCAATGCTCCTCTCCGCCTGGCTACCGACCTTGCTCGCAAGCATGCGAGGTGGCAGATGAACTCTCTGAGGAGTCTCGCCGGTCACCGTGTTCCCGACGTCGCATGCCTGCAACGCGATGGTGCTGCTGCGGGCATGCACCAGGGCTTCGACAGAGAAGGCAAAGATCTGCCCACCTCCCACGCCGGCGACTGGGCCATCGTCACCGGGGCGGGACGGCGACGAGCCCCGACCGACGGCTTGTCAAGACAACGTTCCCACACATCTCCCGGACGGGCACCAAAGACGACGGAGAAGATCGGGCGCCGTTCACACCTTCACACAACGTCGACACAACAGCCCCGGGTACCGACAAACCCACGGTTACAATTTTTGACGGTGGGGGCACCGGGTCGCATCGTGCGGCCGTCGTCGCTGACCGGTGAACGCCGCTCTGGCTCGCCCGACGACGGACCGAATGTGACGCCGCACACCGTCGCGCCCGCGGTGCCGTCGGCCGTCACCGAACCGGAACCACCCCACTCCGAGACCCCGGTCGGCGCCGCGCTCCGAGGGGTGCGGATCATGAGGGAGCTCTTCGGCGCCGACCGCGGCACGGGGGAAGCGCAACGGCCGCTCGGAGCCCTGGACGAAGTGCGTGTGCAGTCGGCGCGCATCGGGGTGGCGTCGACGGTGGCGGTGTTGCTCGTCCTTCTTCTCTACGCGCTTCTTCCCGGGCACTACCCGATCTCGCGCGCGCCGTTCTTCGCGCTCATCGCCGTCGCCATCGTCGGGACGATCCCCATTTCGCTGCTGCCGTGGAACGCTCTCACCCAGCGGGGGCTGGTGCTCCCCGTGCTCTACACGTGGTCACTGTTCGACATCGCCCTGGTCTCCTTCGGCATCGACCTCACGGGCGGGATCCATTCCGACCTCTATCTCGTCTACCTGCTGCAGTGCGTGTTCATGGCGAATGTCTCGTACCCGCGCCTCGGACGGATCACCCTGACCGTCTTGACCGTCGGGGCCTACCTGGCCGCCCTGGGAGGCGCCGGGTGGGGCATCGGGGCCGCCACCGTGGTCCTTCGGGTGGGCATGATCCTGGCCACCGCCGGCGCCGCCGACCTCATTTCGGTGCAGCTCACCCGACAGCTCGTCTTTCGCGAGCGCGCCACCGCTGAGCACGAGCACCGGGCCAGCCTGTGGAGCCGGGTGGCGGGGCTGGGCCGCCAATTGGACTCGCTCGACGAGGACTCCATCCTGGCGTGGGCCGTCGACGCCGTCATCGAGCTCGGGTTCGAGGCCGCCAACGTGTGCGAGCTCCTCGAGGACCGCCGCACCTACCGGGTCGTCCACGCCCGGGGGCTTCCCGACTCCTACGTGGAGGGGATCCACAGCTCGGATCGGGGCATGGTGGGGCTCATCTCCGAGCAACGCCGGACCGTCGTCGTCGACGACTACCTCGAACGCACCGGTGGCCACCCCGAGCTGCGCGCCGACGGCTTTCGCACCGTGATCGCCACCCCGGTGTGGGTGGAGGGTGAGCTCAGCGCCACCCTCGTGGGGGGGAGCCGCGTCCAGCGCACCGTAGAGGACCACGAGGTCGCTGCGTTCGAGCTCCTGGCTGCGCACGCCGGTCACGGTCTCGAGAGCGCGCGTCGCCTCGAGCACCAGCGGCGCGACGCGGCGCACTTCCGGTCGCTCATCGAGTCCGCACCCGACGCCATGATCGTCATGAGCACCGACGGAGTCATCCTCGAGGCCAACAACCAGGTCGGCCGGCTCTTCGGGTACGAGCCCGACGAGCTGGCGGGCCGCAGTGTCGAGACCCTCACCACCCCGAGGGTCCAGAGCGTGCTGCGGGACTACTGCGAGGATTTCATCCGCAACCCGCGCACGCTCGTCATCGGTGACGTGGCCGACGTCTCGGGGGTGCGCAAGGACGGCATGGAGTTCCCCATGGAGATCGTCCTGGGCCCGATCGAGACTCCCGAGGGCCTCGTGATCACCGCCACGGCCCGCAACGTCGCCGAGCGCCGCGAGTTCGAACGCCGTCTCGAGCACCAGGCCACCCACGACCACCTGACCGGGCTGCCCAACCGGGCCCTGTTCGCCGAGCAACTGGCCGAGACCCTGGCCCGGGCCCAGCTCCCGGGACC
>JGI12269J14319_10001020_pt1 | contig 27651 bp, 24 predicted proteins | sample PeaSoiSIISIP2007_FD_14319 | JGI IMG/M metagenome (IMG submission 14319)
TGCCGGCTGCAACTGGTAGATTTTCTTTCCTGTCCAGGGTTTTGTGTAGGACTTGGGGTCCTCGAACGTGACCTCGATCTCCAGGGTGTCATGGTTCACGCGCCGGAACCGCTCGACAAGGTGCAAAGCGTCGCTATGCGGATGGCCTAGAGTATCAATCCAAGTTGTCTCGTTTATAGCTGCCGTATCGACCACCAGCGTATTTCCATCATACTTGCCGATCGAGTGCCCCATCCACGTGCTCGGATATCCGTCGGGATGTCCTCGCCCGTCCATGTAGATTCGGCGGACCCAGTGATCCATCTCGGAAAGGATGTAAACCTCTTGAGCGGTCTGACGGATCTCGAACGGCCGGGGGATCGTAAAGATGCGCGTCGGACCCGGCGGAAAACAGCTACTACTTGGATCGATATCGTCTCGTCCTTTTAATCTTGGGTCGGTGACGCCCTTCCGGTTGGTCTGGTAGATCTCCAATGCCGCAGGCAGAAGCGGGGGATCTTGCTTGGTAAAGCCGAGGAAAGGAACACCATTGGCATCATCATCAAAAATACCGGCAGCAGTGTGCGCTGCGCCTCTGTTCCAGGTTCCAGACAGGTTCGGCATGCTCGTCGCCGCTCCCGAAGGCTTAGCAGTCTGAGCGAGCAAAACGGCCGAGAAGGTGAACGCCGCGAGCACAAGGGTCGAACCAAGGAAACCGTTTCGCATTCGGAAACCCCCTCCTTCAACAGCCGCTCTTCACTCGGCGGATCCCTGGGTGAGAACCGGGGCGTTCCCCCCGGTAAGCTTGATGATGGTCACGATCTTCTGGCCGTCTTTGAGCGGCGCACCGGTTACCGTGACTTTGTCCCCTGCCTTCAATGTCTTCGCGTTCCAGCCAAAGCCGAACAGCCTCTGCGGAGAAGCGGTTTCGGCAATCCATTTCTCGACGCTGCCATTCTCGCCGATCACATCAATATGAATTTGCACATGCGGGTTGGTAAACAGGTACTCCGTTACCGTCCCCGTCATGGTGACCGGATGCTTCGTGTCGTATTGCGCTCCGCCATGGTGCGCGAAGATTGGGCCGGAAACCATGAGAAGTACTACCCCCACGGCCAAAACAGCGAAGAGCCTGCTTTTCATTTTCCCTCCTCCGAACACTCAGCCGATTGGGTCCTGTCCACACAATCAACAGGCCACTTGCCTGCCAAAATGACCCCTTCACAATAGAAAACCGGAGTAGCTCTTTTACTGATTGGGCTTCGCGGAGTAGTGCGTCCCCATCTGCAAAAGTTCATCGCAGAAGTCCCCTTCCAACATTTCAAACCCCGGCGGAAGCAAGTCCTGAACCATCTTTCTCGTCCAGGGCTTTTTGTAAGCTTTCGGATCGTCGATCGTGACTTCGTACTGCAAGGTTTTCTGGTCCAAGCGCCGGAAGCGCTCCACAAGGTGGAGCGCATCGCTGTGCGGATGACCCTGCCGGTCGATCCAGTTCTTGTCATTGAAACCGACGGTATCGACGACGAGCGTGTCTCCCTCATATTTGCCAATCGAATGCCCCATCCACGTGCTCAGCGAACCGTCGGGATGCGCTCGCCCGTCCATGTAGATTCGGCGCACCAGGTGATCCTCATCGAACAGGAGGAGCACCACGTCCGGGAACTGGCGCAGTTCGTAAAGGCGGCGATTATCCAGCATCAGGTCGGTCGGACTTTGCGGCGTGCAACCGGTGAAGTTGGGGTCTCGGGCCGTTCCTTCCCTGACAGCCCTGTATTTCTCCTCGGCCCACGGCTGCATTTCGGGCTCCTCGATCTTCTCCGCCATTGGCGCTTCTACTCCGCGCAGTTCGTCGCAGATCCTCCGAATCCCGCACAGCGCGGTCTCGCCCGTGACTGGAACCGGGCGGTGCGGCGCCCAATTTCCAGATAGGTCCGGTATCGCTGTCGCCGCTGCGGGCCCCGGCTTCGCCGAGGTTTGAGCCTGCAAAGCGGTTGAGACGGCGAGCAACGCAAACGCTGAAAGGATTGAACCGATTAAACGAATTCGCATGTGGGAATCTCTCCTTGTTTTGGAGATCGCATCCTCAGTATTGAGTTCGGGGGTTCACCTCGAGGCCCACGAACGCGGTTCAACTATGATTTCCAATTTGGATTTTAACTTTGCACACAATCCTATGCCTGCCTCCTTCTGGCGTCAATCTCAGATTTCTCTTCGACTTGACCCTTTCGTTGGTGGGCCGCTATGATGTTTGTCACTGTTCATTGTAGTCGTCCGCGTTGGGCCTGTAGCATTTCACTCCTATGTTGAAACGGCGTCGCTTACACCCAAATCACGCCCTTCAAATTGGCCTCTCTGGGACTCAGGTTGGACTCGGTACCTCCTTGGAGGAGTTTGTTCCGTCACAGGCAAATCGTTGCCAGCCGTCGTGGCATCGGAAGATATCCCTTCCTTGCACGATGCCAACAGATGCCCACCTGCCAGTGTGTCATGTTTGCCCGCGAAAGCCACATTCCGATAAGACTTATCCGGACTTGGCCCAAAACTGTCGGGGAGTTCTCTGAACAATACACATCCGAATGGACACAATCATCAGGGGCGTCACGCTCACGCCGCATTCGCCATATTAGCTCAACCGTGAGGGATTGAATTTATGGGTTAGTCCAGCCATGTACAGGCGAGTGTGGTTTTGAGCATTTTGGGGTTTCACGTTAAGAATAAGTTTAAGATGGTAATGATTCAACAAGCCGTTAAGTCGTGTACCCCGATAGGGCTGTGCTTGAGTTTGTAAACACGCTTTGGATCGCTGTCCCGACTGTCTGTACAGTTGCGGCCGCAGTTAGGGCGATGAGGACGAGAAGTAACGCATATTCCACAAGGTCTTGGCCTTGTTCGTCCTGCCACAGGCGCTTCAAAATATTCTGCACATCGTCCTCCGATTCATGGGATACATGGCGACATATCCCTAAACGGCGTGGTCGGCTGGGTCGCACGCCGCACCCACGCTTAGTGCGCGGATAGTCTTCTGGATGCGCCTTCGAGTCAAGATCTATTCTTCAGCAAGTACTTACAGGACCACTAGTACGAAGTAATGACATCATCGGGTTTCTTGGAGTGGTCTTCTGCAAGCGCGCCTCATATTTCTATTTGGCGGGTGGGACACGCTTTGAATGGTTTTTGAGGTTGGAGTCGAGCTCTTAGGCCGATGTGGAATTTTGGGGTGCCGCATCCTTGCGATCTTTGCAAGGGTGCGATCTCTGTTACCGGCCCCTTTCACTTGACCCCTTCCTCGCCAGACCGCTATCATGTTTGGTACCGTTTAGCGGTTGTATTCCCGTGGGCCTGTAGCTCAGGTGGCTAGAGCGCGCCCCTGATAAGGGCGAGGTCGGTAGTTCAAGTCTACCCAGGCCCACCATTCTTGAGGTTGGAGAATAGAAGTTAGAGGTTAGAAGGCGAGCCTGGAGCCCGGGGAATCCTAAGACCGCCAACAACAGCCTACAGCTGCGACATGCGATGGCATATTACTTTTACGTCTTGCGGAGTCAGACCACCCCCCATTTCTATACGGTCATACCGAAGTCCTGGCCCGGCGAATCTACCAACACAATAACAATCGGACCGTCTCGAATAAGAATCGAGGACCATGGGAAATTTTCTATTCGGAGTTTTGTCATTCTGAGCGAAGCGAAGAATCTCTCTTCGATTTAAGTATAAGAAAACAATCAAGGAGAGATTCTTCGCTTCGCTCAGAATGACAGCGCTTTGAGTTTTTCCGCAGCCTCTAGAGCGTCCCGATCAGATAGGGAAGATCGGTAGTTCAAGTCTACCGAGGCCCACCAAACAAGCGACCTCCCTTCGCGCTCGTGTAATTGTCTCGGCTACTCAACTGGCTTGACATGTGCTCCACATGCAATTATGCTTGGCACATGTCCAAGATGATTCAGGTTCGCAATGTTCCGGATGGCGTGCATCGCACGTTGAAGGCTCAGGCAGCCCTGGCCGGGATGTCTCTTTCCGATTTCCTTTTGGCGGAGATGCGCCACCTTGCCGAGCGGCCCACGGTCGCGGAACTGCGGGAACGCTTGCGCCACCGCTCGCGGATTGCAGACCCCCTATCCGCGGCAGAAGCCGTGCGCCGCGAGCGGGATGCACGGTGATTGTTCTGGATGCCTCTGCCGCAATCGAGTGGCTTTTTCAGTCGCCCATCGGAAGGAAGATCGATCACCGAATGTTTGTTCCTTCGGAGTCGCTCCACGCTCCTCATCTCATCGACGTCGAAGTGGCTCAGGTGTTGCGGCGTTATGTTCGGGATAAGACGATTACCGCCCAGCGAGGCCAGGAAGCGCTCGAGGATCTCCGCGACCTGCCACTCAGCCGCTATCCGCATGATTTCCTTATTCCTCGCATTTGGGAACTCCGGGCAACGCTCACGGCTTATGATGCGGTATACGTGGCGCTCGCTGAGTTACTCGGCGCCCCGCTCTTGACCTGCGACGGCAAGATTGCATCCGCGCCAGGTCATCACGCTAAGGTAGTGGTAGTATAGGGCGATAACCGGGTGCTACGGCCACCTCCCGACACGCAGTTGGGTCTGCTCGGGAATTACTGATGAAGAGTTCTAAGATCGTCAACCAGTGCCCGGCAATTCTAGATGTTGGGTGTTGGAAGTTAGTGGCTGGAAGGCAAACCTGGATTCCGGGAACGTCTGAGGTCGGAGGTGCTGACTTGAGGCGAATTTTCGCAATCTCTACGATTTTTGCTATCTGCATTCTGGTATGGGGCGTCCCTCTGTTTGCACATCACGGGACGGGCGTGGCTTATGAAACCGACAAGCTGATCACTCTGAAGGGAACCGTGACGGAATGGATTTGGTCCAACCCTCATTGCGGCATTCTGTTCGATGTGACCGACGACCAGGGCAACGTCGTGCATTGGGGCGCCGAACTCGGCAATCCGCACATGTTGTCCAGTGCAGGCTTTAGCAAGGATGTGCTCAAGCCAGGGGACAAAGTAACCATCGTCGGACACCCTTCCAGATCCGGCGCGCCGCGCGTTGAGTTTAGAAATATGGTGCTCCCCGATGGCCGCACGCTCGCGATGGGAGGCGTTAAGGGGAACGGCGAACGCGCGGACACGGAGTACGAGACGCCTGGAAAATAGGTCCGCAGTTTTTCATCCGGCATTTCAGCCTTCGCGCGGACGACCCACATCATGAAACCTGAATCGAGAACGGGATCCGAATGAATTGCCGAAGGAGATGCAACATGTGGAATCGACTCCTCAAATCGGTCGAGGTCCTGGCGGCGCTGCTGGCGTTCTCGTGCGTCACGTTCGCGCAGACATACGGCACGCCGGGATATTCGCCGGGCGCGTGGAAACCGGACGAGTTGCCGAAGGAGCTTTCCAAGCCGAAGCCATTCAATGCCCGCGATTTGTCCGGCGTGTGGTCCACGCCCACCACAGCAGGCTATTTCGAGCGACATTCCCTGAACGATAAATGGAGGGAAGTCAAAGACAAGAAAATCCCGCCGCAGATGAGGTCAGACGCTTCGCCGCCGCCGATGACGGATTGGGGCAAGGCGAAATTTGATGCCAACAAAGTGAGTTATGGCCCTCGAGCCGTTGAGCCCGAATTGAACAACGATCCGGTTTCCCAGTGCGAGCCCTTGGGCTATCCACGCGACTTGTGGGAGGCGAATCTGAGGCCGTTTGAATTCATTCAGACTGCGGACAGGGTGCTGCAACACATGCAGTATCACGACACCTGGCGCACGATCTGGACCGACGGGCGACCCCTTCCGAAAGATCCCGATCCGGCCTGGTACGGATATGCGATCGGCAGATGGGAGGGAGATACCTTCGTCGTGGAGTCCATCGGCTATGACGACAGAACATGGATCGATCATTTCGGCAATCCGCACAGCGACCAGATGCGCCTGGTCGAGCGCTGGCGGCGCGTCGACAAGGACACGCTCAAACTCGATATGACGCTCACCGATCCAAAAACGTATACGAAGCCGTGGGTGGCGGAAACCATCACATTCGTCAATCCGAAAGCGGCCATTTTTGAGGAAATCTGTTCGCCGTCGGAGGAACACCGATTTAACGACGAAATTCGGGATGAATCCAAGGCGAAATCCAAACCTTAGTCCGAATCTTTCACAAGTCACTCGCACCAATTTTATTAAGTAAGGATGGAATGTGGCCCGGCAGGGCCAGTGGCGCAGGCTTCAGCCTGTGGGGGGTTCGTCCTGGCAAGCACCAAACACCACAGGCTGAAGCCTGCGCCACTACAGACCGAGTTACTTCCACGTGCGCGCGATCATCTCGTCCACTTCGTGAACCCCCGCTTCTAGATTTTCGGCTTGCAGATACGCCGCGACATAGCGGTCCGGGCGAATCAACGCCAGTCCCGGAGGCAGGGTCTTCATGGAGCGCGAGAAATCGCCGGTGGCATCGAATGGGCTGGTGACTCCATTCGGCGCCGGAAGGGAGTCGCCGGGCGCACGGATCGCGACTCGCTGAAGGTTCAGAGGCTGCCATAGATCGGCGGGCAATTTATCAAAAAGATTTGGGGGCGTCTGCGGCAGGGAAACCAGTGCGAAATTGTCCCCCAGAAATTCATCCAGCAACGCGGTACGATCCGCGGCGCGAACTTCGGGCTGCGGAAAGAGTCTTCCGATCAACGGACTCGCGCCGTGCTTGCCTCCGCCAGCGAGAAAGCCAGCATCAAAGCGGGGCTTGGGTTTGTATTTCATCTCCGCGAAATAGTTGCGCGCGGGCGGGACGACGCTGAGCAGACGAAAGGCAGCCTGCAAACCGAAGGCGCTCCAGAAGCTGCGCGGCATCATCACTTTGCCCATCCGCAGCGCCAGCAGGATCATTTCCCAGGCATGCTTGCGGCGCTCCTGCTCGTAGGTCTCGAGCAGGCGAGGGCCCAGCTTTCCTTGAATCACTGCCGCGAGCTTCCACGCCAGATTATGCGCGTCGCGGATTCCGCTGTTCATTCCCTGCCCGGCGAATGGAGGCGTGAGATGCGCGGCATCGCCCACCAGGAAAATGCGGCCGTCCCGCCAGCGGTCGGCCATGCGCGCATGAAAGGTGTAGACGCGGCTTCGGCGGAGCGGGGTGTATTCTTCGCCGTGCCGGCTCAGCAACTTCCTCGTGAATTCGGGAGAGATGACTTCTGGTTCGATTTCGCCTTCATGCAACATGAATTCAAAACGCCGGGTCCGATCCGGCCCGGGAAGCGAGAGACACGGGCGCGCCGGATCGCAAAAGACTTTTGTATCGCGCGTGTGGTCCCGCGTTTCCTCGAGATCGAGGATGAGCCAGCGTTCACGAAATGTGGACCCGCTGAGTTTGATCCCGAGCTTCTCGCGGACGAAACTGCGCCCTCCGTCGCACGCGACCAGATACGGGGTGGAGACCTCGGTCAAGCTTCCATCGGCGCGCCGCAAAACAAGATCGACAGCGTCCGAGCCTTGCTGGAAGTCGATCAATTCCGTGCTGAACCAAGCTTCGGAACGAGTCTCCCTGACCGCGTGCGTGCAGAAATAATCCCGCAACTGCTGCTCGAAGATCGGCTGGCGAAATGCGTTCCGCCGCGGATAGCCATATTCCTTTGCGGTGGGACGAACCCGCAGAAAGCACGATCCTCCCGCACTGAAATAATCGGATCCGTAACCAAGCACCACGCGTGAAACGACGGCCTCGACCACGCCTATCGCCTGCATCGTGCGCAGCGACTCGTCGTCAATCGAAACCGCCCTCGGTTCCTGGACGGTCGTCTCGTTCCGCTCGATGAGCAGAACATCAATGCCATAGCGCGCGAGAAGGTTTGCGGTGGTAAGGCCGTTTGGCCCTGCTCCCACAACCACGACGGGCCATACCTTATCTGATGTCATGAGTCAGCGCGGATTGAATCAGTTAGATTTTCGATTTGTAGCGAACAGTAAGTCCTGCTCCTAATCCGCCGTTGGAGAAAGATTCCGGCGAACTTCGCAGTGCTCGTTGTCCTCAAAAAAGAATAGATTTAGCTCAACAATATGACCCCAGGTCTTCACTAGCTCTTGCCCAAGCAGCATTTCTCGCGCTCTTTGCGGACTTTGCGAATGGTCTTGTCGACGGTCGCCTGCGTGAGTCGCTCGCCGGATCGAAAGACCCAGACACCGTGCTTTTTGCGAAGTTGAATTGCACGTTTCTTCAAGTCCTCACGACCTTTCTACTTGACGGCGATGGGATTCACGGGTGATCCAACGGCCCGCGTAATCGGCAGCGGCGGGGCGCAGAAAAAGAATTCGTACACCTGATCCTGCGCGCAATCCGCCGCCAGGTCTTTCAAGTAAAAAATCTCGCCCATGCTGATGCCGATCATGGGGATGACAACCCAGTGCCAGGGCTGCGTCGCGGCGCTCGTCTCATTTGGCCGGACCTCGCAGCCCCAGGTATCCGCGCAGATTGCGGCGATGTCCGTCTTCCGAATCCACTCGGCGGTTTCAAAGCGCAGGCCGGGCGCGTTGCCGCCCGCGTAACCTTCCCAATTGCCCGCGCTCAGGCAGCGTTCCATGTGCCCTGTCCGCACGATCACAAAATCGCCCTTGCGAATTTCCACGCCCTGCGCAACGGCGCATTTTTCGAGCTCGGCGGTGCCGATGCCGTAGCCGTCTTCGAGCGAGTCCACACCCTTGAAACGGGCCACGTCGAGAAGCACGCCGCGCCCGACCATTTTGTCTTTCACATTTTCAATGCCGTTCTTGTGCGCTCCGTCCGAATCGACGAGGCGCGCATCGTAGCCATTCCACATGTTCTCGCCGTAAAAAACGTGGCCCAGCGCGTCCCACTGCGTGCCGCATTGCAGCGGCATGGAGACCATGTCGTCGGCATATCGTATTCCGATGGATTCCTGGCGTCCGGCGACCGCGTCGGTCCCGGTGGCCAGCATGGTGTGTATTGGATTGAAGCGATTGCCCCACAGGCCGCTCTGCGGGCCGTTGCTGTCAAAATTGAGCGCCAGAGAAAACACTTTTCCTTTGCGAATGAGGCGCGCCGCGTTAATGATGTCTTGCGGCGAGATATTGTTCAGCGTGCCGGCTTCGTCGTCGGCGCCCCAGCGTCCCCAATTTTTCAGGCGTTCCGCGGCGGAGTGGATATCCTGGAGCGTTACTTTGTCCTTCGGATTCGTCATGAGCCTCAGTCCTCTATGGGATGGTTACGATCATTCGCACAAACTTATAGATTATAATGACCGGAATTTCCAGACCTTCGCGTTTATTCGTCCTTCTCATGAAAAATGTAACCTAACTTTTTTCGAGCGGCAGCGCCTTCTGCTAGAGTTAGTCTTCGCCTTTACGCTGCTACGACAAATGGAAGGAGAGCCATGGAGTCAAAGGCTGTGGGCATGGTTGGACTGGGAATCATGGGATCGGCAATGTCGGGCAATCTCATTCGTGCGGGATTCAAAGTCATGGGTTACGACGTTCTCCCGCGGCGGCGTCAGGATCACCGCAAGGTGGGTGGAAACGTCGCGCGCAATTGCCGGGACGTGGCCAGGAAATGCGACATCGTCGTGACCTCGCTGCCGTCTTCTGACGCGCTGCAAGACACAGCCACGGAACTCGCCAAGGCGTCGCGAGCCAATCAGATCGTCATCGAGACCAGCACGCTGCCCATCCCGGTGAAAGAAGAAGCGCGCAAACGCCTCGCGGCGCGCGGCGCGATTCTGCTCGATTGCACACTGAGCGGCACGGGCGCACAAGCGCGCGTCAAGGACCTGGTGGTGTACGCAAGCGGCGACCGCAAATCGTACCGCCGCATCGTCTCAGTGCTGGACGGTTTTGCGCGCGCTCATTACTACGTCGGCGCGTTTGGCGCGGGCTCTAAAGTAAAATTCGTTGCGAATCTTCTGGTGGCGATTCACAACGTGGCCGCCGCCGAGGCCATGGTGCTGGCCATGAAATCGGGGCTCGACCCGGCGATGGTGCTGAAGGTGGTCGCCGACGGCGCGGGAGGCTCGCGCATGCTTCAGTTGCGCGGCCCGATGATGGTGAAGGGAGATTACTCCGAAGCCACGATGAAAGTGCAGACCTGGCAAAAAGACATGACCATCATCGGCGACTACGCGCGAAAGATCGATTGCCCGACGCCGCTGTTTTCGGCCAGCGCGCCTTTCTATACTGCTGCGATGGCGATGGGCCGCGGCGCCGAGGATACGGGCGCAGTGTGCGCGGTCCTCGAGCAAATGGCCAACAACCCGCGCCGACGATGAATCGGGATTCCTTCCACACTGGATAAGAAAGGCCCCGCCTCTGAAGAGGCGGGCGACAACAAATCCGGCGCCACCAGCATGTAAAGAATCGGTCGCGGGCGCTAGGAGGTTGCTGTAGCCCGGGTCTTCAGACCCGGGGGTTTTCGGCCTTCGCGGATGCAAGCTCCGTTGCACGTGACGCGTCAAGGGCCTGCTCAATCGTCTCGAGCGAGCGGCCCTTCGTTTCCATCCCAATGAAAATGTAAGCGAGACCCGCGAGCGCGAACCACGCCGCGAGATAGGAGAACGACGGCAGCAGCGCCGCGACCGACGCCTTCGGCGTGATGATGTTCGACGAACCCACGATGAGCGCGAGCCCCAGCGGGCCGATCACTTTTCCTAGCCCGCCGAATCCGTAGGCCGAGCCCATGCCGGTGGTTCGCAGCGCCACGGGCCATACTTCGGCGGAATACGGGCCGACGATCGCAAAGCCTCCATCGGCGAAGGCGTTGTTGACGATCAACAGCAGCCAGAACACGGACACGGTTCCGAAAAAAGCGCTGTGGTAAAGCGCGGCCGAAACAATCAGGATCGCCGCGCCAAAACTGGCGATCGCGCCGGACCCCCTCCGGCCAATCGCGTCCGATAGATAAGACAATCCCACGCGCCCAAACAGGCCGGCAAAATTGACGAAGATCAGCAGGAACGACGCCCGTGCGGGCGTTACGCCCAATAGCTGGACCAACAGGGTCGGAACCCAGAGAGTAAGCCCGTAATAGCCCGTCTGCGCGCCTAGATTCGTGATCCAAGAGACCGCCAGGCTCCTTGGATACCGGAAGATGTCCGAGAGCCGGGACATGGGCTGCTTCTGCCCCTCCGGCGCGCCCGCGTCCATTGGCAGGGCCGCTGGGTCCATTTCCAGGGCCCACGCCAGCGATTTCCTCGCTTCCTCGATTCGCCCCATCTGGATCAGCCAGCGAGGCGATTCCGGCACCCAGGCGCGGATCAGCAGCGTGAGAAGCCCAGGAACCATTCCTATTGCGAAAAGACCTCTCCAGCCGACATACGGGGTGGCAAATGCGCCGAGCGCGGCGCCCATAAGGACGCCGATCGGGACGGCAGCGGTGACGAGGCCGCCGACCATCCCGCGCTTGGAAGCCGGCACGAATTCCTGCACCAGCGGAAGGTCCACGCAGTACAGGCCTCCCACGCCAAACCCGATTAGAAAACGAAAGACGGAGAGGAATATCCACGCGTTGTCGGGCGTAAACGTCAGGATGCCGGTGGCGACCGAAAAATTGATCACCGTCATGAGGAAAACTTTGCGGCGGCCGATCTTGTCCGCGAGCCAGCCGTAGAACACGGCGCCAAACATCGCGCCGAAGCCCGACGACAACAGAATGACCGCGGACTCGCCAAACGTGAGCTTCCACGGCCCGGCGATGAAGGCCACGACGTAGCCGATCAGGAAGTAGTCGAAGAACTCGAGCATGTCGCCCAAAACCGCGGCGGTAATAATCCGGCGCTGATTGCCCGTCAGCTTTGTTTGCTGCTCGAGGTATTGGAGCATGTTGGGGTTTGTTCCGCCGGATCATACACCACAGCGGTTTTGTAGGACAGCCACTCTTGGCTGTCCCTGACACTTACATCACACAAATCATGTGCGTCGCACCAATCGGGGACAGCCAAGTGTGGCTGTCCTACTAAATCGCGATCCAATGCAGAGCATTTGGATTTTGCATGGTCAATCGCGGGCCGCTTCGCTATCATTCGCAAGGGCTCAGCACAGGCCGCGGGGCGGCTAAATAACGCCAAATGCATCTCACGCCACGAGAAATTGAAAAACTCATGATCGCTACAGCCGCGGACCTTGCGCGCAAGCGCCGGGCGCGCGGGCTGCGGTTAAATTATCCCGAAGCGGTCGCGCTCATTACCGCGGACATCCTCGAAGGAATCCGTGATGGCCGCTCGGTCTCCGAACTCATGGAGTATGGCGCGACGATTTTGAAACGCGATGACGTGATGGAAGGCGTGCCGGAAATGGTGGACGAAGTCCAAGTGGAAGGAACTTTTCCCGACGGCACAAAATTGGTGACGGTCCATCATCCGATCCGTTAAGAAGTAGCATAGGATTCAGCCTGTGGGGGTTCGTCCTTGCAAGGCCTAGACCCCGCGGGCTGAAGCCCGCGCCACTGGGGCTGGCGCGAAAGTTTGGAGGTATTCAATGATTCCCGGAGAGTACAAACTGGCGGAAGGCGATGTGATCGCCAACGAAGGCCGCCGGGAAATCACACTCGAAGTCGCCAACACCGGAGACCGTCCCATCCAGGTTGGCTCCCATTTCCATTTCTTTGAAGTGAATCGCGCGCTGCGATTCGACCGCGCCGCTGCTTTTGGCATGAGGCTGAATATTCCTGCCGGCACCGCGGTGCGATTTGAGCCGGGCGACTCCAAAAAAATCACGCTGGTTGAAATCGGCGGCTCCAAGCACGTCTACGGCCTCAACGGCCTGACGAACGGGCTTGCGGATGAATCGACCAAGCCGGGCGCGCTGAAGCGCGCCGCCGATCAAAAGTTTTGAGAGGTTTCTGAGAGGTTTCCTTCATGAGTCTGAAAATTCCGCGACGGCAATATGCGGACCTGTATGGGCCGACCACCGGCGATCGCGTTCGCTTGGCCGATACCGAATTGTTCATCGAAATTGAAAAGGACCTCACGACTCCCGGCGAAGAAGCAAAATTCGGCGGCGGCAAAGTGATCCGCGACGGCATGGGACAATCCTCGACGGCGACTTCCGATGATGGCGCTCTCGATCTGGTCATCACGAATGCAGTAATCGTGGATCACGGCGGAATCTACAAAGCCGACATCGGAATCCGCGGCGGGCGCATCGTGGGAATCGGCAAGGCCGGCAATCCGGACATTATGAATGGCGTGACGTCCGGCATGATTATTGGCGCGGGAACGGAAGTGATCGCCGGTGAAGGAAAAATCGTTACAGCCGGTGGAATCGACGCTCACGTCCATTTTATTTGTCCGCAGCTTGTCGAGACCGCGCTTTCTGGAGGTCTCACGACGCTGATCGGCGGCGGCACCGGCCCTGCCACTGGCACTGACGCGACGACATGCACGCCGGGTGCATGGAACATGCATCGCATGCTGGAGTCCGCCGATGGCTTCCCTGTCAATCTGGGATTTCTGGGCAAGGGAAATTCCTCTTCTCCCGAGCCGCTGCGCGAGCAAATCGAGGCCGGCGCAATTGGCCTGAAGCTGCACGAAGACTGGGGCACGACTCCCGCGGCCATCGATCGCGCGCTCTCGGTGGCGGAAGAGTTCGATGTGCAGGTCGCGATTCACACCGACACGATCAACGAAGCCGGCTACGTGCAGGATTCGATCCGCGCGTTCAAGGGACGCACGATTCACACGTACCACACTGAGGGCGCAGGCGGCGGCCACGCGCCGGACATTATCAAAGTGTGCGGCGAGCCGAATTGCCTGCCTTCGTCCACGAATCCCACGATGCCGTTCACGGTCAACACGCTCAACGAACATCTGGACATGCTCATGGTGTGCCATCACCTCAGCCCGTCGATTCCGGAAGACGTGGCCTTTGCGGAATCGCGCATCCGCGCCGAAACGATTGCCGCCGAAGACGTTCTTCACGATCTGGGTGCGATCAGCATGATGTCCTCGGATTCGCAGGCGATGGGCCGCATCGGCGAAGTCATCACGCGCACCTGGCAGACGGCGGACAAAATGAAACGCCAGCGCGGGCCGCTGCCCGGAGAAAAATCCGGCAGCGACAATGTGCGCGTGCGGCGCTACGTGGCGAAATTCACCATCAATCCGGCGATCGCTCACGGCGTCGCGCACGAAATCGGTTCGGTGGAAACCGGGAAACTCGCGGACCTCGTGTTGTGGAAACCCGCGTTTTTCGGCGTCAAGCCTGAGATGATCGTCAAGGGCGGGATGATCGCGTGGTCCGCGATGGGTGATGCCAACGCTTCGATTCCCACACCGCAGCCCGTGATTTACCGGCCGATGTTCGGCAACTTCGGTGGCGCGCTGCACTCTACATCGCTGACATTCTTGTCGCGGGCAGCCGTGAATGCAGGCTTGCGCGAGAAACTCGGCCTGAAGAAGAACACCGTCGCCGTGAATCACTGCCGCGGCCTGACCAAGCGGGACATGGTTAACAACGACGCTCTTCCGCGCATCGAAGTCGATCCGGACACATACGAAGTGCGCGCGGACGGCGTGCTCCTCACGTGCGAGCCCGCGCAAATCCTGCCCATGGCGCAGCGCTATTTTCTTTTTTAGACAATGTGGGGCAACACGCTCATCATCGATCGCTTGCATCCTTCTTCAAATGATGATGACTTGCGCGCAAAGGAAGAGGACAAGCTGGTCCTCACCTGGGAGCAGCGCCGCTGGATGCGCGGACGATTTACAACGATGCAGGGACGCAAAATCGGTATCGCGCTTCCCACGGGCACGAATCTCGCGCCCGGCTCGATCCTGTACGTTGGAGCGGATTGGTATTTGAAAATCGAGGCCGCCATCGAACCGGTCCTCGAAATTTTTCCATCGGACTACAACGAAGCGGTCAAGATCGCCTTCGAAGTCGGCAACCGCCATTTTCCGTTGGCGCTCGAGGATAGCAAGATTCTGGTTCCGGACGACAAAGTGATGGTTCGCTTGATGGACCGCCTGGGCGCGCCCTGGGAACGGCGTCAGGCAATCTTTGATCCCATCGGAAACACACAATTGCATCAACATGGATCGATTTCTTAGCCTGCTTCAATTTACGGACGGACTCTTCCCCGCGGGAGCCTATGCGCATTCGTTTGGCCTGGAGGCCTGCGTGCAGGCAGGCGAAATCCGCGATGCTGCTGGAGTCGAGGCATTTTTGCGCGCGTATCTGGAAGGCTGCGCCGGACCCACCGATAGCGTCGCGCTCGTTTGCGCGCGGCGAGCCGCGGCGGAAGAAAATCTCGCGTCCTGCCTGGCTCTTGATGAAATGCTCGATGCCATGAAAGCTCCGAGCGAGTTGCGCGACGCCAGCCGCCAGATGGGGAGACAGACGCTGCGCGTGGCGACTCATTTGCCATGCCATCCGATGCTCGAAGAGTTTGGCAAGGCCGTCGCCGGAGAAATCACGCCCGGCCATCACGCGATTGCTTTCGGGATGATCGGCGGAATCCTCGGATGGGGCGCGCTCGAAATGACCGGCGCGTATCTCTATTCGACGAGCGCGGCTCTCGTTGGAGCGTCGCTGCGGCTTCTGCCGCTCGGCCAGCTTGCCGGTCAGCGCATGGTGTGGAACGTGAAACCGCTGATCGCAACGCTTGCGGAAGATGCGCAAGATAAACGCGAGGCGGACATGTGGTCCTTCGCTCCCGCGCTCGAAATCGCGAGCATGCGCCACGCCTTGCTCGATGCGAGGTTGTTCCGGTCGTGATTTCCAAGCCGCTCAAGATCGGAATCGGCGGGCCTGTCGGTTCGGGAAAGACCGCGCTGGTCGAAGCGCTCTGCACGCGTTTGAAGCCGGCCTATCAACTTGCCGTGATCACGAACGACATTTATACACGCGAAGACGCGGAATTTCTCACGCGCCGCGGCGTCCTCTCGCCCGACCGGATCGTCGGCGTAGAAACCGGCGGCTGCCCGCACACCGCGATCCGCGAGGACGCGTCGGTAAACCTTGAAGCCTCGAGCGCGCTCACGCGAAAGTTTCCCGACCTGGACATTCTGTTCATCGAAAGCGGCGGTGACAACCTCGCCGCCACGTTCAGCCCGGAACTGGTGGACGCCACGTTCTACGTGATCGACGTAGCCGAGGGCGACAAAATTCCGCGCAAAGGCGGGCCGGGCATCATGACGTCCGGAATGCTGGTGATCAACAAGATCGATCTCGCGCCATACGTCGGCGCGGATCTCACAGTGATGGATCGCGATGCCAAGCGCATGCGCGGAGAGAGGCCCTACGTCTTCACCAATCTCAAGACCGGCTCAGGAGTGGACGCGCTCATCGAATGGATTCGCCACTCCCTGCTCTTTGAAGAGTGAACGGAATCCTGAACGCGTCGGGCGGGACGGATTTCTTCGTCTGCGATTTGCGCGGAGCGGTGCGAGCACGATCCTCGCCCAATCGCGCTTCTCGCTGCCGCTGCAGGCGCTGACGCCGCTTACCCTCGCGGATGGCGCCTCATACCTGATGCTGCTAAATCCGACGGGAGGAGTGCTGGGCGGAGATCACCTCATCACGGATATCGTGCAGGAAGCTGGCACTCACGTTTGTCTGACCACGCCCTCGGCGACGCGAATTTATCGAACCGCGGAAAACCCCGCGATCCTCGAAACCACGATCCACCTGGGCGAAGGAGCCACGCTCGAATATTTTCCCGACCATGTCATTCCACACGCGGGTTCGGCGCTTCGCCAGTCGTTGCGCATCGAACTGGCGCGCGGCAGTCGCGCCATAATTTTGGATTCGATGGCGTCGGGCCGCGTCGCGCACGGCGAACGCTGGAGTTTCACGGAGATGGATTCGCGAACGGGAGTGTTTGCATGCGGCCGGCCGGCCTACCTTAATCGGATGAGGATTGTTCCTGCAACGAAACGCCCCGACCGATTGGGATGGATGGAAGAATTTGACTATATGTCGTGCATGGGATTGTTCGCCGATGGATTCACGCGTTGGAAAGAGGTTTCCGCCTCCCTGAATGAGGAATTGAGAAGTGTGACAGATATTCGCGGCGGAGCCACTCTGCTTTCCCAAGGCGGCTGCGTGGCGCGATTTCTCGCGCGCTCCGCATCCCACATGACGCAAGCGAATAAGAAATTGTGGGATGTGGCCCGCGGACAAGTCGCTGGACTTCCCCCGCTCGACCACAGAAAATACTGAGCGATTCCGATGACTTCACTATTTGCCATTTTGGTGCTCGGATTTTTTCTCGGGATGCGGCACGCCACCGATCCCGATCACGTCGTGGCCGTGACCACCATCGTCAGCCGCGAACGCACGATGCTGCACGCCACGTTGATCGGCGCTCTCTGGGGATTCGGGCACACGTTGACGATCCTTGGCGTCGGCTCGGCCATCATCGTGTTCAAGCTCACGATCCCGCCGCGCCTCGGCTTGAGCATGGAACTATGCGTCGGCCTCATGCTGATTCTCCTCGGCGTCTTGAACCTCACGGGCGTCCTGCGCCGCGCGATCGAATGGATCACGATTCGGCGCCTCGGTTCCGTGCCGCATTCTCATTATCTATTCGGCCGCTGGATGGTTCACACGCATGACGAAGATGGGGAAACAATTTTGATGGATTCCTTTTCCATCGTGGGATGGACGCCGCAGTGGTGGAAAAAATTGGGGCTGTTTCACATCATGCGTCCGCTGGTCGTCGGAATCGTGCACGGCCTCGCCGGATCGGCCGCAGTGGCTCTATTGGTTTTGACGGCCATCAGCCGCCCATCGTGGGCCATCGGCTATCTGCTGATTTTTGGACTCGGAACCGTCGCGGGAATGATGCTGATCACGGCAGCCATTGCGCTCCCGTTCGCCTATTCGCTGCAGCATTTCGTGCGCTTGAATCGGGGTCTCGCGGTGGCTTCCGGATTTGTGAGCGTCGCGTTCGGATTATTTCTTTGCTACCAGACGGGTTTCGTCGACGGACTGTTTTCTGCACATCCGAACTGGATTCCGAGATAGAGCGGTTTTTGTAGCACAGACTTCAGCCTATGGGTTTCCGCCGATGCGCCCAAGCCTGACACGCTAGCCAAGTTCAATTGGAACCCCGCAGACTGAAGTCTGTGCTACTTTTTGCCGCCTTGAGCGGCTGCAAGCTCAACAGGTTTTCCATGTGGCGTATGCCGGTAGGCCTCGGCCCAGGCTTCTTTGCGGGCGAGCAGGGCTTTCGGATCGCTCAGGCCTTTGGATGTGACCAAGCGCTCCAGAGTCGCGAGCCAATGTTCGTAGTAATGCGACCCGTCATCAGGTTCGCCGCGATCGGCGGCGGCCTTGAGTTCGTCCGCGAGCGCTGCGGCCCACTCCTTCCACGTGAAATGCCCTTGCTCGGAGAGTTTCACGGCAAGCGCGAACGCTTGCGCCTCCCAGGGCTCGCGAAATACCGGCCCTCCTTCATCGCGCGGCAAGAGCGGCAACGCGGCAAGCCTTTCAGGATCGCGTGCGGAATTATGCTGGCTCAAGGTAGTCATCCCACATTGAAATATAGACGGAATCTTGCGGCTTGGCCTGATCCCCCCACAACTCGCGCGCGGAAAAGCGCACGGCGTAGACATGCTGGGGATTTTCGCCGAGGAATTGGGCGTTTGTGTCCGGAAACACAAAGACGCCGTAATCGCGATCGATCGTGCCCAGTTTTCCGCGCGCGTAACGCGGCAAACGCGTGTGGCCCACGGGATTGATGTTGCGAGCGCGAACGCGCTGGCCGGCCTGGAAGCGCGCCGCCAATGAAACATTCCGTTTTGTGGACGCGCCCAACGCTTCTGTTTCGTGAATTTGATTCGCTCTGAGCGGCGGGGTGGCCTTGCTCGATCCGGGCGCGGGCCTGCCGCTCTCGACCTCCGCGCGCGTGACCAAGCCTCTCGCTGTCAGAAGATCCACCAGTCCCGCGTACCACTTTTCGTAGTAGCTCATGCGCAGGTATTCGGCCGGGGGAATCAGTTCTCTCGAATAGCGCGCGGCGTCAATGTTCCATTTGTGCCAAGCTCCTGTGGCGCGGTACATCGCAAATACCTGGCCTTCCCAGGGATGGTGAAACACCGGCTCGTTTTTTTCTTCCTCGACGGGACCCATGTCTTGCATTCCGCCCATGTCATGCACGCCGTTCATGCCGCGCCTCCTTCCCTGCGGGGAAGGACCTTGGCCACGCCAATCATGGAGTCGCGCGTGACGAGCGCGGCCAGCGCATCTTCACTCAGTGCCTCCGTGCCCGCTGGACGCTCGGGCAGAACCAGGTAGCGCAGTTCCGCGGTGCTGTCCCAGACGCGCACTTCAACATCCTCGGGAAGCTCCAGCCCGAACTCGCGCAGCACGCCGCGCGGATCAATCACCGAGCGCGATCGATACGGCGCCGACTTGTACCACACCGGCGGCAGACCAAGCACCGGCCACGGATAACACGAGCACAGCGTGCAGACGACCATGTTGTGCACCGCCGGAGTATTTTCGACCACTACCATGTGCTCGCCTTGCTGGCCGCCGAAACCAAGCTCTGCGATGGCCTTGTCGGGATCGGTCAACAGTCGCTGCTTGTAGGCGGGATCAACCCATGCACGCGCCACCACCTGTGCGCCGTTGCGTGGCCCCACCTTGTGCTCGTAGGTGTCGATTAGCGCGTCGAGCGCGGCCCGGTCGACGAGTCCCTTTTCGACGAGCAGCGATTCCAGCGACTTCACTCGCAGGGCCATGTCCGAAGGAACTGCCTGGTGGGCATGGGCGTGGCCGTGTTCAGGATCTTGCGCGTGCGCTGATAGATCGCCTGCTGCCGCTGCGCCGGCCGCAGTGGCTGCTGTGGCCAAAAAATCGCGCCGGGTCGCTTTCATGGGACGCTCCTTTCCCCTTATGATCCTAATTCCACAAATTTGCAAACCAAACGTGGGCCGAAAGTAGCACAGGCTTCAGCCTGTGGGTTTAGATTTTGCACGTGCGAGATCTAAATCCACAGGCTTCAGCCTGTGGTACTTACTAAGCCGGCTGGCGATGCCAGCGCGGCAGCGAATGCCGGCGCAGCCATGACGCGAGCCTCTCGAAAAATCCCTTGCGCAGGGCAACTTCCACAAAATTGAGAAAGAGGGCGAGGATGAGCCAGTAGGGCCACAGCGCCTGGCGTTCGCGCACCATCGCGCCCTTGTCGTTCAACAATTGATCGAGCGAGGGATGCATGCGTCCGCCCGTAACGCGGCTCATTTCGCCGAGCAGCGCCGTGTTGACCGCCTGGGGTTTTGTCTCTTCCGATTCGCGGTAGAAACCGGCCTCGGGCAGGATCAGCTCCGAGCTGCCCGAAACGATGTGATACAGCCCGCCCTGGTCGGCGGGAATTCGCGCCTCGTAATGCCCCGGCGCAGTCTCTTCGAGCGGAACCGTGCGGGGCGCCGCTCCCTGCGTTTCGACGAGAATGTGCGGCGGGCCCGCGCTATCGAGCGTCTCGCCGGCGGGATTGTCGGCATTCGCCAGGACGTCGTAGTACACAATTGCTTCGCCTTCCTGATTTCCGGGCCGCACACCCGCGCGGATGGTGCGGTCGCGATGCGAAACGTCGCGCACCATTTGCGGCCACAGCGTGCCGAAGGATTCCCAGCGTACCCAGGGCGCCGCCCAGCGGCCCTTGGCGTCGGACATAAATGCGATCACGCGGCCCAAGCCGTAGCGCCAGCGCACCAGGAGAGGCTTTTTTTCATCCACGCGCAGGATCACTTCCGAGCCGTCTTTCGCCTCCGCTTGAACGAAGCCGCGCAAGCGCGGCGCCTTGGTGAAATCGATGCCGTCTGTGAATTCCACGGGGCGCACGCGCACCGCGCGCACGGGGCGCTCCTGAATCGCCAGGTCTTCCGTGGATTTCACTTCCGCGTTGATAATCTGCGGGATCGTCTCGGGATTTTCGACGAAGTGGGATTTTCCTCTCGTCCTGTGCGCGAGTTCATCGAGCAGATCGCGGTTGATGTAGTCGCCCACGCCGATGGTGGAGATGGTGACGTGCTTGGCCAGCGCGTCCCGCTCGAGTTTCGGGAAATCTTCCTGCGTGCCCGGAGTGGAAACGCCGTCGGTCAGCAGGATGATGTGCTTGTGCGTGGCCTTTTGGTCCACGATGGCCTCGAAGCCGGCCTCGACCGCCTGATAAATCTTCGTGCCACCGTTGGCGGTGATCTGGGCGATGAGGTTGCTCTTGTCTTCGAGCGAGCCGGCGGGGCCCATCGGAATGACCCAGTTGAAAGTTTCGTCAAACGAAATGACGCCGATCATGTCGATGGGACGCAGAGTGCGGATGCTGGCTCGCGCCGCGTCGCGAGCCATTTCGATTTTCGGGCCGCTCATGCTTCCAGATTTATCGAGCACCAGAACGACGGCCGTGGGCTTTTCCGGCGGCGGTTCGGCGCGCACCGGCAGCATTTTCTCGAACGGCGTTTTTGGTTCCTCGGGAAGCTTGGCGTTGCTGTCGCCCGCGATAAAAATCAAGCCGCCGCCTGCATAGACGTACCGTTCGAGCGCCAAGTCTTCATCCGCGGCAAGATCGTGATCGGGATAATTGTCGAGCAGGACCGCGTCCCAATCCCGCGCCGGCTTATTCACCGGAAAAGCCGTAACTTTTTCCACCTCGACGTCGGCTTGTTTCAGCGTGTCGAGCAGCGGCGCGGAAGTTTCGTTGCCGCCCGCGACGTACAGCACGTGCGGCCTGCGAACCGTAATCGCGCGCGACACGAGAACCTGCTCGGCGCCGGCGCTGGAAATGTGCACCTCCAGGAGGCTGACGCCGCTGTGCGAGATTCGCGCTTCCAGATTGACTACGTTGCCGCCCGCCGCCAAATCCGCCGTCGTAATGGCGATTTCCTGGCCCTCGGAAGTCATCCAGATGCGCGCCTTCATCGCGCTGCCGCTATCGAGACGCAGCGTCATCGGGAAACGTTCTCCTGAAAACACATCTTGCGGAGACGCGACGCTCTCTACCTGAATGGACAAGGGCGCGGTGCCGCCGGCGGGCACGGTAAATACGGCCACGCCGCTCTCGCGCGCGCGCAGCGCTTCGGTCAGGGCATGGCCGCGATTTTCGTTGCCATCACTAATTAGTAATATACGCCGCTGGCCCTGCAACGGAAACGTGCTGAGCGCCAGTTGCAGCGCTTCTTCTAGATTCGTGGCCATTCCTTCTTTCGGATCGACGCCTTGCGGGATATTCACCTGGTCGGCCTGCGCGGGCACGCCGCGAAGTTTGGCGTGCTCGGCAAACGTGATGAGCCGCAAATCCGCGCCGGAATTCTTGCGCACCAGGTCGCGCAGCATGGCTTCGCCGCGCTGCAACGATTCGCGCGGCATGCTTGCCGACGTGTCCATCAGCACCGTGACAGCCAGCTTCTCGACGCGCAGGGGAGCCCACGGACCGGCCAACGCGATCACCAGCGCGGTAAAGGCCGCGCATTTCAGCGCGAGACACGTTTGCGATGCCCCCGGAATCTTGCGCATCAAGACCCACAGGACGGGAAGCAATCCGGTCAGCACCAGAAAAATGGGTTGGTCAAACGTCACTCTGTCACCTGCCAACAAAATTTGGATTGCGGAACCCGGATTCCTCTTGCTCTTCGAGGTCCGGATCGAACTCCGGCAACGGCTGATCGCCGGGCGCTTCCTGGACTTCCGCCGCACGCTGCCGCTCTCGCGCCGCGTAATACAGGAACCATTCCAGCCACAGCGCCACGATGGCCAGCACGACCAGCCAGCGCCACATGTCCCACGCCGCGGGCGGCAGCGGCTCTCTTTCCACTTCCGCAGCCTCCGCCGAAGTCAATTGCACACGCTGCGCGGGCAGCGCCGGGGGATTTACGGCCATGCTCGTTTCGCCGCCGGGCGTGACGATCCGGTACATTCCGGTTTCAGTCGCGAGCAGATGAACGTCCGCGCCCTTGCGTGCAAACGCAACTTCTTTTCCGGACGGCGCAATAATTTTTGTCGCCGGACCGGGAAGATCGATCTCGCCAGTGGAGAGCGAGTCCGCCACTTCGTCGACGGAATGCGTCATCCACTCGACGCTCCCGGCCATCAGCAACGGGAACGCCGACTCCAGCGGAAAATTGGAATCGTGCGGATTGAAGCCGATGATCAGAACTCTGCGCCCGTCTCGCTCGCGGGCCAGAATCAGCGGCGCCGGCGGGCTTCCCTCGGTGTAAGCGAGAATGGTATCGCCGGGCTCGGCTTTTAGCGCGGCGGGATTGCGCACGCTGATGTCGCGCGTGCGGACCCACCGCGTCACCGGATGCTGCAGGTTCCATCCCGTAACGCGCTGCGGCTTGGACCCGGCAACCGGCGGGGCGCTGAGAAACCAAATCGAATTGAAATCCGGCTGCGCGGGCAAATTCGCGCCTTGGTAGATCGCGATGTCCGGAGAAATGTTTGCGCTGAGTTCCGGAGGAAGAATCTGCGCCTGCACGTACGGATTGCTCGAAAGCACGCTGAGCAAATCCACGGCAAAAGGAGTGGCGCCGCTCGCAAACACGGCCACGCGCACGGTGCGGAACGTCGGAATGTTTACAGTGGCGCGGTCATCCGCTTGCAGCGCGTCGGAAGGACTGATTTCCGCCTGCAACATTCCGCCCTGATCCCATGTGAATTCATCTTCCGCGTTGGAGAGCGCTTCAGGAGCGAGCGATACTTTGCGCTTGCCGATCGGCTGTCCGTTCACGGAAAACGCCAGCACCACGTCTGCTTTTTCGTTGCTGTAATTTTTCAGTTGCGTCAGCAGGCGCCAGCGATCGGGCTGCGCCGCGTCACGGCGAAGAGAGAGCCGCGTGATGCCTCGGTTCTGCACGGCATCCCAATCGCCTACAAGGCGCATGAGAAACTGAGGCTGTGCACCGTTGTTTTCGGGAGATTCCACTCCTGCGCGAAATTCGTCAAGGCTGCGCGCTTGCCCCGGATCGACGAGGCCGGGGCCCACGTAAGCCAGCAGGCCGCGTCTCGCTCCTCCCAGCGCCGCCCGGCCCATTTGCAAAGCGCGCGGAAGATCAGCGGCGACACTCGAAGGCTGCGCAGCCAGGATGGCGCGGCGCAGCGCCGCACGATCCGTTGTGAACGGCAGGATTGGCGGCGCATCCGCTTCCGCGCGAAGGAGCAGCACGCGATCTCCGCCGGGGAGAGAATCCAGCACGCGCAACGCTTCCGCGCGTTCGCGGTCGATCCAGGCCGGTTCGCCCGCGGGACGCGCCTGCGACCAGATCGAAGCGTCGAACACCATCACTACGCTGCGCCCTTCGATCGCAGGGCCCCATCGGGGGTTCGCCAGAGCAAGAACGAGCAGCAACAAGAATAAGATTTGTGCCAGGAATGCCCAGGGCTCGCGAAGCTTCCGGCGGCGTGGCTGAGCGATCGGCTGCACGCTGGCCCAGAAGCGCAGCGTCGAAACTTTCCGGTGCTGCGGGCGCCGGTGGTGCAGGTAAAACCACAGCGCCGCGGCAGCAAGTCCCGCCCACACGACCGCGATTTCCGCGGGACTGAGCGCCAGCCAATTCATGCCAGCACCTGCCCGCTGCGCAGGCTTCGCAAAACAAATTCCTGGTAGGCGATGTTCGTCACCGCGCGCGCGTATCTTCCGCCGTTGCGGAGGGCGAGGCGCCGCAAGCGCGCGGAAAATTCCTGAAATCTCCGTTCGTACAACGCCGTGCTTTGCGGCGAACACTCCACGGTGCGCTGCGCTCCCGTTTCGGCGTCCTCCAGAATCAGTTCGCCCGCGGCGGAGGGATGCTGCTCCTCGGCGCTGTGCACCTGGAGCAACACAAAATCGTGCCCGGTCGAACGCAGCATTTCAACGGCGCGCTCGCAGCCCTGCTCATCGAAGAAATCGGAAATCAAGATGGCGATTCCCCGAGTGGAAAAACTGCTCATGAACTCCTTCACGGAGCCGAATAAATCCGTGCCGCCTCCGCAGGATTGTTCGCTGAGGAATTGGAGCACCGGCCAAAGCCGCTCGCGCCCGCCGGAAACGACCAGAGGTTTGTTCAGCCGGCTCGCGAACGGAATCACCGCGGTGGTATCCAAATGCAGCAGCGCCAGATACGCGAACGTCGCCGCGAGGCGCTGCGCGTATAGGAACTTCGATTCTCCCTCATCGCCGAAGTCCATCGATTCGCTGCGGTCCAGCAAAATTCGCACGGGGATATGCTGCTCGGTCTCGTAAATTTTCAGGAAGAGTTTTCCCAGGCGGAGATACGCGCTCCAATCCAGCGAGCGCGGATCATCGCCGAAGCTGTAGCGGCGGTAATCGGCGAATTCCATTCCCGGGCCGCGCGTGCGCGAGCGGTGCTCCGGACCCACCGCGCCGGACAGGTTCGTGCGGCACAGCAGCGTGACCTGCTCCAGCGTTTTCAGGAATTCGCGGTCGAGCAAAAGCGGAGAAGTTGTGGCCATCGGGTTCAGCCTTGAGTAGCACAGGCTTCAGCCTGTGGGGTTCCGTCAGTCCTCCAGGCAGTCGGCCGGCCACGGCTTCATTTCGCGTAAGACTGACCAAAACCCACAGGCTGAAGCCTGTGCTACAAAAACCTTACTTCGCGCAGAGCTTGCCGGCGATTTCTTCCAACAAGTCGTCGGGCGTCCGGCCATCCGCCTGGGCTTCAAAATTCAGGATGATGCGGTGACGCAGGGCAGGCAGCATCAGCGCGCGGATGTCTTCCATGCTGACGTTGTAGCGGCCGTCCAGGAGCGCGCGGACTTTCCCGCCGAGGATCAACGTCTGCGCGCCGCGCGGCGAGCTGCCGTAGCGAATGTATTTGCTGGCGAGAAGATTTTCGCGGTTCTCGGGATGCGTGGCCATGGTGAGTTTCACGACGTGCTCCTGCACGTGAGGCGCAACGGGAACCGTGCGCACGACTTTTCGCATCTCCAGAATCTGCGTGCCGTTCACGACCGGCGAAACAATGGCGGGCGTCCCCTGCGTCGTGCGGTCCAGAATGTCGTGCAGGTCCTCGCGCCCGGGATAGGGCACGCGCAGTTTGAAGAGGAAGCGGTCGAGCTGGGCTTCGGGCAGCGGGTAGGTCCCTTCCATTTCGAGGGGGTTCTGCGTGGCCATCACGAAAAAGGGTTCTTCGAGCAGATGCGAAGTGTGGGCCACGGTGACCTGTTTTTCCTGCATGGCCTCAAGCAGCGCGGATTGCGTTTTCGGCGTCGCGCGATTAATTTCATCTGCAAGTAGAAGATTAGTAAATATAGGGCCGGGCTGGAAGCCGAGTGACTTTCTTCCGTCCCCGTTTTCCTGCACCACCGACGTGCCGATCACGTCGGCTGGCATCAGATCGGGAGTGAACTGAATGCGCGAATATTTCAGCGCCACGGCCTGCGCCAGCGTGCGCACGAGCATCGTCTTCCCGAGGCCCGGCGCGCCTTCCAGCAGCACGTGCCCGCCCGCCAGCAAAGCGATCAGCACGCCTTCGACCACTTCCGCCTGGCCGACAATCGCCTTGGAAATTTCCCGGCGAACTTCCGCCATTTTTTCGGCCAGAAATTCCGCTTGTTGGCCGAGGGGCTGGCCGCCCGTCTGACCCTCTGTTCCCACCGAACTGGTCATGAACCCATCCTGAGGACCGGCATCCGATTTCTCCGAGATTCTAACTCATTGCTTCCCATTGTCCGCATGTTCAAAATAGCGCTGCACGTAAAAGCGGTAGCGAGCCGGAATATTTTCCTGCTCGGCGCCATTGACCACGGCGTCCTGCTGGGGCGATTGATCGCGCACGGCAAGCTGCGCCGTGCCGGTTTCGGTCGCGACCTTCATGCGCGTCTGTTCCTTGAAGCCGCTGGCCTCGAGCGCGACGCGATCCGGAACGGCGTTGACGGGATGCGTCTCTTGATCCTTTCGCAGCTCTTTCGTGCCTTGCTGGCTGCCCGCGCCTTCGCTGGCGGTCTGCGTGGCTTTCTGCTTGGCGTCGGAATTTCCCCGTGACTCGCCGCGCTTGTCGCTTTCCGTCGCGCCCGGCTGCTGCGAATTGCCCGATTGCGGCGTGCCCTGGCCGTTCGGAGGCTGCTGGTTCTGGCGATTGCTCGACTGCTGATTCGGAGAATTCGACATCATATTTTTCAGCGCCTGCATGAGCGACTGCCCCAGGGACTGGCGGCCCTCGGGCCCTTGCTGTTCCGATTGCTCCTGCGATTTACCGTCCGCGTTCTCGTTTGCATTCTTGCCTTCTTGAGATTGCGAGTTGATTTCTTGCTGGCGGGCTTCGCCGGAAGGATCGCCTTCCTGATTTCCCGGCGACTGCATCTGATCCTGTTGCTGATCGCCCGCATCCGCCGCATTGTTCTGGTCTTGTGCGGCGCCCTGATCGTCATTGGCCTTCCAAAGGTCTTCACTATTGGAGGCGGCGGAGTCGCGGCGGGTTTCTTCGCCGGCCGCGTCCGGCTTCATGGTGACCAGGGCCATCGTTCTCTGGAGATCTTTTTCCATCGCGTGCACGATGGGAGAAAAAATAGATTGCACGAGCTGCGACCGCGCCGTGGATTGCAGCAACGAAATGAGCGGCGGCTTGTGGTGAATGCGATAGGCGAATAATCCAGCCGCGACCAAAACAAGAACGGAAGCGCGCCTGATATTTCCCGGCGACTGGACCGGGAAATATCCGCGCGCGTCCACTTTAGTGAAGCGCGCGAGGGCGTCCTTGCGCTGCTCGCCGACCATGCCGTCGGGATCCTCGATGCCGCCAAGGAA
>JGI12269J14319_10001024_pt1 | contig 27612 bp, 30 predicted proteins | sample PeaSoiSIISIP2007_FD_14319 | JGI IMG/M metagenome (IMG submission 14319)
TTCCGCGGTGCTGGCTGTCGGCGCAAACGCATCTCAAGCAGCGTACCTGGGCCCCGTCTCTTGAGGCCTTCGGCCCCCGTGAAGTGCAGGCCTTTCGGCACGTCGAACGACGAGCGTGGCGCGACGGTCAGGCCTCGGGCACGCGCGCCCACGCCGGGTCGAAGATGGTGGCCAGCGCGTCGAGCTGGGTGGCCACCGCCACCGCCACCGCCACCGCCACCACCGCTAGCGCCCGGTTGTCGAGCCGGTCCCCGTTGTCACCCAAGGCCATCCGCCGGGGCCACATCTGCGGACACCTCGTAGAAGAGCTCGGCCGAGCGCTTGACGACACCGTCGTTCCACCGGTCCCATCCGGCGCGCTCGATGGCGGCCATGGTCGAGTCGCCGCCGCGATAGGCGTCGAGCGCGTCGAGGGTGGAGAACCCCTGCTCCCACAGATGGGTCCATCGCGGTGGGCCCATCACCGGCGTCACGCCGTCGAACCAGGCCGCGCCCATGGTGTTGGCGGCCATGACCGAGACCACCATGTCGGGAACTTCCTCCCGGGCCTGCTCGAGCGTCGTCCGCAACCGGGCCACGTCGGTCTCCGCCGCGCCGGTGTCGACGCGGAGGAGCACGATGCGCCGGACGCCATCGCGCATCCGGTACGAAGGTGTGTCACAGGCGTAGCCGTAGAGCCCCGCTCCCAGGGGCCCGTCGATGACGATCCTCTCGGGGGAGTCCGGGAGCAGGTACCGGTCCAGGACCACGGCGTGGTACGGGTGCACCATGTAGCGCCGATACGCCTCGGGCGACGCGTAGGCGTGCTCCCATACGAGCTGGACGGGGGCGTCAGAGAGGTTCGTGCCGACGGCGCAATCGAGCACCTCGGGGATGAACCGCCCGCAGCGGCGACAGGCCGCCTCGAGGTCGCGCACCTGCTCGACGGGCGCATCGGGCCGTAGCGCGTACACCTCGAAGCGCCGGAGCATCACGGTGACGACGGCGGCGGTGTCGGCATGAAGAACCGGCGGGTTCCCCCCACCCGCAGCGAGGCTGCCGCGCCCCCGTACTGGTGGTAGCGGGGATCGAGCACCATGTTCTTGCGGATCTCATTCCAGTGCACGAAGTCGTCGAAGGCCCACACCACCTGGATATGGATGTGCTCGCCGACCTCGCCCGACGTCGTCGCCGCCGACACGAAGGTCGCACCGGCCTCGGTCATGACCGCGGCCCCCAGGGTCCGGACCAGGTCGAGATAGCCCTCCACCTGGTCGGGCTCCACTTCGACGGTGTCGACGAGGTGCATCACCGCCGGTCTCGTCTCACCGTCTCTCTCAGCCCCCGTCGCCGAGGACCCAGGCCAACCCGCCCTGGAGGTGCCGGAGATAATCGGGCGTCTCCCAGGCCCCGGGGAAGTGCCCCAGCGATGTGTAGAACACGCGGCCGTGGCCTTCGGTGAAGCACCAGGCCAGCGGGAAGCCGATCGACGGGCGCCGCGCGCTGGCGACGCCCATGTCGAGTTGGCCCTCCACCACGCGCAGCAGGACCCGGGCGTCGGGCCGAAGGTCGCGGAACAGGTACACCTCGTCGCGCCACCGCCACACCTTGTCGAGATGCTTCGTGCTCGGGTGGTCGACGTCGACATCGATGTCGAAGGTCTCGGTCCAGGGATGGCCGTCGAACCGAGCCCCGACGAGCGACCCGTACTCCTCCCACGCCGTGCAGGCGTCGGTGGCGGCATGGACGGCGAGGATCCCCAGCCGGCCCGAGCGCACACCGTCGGTGATGGCGGCGCGCTGCGCGTCGGTCCACGGCGTCTCCCCGATGGTGAACAGGGCCAGGACGCCGCCGGCCGCGAGCGCGGACGGATCGACGTCGGGAACGACATCGACGTGGCGCGCCTCGAGCGAAGCCAGCCCGGCCAGCTCGGTCAGTGCCACCGCCGCCTGGGGCAGGACGCCGTGGACTCCGGCGGGCCCGGTCGGGTACGGCGAGACGTCGGTGACGATGAACATCGGCTTCGGGCTCACCGTCGTGGATGGTAGCGACCACGACCTAGCGGGGCTGGCCGACCGGCGGGCTGGCCGATGGGCGGGGCGGTACTACGCCGTGATCCCTCCGTCGACGGCCAGGACGGCACCGGTCGTGTAGGCGGACTCCTCCGACGCCAAGAAGGCGATGGCGGCGGCGACCTGGTCGGGGGTACAGAACCCCATGCGGCTCGTGATCCGGTAGATGTGCTTCATGTCGCCTCCCTCGGGGAGCTGGAAGCTCCCGAGCAGCGGCGTGTCCACTCCCCCCGGCGCCACGGCGTTGACGCGGACACCGCGTCCCGCGTATTCGATGGCGAGGGCCTTGGTGAACATGATCACGCCACCCTTCGACGCCGCGTAGGCGGCGCTGTAGGCCGATCCCATGAGGCCCGCCGTCGACGCGATGTTGACGATGCTCCCGCCCGGGGGCTCGAGCATGTAGGCGAGTGCCGCCCTCGTCATCAGGAAGGTACCGGTCAGGTTCACATCGAGGATGCGCTCCCATGTGGCGAGCGGCATGTCCGCGGTGTGGGCGAAGGTGCCGATACCGGCCACGTTGCACAGGACCTCGGGCCGGCCCAGTGCAGAGGCGACCTCGCTCACGGTCTCGTTGACGAGAGCCTCGTCGGTGACGTCGCAACGGTAGGCGACCGCCTTGCCCCCCAAGATGGTGAGCGCCTCGACGGTCTCGTCGAGGTTGTCGGGAACGACGTCGAGACAGGCCACCGAGGCTCCTTCCACCGCGAGGCGGATGGCCGTGGCCCGGCCGATGCCAGAGCCGGCACCGGTGACGATCGCCGTCTTGCCGTCGAAGCGGCGCGCCGGGGGTGTGACCACGGCGGGATCGGGGCTCACGAAGACCTCCTCTGTTCCGCTCCGGCCTCGTCGGCCCAGAGCATGTCGGTGTAGGTATCGGTACCGGGAATGGTCGGGATGAACGGGAGGGCTGCGACGACACGGCCCTTCCCCGCGCTCTCCACCGCCCGGCGGTGCGCGGCGATGACCGAATCCCAGGCATCTTGGGGCGCGGAGTCGAGGAACCACAGGGTCAGCTGGCGCCGGTCGTCGGACTCCGAGCGGGGCACGTCCCCGGGCGCGTCGATGAGCAGCGGCAGCGGGTCGGCCCCGATCACGAGCCGGGCCGGGGTGCCGGGCAACAAATCGGGAAGGTGCTCGTCGCGTATCCATCGCTCGTAGTCCGCGGCGTCGAGGCCGTCGGCTCGATCGGTGAACACGGCCACGAGCCCGGCCGAGGGGTGGTCCAGGGCGAGCTCGGCCGGGAGCCCGTCGGCCTCCCGTGACCGCTCCCAGGCGTAGCGGTACAGCAGGGTGTGGACATGGTCGCGCTCGTTGAACATGCGCCCCGCCTTGTGCAGGGCCTTCACCTGGTCGACCGCCCAGCGGTTCCAGACGTCGTGGTACCCGTCGAGCACCCAGTACACCGACAGGAAGCTGCCGCGATCAGGCTCGCCGGTGACGCTCGAGGGATCGGGGTCACGCAGCGCCTTCAGCTCGGCGGTGGCCACGAAGCGCTTCCCCGCGAATTGGTACGGCCCGATCATGCAGCCGGCATAGAAGTGGTCCCGCTCGTACCAGCGGTTGTACGCCACCTCGTGGCCACGCCGGGGCTCGACCAGGGTGACGAGCATCGACCCCAACTTGATGGGCTCGGCGCCGGCCACGATGGTGTGCTGGCGCGGCGGACGTTCCCCGGCCGGCTTGGCGGGAGCGTCGCTCTTCGCCCCCGGTTCCTTGGTCTCGGTCATGTGCTCACTCGCTCCTTCGTTCTCCTGGTCTCGAGCTCGGCGGCGCGCGCCGCCAGCTCCCGCTTGTCGATCTTCGCCATCGGGGTGACCGGCAGATCCTCCACGAGGTGGAGCCGGTCGGGAGCCTTGTAGTCGGCGAGCCTGGCGCGACACCCGGCCCGGAGGTCGTCGAGGCCAGGCGCCGCCGCCGGTGACCGCGGCACCACGAAGGCCACCCCGATCTCTCCGAGGACGGGGTCGGGCGCCCCCACCACCGCCACCTGGGCGACACCGGGCAGCTCGCCCAGCACCGCCTCGACCTCGGCCGGGTACACGTTGTACCCGCCCCGGATGTACATCTCCGACACCCGGCCCGCCAACCGGAGATTGCCGTCGTCACCGACGGTGCCGAGATCACCGGTGGTGACCCAGCCCTGGGCGTCGAGCACGGTGGCGGTGGCGACCGGGTCGAGCAGGGCGCCCGAGGCGAGGTCGCCCACGTACCCGCGCAACACCGCCGCCGAGCGCAGCCTGACCCGTCCCACTTCTCCCGACGGCACGGGGACACCGTCCCCGTCGACGACCTCGAGCTCCACACCGGGCACGGGCCGACCGACCGTCGTCGCCACCACCTCGTCGTCGTCCTCGGGTTGTGTCCCGGTCCCGAGCGAGGACTCCGTCGAGGTGTAGCGCACCACCACCGGACACCTCAAGCGTTCCCGCATGGCCCGTACCAACTCAGGCGGGACGCGCGAGGCCCCGGTCCCGGCGATCCTGAGGCTCGACAGGTCGGCCCCGTCGAGATCGTCGTGCGCCAGCATCAAGGCCCACTGCGTGGGCACGCCCTGGCCCACGGTGACCCGTTCACTCGTGAGCAGCTCGATGGCCGCGGCGGCGGTCCACGGCTGGGGGGTGATCACCGTGGTGACGCCGTGGGCGATCTCGTCCCAGGCGCGGGTCATGTACCCGACATGCGCGAACGGCAGCGGCGACAACCGGCGGTCGCCGGGGTGCGAGAGGACGTCGGTACCCGCCGCGACGGCCTCGAGGTTGGCGTGGTCGAACACCGCGCCCTTGGGCACACCTGTCGACCCACTGGTCCACACGATGGCGACCGGGTCGTGGGCGTCGGCCGCACACGCGGCCAGCGCACCGTGGTCCCACGCCTCGTCGAGCGCGTGCCGTGCCAGCACGGTGCCCGACCCGAGCGGCACGGCGTCGGGGGCGACCGCGTCGGTGTCGACGACGGTCACCGCGGGATGGACACGGGCGGTAATCGAAGCCTGTTCGGCTGCGCCCATGCGAAGGTTCACACCCGTGGTGATGGCCCCGATCCGTGCTGCCGCCTGGTAACAGACGGCGTAGTCGATCGACGACGGCAGCAATAGGCAGACGACGTCACCCTTGGTCACGCCCAACGAGGCGAACATCCCCGCCACCGCGGCCGAGGCGGTGTCCCACCCCGCGAAGGTGAGGCGCCGGCGGCCGTCGGTGCCGGCCGGCACGATCCCGCTGCTTCCGGGGCCAGCCATCTCGACATAGGCCTCGACCTCGGCGTTCGCGTCCGCGGCGGCCCGAAGGACGTCGGTGATGCTGACGTGCTCCCCCCGGATCTGACGCACCGTCATAGAGGCGCCGATGGTAACAGGGCGGCATCACCCGACCCCATCGCCGTCACCCGGTTTGCCGTCACCCCGGTTGCCATTCCGCCGCTTGCCGTCACCCCGGTTGCCGTTCCGCCCCGTTGCCATCGGCCCGTCGATGACGCGCCCTCCCAGCCGATCACAGCGCGCCGTCGCCATCACCCAGGGTGCGGGCGATGAGGCGGCCCTCCCCCCCCAAGAGGCGACCCCGGACGCGTTGTGACCATGATGGGGGCGTGACCGGGACCGAGGTACGCGCCCTGCGCGACAACGAACGTCGGGCGGCGGCAGGCGTGGCGTCGCGCGCCCTGGCGGACTCCCCCACTGCGGTGGCGATCTACGGCGACGACCCCCTGCACGGACTGGCCGGGCTCTACGGAGAGCTCACGTCGTTCTTCAGGCTCCTGCCAGCACCGCAGCTGGCGGTGTTCACCGGGGACTGCGTGATCGCGACAGCGGGCATCGCCCCTCCGGACGGGTGCATCGGAGCCTTCGCGACCGCAGACACCGCCAAGCTCGTAGGGACAACGATCCCCGAGATCGGTGACCCCACCCGGGCCCATGTCTTCTGGGCGCATTGGGCCCAGGCGGACCTGGCCGAAGAGCACTGGCACCTGGGACCCGTCGGCGTCGAGCCCGGGTTCCAGGGTCGGGGCCTCGGCGGCGCGCTCATGCGGGCGGTGTGCGCATGGCTCGACGAGGGCGGGCGCCTGGCTTGGCTCGAGACCGACAAGGCACGCAACGTCCGCTTCTACGGGGCCCTCGGTTTCGAGGTCACCGCCACTTCCACCGTTCTCGACGTCGAGACGTGGTACATGCGTCGGGACCCACGATCGTGACGCCCGAGCGCGTCCATCTCGTCGACGGGACCTACGAGCTGTTCCGTCACTTCTACGGGGCCCCACCGAGGTCGAGCTCCGAAGGGGGCGAGGTCGGGGCCGTGCGAGGGGTGGTGCAGTCGCTGCTCACGATGCTGGGGGCCGGCGCCACCCACATCGGCGTGGCCACCGATCACGTCATCGAGTCGTTTCGCAACGACCTGTGGCCCGGGTACAAGACGGGCGAGGGCGTCGACGAGGTGCTCATGGCCCAATTCCCTCTCCTCGAGGCGGCGCTCGTCGCCATGGGCGTGAAGGTGTGGCCCATGGTGGAGCTCGAGGCCGACGATGCGTTGGCGTCGGCTGCCACGGTGGCCGCCGACGATCGGGGCGTCAAGCAGGTCGTCATCTGCACTCCCGACAAGGACCTCGCCCAGTGCGTTCGGGGTGGACGCGTCGTGCAACTCGACCGGCGCAAGGACGTGATCACCGACGAGGACGCGGTGCGGGCCCGCTACGGCATCGGGCCCCTGTCGATCCCCGACTGGCTCGCCCTCGTGGGCGACAGCGCCGACGGGTTCCCCGGCCTCCCCGGTTGGGGCAAGCAGTCGGCGTCGACCGTCCTCGGGCACTACGAGCACCTCGAGGCGATCCCCGCCGCCGTCGCCGACTGGGACCCCGAGCTGCGGCGCGCCGTGCGCAGTGCCCCCAAACTCGCCGAACGGCTGGCGTCGGACATGGAGCACGCCCTGTTGTTCCGCGACCTGGCGACGTTGCGCGTGGACCGCTCGCTGTTGGCGTCGGTGGACGACCTCGAGTGGAAAGGGCCCGGCGCCGACTTCGAGGACATCGCCCGGTTCCTGCGCGACCCGGCTCTGGCCGACCGCGCCGGCGCACTGGCGTCGCGGCGCTGAAGGCGGGGCTGACCCCGGCGCCGTGAAGCCAGCTACCGTGCGTCTATGAGCGCCGCTACGTCACCCGAGGCCGTACCGACACACGACCGGGATCTCACGTTCCCCGAGGGGTTCCTGTGGGGTACGGCCACCTCCGCCCACCAGATCGAGGGCGGCAACGTCAACAACGACTGGTGGCAGTGGGAGCACAACCCCGATTCCGGATGTGTCACATCGAGCGGCGACGCCTGTGACTCGTTCCATCGCTGGCCCGAGGATGTCAACCTCGTGTCGGACCTCGGTCTCGGCGCATACCGCTTCTCGCTGGAATGGAGCCGGATCGAGCCCGCCGAGGGCGAATTCTCCACCGCTGCCCTCGACCACTACCGCCGCATGTGCGCGGCCTGTCACGAGCGCGGCGTCTCGCCGGTCGTGACCTTCCACCATTTCACGACGCCGCTCTGGCTCACCGCCCGCGGCGGTTGGGAGGCCCCCGACGCGCCGGAACGTTTCGCCCGCTATGTCGAGCGCACCGCCGCCCATCTCGGCGATCTCATCGGATGGGCGTGCACCTTCAACGAGCCGAACGTGGTCGCCGTGCTGGGCTACACCGTCGGCCTGTACCCGCCGGGCATGAAGGACGAATTCGTCCGCCATTTCGCGGTGAACGACACCCTGGTCCGGGCCCACCGACTGGCCGTGGACGCCCTTCGCGCCGGGCCGGGGGTGTTCCCCGTCGGCATCACCTTGTCGATGGAGGAGCTCGTGGCCGGCGAGGGCGGCCAAGGCACGCGCGACGCCGCCGAGCAGATCCTCGAGAACACCTTCCTCGACGGCACGGCCGGCGACGACTTCATCGGCGTGCAGTGTTACGAGCGCACCGTCCTCGGGCCGACCGGTCCGCTCCCGCCCGAGCCCGGGACGCGCGTGACCCAGATGGGATACGAGTACTGGCCCCACGTGGTGGAGTACACCGTGCGCCGTGCCGCCGCCTATACAGGCCTCCCCGTGCTGGTGACCGAGAACGGGCTCGCCACCGAGGACGACCCCGAGCGGATCGAGTTCATCGCCACCGCGCTCCAGGGACTGCACCGCTGCATCTCGGACGGGATCGACGTGCGCGGCTACTTCGTGTGGAGCCTCCTCGACAACTTCGAGTGGCACCTCGGATTCGGCCCCAAGCTCGGCATCTGCGCGGTCGACCCTGTCACCTTCGAACGGCACCCCAAGCCCAGCGCGCACTGGTTCGGCGACGTGGCCAAGGCCAACACCCTCTCTCTGCCTGCGGGCTGAGTGGTGCCGTGACATGGGTCCGGGGGGCGCGGTCTGCGGGTGATCGTCGTACCATTGACATCGTGAAGGTGACATCGTGAAGGTGACATCGTGAAGGGAGACCGGGTCGAGGTCGTGGTGGACGTGGGTGACGGGGTGCAGCGCTTCGACATCCTGGCGACTCGCGCCGGACGACGCGTCGAGATCGCCAACTCGCGCGGTTCGGTGGAAGTCACCGAAGTGACCCGCTCGGGTCGGGCGGTCCGCACGGCGCGCTTCATGGCGGCCCGGGTCATTGCCGTCGTCGAACATCCCCCCGAGGACTCCGAGCGCTGAGCGGGCCCGTTCGGGACCCGGTACGGGCGGTACTCCTGGACCTCGATGACACCCTGATCGAGGAGGAGGGCTTCGCACGGTCCCAGCTGCGCGCCACGGCGGACCTGGTCGACGGCATCGACAGGGACACCTGGGACCAGGTGGTCATCGCTGCGGCGCGGGCCCTGTGGCACACCTCGGCCTACTACCCCGACTTCCTCGACCTGGGCTTTGCGTCGTGGGAGGGACTGTGGGCGACCTTCGAGGGGGTCCATCCCCGCCTCGAGGGCCTGGCCTCGTGGGCGACGACGTACCGGCGCGCCGTGTGGCGGGACGCGCTGGTGGCAAGCGGCGGCCAGGAAGGACAGCGTCTCGACGACCTCGCCGAGGTCATGGCCGAGCGTTACGTCGAGGGACAGCGATCGGGCCACCCCGTGCTGCCGGGCGCGCTCGAGCTCGTCGAGCGACTGGCGGTGCAGGTCCCCTTGGCGCTCGTGACGAATGGCCCACCCGACATCCAACGACTCAAGATCGACCAGGCGGGGATCGGCTCCCGGCTCGCGGCGGTGCTGATCTCGGGCGAGGTCGGGATCGGCAAGCCCGACCCCACCATCTTTCTGCGTGCGCTCGAGTTGCTGGAGGTGGCGCCCGAACACGCCGTGATGGTGGGCGACAGCTGGGAGCGCGACATCACCGGAGCCCTGTCGGCCGGCATGCGAGCGGTTTGGATCAGCCACGGCCGGACGGCCCCGGCCTCCGATCGGCGCGTGTCGGTCGTGCGCGGTCCACTCGACGTGGTACTGCCGTGAACGACGCCGAGGTGCTCTCCACCACGCTCGGGTCGACCGGGCTCGCGGTCACCCGGATCGGGTTCGGCCTCGCCGCGCTGGGACGTCCCGCCTACATCACCCTCGGGCGCGACGCCGATCTCGGGTCCGATCGGGCCAGGTCCACCATGGAACAGCGCTGCCACGACATGCTTGACGCCGCCTACGCGGCCGGTGTCCGCTACGTGGACGCGGCCCGCTCGTACGGAAGGGCCGAGGAGTTCCTGGCGTCGTGGCTGCACGCCCGTGAGCTCGCACCGGGCGACCTCACGGTCGGCTCGAAATGGGGATACCGGTACGTCGGCGGATGGGAGATGTCGGCGTCGGTGCACGAGACCAAGGACCACTCCCTGGCCATGTTCCGCGAGCAGTTGGCGCAGTCCACGGCGTTGCTCGGTCCGCATCTCGATCTGTACCAGGTTCACTCGGCCACACTCGACAGCGGCGTGCTCGACGATCACGCCGTGCTGCACGCCCTCGCCGAACTGAGCGACAGCGGGATCGCCGTCGGGCTGACGGTGAGCGGAGCGCGCCAGGGAGACACCGTGCGCCGCGCCCTCGACCTCGGGGTCGACGGCGTCAACCCCTTCTCGACGGTCCAGGCCACGTGGAACGTGCTCGAGCCGTCGGCGGGGCCGGCCCTCGACGATGCGCGCGCCCGAGGCTGGGGGGTGCTCGTGAAGGAAGTGCTCGCCAACGGGCGGCTCACGGACCGAGGCACCGACGGCGCCGAGATGCAGAAGGTGTTGCAGCACGTGGCGGCGGTGCACGGGGCTTCGATCGACCAGGTCGCCATGGCCGCCGCGCTGGGCCGACCCTGGTCCGACGTGGTCCTGTCGGGCTCGGTGACCCCGTCGCAGCTGGCCTCCAACCTCGGGGCCCTCGAGCTCTCGCTCACGGAAGAGGACTGGGACCGACTCGGGTCGATCGCCGAGGATCCCGCTCACTACTGGGCCCGGCGGGGGGCTCTGCCCTGGAGCTGAGCGCTGCAGACCCGAGCGCGGCGGAGTCGATCGTGGGGGGACAGTCGTGCGGGTCGAGTGCTCAGCTATTGATGCGAAGGCTGAGCTCGTCGAGCCGGCGTCCCATGGCGTCGGGGGTCATCCCGAACAGACAGGCGATGGCACGGACGTCGCTGGACCGGATGGTGATCAGCTGTCCGTTGAAGTCCTGGCGCTGAACCTGGATCATGCTCACGAACCGTCGGATCAGGTCGCGCTCGGGCCCGCTGACGTCGCGCAGCCGCGTGAGGTCGATCGTCACCGTCTCACTGTTCTGCCATGCCTGCGCGGCGGCACGTTCCGGGTGCACCGCACCGGGTGGGCCGGTGCCGTCGGCGTCCTTGGACATCCACCACCGGGTGGCATCGGATTCGTGGGGCAACAGCTGATCGACGCTGACGCTGTAGAGCTTGGCGAGACGCTGCAACCTCGATACCGATACGGCTCGCTCGCCTCGTTCGTAGGCACCGAGCACCGACGCCTTGAACTCCTGGTTCGAGGTTGCCTCGACGGCTTGGAGCGACAACCCCAGCTGGTTGCGGACGACTCTCAGTCGAGCTCCGACGGCGCGGATATAAGACTGGGCAGCCTGCGAGTATTCCTCGTCGGCGGATGTCGCCGTCTCGTCAGCCATCACCCGTGATCCCCGCTCTCGGCAACGACGAGCCCCCAATCTGCTCCGGCCGCTCCGTTCGTAACGCATCCTACGAAGTGGCGACGCACCTGCAGGGGATACCCGGCGACCAGGGAAGAGACGCTACAGGGGCGCTAGAGCTCGTGACTCTGAGTGAGGGTCAGATCTGCCCACGTGTTCCAGCCGTCGCGAGCGGATGGACTCAACCGCGGACCGATGTCGCGCACCAGGTCGAAGAGGCCCGCTCCGACCGTTACCGCCCAAGCAGCGCTGACCGTCACGAGGTCGAGTTCGTTGGCGGCGGTGAGCTCGGCGAGGACCGCGGCGTCGAGCTCGGTGACCAGTGACGTCTCACCGGTGAAGCGGTCCCGGAACTGCAGCGGTCCCGGTGCTGGTGCGGGTGCCGGTGCGCGCAGGGCGGGGTACACGGCGTCCGGTCACAACTCGCGTAGAGGTACACCCACGCTTCGGCGCGTCGACCGATCCGGCCGGCCAGCACGTCGCGTTCGTCGAGCCGCAGAAGAGAGGCCGGGAAGCCGTCGGTGCCGTAGCAGGCGTGACACAGCCCGGCCATCTGCACATCCTCGGAGGCTCCCCACTCCCCGAGCAGGGCCGCAACCCGACGGAGGTGCTCCAGCAGGGTCCCGCCCGGATGTGCGATGCCACCCGCACCTCGTTCGACGAGCATGTCGAGCACCGGGTGCTCGAGCTCGGGTCGGACAACGCTCATCGTCCCTCCCCGGTCGCCCCAAGTGTCGGCGCCGAGGTTCGAAAGGATGATGGTGGAGCGCCGAGGTGTCAAGAGCCCCCATCAGGGCTCACCACCTCCCGCCAGTCGGTGCCGGGCCGGCGGGGGATCCGAAACGACCTCGGTCGGAGAGCGAATCCCTGGATGGCGATCCGGCACACCGTCGACACGACGAAGTAGACAACGACACCGGCGGGGAAACGCACGTAGACGAGGACGGAGATCAACGGGACGAACCGTTGCAACACCGTCGCCTGCGGATTCCTGCCATGGTTCGGTGCCTGACCGTTCATCTGCCTCGTCTGGATCCATTGCATGGCGACACCGACGACTGCGAGCGCCGCGTACGGCAGATACGCCGCCCATGAGCCATGGGGACTGAGGAGGCTCGAAGCCAGGTTCAACCCGAAGGCGTGCATCTGACCCGGGTGCGCACGGAGGTTCTTGGCGAGTTGGACAGAATGATTGACATACAGCGGCGCCGCCACCCGTCCGTGGTCGACCGTGTGGGTCAGGCCCCTGATGACACCGAGAAGGACGACGAACACCGGGATCTGGAGGAGCAACGGCACGAAGCCGCCCAACGGGCTGACACCGTGGGCGCGGTAGAGCGCAAGCATGGCTTCGTTGAGACGGGCGTGATCCCCCTTGTACTTCTGCTGGACCTTCCTGAGCTCCGGTTGCAGGCGCTGCATGGCCAAGGCCGAGCGCGTCGCCTTGACCGTCAGGGGCGCGGATACCGCCATCACCACGATGGTCAACAGCGTGATCGCGACCGCGTAATTGGGGACGAGCGCGTAACAGGCCGTCAACAGCCAGGCCATGGCCTGGTAGAGGGGGGCAAAGATCCTTCCGAGGGTGCTCCCGAGGACGGGCAGCACCCCAACGACGAGTTGGGTTGTAGACACAGGGTTCTCCTTTGCGAGCCTGAACTGGTTGACAGAAAGCAGCAGCCCCATGGGGGCGCTGCGTCGTCAACGTCGAGGCTGCGAAAGAAGAACCAAGCGAGGGACCGAGCCCGACCCCCAGGTGGGGAGCCATCCGTCGGCCTGAACGTGGCCGATCGAAGAAGCGACGAGCCCGGCGCTGATACCGGGTGTCGACCAGCACGAGACCATGACGGTGATGCTGAGCTCGGCGACGAACGCCAGGGCGGTCACGGCCAAGGCCAGGTCCGGCTGGATCAGTGCCGCGCCCGCTCCCCATTTGCACAGCGTCGAGAAGATGACCCCGGTTAGCACCGTCGAGAATCTTATCGGGGCGCGGGCCGAATGACCCGAGCTCGACGTCCTCCGAGTTGTCGTCATCCTCCGTAGGAACTCGCCCCTCGTCGGGGCGTGCAGGCGTTGTCGTACAGTGGTCGGGCCGGACATCATTCGGGTCGGGCCACCCGACCACCCTCTTGCACCGGAGGGCACCACGCCATGACCACGTTCCCGTACCAGGACCGCTTCGACATCAACCGCCGCTTGCCCGAAAGCGGCCGCAGTCACGAGGAGATCCTCGGCGAGCTGGTGGCGATGGCGAAGGAGGAGGATGCCTTCTGGGAGACCGGGAGGTGCTCGGGGACGATGTACTGCGGCGATCACGACCACTACCACTTCCTGAACAACGCCTTCGGACTCTTCGCCCACGTCAACTCGCTCCAGCGAGACATGTGCCCGAGCTCGACCAAGTTCGAAGCCGAGATCATCGCCATGACGCTCGACCTCCTCCACGCCGAGGCTGTCGAGGGCTCGAGGCCGGCCGGCCTCGTCACGACGGGGGGAACGGGCAGCATCGCCCACGCCATGTTGGCCTACCGCGAGCACGCCGCGCAGGAACGAGGGGTGACCCGACCGAACGTCGTCAAGCCCGAGACGGCCCACCCCGCCTTCGACAAGGCGTGCCATCTCTTCGGCATCGAGTTGCGGCGCGCACCGGTCGACCCCGAGACCACACTCGTCGACGTCGACTGGGTCGACAAGAACATCGACGACCAGACCGTCGCCATCATTGGTTCGGCATGCAACTACGGCTACGGGACGGTCGACCCCATCGCCGGGCTCTCGGACGTGGCGATCGATCGCGGCGTGGGGCTCCATGTCGACAGTTGCCTGGGCGGGTTCATCCTCCCCTTCGGCCAGGAGCTCGGATACGACATCTCGGTCTTCGACTATCGCTTGCCCGGTGTCACCTCGATATCCGCCGACACCCACAAGTACGGCTACGCGTTGAAGGGCACCTCGGTCCTCACGTTTCGCGACCAGGCGCTGCGAAATTCCCAGTACTTCTTCCTCACCGACTGGAGCGGGGGGAAGTACTGCTCGCCGGGCATGGAGGGGTCGCGCTCGGGTGGTCTGCTGGCCGCTACGTGGGCCTCGATGGTCCATCTCGGCCGCGAGGGATACCGCAATCACGCCCGGCGCATCTTCGAGACCGCCGCCATCATGCAGGACGCGGTGCGTTCACATCCCGATTTGCACCTGCGGGGACGACCCACCTTCCTGTTCAGCTTCACCTCTGACGCTTTCGACGTGTACCACGTCAACGACTTCATGCGTCTGCGCGGGTGGCGCCTCAACGGCCAGCAGTACCCAAACGCCTTGCACATGGCGGTGACACGGCCCCAGACCCAGGCCGGCGTGGCAGAAGCCTTCGCTGTCGACCTCGCCGACGCCGTCCACTACGCCCACGAGCACAAAGGCGAGGCGCCTCGTTCGGGCGCCATCTACGGCGGCGTCGCCGGCGGCATGACCGACGAGGCCGACACCTTCATCAAGGCCGTCATGGCCGACATGATGGACGGCTACCAGCAGGTCCCCGGGGAGGAGTGACCGCACCACGCCACGAGCGTTTCGTCCTCGCCGTCGACCTGGGTTCGGGTGGCCCGAAGGTCGGGCTCGTCTCGCTGTCCGGGGTGGTGTCGTGGATCGATCACGTCCCCCTGACCACCCGGATGCTTCCCGGTGGAGGGGCGGTCCAGGACGCCGAGGAATGGTGGCGTGTGATCGCGGATGCCAGCCGGCGGGCGATGGCGAGCGGTGCGGTCCGTCCCGAACAGGTCGTAGCCGTGTCGTGCACCGGGCAGTGGGCGAGCACGGTCCCCGTGGCCGAGGACGGGCGACCGGTCGGGGACTGTGTCATGTGGATGGACAGCCGGGGCGCTCCCCACACGCGCCGCGCCGTGGGCGGCCCGGTCTCGGGATATGCGCCGCTGGCCTTGTGGCGCTGGGTGCGACACACCGGTGGCGCCCCGTCCACGTCGGGGGCCGACCCCATCGGGCACATGCTGTACCTCGAGCACGACCAGCCCGCCGTGGCCCAGCGAGCCCGGTGGTACCTGGAGCCCGTCGACTACCTGTCGATGCGCTTCACCGGCGTGGCCGCCGCCTCCCCTGCGTCGATGACCGCGGCGTGGCTCACCGACAACCGGCGCCCCGAGCGACTCGTCTACGACCCGGTGCTCGTGCGACGCGCCGGGGTGCCCGCCGACAAGCTCCCGCCCCTGGTGCCGACCGGTTCGGTGGTGGGCGAGGTGCAGGCGGAGGTCGCCGACGAGCTCGGGCTCCCCGGCGGGGTCGTGGTCGTGACAGGCACACCCGACCTCCATTCCGCCGCAGTTGGTTCGGGCGCCGTGCTCGACTACCAGACCCACCTCGTCATCAGCACGACGTCGTGGATCAGTTGTCCGGTGCCCATGAAGAAGACCGATGTCACCCACCAGATCGCGTCGGTCCCGGGACTGGCGCCCGGTCGCTACCTCATCGCCGACAACCACGACACCGGCGGCCTCTGCCTGCAGTGGCTGCGGGACAACGTGATCGGCCCTGCCGACGGTCTCTTCGACCCGCACTCCGGCCCCTCCATCAGTTTCGACGCCATGACGGCATTGGCCGCATCGGTACCCGCAGGCAGTGGCGACGTCGTGTTCACGCCTTGGCTGGCGGGAGAACGATCGCCGGTGGACGACCGCAGCGCCCGGGCCGGCTTCCACAACCTGTCCCTGGCGGCGACGCGCGCCCATCTGGTGCGGTCCGTGCTCGAAGGTGTCGCCTACAACAGCCGGTGGCTCTTCGACTCGGTGGAACGGTTCGCCAAGCGCCGCCTCGATCCGCTGCGCGTGATCGGCGGGGGCGCCGCGTCCGACCTGTGGTGCCAGATCCACGCCGACGTCCTGGGTCGCACCATGGAACGCGTCGCCGAACCCCTGCGCGCCAACCTGCGGGGGGCGGCGATGTTCGCGGCGGTCGCCCTGGGTGACGTGGATCTCGAAGAGGTCGACGGTCTCGTGCGCATCGACGCCCGCTTCGAGCCCGACGCGGACGATGCCGCCACCTACGACAGGCTGTTCGCCGAGTTCCCCAAGCTGTACCGCAGCCAGAAACCGATGTTCGCCCGGCTCAACCGCCCCCGGAACGAGCCTCGGACCTAGCCCCGGTAGCAGCGCCAGCTGTCGCGACCATACTGATCCGATGACAAATCGGGCCCCTGACACACCCGGCCCGATGACGCGCTCGGCCCGATGACGCGCTCGGCCCGATGACGCGCTCGGCGCGCGCTCCGGGACGGTCGGGGGTCGCACGGAGCCTCGTCGTGCTCGTGAGCGCCGTGGTCTTCGTCGACACGGTGTTCTTCACGGCGTTGACACCGCTCCTGCCGCACTACGTCCACAGCCTCGGCCTTTCCAAGGCCCAGGCCGGCATCCTGGTGGCGTCGTACCCCATCGGGACGCTTCTCGGGGCGGTGCCCGGGGGCATCCTCGCCAGCCGGTTCGGCGTCCGACCGGCCGTCGTGGTCGGGCTGGCTGCGATGAGCGTGGCCAGCTTGGTGTTCGGCTACGCGCACTCGCTGGCGCTGCTCGACACGGCCCGGTTCGTCCAGGGTGTCGCCGGCGCGTGCACCTGGGCGGGCGGCCTCGCCTGGCTCGCCGCCGCGGCCAGCGCCGACCGGCGGGGTGCGGCCCTCGGAACGGCCTTTTCGGCCGCGGTGGGTGGAGCGCTCATCGGGCCGGTCATCGGCGCCGTCGCCAGCCACGTGGGGACCGGGCCGGCGTTTTCGGCGGCCACGGTTGCAGGTGGCACCTTGATGCTGGCCAGCCTGCTCGTACCCAAGCCCGTGGTCGGCGTCCCCCAGACCCTTCGCAGCGCCCTCCCCGCCATCACCGAACCCGCCATCTCGGTGGGGATGTGGCTGACGTTCCTGGCCGGGCTGGCGCTCGGCGTCATCGACGTGCTCGCTCCCCTCCGACTCAACCGGCTCGGTGCGGACGCAATCGTCATCGCCGGGATCTTCCTCGGCGCGGCCGGGGTCGAGGTGGTGCTCGCCCCACTCGTCGGCCGGCTGGCGGACCGACGGGGACGGATGACCCCGGTCCGCTTGTCACTCGCCGCCGCCATCGTCGTCAGCGTCCTGGCTCCCTGGCTCAGGCCCCTCGCCGTGCTCGGGGTCCTCCTGGTCGTCGGCCTCCCGGCGTTCGGAACCCTGTTCGTGCCCGCCGCGGCGATGATCGGCGACGGCGCTGATCGGCGCCGGCTCCACCACGGCCTGGCCTATGGCCTCGGCAATCTGGCCTGGGCCTCGGGGCAGGGGATCGCCGCCGCCGCCAGCGGTGCGCTCGCCCAGGCGACGACCGACGCCGTCCCGTACCTCCTCATGGCCGCCACGTTGGCGGGCACGGCGTGGGTGCTCAGGCGCACGGGCGAGCGCGGCACACTGGACCTGGACGCGGATGACGAGCACGCGCGGGACCAGCACCCGACGAGCGCGCCGGAAACGGTCATGCCCGATACTCGGAGCGGCCGTCCCACGGGTCCCAGAGACAGTCCCGACGAAGGGGGGAGCCAACAGTGAAGTTCCGGCCCGACGAGCCCATCCTCCACCTGTCGATGCCGGTCAGAGACCTCGAGGAGTCCCGGCGCTTCTACGTCGAGGTCCTCGGCTGTGAGCCTGGACGGGTCGGGGACCGGTCGCTCGACGTGTTCTTCTTCGGCTGCCAGGTGACGCTCCACGAAAGGCCGTCCGAGTTGCTCGCCCCCCAGCAGCGGGGCGTCCGGCACTTCGGTGTCACCCTCACCGAGGACCGGTGGAGAAACCTGGTCGACCGCCTCCGGGGTGAAGGGGCTCCATTCGTACGCGAGCCCACCACCGACTACGCAGGCACCCCCCGTGAGCAGCGCAAGGCCATGGTGGCAGACCCCAGTGGCAATGCCATCGAACTCAAGACCTACCGGGATCCGGGGGCCGCTTTGTCCGGATGATCGAAATCTCTCCAGCCCTGCGAGGGTTGAGATGGGCAGACGATGAGGAGGGGGCCGCGGTGCCAGGCGTCAACGACTTCAACAAGCAGATCATCGAAGAGTTCCGCGCCAACGGCGGCAAGCTGGGGGGAAACTTCGAGGGTGCTCCCATGCTTCTGCTGCACCACAAGGGCGCCAAGACCGGCTCCGAACGCGTCAACCCCGTGATGTACCGGCCGGTGGGGAATTCGCTCGCCATCTTCGCGTCGAAAGGCGGAGCCCCGACCAACCCCGATTGGTACTACAACCTGCGTGCCCATCCCGAGACCACCGTCGAGGTGGGGACCGAGACGATCCCCGTCGTCGCCCGCGTCGCCGACGACATCGAACGGGCGCCGATCTGGGAAGCACACAAACGCGACAATCCCGGTTTCGCCGACTACGAGAAGCGGACGTCGCGCCAGATCCCGGTTGTCATCCTCGACCGCGCCGCGTGACAAAAGGGGTTTGGGAGGCATGTGGGGACAGCGAGACCCACGAAGCTGCAGGTGGTCCCTTGGTGACTGTCAAGAGACCTGTCAACCCCTGAACGACGCAGGCGCGTCGACTTGTCATTGGTTGTCCACAGGATGAATTGACGCGCCCCGAGCAGGCGCGTGATGATCGGCGCGGTACAAGTTGTACGGTCGCGTGAAGGCAATTCGATGACCGACCGAAGTCGATGACCGACTAACAGTCCAGGGGGGAAAATGAAATTCACCCGTGCCGCGGGATCATTGTTCGTCGCCGCTCTCGTCGTAGGCAGCGTCGCCGCCCTGAGCTCGGGAGCTGCCTGGGCTGATGGCAACAGCGGCTGGTCCCATGGCCACCAAGGGCCCACCACACTGTTCGTGTCGCCATCGGGGAAGACAGGGAACTCCGATTGGTCGTGCAACAGCGCCGCCTTTTCGACGATCGGAGCCGCCGTCAGTGCCGCCAGTCCGTGGGCGACCGTGGTGGTGTGCGGTGGCACCTACAACGAGCAGGTCGTCCTGAGCCAGCCCCTGACGCTTCAGGGGCGTGACGGCGCGACCATCGATGAGGCGGGGGTGACGCCGACGTTCTCGGTGCCGATGCCTCCGGGGCCTGCCGCCACGATCTACGCCGGCGTGGTCGTCATCAGCTCCAACGTCACCATCGACAATCTGACCATCAAGGACGCCATGGGTGAGGGCATCATCGCGGGAGGGCTCACCGCGCCGATCGCACACGTGAACATCCACGACAACCGGGTCGTGCACAACGACCTGGGCGGGGGCGTCCCCCCAGCCTCTCCTTACTTCCAATGTGCCGCCGAGGGCCAAGTCCCCGGTGACTGCGGTGAGGGGATCCACCTGGTCGGGAACATCGGCTGGTCCGAGGTGAGCGACAACTGGGTGAGCGGGAACTCCGGAGGGATCCTGCTCTCCGACGACATCGGGCCCACGCACGACAATGTGGTCGAGGGCAACACGGTCACGAAGAACCTGTCGGACTGCGGGATCACACTTCCTGGTCACAATGGCAACGCGCTTGACGCCAACGGGAACCCTCAGCCGTCTGTCGGCGGGGTCTACAACAACCTCATCCAGGGCAACCAGATCACCGACAACGGCACCGCGGGCGAAGGCGCTGGTGTCCTCTTCGCCGACGCGGGGCCTGGGACGGCGTCCTACAACAACTGGGTCGTAGGCAACTACATCGCCGGGAACGAGCTCTCGGGTGTGACCATGCACGCCCACACGCTCGGCCCCGGTCAATTCGAGGACCTCAGTGGGAACCACGTCGAAGACAACTGGATCGGCACGAACAACACCGGTGGTGACCCACTCGACTCGGCTCCCCCGCCTGCTCCGGCGGGAACCGAGGACATGGTCACCACCGGGGTGCTGGTGTTCTCGGGCGGCACGCCCGTGACGACCCACATCTCGGACAATCACATCTTCGGCGACTCGGTCGGGATCTGGCTGAGCGCGCCGGTCACCGCACACGGGCTCGATGACAACTCGTTCCATCACGTGACGACGCCCGTGTCGGCGAACAACTGACACCGGACCGGCGCACGCCGGACGAGCTCGGGAACTGGGGGCGCTGAGCGCCCCCAGTTTCGCGTCGGGCCCGCGGCGACCGACGTTTGGGCGCGACACGGCCTGGCGCGTCAACCGCCGTCACCGCCGCGTCCGGAAAACCCCGAATTTCGGCAANGCACCTCGTAGGCTTGACGTTGATGACGGAGACGCTGTGGGTCGGGGGGGCCACGTCCGCCATCGATGTCGATGTCCATTCACCGTCGGTAGGCGCATCGCTGTTGGAAGGGGCTCCACTGTGGGAGCCACGCCCCGCTCTCGCCGTTGAGGTCGATCGCATCCCCTTCTCGAATCCTCCGGCCCCCCTGACCACTCCCACAGCGGCCCCTGGGTCTGGCTACAACGATGACCCGCTGTGGGGGTCTCCGCCCGACGGGCATGGCGCTCGACGTAGAAGGGCCGGGCGGGAGCCGGCCCGGGTCAAGGGAACAGATATCCGGGTGATGGATCTCGACCGTGTGTTGTGTCCGGACGGCGCGCCGCTGTGGGGGCCACCGACCAACGGCCACGCCAACGACATCGACGGCGTACCGCTGTGGGAGCCGCGGACCGGAGAGCCCACGCCGGACCTTGCTTCTCACCTCGAGCGCATCATGCGCCCCAGGACAGGAGACATGGAGCCGCCGAGAACGGCCCCCTCGGGCGGTCTGTCGTTGGCGTCAGTCGGGCGCCTGGCGGTACGGACCTACCTCGGAGCCCGCCGGGCGGCCGGTGACCCACGCCTGACCGGGGTGCTGCGAGCCGCCCCCAGCGTGGCGTACTTCATCGCCAGGAGCAGGACCCGAAACGCCGGGGCCGCCCTCGACGACACCGTGGTGCCGGTACGGGCCACCCCTGGTCTGGCCCTGCAGGCCTATCTCGACGAGGTACTCATCGCCGTCCTGCGACACCCCGAACTGCTTCCCAAGGAGAGTGACTGCACATCGGCGGCGGCCGACATCGAGCGTCTCCGCATGCTGTTCGCGCGGGAGGGCTGGCTCGATCGACCGGCCCGGTACCACCGCGACCCACCTCCACCCCGCGACCTCGAATCCTCGAGCGAGCACCGGGGCGGGTTGGACTTCGAACATATCGCCTTCTCGAGCGGGTGGGAGCCGAATCCGTTGGAACCCGGTTGGGCCCGATGGATGGGACACGAGGCCAACCAAATCGCGCACGCCTCGGTGTCTCGCGTCCCCGGGCGTTACCACCGTTCCTGGTTGGTCTGCGCGCACGGGCTCGGGATGGGCAACAACCCCGCCATGGACCTGCGGGCGTTCCGGGCCCCTCAGCTCGCCCGGCGGGGCATCAATGTCGTCGTACCCGTCCTGCCGCTGCACGGGCCCCGGGCCTCGGGCCGGGTTCGGGGTGAGGACCTCATGACCATCGACATGGTCGACAGCATGCACGGGGTGGCCCAGGCGGCGTGGGACGTGCGGCGCATCATCCGCTGGCTACGAGAGGAACAGGGTGCCGAACAGGTAGGGGTCATCGGGTACTCGCTGGGCGGCCTCGTGGCGTCGATCGTCGCCTCCCTCGAGGACGATCTGGCCTGTGTCATCGCCGGCATCCCGGTCGTCGACCTGCCCCATCTGGTTCGACGCCACAGCCCGCCCGACATCGCCCGCCTGGCCGACACCAGCGGCGTGCTCGGGCCCGGCGCCGACGAAGTCCATCGGGTGGTATCGCCTTTGGCGATGGACTGCAAGGTGCCGTTCGAGCGCCGCTTCATCTTCGCCGGGCTCGCCGACCGCATGTCGACGTTCGGCCATGCCCGCCGGCTCTGGCTGCATTGGGACCGGCCCGCGTTCGAGACCTATCCCGGTGGCCACGTCGGATTCTTCCTGTCACCGGGCGTCAAGCGATTCGTCGACGACGCGCTCCGCCGCTCCTACACGAGCACCGCCGCCGCCTGATCCGGTGGGGGCCCAGCCGCCCCCTCCCGTTGACTGAAGGGACGTCGCGCAACGGGTCGTCCGGCGCGGTTCGACCTGGGTGTCCATGGCCCCGGGGGAGGAGCTCTGGTGGCAGGCGGGGTACATTCGGGACCTCCTGATCGCCGGACACGCCGCGCGGTCATGGGAAAAGGGGGACCTCATGGGGAAAGGGGCGCGCACCGGCAAGCTCGGTCTCGGCATTCTCGGCACCGGGAACATCGCCGACATGAACGTCGCCGGGTACCTCGAGCACCCTGATTGTGATGTGGTAGCCGTGTGCGACGTGGATGCCGCCCTGGCCGAAGAGGCGGCCAAGCGCTGGGACGTGCCCCGGGCCTATTCCCACATCGACGAGCTTCTGGGCGACGACGACATCGACGCCGTCGAGATCCTGACCCCGACGCACCTGCACTATGCCCACGTGAAGGCGGCGCTCGAAGCCGGCAAGCACGTCTCGGTACAGAAGCCCATCACGAACTCGGTCGACGAGGCCCTCGAACTCGGGAAGCTGGCCGATGACGCCGGGCTCACGCTCCGGGTGAGCGAGTGTTTCGTCCACTACCCCCCTCTCGAAAAGGCGAAGGAGCTGATCTCCGAAGGTTCCATCGGCCGCCCCATCAGCGTGCGCATCCGCACCGTCGTCGGACAGACCGACTCGCCGTTCCAGGCGGCCCTGCGCCCCGAGGGATATGGATGGCGCCTCGACAAGCGCAGTCCCGGGGGGCACCTGTTCGACGACAACGTGCACAAGTACGCCATGGCTCTGTGGCTCGTGGAGCCGGACATCATCTCCGTCCAGGCCGTCGTCCGCCGGCGTGACATCTTCTTCGAGCCCTGCGCGGTGATCTTCGAGTACGACGACCCGGACCTGCTCGGCACCATGGAGGTCCAGTACGCACGCGACATGTGGATGCGGTCGGGTTACTTCGGAGCGGACGAATTCTTCGAGATCCAGGGTGAAGAGGGGTTCTTGTGGGTGACGAGGGCCACCGGCGAGATGCTCGACCTCCCTCCCGTCGTGCTCTACCAGGGGAAGGACAACGCCAGGACCTTCACGGAGTTCGACCAGATCGACGCCGACTGGGCCACGGGGTTCCGCCGCTCCTCCGCGCATTTCGTCGAGGCACTGCGATCGGGGTCACCCGCCGCCATGACCGCGAAGGAAGCGGCCAAGGTCCTCCAGCTGTGCTTCGCGGTATATCAGGCCTCTGATACCCGCCAGCCCGTCGACCCCCGCACCATCACCGGATCGGTCACCCCGGCCGGATGGGCTGAATGGTGAGCGCCGAGGGGTAACCCGAGAGCGGCACGCCGTGGGTCGGGACTCATGGAGGTGGCGCCGTGCCGGCCTTGCGCTCCAGTCTCACCACGGGCAGCTCGCGTTGGACGGTGCGGGTGTAGCCACGCCACTGGCGGTTGTACGACACGGCCCGCGCCAGCATGGCGGTGCGCTCTGGGCCGGCGAGGGCGCCCGCACGCACCGGCACCGATCGACCCGACACGTGCACGACGGCATCGGGGTCGGCGCTCAGGTTCATCCACCATGCCGGTGGGCGCTCACCTCCGTAGTTGGAGGCGATCACCACGAAATTTTCGGCGTCGGGCATGTACAGCAGGACGACGCTGCGGCGCTGCCCCGAGCGCCGACCCCGGGTCTCGAGCACGAGGAACCGCAGTCGGGGGCCTGACCATGATGGACGTCCCCGGGTTCGCACCAGCAGGCGGGTGTGCTGACGGGCGAAGGCGCGGAAGGACCGCACCTGCAGGGTTTCTGGCGCCACCGACGACACGCTAATGGGGGCATCTGTGGGGTGCTCGCGAACTGGCGCCGGGAACAACCGACGGCCGGACGCCGCCCTGTCTTTCAGGGTTCNGAGGCGATCACCGGCACAGCGCCAGCATGGTGCGCATACCGCTCTCGATGCCGCGACCGAGCACGTCGAGGTCCTCGGTCGTGTCCCAGTCCCCGGTGATCCCGAACGTGACCTGGCCGTCATAGGAGAAGATCGCCAGCCCGATGCGGATCTGGCCCGCCAGCGGCACGTACGGGTACGCCGTGACCATGCGCCGGCCCGCCACGTAGAGGGGAAGCTGCGGCCCGGGCACATTGGTCGTCACGGTGTTGATGTTGCGCTGGGCGACCCGGGTGGCGAGTCGCATCCCGAGGGCCAGGAGCATCGGGGGCGCGAACCCCGACAGCGAAGTCAACGCCTCCCCGGCCACCGCTTCCTTCGATTCCTTCAGTCCCGCCATCTGGAGCGTGATGGCACGCAGGCGCTCGGCGGGGTCGTCGATCCCCACCGGGAGGGCGGCGAACATCGCCGAGACCTTGTTGTGCAACGTGCCGTCACCCACCGCCATGGCTCCGGGGTCGCGGGCCCGTACCGACACCGGCACGAGCGTGCGCACGACACGATCGACCGACTCCCCCCGGGAGCGGAGCAATTCGCGAAAGCCGTTGGTGATCGCCGCCAGGACGACGTCGTTGAAGGCGCCGCCCAGCCCTTTGCGGACCCGCTTGATGTCGTCCACCGTGGTGGCCGCCCACGCGTAGCGGCGGTGCGGCCCGAGGGGGCCGTTGAGGCTGGAGATCGGCGTGGGCCGGATCAGGCCGGCCATCGACGACAACCCCCGGGCGACCTCCCCGGCCCGAGCCAGGGCGTGACGCGGTAACCGCGTGCTCGCCCGCACGGCCCGGAGCTGTTCGTAGGGGCTACGAGCGAGGCCCGTCGCGGCCGCGAGGACAAGACCGGCGCCCGTGGGTGCGGGGCGCGGAACCCAATCGTCGGCAACCGGAGGCGACGGCTGGGGGGTGGTGTCCATGATGACGGCCAGGAGGTCGGTTCCCGACACCCCGTCGACGAGGGCGTGGTGGGTCTTCGAGAGCAGGGCCCACCTCCCGCCGCCGAGACCTTCGACCATCCAGATCTCCCACAGAGGCTTGGACCGGTCGAGCTGCTGCGCCATCACCCGGCCCACGAGGGCCCGCAACTCGGCCTCTCCCCCGGGGGCGGGGAGCGCGGAATGACGGAGGTGGTAGTCGATGTTGAAGTGCTGGTCGTCCACCCACACGGGCCGACCCATGTCCAGTGGCACGAAGCGGACGACCTGGCGGTACCGGGGGACGAGCGGGAGCTTGCCCCGGACCATGTCGACGACGTCGGAGTACTGGGGAACAGGCCCTTCGAAGATCCCGATCGCCGCAATGTGCATATGGCTCACGTCGTCCTCGACATGCAGGAACGAAGCATCAAGTGGGCTCAACCGGTCGAAGCTCACGGTCCACCTTCTTTCGCGTGCCGTTCCGAGCAGCATACGACCCTGGCCGGGGTGACCCGCGGGTCACCTCCGAGGCCGGCGAGACGCGCGATCGCACCCGATTCGCAACGCCCGCCCCATCCCTTGGCGTCCCGGGCCCGCCGCATCCCGCGCCTCGCAGGCCCGCCGCGACCACGTGTCGGCCGCGCCTCGCTGGGTGATCCGGACCGCGTGCGGAGACCGGCCGACGAGGTCGATGCATCGAACCCTGGGGAAATGCCGCGGGATTACGCTGCTCGAAACGGGCCGGTCGTCGTGGGTCCGGGACCGAAACCTCGCAGGAGAGATCGGCCGATGACGGTTGATGACCAGGGGCTCACCGACGGACCCCGGCGGCCGGTTGGTCGTTCGGCCTCGGAGATCGGGGCACCGCCGGCCACCCGAGCTCGAGCACGGTAGTCCGTGTCCGTCTCCGAGCCCTCCGAACGAGACCACGCGCCGGCCACGGCGCGGATCAGATTCGATCGCAAGCGGCTGGGCGTCGGAGACCTCACGGTGGCGGTCTCGAGCGTCGTCCTGATGATCGGCATCTTCCTACCGTGGTTCGAGTTCGGCGACACGGTCACGGGCTACTACAGCTTCAACGCAGCTGATCTGCGGACGTGGATGTACATCCCCTTTTTCGTGTCACTCGCCGTCATCGGGTCCGTCGTGGCCAAGGCGATGCGGTCGCGGCCTTGGTCTCCTCGTCTTCTTTCGCTGAGCCTGGTGGGGGCGTGCGGTGCCGACCTCGTGCTCACTTTGGGGTGCTTCGTCAAGAGATCGCCTGGGCTGAGTTGGGATTTCGGTGCGTACCTCAGTATCGTCGCCGCCGTTACCGCTCTTGCCGGTGCGATGACAAGCACGTTGGCCGCCTTCGCACTCCCTACGGGTTCGGGAACCCGCCGCAAGGCGGACCGCACGGTCCACATCGACTGAGAGCACCGCATCGAGAGGAGCGGCTCTTCGCTCTTCACAGCAGTTGCACAGTTTCTCAGGCTTTCATCGGTACAAGTGCTTCGACGAGGAGTCCATGATGTTCCGTTACGGTGCCGGTGGGTTTCATCACCCAGTGTTCGCTGTCTTTGTTCTGGCCTTTCTGGCGGCACTGGTGGTGCTGGTGGTGCTGGCCGTGATCGCCGTCGTGCGGATGTGGAGAAACCCCCGTGCGCACCCTGTCTCCTTTCCGAGGGGGGCTCCGGCCGGTGCGTCGATGGATCCGGCCCTTGCCGAATTACGGCTGCGGTACGCGCGAGGTGACATCACCTGGGAGGAGTTCGNGCAGCGGGCGGGCCGACTGGGCTACCCGTTCCCGGGAGGGACAGGTCCGGCGCCGGGCCCCGATCCCACCGGACCCCCATCCGTGCCATAGCCACCTAGCGGCGAACAGCAGATGGCGCCTTCGAGCCCTTCGGAGGCCGAGGGAACCGTGCTGGCGTGGAGCGGAGACCTGAGAGCAGGTGCCGGGCGGTCTTTTCGAACCGCCCAACGTCACCAAAGGGCCTGGCCACGAGCATCGCCCCTTCCAGGCCGCTGACAATCATCCGGGCTGTCTCTTTTGGTGGACCCGTGAACGTGACGGTCCCTTCCTCGCGGCCTTGTTCCAAGACACGCGCGAGCCACCGTTCGTTCTCGTCGAAGAACCGAACAACGGCGTCTTGCATAGGACTCGGGAGGGTCTCGTACTCTGCGGCCATCATTCCGCAGAGACACATGCGTTGCGCGCGCAACACGGCGAGGTAGAGATCGGCGTAGGCATCGAGGCGGGCAGATGCTTCGGATGTGCGCTCCTCCACCCCCGCCAGCGCTTCGGCAAAGCGCGCTGCATAGCGGACAACGAGGGCCTCGCCAAGTTCTGCTTTCCCGGCAAAGTGGTAGTGGAGGGCCGCCTTCGTGACCTTCAGCTCGACGGCCACGTCCGCGTAACTGAACCCGTTGAAGCCGCGGACTTGGACGAGGCGCTCGGCCACGTCGAGGATCTGGGTCGCGGTATCGACCCTCTCGCCCCCGCCCTTCGTCATCGTTTCCATCCCTCCGAGAACCTCTTGACTTCTTACCTATTAGTAGGTAAGCCTACACTGTCGTCGATGGGAAGTGGGAAACAAGGAGGACGGCCATGGACGCGACCGAGCACCGGAGCTTCGAGAAGCCCGACGAGGTCAGGG
>JGI12269J14319_10001025_pt1 | contig 27604 bp, 20 predicted proteins | sample PeaSoiSIISIP2007_FD_14319 | JGI IMG/M metagenome (IMG submission 14319)
CCGGGCCGCGGTCTTCGACCATCGGCGGGACGAGCCCATCGCGGCCGAGGTGCAGGTCGCTCCAGATGACGCCGTCTTGGTCTTCGACGGCGTCTTTCTCCTGCGACACGAGCTGCTCGCCTGCTTCGAGCTTCGGATCTTCCTCTCGGTCGGCGTCGGTGAGCTCCTGCGTCGGGCGCGCCGCCGGGATCCGGCGCTGTTCGGTTCGGTGGAGGAGGCCGAGCACCGCTACCAGCGGCGCTACCTCCCGGCCCAGCGCCTGTACATGGAGAACGAGCGCCCCCTCGGGCACGCCGACGTCATCATCGAAAACGATGATCCCGGCCATCCGATGGTCGTCCGCTGGGAGACGCCGCGGGCCCACTGAGCACGGAGCGGACCCCGATGCGATGGGTCGAGACCGCCCCCTGTTACCCTGGGGATGGCGGCACCGTGTCCGGTGTCGTTCGGACCCGGTGTCCTCCCTCTCAGCGGAACGGGGTCCTGCCGCACAGAGAAAGCCACGCATGACCCTACAGAGCGCTCTTCGGGAGCCACCTCCCGATCCCCCCGCTTCCGTCGACACCTACGAGACCACCCGGACGTTCGAATCCCTGGGCATCGGCGTCGAGCTGACCAAAGCCCTAGCTGACCAGGGCATCACCACCGCCTTCCCCATCCAGGCCCTGACCGTGGCCGACGGCCTCAAGGGCCTCGACGTCTGCGGCCGGGCGAAGACCGGCTCGGGCAAGACGCTGGCGTTCGGCCTCCCGCTGCTGCAGCGCTGCGCCGAGGCGGCCGCCCAGAACCCGCCGCCCAAGGGCGGGGCCCCGTGCCGGCCGCGGGCGCTCGTCCTCCTCCCGACCCGCGAGCTCGCCCTCCAGGTCCACGACGTCCTGGCTCCGCTGGCCGAGGTGGTGGGGCTGAAGGTGGCCGCCGTCTACGGCGGCGCCGACATCGAGAAGCAGGTGGCCCTCCTGCGCAAGCACGTCGATGCGGTCATCGCCACGCCCGGCCGCCTGATCGACCTCGGGAACCGGGGCGAGCTCAGCGTCGCCGACGTCGAGGTGCTGGTCCTCGACGAGGCGGACCGCATGGCCGACATGGGCTTCATGCCCCAGGTCGAGTGGGTGCTCCGGCGGCTCGAGCGCGCGCACCAGACCCTGCTCTTCTCGGCCACGCTGGACGGCGCCGTCGATCGTCTGGTGTCCCGGCACATGAACAACCCGGTCTTCCACGAGGTCGCCTCGAGCACCCAGACCGTGGCGGCGATGGAGCACCGGTTCCTCAACGTGCACCAGATGGACAAGGTGAAGGTGGCGGCCGCGATCTGCCGGGCCAAGGAACGCTCCCTCGTGTTCGTGCGTACGAAGCGCGGTGCGGACCGCCTGGTCGAACAGCTCGAGAAGGAGGGCGTCCGCTGCGCGGCCATCCACGGCGACCTCCGGCAGGCCAATCGGGAACGGGCCCTGGCGCAGTTCTCCTCGGGCAAGCTGCCGGTGCTGGTGGCCACCGACGTGGCGGCCCGCGGCCTGCACATCGACGGCGTGGACATCGTCATGCACTACGACCCACCGGAGGATCACAAGGCCTACCTCCATCGGTCCGGCCGCACCGCTCGCGCCGGGGAGACCGGCGTCGCGGTGACCCTGCTCCTGTGGAACCAGCTGGTGGAGGCCGAGGTGATCCAACGCCGCCTCGGCCTGCGCCTGCCGATCGTCGAGGTCTTCTCCAACGACCCGCGCCTCGCCGACCTGGCCCATTGGCATCCGGACGCCTCCGAGGGCGTGCTCTAACCACCCGTCGTTCCGATTCGGTCCCCCATTCTTCGATGAGCGAGACGGCGCCCATGGAGCTGTGGTCCCCCGACGACGGCGTCCGCCGGATCCTGGTCGTGACCGCGCATCCCGACGATGTCGACTTCGGGGTGGCCGGTTCGGTGGCGGCGTTCTGCGCCGCCGGCATCGAGGTCGCCTACTGCATCGCGACCAACGGGGAGGCGGGCGGATCGGATCGCTCGATACCGAGGGAGGAGATGGCCGAGACCCGCCAGCGCGAGCAGCGCGCCGCGGCCGCCGAGGTCGGCGTCCACCAGGTCACCTTCCTCGGCCACCCAGACGGCGCGGTGACGCCCTCGATGGCGCTGCGTCGGGACATCACCCGCGAGATCCGCCGGTTCCGACCCGAGCGTGTGATCACCCACTCCCCACAACGGTTCTGGGACTTCATCTACGCCAGCCACCCGGACCACCTGGCGGCCGGCGAGGCCGCCGTGTGCGCGGTCTATCCGGACGCCCGGAACCCGTTCGCGTATCCCGAGCTGATCGACGACGAGGGGCTCGAACCCCACAGCGTGGCCGAGATCTGGCTGATGACCACGAACGACAACTCCCGCGCCGTCGACATCACCGACACCTTCGAGACCAAGGTGGCGGCCCTGCGCTGTCACGAGAGCCAGGGGACCCGCAACGACGGGCTGGCCGAGCGGATCCGCGGCTGGGCGTCGGCCAACGCCGCGGCGGCCGGCCGACCCGAGGGCACGCTGGCCGAGGTCTTCCGGGTCGTCCCGACCGGCTGAGCCCCCTTCCGGTGGCCGCCCGGGGCGGCCGGCTCAGCCGGCCAGCTGGCGCAGCACGTAGGGGAGGATCCCCCCGTGGCGGTAGTACTCGGCCTCCATGGGCGTGTCGATTCGCACCGTGGCCGAGAGCTCGCGGACGCGGCCGTCCTCGCCCTTGATGCGCACCGATGCCTCCTTCGGCGTGGTCCCGTCGTTCAAGTCGAGCAAGCCGTCGATCGAGATCACCTCGCGGCCGCTCAGTCCGAGCGTCTCCGCGGACTCGCCGTCGGGATACTGCAGCGGCAGGACGCCCATCCCGATCAGGTTGGAGCGGTGGATCCGCTCATAGCTCTGCGCGATGACGGCTCGCACGCCGAGCAGCGCCGCCCCCTTGGCCGCCCAGTCCCGGCTCGACCCCGAGCCGTACTCGCGGCCGGCCAAGACCACGAGCGGGATGCCCTCGCGTTGGTAGCGCATGGCCGCGTCGTAGATGGTCATCTGCTCTTCGTCGGGGAGATGGAGCGTGACCCCGCCCTCGGTGCCCGGGGCCAGCTGGTTGCGCAGCCGGACGTTGGCGAAGGTGCCGCGCATCATGACCTCGTGGTTGCCGCGGCGCGCACCATAGGAGTTGAACTCGGCGCGCTCGACGCCGTGCTCGACCAGGTAGGCGGCGGCCGGCGTGGTCGGCCCGATCGAGCCCGCCGGTGAGATGTGGTCCGTGGTGACGCTGTCGCCGAGCACGGCCAGCACCCGGGCGCCCTCGATGTTGGCGACCGGTGCCGGTTGGCGGGTCATGCCCTCGAGGAACGGCGGGGGCAGGACGTAGGTCGAGCGGGCGTTCCAGCTGAACGTCTGGCCGGGCGCCACCGAGACGGCTCGCCAGCGCTCGTCGCCCGTGAAGACCGAGGCGTAGCGGCGCCGGAACATGTCCGAACCGAGCGAGGCGCCGATCGTGTCCGCGATCTCCTGGGCGCTCGGCCAGAGCTCGGCCAGGAACACGTCGCGGCCGGCGGCGTCTGTCCCGATCGGGTCGGTGGTGAGATCGACGTCCATGGTGCCGGCCAGCGCGTAGGCGACGACGAGGGGCGGCGAGGCGAGGTAGTTGAGCCGAACGTCGGGGTGGATCCGACCCTCGAAGTTCCGGTTGCCCGAGAGGACGGCCGCCACCGCCAGCTCGCCCGCCGCCACCGCCTCGGACACGCCCGGCTCGAGCGGGCCCGAGTTGCCGATGCAGGTGGTGCAGCCGAAGCCGACCAGGTAGAAGCCGAGCGCCTCGAGCGGCGCCACCAGCTGCGCCCGCTCCAGGTAGTCCATGACGACCCGCGAACCGGGGGCGAGCGATGTCTTCACCCAGGGCTTGACGGACAGGCCGCGCTCGACGGCCCGCTTGGCCAGCAGCCCGGCGCCCACCATGACCTGGGGGTTGGAGGTGTTGGTGCAGCTGGTGATCGCCGCGATGACGACGTCGCCGTCTCTGACGTCGTGGCCCGACGCCGGCGCTGAACGCGGCGCACGCCCGAGCGCCGTCCGGTAGGCGGCGCCCGCGCCGGCGAGCGCGACCCGGTCCTGCGGCCGAGACGGGCCGGCGAGGCTCGGGGTGACCGTCGAGAGGTCGAGCTCGACCAGCTCGGAGTAGACGGGCTCCTCCCCACCCAGCTCGTGCCAGAGCCCCTGCGCCTTGGCGTACGCCTCGACGAGGGCCAGGTGCTCCTCGTCGCGTCCGGTGAAGCGGAGGTAGGAGATCGTCATCTCGTCGACCGGGAAGATCGTGCAGGTGGCCCCGTACTCGGGGGTCATGTTGCCGATCGTGGCGCGGTTCTCGACTGGCACCGAGGCGATGCCCGGACCGAAGCACTCGACGAACTTGCTCACCACCCCGTGGCTCCGCAGGAGCGCGGTGATGGTGAGCACGAGGTCGGTGGCGGTCGTCCCCTCCGGCATCTCGCCGAACAAGCGGAGCCCGACGACCGGCGGCAGCAGCATGGACAGGGGCTGCCCCAGCATGGCCGCCTCCGCCTCGATGCCCCCGACCCCCCAGCCGAGTACGCCGAGGCCGTTGACCATCGTCGTGTGCGAGTCGGTGCCCACCAGCGTGTCGCAGAATGCCTGGCCGTTCGGCGAGGCGATGACGACCTTGGACAGGTACTCGAGGTTCACCTGGTGACAGATGCCGGTGCCGGGTGGGACGACCCGGAACCGGTCGAAGCTCTCCTGGGCCCAGCGCAGGAGCTGGTAGCGCTCGAGATTGCGTCCGTACTCGATGTCCACGTTCTGCTCGAAGGCCCGGGGTCCGCCCGACCGCTCGGCGATGACCGAGTGGTCGATCACGAGGTCGACCGGGACGAGCGGGTTCACGCGGGCCGGGTCGCCGCCCAGCGCGCCGAGGGCGTCGCGCATGGCCGCCAGGTCGACCACCGCCGGGACGCCGGTGAAGTCCTGCATGAGCACGCGTTCGGGGGAGAAGGCGATCTCGTGGCCGCCGCTCGCGCCGACGGCTCCGCCCTGGTGGTCGGCCCACCGGGCCACTGCGTCCACGTCGGCCGCGGTCACCCGCAGGCCGTCCTCGTGGCGCAGCATGTTCTCGAGTACGACCTTCATCGCGTAGGGGAGGCGCGACGCGCCCGACGGCAAGCCGGCCGCCCGCAGGTCGAAGATCTCGAAGGTCTGACCGGCGACCGAGAGTGAGGAGCGCGCTCGGAAGCTGTCGGGGTGGGCGGTGCGGGCGTCGGCCATGCCGCCATTCTGCACCCCTCCCGTTCGGGGTCGCCCACCCCGGGCGCGGCGCGCCGGGTGCGAAGATGGGTCATGGTCGGCCCGACAGCGGAGCTCAGCGGGCGGCTCGGCGCGGCCTTCGGCGCGCTCGAGCCGGGCGCCGACCCGGTCCTGCGGCCCTCGGAGCGGGCCGACCGGCAGGCGAACGGGGCGCTCGGACTGGCCAAACGTCTGGGGCGCGACCCGAGGGACGTGGCCCGAGAGGTGGCGGCCGCACTCGAGGTGGCTGACGTGTGCCAGTCGGTCGAGGTCAGCGGACCCGGCTTCATCAACTTCACGTTCTCGCGGGCGTTTCTCGAGGCCCAGCTGGCGGAGATGGCCGCGGACGAGCGGCTGGGCGTGGCGCTGGCTCCCGTGACCAAGACCGTGGTCGTCGACTACTCCCATCCCAACGTGGCCAAGGAGATGCACGTCGGCCACCTGCGGACCACGGTCATCGGGGACGCCCTGTGCCGAATGCTCGCCTTCGTCGGCCACGACGTCCGGCGCCAGAACCACATCGGCGACTGGGGCACCCCGTTCGGCATGCTGATCGAGCACCTGGTCGACCTCGGCGAGGAGCAGGGGGCCCAGGAGCTCTCGCTCGGGGACCTGACCGGCTTCTACCGCCAGGCGCGCGTGTCGTTCGACGCCGACGAGGCCTTCCGCGAACGGAGCCGGGGACGGGTGGTGCTGCTGCAGTCGGGCGATCCGGAGACCTTGCGCCTCTGGCGCGTGTTGGTCGCCCAGAGCGTGTCCTACTTCGACGCCGTCTACGCCAAGCTCGGGGTGCTCCTCACCGACGACGATCTGGCCGGCGAGAGCACCTACAACGACGCACTGGCGGGCGTCGTCGCCGATCTCGACGCGCTCGGACTCCTTGTGGTCGACGACGGGGCCAAGTGCGTGTTCCCGCCGGGGTTCACCAACCGGCACGGGGAACCGCTGCCCCTCATCGTGCAGAAGTCCGACGGCGGCTTCGGCTACGCCGCCACCGATCTGGCGGCGATCCGCCACCGGGTCCGCGACCTGCGCGCCGACCAGGTGTTCTACGTCGTCGGAGCCCCCCAGGCCCAGCACCTCCAGATGTGCTTCGCGGTGGCGGCCATGGCCGGCTGGCTGCCCGAGACCGTCGACGTCGAGCACGTCGCCTTCGGGAACGTGCTCGGCACGGATCACCGCATGCTGAAGAGCCGGGAGGGCGACAGCGTGCGCCTCATCGATCTGCTCGACGAGGCCGTCGACCGGGCGGCCGCGGCGATGGCGACGCGGGCCGAGGCGACCGACGGGGAGCATCCCGACGCCGGCGATGCGGTGGCGCGGATGCTGGGCATCGGCGCCATCAAGTACGCCGACCTCTCCACCGACCGGCTGCGCGACTACGTCTTTGACTGGGACCGGATGCTCGCCTTCGAGGGCAACACCGGTCCCTACCTGCAGTACGCGCACGCGCGGGTGTGCTCGATCTTCCGCCGGGGCGACGTCGGCGCCGAGACCGGTCCGATCTCGCTCGACGACCCGCACGAGCGGGCCCTCGGCCTCTCGCTCTTGAGCTTCCCCGAGGCGCTGGCCGAGACGCTGACCACGCAGAGCCCCCACAAGCTGTGCGCCTACCTCTACGACCTGGCCGCCACCTTCACGACCTTCTATGAGCAGTGCCGCGTGCTGGTCGACGACGAGTCAACCCGGCGCAGCCGGCTCGGACTCAGCCAGCTGACGGCCCGGGTCTTGCGCAGCGGTCTGTCACTGCTCGGGATCGAGGCCCCCGACCGCATGTGAGCGGCAGCCCGCCGCCCCGGGCGCGACGTGTGAGCGACGCGGCGGACGGTGCTGGTCGAGGCCGGCGGGTGGGGGGATCAGCCCGAGACGGCCGCCGGCGTCGCCGCGGCCTCGAGCAGGTAGCGCTCCAGGAAGAACAACATCGCGTCGGCACAGCGCCGCCCGAATCGGGCGTCGGCGTCGAAGGCGTGTGCCTGCTCCGCGTAGATGTGCAGCTCCACCGGCACGCCGAGGTTCCGCAGGGCGTCGTAGGCGACCATGGTGGCGCTGACGGGCACGGTCGTGTCCGCCGTCCCGTGGATCAAGAGCACCGGGGGGCATTCGGCGCTCAGGTGGTGCAGCGGGCTCACCTCTTGGGCCAGCCCGGGCGTCGGGTGGTCGGAGATGGCCTGGACCGGCACCGACCCGCGGACCTTCTCCTCCTCGCGAAAGACGGTCGGGGTGTACACGCCGATGGCGGCCCGCACCGCGCTGCTCACCCCCGGGTTCCCNCCCGATCCCTCGTAGCGGTCGTCGTGCTGGGTCGCCGCGGCGAACAGCGCCAGGTGGGCGCCGGCGGAGTTACCCTCGACGGCGATGCGATCGGGGTCGAGGTGCAGCGCGTCGGCATTGGCCCGCATCCAACGGAGCGCGGCCTTCACGTCCTCGATCTGCGCCGGCCAGGGTGACTCGCCGACGAGCCGGTACTCGGAGGCCACGCAGACGTAGCCGGCCCGGCCGAGCAGGATGCCGTAGCCGTGCAGCTGGTTCCGGTCCCCGCTGCGCCAACCCCCGCCGTGGATGAGCAGGATGCCCGGGAGGCGCTCTTCGCTCGTCGGCGGGCGATAGACGTTGCACTTGAGGTCGCGACCGCCGCCGGTCCCGAACACGACGTCCCGCTCCACCTCGACCCTTCCGGGCTCGACCATTCCATCCCCCAGGCGCATGACACCCCCTGGTCGGGGGCACGTTCTCGGAATGTAGCGCAGGCAGCCGGCCGGCCGGCCGGCGTGGTCGGTTCCGTCGGTGCAACACGGTTGACAGGAATGCCGCGGCCTGGTTCAGTGCGGTCCAAGTCGGGGGGGCAGGAGGGGACATGACAATCACCGGGGAACCCGCGTCGCCGACCGCGGCGGGGATGGATGCCGACACCGCCAAGCTGCACTCGATGGGCTACGCCCAGGAGCTGCAGCGGCGGATGGGGGGATTCTCCAACTTCGCGGTCTCGTTCACCATCATCTCGATCCTCTCGGGCTGCCTGACGGCCTACGGGATCGCCATGACCAACGGTGGACCGGTCGACATGACGTGGGGGTGGATCTTCGTCGGCTTGATGACGCTGATCGTGGGCCTCGGCATGGCCGAGGTGTGCTCCGCGTATCCGACCGCCGGCGGCCTCTACTACTGGTCGGCCAAGCTGGCCAAGCGCAACGCACCCGCGTGGAGCTGGTTCACCGGATGGTTCAACCTGCTCGGGCAGGTGGCGGTCACCGCCGGCATCGACTACGGGTTCTCCCTGTTCTTCACGGCCTTCCTCAACCTGACCACCGGTTGGGCCGCCACGCCCGGGCACACGCTCATCGTCTACGCCGGCATTCTCCTCATCCATGCCGGGCTCAACATCTTCGGGGTCCGCGTGGTGGCGTTCCTGTCGGACGTGAGCGTCTGGTGGCACATCCTGGGGGTGCTCCTGATCGTCATCGTCCTGCTGGCCGTGCCGGCGCACCACGCCTCGGCGTCGTTCGTCTTCACCCGGCTGGTCAATGAGACGGGGTACCACAACCGGTTCTACGTGTTCATGATCGGACTGCTCCTGGCGCAGTACACCTTCACGGGCTACGACGCCTCGGCCCACATGACCGAGGAGACCCACAACGCCGGGGTGGCCGGGCCGAAGGGGATCGTCCGCTCCATCTGGGTGTCGCTGATCGCCGGGTTCGTCCTGTTGGTCGGGATCACCTACGCCATCACCAGCAACTACCAGAGCGCGCTCACGTCGAGCACCGGTGTCCCCCCGGTGCAGATCTGGATCGACGCCATCGGGCGCCACGGCGGTGAGTGGCTGCTCGTGGTGGCGATGGTGGCCCAGGCGTACTGCGGGATGGCCTCGGTGACCGCCAACTCCCGGATGATCTACGCCTTCTCCCGGGACGGCGCCATCCCGGGATCGAACTTCTGGCACCACATCAATCCCCGGACCCGGACGCCGAGCCGGGCCGTCTACTTCGCCGTGGTGTTCGCCTTCATCCTGGCGATTCCCTCGATGTGGAGCTCGGTCGCCTACGGGGCCGTCATCTCGATCTCGGTCATCGGCCTCTACATCGCCTACGTCATCCCGACGCTCCTGCGTCGCCTCGCCGGCAACGCGTTCACGCCGGGGCCGTGGAGCCTTGGCAGATGGAGCGCCCTCGTCGGTTGGGTCGGGGTCATCTGGGTCGGGGTCATCACGGTCCTGTTCGTGCTGCCGACGGCCAGCCCCATCACCTGGCACAACTTCAACTACACCCCGGTGGCGGTCGGTGTCGTGCTGCTCTACGCCGGCGGCTACTGGCTGCTCAGCGCCCGCAAGTGGTTCAAGGGCCCAAGGGCCCAGGGCACCGAGGTCGAACTCGAGGCCATCGAGGCGCAGCTGGAGCGCGCCGGGTGAGCGCGCCAGGGGGCGCACTCTCCCTCGAGGAGCTGCGCCACCTGGTCGAGCAGGGTGAGGTGGACACCGTCCTCCTCGGCATCACCGACATGCAGGGTCGCCTCCAGGGCAAACGGTGCCACGCGCGGTACTTCTTGGAGGAGGTCGTGCCGAACGCGGCGGAGGGCTGCAACTACCTGCTGGCCGTCGACGTCGAGATGAACACGGTCGGCGGGTACGCCATGTCGTCGTGGGATCGCGGCTACGGCGACTTCGTCATGCGGCCGGACCTGGCCACTCTGTGCATGGTGCCGTGGCACCCCGGCACCGCGCTGTGCCTGGCCGACCTGGCCTGGGCCGACGAGTCCCCCGTGGTCGCCTCGCCGCGCCAGATCCTCCGCCGCCAGGTCGACCGCCTGGCCGAGCGGGGCTGGACGGCACTGGTCGGCACCGAGCTCGAGTTCATCGTCTTCCAGGACACCTACGAGGAGGCCTGGAAGAAGGCCTACCGCGACCTCACCCCGGCCAACCTCTACAACGTGGACTACTCGATGCTCGGCACCGCCCGCGTCGAGCCGCTGCTGCGGCGCATCCGAAACGAGATGGCCGGAGCGGGGTTGGAGCCCGAGTCGGCCAAGGGGGAGTGCAACTTCGGCCAGCACGAGATCGCGTTCCGTTACACCGACGCGCTCGGTACGGCCGACCGCCACGTCCTCTACAAGACCGGTGCCAAGGAGATCGCCGCCCAGGAGGGCATGAGCCTCACCTTCATGGCCAAGTTCGACGCGCGGGAGGGCAACTCCTGCCACATCCACCTCTCGTTGCGTGACACCGAGGACCGGCCGGTCTTCGGCAACGACGCCGCCGGCGCGCCGAGCGGGGTCTTCGCCAGCGCGATGGCGGGCATGTTGGCGACGCTGCCAGAGCTGACGTTGTTCCTGGCACCGAACGTCAACAGCTACAAGCGCTACAGCGAGGGGACCTTCGCCCCCACCACCGTCGCCTGGGGTCGGGACAACCGGACCTGCTCGTTGCGGGTGGTCGGCCACGGTGCCTCGCTGCGGGTGGAGAACCGGGTGCCCGGCGGCGACGTCAACCCCTACCTGGCGATCGCGGCGCTGGTGGCCGGCGCCCTGCACGGCGTCGAGCAGGGGCTCGTGCTCGAGCCCGAATTCGTGGGCAACGCCTACGCGGCCACCGATCGTCCTCGGGTGCCGTCCACGCTGGCCAAGGCGGCCCGGCTGTTCGAACACAGCGAGATCGCCCGATTCGCCTTCGGGGGTGAGGTGGTGGAGCATTACGCCAACATGGCGAGGATCGAGCTGGCCGCATTCGAGTCGTCGGTGACCGACTGGGAACGATTCCGCGGCTTCGAACGGCTGTGACGACGGGGGCGCCCGTCGTCAATCCCACGACCGGTGAGCCCTTCGCCGAGGTGCACCAGGCCGATGTCTCAGAAGTCGACGCAGTCGTCGCGGTCGCGCGGGCGGCCCAGCCCGACTGGGCCCGCACCTCGCCCGGCGACCGGGCCCGCCTGCTGCGGCGATTCGCCGAGGCCGTCGATGGGGCCGCGGAAGAGCTGGCGCAGCTCGAGGTGACCAACTCGGGCCACCCGATCACCAATGCCCGATGGGAGGCCGGCAACGTCCGTGACGTGCTGGCCTACTACGCCGGGGCCCCCGAGCGGCACTTCGGCCGTCAGATCCCAGTGCCCGGCGGGATCGACGTGACCTTCCAAGAGCCCCTGGGGGTCGTGGGACTGATCGTGCCGTGGAATTTCCCGATGCCGATCGCCGGCTGGGGCTTCGCGCCCGCCCTGGCGGCCGGGAACACGGTCGTGTTGAAGCCGGCGAGCCTGACGCCGTTGACGGCCCTGAAGCTGGCCGGGCTGGCGACGCAGGCCGGGATCCCCGAGGGGGTCTTCCAGGTGGTCACGGGCGCCGGGTCCGAGGTGGGAGAGCGTCTCATCACCCATCCGGCGGTCCGCAAGATCTGCTTCACCGGTTCGACCGAGGTGGGCAAGTCGGTGATGGCCGGCTGCGCGGCCCAGGTGAAGCGGGTCACGCTCGAGCTCGGGGGGAAGAGCGCCAACATCGTCTTCGCCGATGCCGACATCGAGCGGGCGGCGGCCACCGCCCCCTACGGGGTCTTCGACAACGCGGGGCAGGACTGCTGCGCGCGTTCGCGCATCCTCGTACAGCGCCCGGCCTTCGAACGCTTCATGGCGCTCCTGGAGCCGGCCGTCAAGGCGCTGCGGGTACTCGATCCGACCAGCGAGGAGAGCGAGATGGGGCCGCTCATCAGCGCCGAGCACCGCGCGCGCGTCGCCACCTTCGTCCCCGACGGCGCACCGGTCGCGTTCCGGGGCACTGCTCCCGACGGACCCGGCTTCTGGTTCCCGCCGACGGTGCTGGCGCCGGTGGCCGAGGACGCCGTGCAGTGCCGAGAGGAGATCTTCGGGCCGGTCGTCGTGGTCGTGCCCTTCGAGGACGAGGCGGATGCCATCAGGATCGCCAACGACACCCCCTACGGGCTGTCCGGTTCGATCTGGACGCGCGACGTCGGGCGCGCGCTGCGGGTGGCTCGGGCGGTCGAGAGCGGCAACCTGTCGGTCAACTCGCACTCGTCCGTCCGCTACTGGACCCCGTTTGGCGGCTTCAAGCAGTCCGGGCTCGGGCGGGAGCTCGGTCCCGATGCGTTGGACGCCTTCAGCGACACCAAGAACGTGTTCATCTCGACGGAGGCGTGAGCATGGCAGGAAGACTCGAGGGCAAGGTCGCCGTGATCACCGGCGCGGCCGGTGGGATCGGGCGGGCCAGCGCCCGACGCTTCGCCGCGGACGGGGCCCACGTGGTGGCCGCCGACCTGGACGGTGACGCCGTCGAAGCGGTGGCGGCGGAGGTCGGCGGGGTCCCGGTGCGCGTCGACGTGACCGAGGCCGGCGACGTCCAGGCCATGTACCAGACGGCCATCGAGGCCTTCGGGGGGGTCGACATCTGCTTCAACAACGCGGGGATCTCGCCGCCCGACGACGACTCCATCCTCACCACCGAGGCCGACGCCTGGCAGCGGGTGCAGGACGTGAACCTGACGAGCGTCTACCTCTGCTGCAAGTACGGGATCCCGCACCTCCTGGCCCGGGGCGGGGGATCGATCATCAACACGGCTTCCTTCGTGGCCGTGCTCGGTTCCGCCACCTCCCAGATCTCCTACACCGCCTCCAAGGGCGGCGTGCTGGCCATGTCGCGCGAGCTCGGCGTGCAGTTCGCCCGGTCCGGCGTCCGGGTCAACGCGTTGTGCCCGGGGCCGGTGAACACGCCCCTCCTCCAGCAGCTCTTCGCCACGGACCCCGAACGCGCGGCGCGTAGGCTGGTGCACGTGCCGATGGGTCGATTCGCCGAACCAGAGGAGATCGCGGCCGCCGCGGCCTTCTTGGCCTCCGACGACGCGTCGTTCATCACGGCCAGCACGTTCCTCGTCGACGGGGGGATCCACGGTGCCTATGTCACCCCCCTCTGAGCCTCCCGAGGTGGTCCGTCGCGGCCCCGTCATCGGCATCACGGCGAGCGAGCACGTGGCCACCTGGGGCGTCTGGAAGGAGGAGACCGCCCTCGTCACGGTGGCCTACGTGCGCTCGGTGGCCGATGCCGGCGGCATCCCCGTGGTCCTGGCCCCGGTGGCCGGCACCGCCGACGCGCTGGTCGAGCGGCTGGACGGGCTCATGCTGACCGGCGGGGTCGATGTCGACGCCCGCCTTTTCGGGGCGACGCCCCACCCGAAGGCGCAGAAGCCCGACGAGGTCCGCGACGAGTTCGAGCTGGCGCTGCTGGCGTCGGCCATCGACCGCCGCATGCCGGTGCTCGCCATCTGTCGCGGCATGCAGGTGCTGAACGTCGCCCGCGGCGGCACCCTGCTACAGCACCTTCCTGATGTGGTGCACAACGACAGCCACATGTCGATCCCGGGCATCTACGGCCGGCACCGGGTGCGCGTCGAGCCTTCCAGCCGGGTGGGTGAGCTGCTCGGCCGCACCGAGACCGTGGTGCCCACCCACCACCATCAAGGGGTCGACCGCATCGGAGAGGGACTGCTCGCGTCGGCGTGGGCCGAGGACGGCACCGTCGAGGCGCTGGAGGACTCCGACCTGCCGTTCCTCGTCGGGGTCCAGTGGCACCCCGAGGTGGGTGACGACCTGTCGCTGTTCACGGGGTTCGTCGCGGCGGCCGAGCGCGCCGAGGTGCTGCACCGGGCCTGAGCAAGGGCCCGGCGCCGGGCGTCCCGGTGCGCGGGCCGGCCGGCCGGACAGCCGTGTGGCGGGCGCTACTCGACGTTGGCTCGCAGGACCCCGGACAGGTGTCGGCCCACCGCGAACAGCGGTTCCGTGGAGCGCTCGGCCCGAGCCAGGAGCAGCGCACCCTCGACGGCGGCCAGGGTGAAGGTAGCGAGCGACTGCGCGGCCGCCTCGTCGACGCCCCTGGCTTGGATCGCCTCGGCGATCGCGCTCCGCCACGATCCGAACGCCGAGGTGCAGGCTGAGGCCAGCGCGTCGTTGTCGTGCGCGGTTTCGAGGGCGACCGTGGCCACCGGGCACCCGTCGCGCCAGCCGCTCCGCTCGAGCTCGGCCCCGCCGAGCCGCGTCCAGGCCTCGACGGCGTCGGCCGGGTGCCCATTGGCCAGCGCCCCCCGGAGCAGGCGCTCGAAGGCCTCGCCGGACCAGGCCACGGCGTCGACCGCCAGCTGCTCCTTGCCGCCCGGGAAGTGGTGCGCCTGGGACCCCCAGGGCGTGCCGCTCTCTGCGACCACGCTGCGCCAGCCCGTGGCGGCGTAGCCCTGGCGTCGCAGCAGCGCGGCCGCGGTTCGCACCATGCGCTGGCGGCTGTCGCTCCGCCGGGGCATGTTTCCAGACTAGCGGATTGTAAGACGATCGTCTTAGTATTCCGCCATGCGCCAACTCATGTTCTACGGACCGCACGATGTCCGTTGGGAAGCCCGCCCCGACCCAGAGCTCGACGACGACCGTGCGGCCCTGGTCCGCCCAGTGGCGGTCGCCACCTGCGACATCGACGTCGCGGCGCTGCGCGGGGGCTATCCGCTGGCGGGCCCCTATCCGTTGGGTCACGAAGGAGTTGCGCGGGTGGTGGCGGTCGGTGCTGGGGTGTCCGGCGTCCGCGTCGGTCAGCTGGTCGTGGTGCCGTTCCAGATCTCCTGCGGTACCTGCCCCAACTGCCTGCGGGGCCGGACCGGCAACTGCGCGGCACACCCGCCGCTCTCCACCTACGGGCTGGGGCAGATGGGCGGGCTCGGCTGGGGAGGTCTCTTCGCCGACCTGGTCCGGGTCCCGCACGCCGACGCGATGCTCGTCGCACTGCCCGAGGGGAGCGACCCCGTGGCGCTAGCCAGTGCCAGCGACAACATCCCCGACGGTTGGCGGGCGGTGGGACCGCAGCTGGCCGCAGAGCCCGGTGCCGAGGTGCTTGTCCTCGGGGGCCAACCCGCCTCGATCGGCCTGTACGCGGCCGGCCTGGCGGTGACCCTCGGTGCCCAACGGGTGCACTACGTCGACTCGGATGCGGGCCGGCTCGACATCGCCCGCGCGCTCGGCGCGGAGGCGGCCAATGTCGCGGTCGACGAGCTGCCGCGCAAGGTGGGTGCCTTCCCGATCGTCGTCGACGCGAGCGGCACCGAGCGTGGCCTGCGCTGCGCGCTCAACAGCGTCGCCTTCGACGGGACCTGTACGAGCACCTTCGTCTACCTCGAGGATCCCTCCCTGCCCATGTTCTCGATGTACTCGCGCTGCTGCACGCTGCACACCGGGCGCGTCCACGCTCGGCCCGCGATACCCCGAGTGCTCGAGGCGGTCGCCCGGGGCTTCGACCCGGGGCTCGTGACGTCGGCCATCGTCGCCTGGGACGACCTGGCCGACGCGCTCCGCGATCCGCCCATGAAGCTGGTGGCCATCCGCCCGGGCTGACCGACCGGCGCCACGCTCGGTGCCGGCCGTCCTCGACCCGGCGTGGTGCTGGCACGAGACGGGCACACGGGTTGCCCACCTTGGTCGCCCCCCCGGGTCGGGTGAGACTTTGCTGTGAGGCCGGCCGGACGTCCGCGCCGTGGGAGGTCATGCTCGAGGTGGAACGGCACGGCCGCGCCGGAGCGAGCGTGAACCCCCGGTGATCAGAGTCGCCTGGTACCGGTTCGCGGCCACGTGGTCGCGGCGATGGGCGGGCTATCTGGGCGTGGCCCTGGTCATCGGGCTGGTCGGCGGCCTGGCCATGGGCGCCGTGGCCGGTGCCCGGCGGACCCAGTCCTCGTTCCCCGTCTATGTCGCCAGCACCAATCCCCCGGATCTGGCGGGCGTGATCGACTTCGTGAGCGGTCTCCCGGGGGCGGCCGGCCTTGGCTACGACCCGGCCCGGGTCGCCGCCATCGAGCATCTCCCCCATGTCGGACAGATCTCCGTCTTGACCGGGCTCAACACGATTCCACTCACGAGCGGCGGAGCGCCCCGGGGGGTCCAGGCCTACCCGGCGCAATCGGGAGAGGGCGACGGAAGCCCCAGCACTGCGGGCTCCGGCCTGGACCTGCCTTCGGTGATCACGGGCCGGCTGCCCAATCCGGCCCGCGCCGACGAATTCGCCGTGAGCCCGATCACCGCGCAGATGTTCAAACTGCAGGTCGGCGAGGTCGTCCCCTTCGGCGTCTACACCAACGCCCAGACGCTGTTGCCGAACTTCGGCACGGCCAGGGTCACGCCGTACCGGCGCTTCACGGCCACGCTCGTCGGCGTCGTCGTGAACAGCCAAGAGGTCATCCAAGACGACATCGACACCCTCAACGACTTCGCCTTCTACTTCACCCCGGCGTTGACGCGACCGCTGCTCTCGTGCTGCACCTTCTACTCGGCGGTCGGCATGACGGTGACGGGCGGGAGCCGGTACCTCCCCGCCGCACAGCGCGAGGTGGCGGCGCTCCTGCCGGGGGGGTTCAATCCGCCCACCGCCGCCCCGGTGGCGGCGCTCGAGGCCAAGGCGGAACGGGCGATCAAGCCCGAGTCCATCGCCCTCGGCGTGTTCGGGGCGCTCGCCGCCTTGGCGGCGTTGTTGATCGGCGCCCAGTTGATCGGTCGCCAGCTCCACTTCGCGGCCGACGATCTCGGCATTCTGCGGGCCCTCGGGGCCGCGCCTGCGGTGACGGCGGCGGACGGTCTCATCGGCGCCCTGGGTGCCGTCGCCGCCGGGTCGCTGCTCGCGGTCGGGGTCGCCGTGGGGCTGTCGCCGCTGGCGCCGCTCGGGCCGGTGCGACCGGTGTACCCGTTCCCAGGCGTCGCCTTCGACTGGACGGTGCTCGGATCCGGGTTCGCCATCCTGCTCGTGGGTCTGGGCGCCGTCGCCATCTGGCTCGGCTACCGGATCACGCCCGAGCGCGCCGACCGGCGCCGGGCCCGGGCCGGCGAGCGACGCTCGCACCTCGCCGCCTCGGCCGCCGCCGCGGGTCTCCCGGCACCGGCGGTGACCGGCATCCGGTTCGCGCTCGAGCCCGGCGCCGGGCGCAACGCCGTGCCGGTGCGCTCCGCCCTGCTCGGCGCGGCGCTGGCCGTCGTCGTGGTGATCGGCACCGTCACCTTCGGCGCCAGCCTCAACACCCTCGTGTCGCGCCCCGCCCTCTACGGATGGAACTGGGACTACGTGCTCACGGCCGGGCAGGGCAACGACATCCCGGGCGCGCAGGTCAGGCAGTTGCTGGACGCGGATCACCACGTGTCCTCCTGGTCGGGGATCAGCTTCGACACGGTCGAGATCGACGGGCTGACGGTGCCGATGATCGGTGAGGCCCCGGGCGCGGCCGTCGCCCCGCCGCTCTTGTCCGGGCACGGCGTGGACGGCCCCCGACAGGTGGTGCTCGGCGCCGTCACGCTGGCCGAGCTCCACAAGCACCTGGGCGACTCCGTCACCGTCCACACCAACCGCCTCGGCGGGGCCAAGACGGCCCGGATCGTGGGGACGGCGACCCTGCCCACCATCGGCGTCGGGGGGAACCAGCATCCCGAGATGGGGATCGGCGCGGTGTTCGACCGCTCGATCCTGCCGGCCGTTCTCTCGAGCACGGGTGGCCTTCCCGCCTCCGAGGCGGGCCCGAACGCCGTCCTGGTGCGGCTCCGGGACAGCTCGGCGGCCGCGTTCGGCTCGCTGCAGCGGATCGCGCGGGCGACGAGCAACGCGGCGGACAGCGGGGTGCTGGTGTTGTCCGTGCAGCGGCCCGCCGAGATCGTCGACTACCGCTCCATGGGGACGATCCCCGCCTTCCTGGGTGTCGGCCTGGCCTTGGGAGCCGTGGTCGCCCTCGGCCTCACGCTCGTCGCCTCGGTGCGGCGACGGCGACGGGAGCTGGCCCTGCTGAAGACACTCGGGTTCACCGGTCGGCAGCTGGCGGCCACGGTCGCCTGGCAGGCGAGCGTCGCCGTGGCCATCGGCACGGTGGTCGGGGTGCCGCTCGGCATCGTGGTCGGCCGGAACCTGTGGAACGTGTTCGCCCGGGAGATCAGCGTGGTGCCCTACCCGAGCGTCCCGGTCCCGCTGATCGTGTTCATCGCCGTCGGGGCGCTCGTCCTCGCCAACGTCGTGGCCGCACTCCCGGGGTGGAGCGCCGCCCGCACGCCGACGGACCTGTTGTTGCGGGCCGAGTGACCGGAGCGGCCCCGATGGGAAGGATGGGCCGCTAGGCCTGGGCGGCGTCGGCCGATTCGAGGAGCACGAGCGGGATCACCCGGTCGGTCCTCGTCTGGTAGGTGGCGTAGCCGTGGTAGGCGGCGGTCACCCGCGGCCAGAGCGCCGCCCGTTCGTCGGGCGTCGCCACCCGGGCCCGCATCGCCTGCTTGGGCTTCCCGGCGAAGGCCACCGTCACCTCGGGGTGGTCACGCAGGTTGAGGAACCAGGCGGGCGGTTGATCGTCGCCACCACGGGAAGCGACGATCACGATGGCGTCGCCCTCCTGTGTCGGCGACGTCAGCATCACCGTGCGGGGCTGGCCGGTCTTGCGCCCGATCGTCGTCAGCTCGACCACCGACATGCCCGCCACGCTCCACCCGATCCAGCCACCACTCAGCCTGAGCAGTGCCTTGTGGACGGCGTTCATGGTCTTCAGCTGGAGGTCCGTTGGCACTATTCGCAGACTAGGGCGGGCGGGAGATCTCCGGCCGGTTGGTCCCGTCAGGGTCGGCAGAGGACCTCGCCGTGCAGGCAGGCGAACCAGCCGTCTTGGTCCCGGGCCCACCGGCGCCAGGCCTCGGCCATGGCGGCGAGATCGGTGGGGTCGGCGAGACCCAGCTCCGTGGCGCGGTGGGCGAGCGGCGAATCGCTGATCCGATCGGCCCAGAGCTCCCCCCACCACTCTCGCTCGGGCGGCTCCGAGAAGCACCAGACCGAGGCGGAGGCGACGACCTCGCTGAATCCGGCCCGGCGCGCCCAGGCCCCGAGGTGGCGCCCGGCGTCGGGCTCGCCACCGTTCGCCCGGGCGACCGCCTCGTAGGTGGCGAGCCAGCGGTCGAGGCCCGGATCCGCCGGGTACCAGGTGAACGCGCGGTAGTCACCGTCGCGCGCCGCCACCAGTCCACCCGGCTTGCAGACGCGCCGCATCTCGACCAGCGCGGCGACCGGATCCGCCAGGTGTTGGAGCACCTGGTGGGCGTGGACGACGTCGAACGACGCGTCGTCGAACCGCAGATCGGTCACGTCGCCCGTCTCGAACACCGCGGTCGACTCACCGTTGTCCCTGACGGCCAGCTCGATGACGCCCGGCGCGGCGTCGATGCCGATCGTCTGCCCCGGGGCGACGCGGCGGGCCAGGTCGGCCGTGATGGTGCCCGGGCCGCAGCCGACGTCGAGCAGGCGCATGCCGGGCACCAGGTGCGGGGCGAGGTAGGCGGCGGAGTTCTCCACCGTCCGCCAGGTGTGCGCGCGAAGCACGCTCTCGTGGTGACCGTGCGTGTAGATCGCGTGATCGTGCACTCGGCGTCCTTGCGGGTGGCGGTCGGGCAGAGCTTGCAGCGGCCCCAAGCAGTCTAAAACTGACGGAGATCGATGACACATGGGGCCCTCATGAAGGGTGGACCCAGTGACCGAGAGAGCTCGCTCGCTGGCGCTACGGTGCACCAGAATTCGCCGGGACGGCCAGCGAGATCGAGCACGCAGCTCGCCCGACCCGGAGGTCGTCTCAGACCCGGGCGCGGTTATCGACGCCCTGGTCGTTGGGCGCCCGGTCCGAACAGGGACTAGAAGTGGTGCATGCCCATCTTGGAGCGCGGCGAAGCTCGCATCAGCTTCGAGGTCCGCGGCACTGGGCACTCCCTCTTGCTCTTCGCTCCCGGCGGGATGGCGTCGACCGCCCAACTCTGGGGCGAGCTCCCCACCAGACCGGGCGAGCCGGCGCCATGGATCGATCCACGGGTCGAGCTCAGTGACCACTTCTGCGTCATCAGCATGGACCAGCGCAACGCGGGGGCATCTTCAGCACCCGTCTCGCGCGGAGATGGCTGGGCAACGTACACCGCGGATCACCTGGCCCTCCTCGAACACCTCGAAATCACTCGCACCCACCTCATGGGGGGCTGCATCGGATCGTCCTACGCGCTGGCGCTCTGTGACTCGGCTCCTGACGCCGTGACTGCCGCGGTGCTCCAGAACCCCATCGGCCTGCACGCCGGCAACCGCGGCGAGTTCCTGGCGCTGTTCGACCGCTGGGCCAACGATCTGCGAACCCACCGGAGCGACGTCGACGACGCTTCGCTCAGCGCGATGAAAGACGCGATGTTCGAAGGAGACTTCGTCTTCAGTGTGCACCGGGACGCGCTCCGCCGATGCTCTGTGCCTCTCCTGGTACTGCCGGGCGACGACGCCTTCCATCCCTATGCCATCGGTGAGGAGATCGTGGATCTGGCCCCTAAGGCAGAGCTTCTCTATCCCTGGGAGGGACCGGAACGCCACCGCATGACCGTCGCGGGCATCCGCGAATTTTTGTTAGCGCACACCCCGTAGACGCGCCTACGAGCTCACCGTCAGGAGCGGCCGCCACCCGCGCGGTTCTTGCCGCCCTTTCCCTCTCCCAGGTACAACGTCAGCGCCCCAGGCAGGACTTGAACCTGCGCACCCGGCTCCGGAGGCCGGTGCTCTATCCGCTGAGCTACTGGGGCTGGGGCCACTCACCGTATCGTGTGTGCCCATGACCGGCGTTCTTCGGCCCACACTGCGAGCGCGGCACCGAGTCACGCGAGCGCGTCCAGGCGCCCGGCGATGAGCGACCTCTCCGCCGCCCCCGTCGAACGGCACCTGCTCCCGTCGACCGCCGCCATCGCCGACAACGGCCGGCTGTCGGTCGGCGGCGTCGACCTCATCGCGCTGGCCGAGGAGCACGGCACGCCGCTGTTCGTCTACGACGAGGCGCACCTACGCGCGCGCTGCCGAGAGGCGGTGGCGGCCTGGGGGGACGGGGTCGCCTATGGCACCAAGGCGTTCCTTTGCAAGGCGATGGCGAGGTTGGCCCATGAGGAAGGGATGTGTCTCGACGTTTCGACCGCCGGGGAGTTGGCGGTGGCGCTGGCCGCGGGGATCCCGGCCGATCGCCTCGTCTTCCACGGGAACAACAAGTCAGAGGCCGAGCTCGAGTCGGCGCTGTCCGAGGGGGTGGGCCGCATCGTCGTGGACTCCTTCGACGAGCTGGCGCGCCTGGGGAGGTTGACGGACTCCCCGAGGGCCTCGGGCCGCCCGCGGGTGCTGGTGCGGGTGACGCCGGGGGTCGAGGCCCACACGCACGAGTTCGTGCGGACCGGACAGGAGGACACCAAGTTCGGGTTCTCCATGGCCTCCGGTGCGGCGGCCGAAGCCGTCGCCGCGCTCGAGCTTCTGCCGGGCGTCGAGCTGGTCGGCCTGCACGCCCACATCGGCAGTCAGGTCTTCGATGTCTCCTCGTTCGAGCGCACGGCCGAGATCTTGGGGGCGTTCTTCGCCCCACTCGACCTGGCCGAGCTCGTGGTCGGCGGCGGGCTCGGGGTCGCCTACGTGAACGGTGAGCGGGCGCCGTCGATGGCCGAGTGGGCCAGCGCGACCAAGGCGGCGTGCTCCCGCGTCGGGGTGGGCGCCGGCGTGCGGGTGAGCGCGGAGCCCGGCCGGTCGATCGTGGCGACGGCCGGCATCACGCTGTACCGGGTCGGGACCATCAAGCGGCTGCCCGGCGTGCGCACCTACGTGGCCGTCGACGGCGGGATGAGCGACAACCCGCGCCCCGTCCTCTACGGCAGCGGTTACGAGGCGCTGTTGCCGCGGGAGGCCGACGCCCCCCGGCCGCTGGCCGCGCGCCTGGTCGGCAAGCACTGCGAGACGGGCGACGTCGTCGTGTCGGAGGCCCACTTGCCCGAGGACCTGCGGGTGGGCGACGTTCTGGCCACCCCGGTCACCGGCGCCTACGGCTACTCGATGGCCTCCAACTACAACAAGGTCCCCCGGCCGCCGGTCGTCTTCGTGTCGGACGGGACGGCCCGCGTGGTGGTGCGCGGCGAGAGCATCGACGACCTCCTGCGCCTCGACCTCTGATCCGACCCGGCTCCCGAAAAGCCCAGCTCACAGCGTGTGGTTCCGGTGGGCCGGGGACGCGAACAGGTAGCGTGAACCCATGCCCGGCCAGCCCAGCCAGGAACCGGCGGTGCGTGTCGCCGTGCTCGGCTCCGGAAACGTCGGCGCCGCCCTGGTCGAGCTGCTGGCGGACCCGGCCCGGGCCGGGGAGATCGCGCGGCGGGCGGGGGTGGGGCTCGAGGTGGTCGGGATCTCGACGCTCGATCTGGACGACGTGCGCTCCAGCGCCCCGTGGTTCCCGAGGCACCTCCTCACGCTCGACGCCAAGGGCCTGGTCGAACGCGACGACGTCGACGTCGTCGTCGAGCTGATCGGGGGCATCGACCCCGCCAAGTCACTGATCGAGACTGCGTTGGCGGCCGGCCGGCCCGTCGTGACCGCGAACAAGGCCCTGCTCGCCGCCCATGGGGGCCCGCTGGCGGCGCTGGCCGCCTCGAACGGTGTCGACCTGTTCTACGAGGCCGCGGTGGCCGGCGCGATCCCGATCATCCGGCCGCTGCGCGAGTCGCTGGCCGGGGAGCGGATCAGCCGGGTCATGGGGATCGTGAACGGCACGACCAACTTCATCCTCACGTCCATGACCGAGGAGGGGCGCGAGTACGACGAGGCGCTGGCCGAGGCGCAACGGCTGGGCCTGGCCGAGCGGGACCCGTCGGCCGACGTCGAGGGGCGCGACGCCGCCGCCAAGGCCGCCATCCTGGCCAGCCTGGCGTTCGGCTGCGACGTCGTGGTCGACGACGTGCACTGCGAGGGGATCACCGGTGTCCGTCGGGTGGACGTCACCTTCGCCGAGCGGCTCGGCTACGTCGTGAAGCTGCTGGCGGTGGCCGAGCTGGTCGACGGCGGACCCGACCTCTCGGTGCGGGTACACCCGGCCATGGTGCCCAAGTCGCACCCCCTGGCCGTCGTGCGCGGGGCGTTCAACGCCGTCTTCATCGAGGGCGAGGCCGCCGGCGAGCTCATGCTCTACGGGCGGGGGGCCGGCGGTCCACCGGCGGCCAGCGCGGTCCTCGGCGACCTGGTGGTGGCGGCCCGGCACCTGCGCAGCGGGGCCGCCGTCCCGGCGCCGACGCGGCGGGTCCCGGTCGTCATCCGGCCCGTCGAGGACCTGACGTCGGTCTTCTACCTGAGCATCGACGTGCTGGACCGGCCCGGGGTGCTGGCCTCGGTCGCCCGGGTCTTCGGGGACCACGGGGTCTCCATCCGTTCCATGGAGCAGCTCGGGCTGGGCGACGAGGCGCGGCTCGTCTTCCTCACCCACCTGGCTCGCGGTGGCGCCGTGACCGCGACGATCGAGGACCTGGGGCGCTTGGACGTGGTCGATCGCGTGGGCGGCGTGCTGCGGGTGGTGGGGCCAGAGGATCCGGACCTGCTCGGGGCCGGAGCCTGACGATGCCCGGCTGGCGGGGGATCGTCGAGGAGTACCGCGAGTTCCTCCCGGTCGAGCCGGACACCCCGGTCGTCACCCTGCTCGAGGGCGCGACGCCGCTCCTCAGCGCGCCCGCGCTCTCCGCCCGGGTCGGCGCCCAGGTCTGGCTGAAGGTCGAGGGCGCGAACCCGACCGGCTCGTTCAAGGACCGGGGCATGACCATGGCGATCTCGCGGGCCCTCGGCGAGGGCGCGAAGGCGGTGGTGTGCGCCTCGACGGGCAACACCTCGGCCTCGGCCGCCGCGTACGCCGCGCGGGCGAAGCTGACCTGCGTCGTGCTGATCCCCGAGGGCCACATCGCCCTCGGCAAGCTGGCGCAGGCCCTCGTGCACGGGGCCCGCGTCCTCCAGGTGCGGGGCAACTTCGACGAGGCGCTCCGCATCGTCCGCGAGTTGCCGTCGCGGGCCCCGGTGACGGTGGTCAACTCGATCAACCCCTACCGGATCGAGGGCCAGAAGACCGGCGCCTTCGAGATCGTCGACGTCCTGGGTGACGCGCCCGACGTCCACTGCATCCCCGTCGGCAACGCCGGCAACATCACCGCCTACTGGAAGGGCTATCGCGAGTACCAGGACGCCGGCCGGGCCACCAAGCTGCCGGTCCTGCTCGGCTTCCAGGCCGCCGGGGCGGCGCCCATCGTCCTCGGTCATCCGGTGGCCGAGCCCGAGACGGTGGCGACCGCCATCCGGATCGGCAACCCCGCCAGCTGGGCCGCCGCCGCGGCGGCTGCCACCGAGTCGGGCGGCGCCATCGCGTCGGTGACCGACGAGCAGATCCTCGAGGCCTACCGGTTCTTGGCCGAGGAGGAGTCGGTCTTCTGCGAGGCGGCGTCGGCCGCCGCGGTGGCGGGGTTGCTCCAGACCGGGGTGCCGCCGGAGTCGACCGTCGTCTGCGTCCTGACCGGGCACGGGTTGAAGGACCCCGACCTGGCCATCAGCCAGATTGACGTGCCGAGCGTGGTGGACGCGCGCATCGAGGCCATCCTGGAGTTCCTCGCTCCCTGACCCGGCCGCCCGACGGCGGGCTCAGACGCCGAGGCCGGCGGCCGCGCGCCCGAACTGCCCGAGGGAGCGCCCGAAGAAGTGCTCGACCTCGCTCGGCGAGATGGGACGGGCGAAGAGGTATCCCTGCCCGTCCCGGCAGCCCTCGTCTTGGAGGTGCCGCAGCTGCTCCTCGGTTTCGATCCCCTCGGCCACCGTGCGTAGGCGCAGCGCCTGGCCCAGCTGCACCATCGTATGGATGAGCGCGCCGCCCTCGACCGACTCGACCATGCCGTTCACGAACGAGCGGTCGATCTTCAGCACGTCGATCGGGAACTGTCGGAGGTAGGAGAGGGACGAGTAGCCGGTGCCGAAGTCGTCGATGGCGAGGGTGATCCCGAGAGTCTTCAGCGCGCGCAGCCGGTCGACCGCCGTCAGCGCGTCGCGCATGAGCGCGCTCTCGGTGATCTCGAGCGTGAGCGCGCGCGGGTCGAGGCCGGTGTCGTGGAGGGCCCGACGCACGTCGTCGAAGAAGTCGTCGGACTCGAGCTGGAGTGCAGAGACGTTGACCGACACGGCCACGTCGTAGCCGCGCTGGTGCCAGCGCCGCGTCTGTCGACAGGCCTGGAGCAGCACTTCGCGGCCCACCTGGACGATCATGCCGGTCTCCTCGAGGAGGGGGATGAAGTCGTTCGGCGCCACGACACCCCGCGTGGGGTGCTGCCAGCGGAGCAGGGCCTCGACGCCGTTGAAGGTCACCTGCTCGAGATCGAAGGTCGGCTGGTAGACGAGGAAGAACTGGTCGTCGTCCAGGGCCAGCCGGAGGTCGAGCTCGAGGTCGAGCCGGCCGCGCACGGCGGTGTGCATCTCGGGCTCGAAGACGACGAAGCGGTTCTTGCCGGCCGCCTTCGCCTCGTGCAGCGCGATGTCGGCGTCGCGCAGCAGGTCCTCCGCGGAGCTGCGCTGCCCCCATGCGATGCCGATGCTGGCGGTCACGCGTAGCCCCGCCCCGTCGCGGGGGCCGTGGAACGGCTCGACCAGGACGTCGAGGAGGTGGCGGGCGATCACCTCGGGCCCGGAGGCGACCGACACGCCCTCGGCCAGCACGATGAACTCGTCGCCGCCCACTCGACCGACGGTGTCCGAGGCCCGCAGCGCACTCGTGAGCCGGCTGGCGATCGCCTTCAACAGATGGTCGCCCGCCGCGTGGCCGAAGGTGTCGTTGACGCTGTTGAACCCGTCCAGATCGATGAACAGGGCGGCGAGCGGCAGGTGGTCCCGCCGGGCCCGGGTCAGCATCTGCGCGGCGCGGTCGAGGATCAGGTCCCGGTTGGGCAGCCCGGTGAGCGAGTCGTGCAGGGAGCGGTGTCGAAGCTCGTTCGTCTTCTCTTCGGCGATCTCGAGCGCGCTGGCGCGGGACTGGGCCAGGCTGGCCAGGAGGAAGAAGAGGAGCACGGTCGCCACCAGCCCCCCGCCGAGGACGCCGAGACCCTGCACGGTGGCCGACCCCACGGTCGGCACGAGCCCGATGACCACCGTCCAGTTCCCCTGGGCGTGCAGCCCCATGGAGCGCATGCTGGCCCCGGGCCTCGCCGTGCCGGCGTGGATCACCTGGAGGCTGGGGCCGGTCGGGCTGTGGTAGCTGACTGTGAGCGACAGGCCGGGGGCGGCGCGCAGCACCGGAGCCGCCAGCGCCTTCGGATCGAACACGCTCCCGGTCCACCCCATGAGTGCGGCCTGGCGCTGGGCCGTCGTGGCGAGCGGGGCCCCCGGGCGGTAGACGGGCATGGTGATCTCCATCGGGCTGCCGATGCGCAGCGCTCGCTGGAGCGCGGCCTGGTGACCGGCGGCGTTCGTGCCGGCCGGAGTCAGCACCGCGGCCAGCGAGCTCACGGTCGGCAGGTTCCGGTCCGCGGCGGCCGCCAGCAGGGGTGCGAAGGAGCTGTCGCAGTAGTCGTAGCCCGGGTCGAGCAGTCGCTGGATGTCGGCCGGCGTCACGCCGGCGACGGAGTTGATGCCCTTGCCGTGCGCCATCAAGACGGTCGGATTGACGGCGGTCAGCCGGCCGAGGCAGTACTGCGCCCGGTTCCCTGGCGGTTCGAGGGCGAAGTTGCCGCTGGCGGGAACGCCGAGTGGCGGGTCGGCTGCCGCTGTCGCCTGGTAGTCAGGCAGGTCGCTGAGGGGGACGCGCTCGATGTAGGCGAGCCCGAGGGTGCCCGCGTAGCGCTGGGGACCGAGGTTGGTGAAGAGCGCCTGGAGCTGGGCGTTGGTGGCGTTGGGGTTGGTGACCACCAATGCGCGCACGGTGCGAACCAGGTCCTCGTCCCGCTGGATCTCGGAGGTCAAGGTGACCGCCGCCGTGTTGGTGGCGATCCGGAGCTCGGTCTGTTGCTGGGAGCGCACGTACCCGCTCCACCTGACCGCGCCGATGGCCGATCCGGTCAGGCCGATCGCGAGCGCGATCCAAGCGACGGACATCCGGCGGAAGATCCGGCGCGATTGGCGCGTCGGATCGTCGGGGGCCCCGTCGGCACCCGACCGCGACGTAAACCGCTGTTGCACGTGCGGCATCCGTGACCGAATCCAAGAAAGAGGGCGCGTAGCAAAAAGATTACGATGTCGGGTCCCAGAAACGGTGTAATGGTCGATCGCGGGCCGCGTTGGGTCGCCCTCAGGGCCCAAAAGATCGGCGGTTGCCGGCGCGTCTTCCCAGTATGTGACGCTCGGCTCCGAGGCGCGCCCGGCCACCTATATCGGAAATCCGATGTCCGGGCCTTGCGCCGCGCGGGGGCACGAGAACCGGCCGGCTCAGACGGATCTCGGACGGTTCTTCCCGGTTCATTTCGGCCGGTGTCTCCGGTCCTGGTGGGCACCCGCCGAGGGCCAGCGGGCGGCCGTCGGCCC
>JGI12269J14319_10001030_pt1 | contig 27550 bp, 20 predicted proteins | sample PeaSoiSIISIP2007_FD_14319 | JGI IMG/M metagenome (IMG submission 14319)
AGGCAGAACACGACGATCAGATAAGGATGGCGGACAGCGAAAGATGGCATCTATTTCTCCCCTTCCATGCGCGAAGGCTCAACGACCTTGGGTGCGACGATTTCGCCCGGCCGGTATTGCCCCAGGCTCCCGAAAATGACGGTTTCGTTTTCCTGCAGGCCGGATGTGATTTCGACATCTGTGGCGGATTGCAAACCGGCTGCCACTTCGCGCCGTTCAATCTTGTTCCCGGGACCCACGACCAAAACGATTCCCTTCCCCTCACTCTCGGCTTGAAATGCCTGAATCGGCACGGTCAGAACTTTCGCGACGGAGTGAAGCGGAATTTTCACGGAGGCGTACATTCCGGGGACCAGTTCGTATTTAGGATTGGGAACGTCGACTTCGGTGTGCATGGTCCGCGTGTTCGTATCGATCTGATCGGAAAAGCGGATGATTTTTCCCTCAAAGGCGCGGTCCATGCCGGAAACATTGACGGCGACAGATTCGCCAATCTGAATATTGGATACCGCTCTTTCGGGAACAGGAATGACGAGGCGCAGCAGGCTATTTTGGGACAAGCGGCAAAGCGCGGAGTCGCCCTTGTTCGAGGAAGTTCCCGCTGGAAGCAACGCGCCGGTGTAGGCGTAAATCTGCGTGATCACGCCGTCGAATGGCGCCGTCATGCGCGCATAGTCAAACATGGCCTGATCCTTGCCGAGCGCGGATTTAGCAACGAGCAAAGCCTGCTCGGCCCCGGCCAGCGCCGCTTTCTGCGCGGACACGTCCGCGTCCGCTTCCATGTCCTTGCCCTTTGAAACGTCGATTTCCTCCTGGGCAACAAGTTCTGGGCGCGATTTCTGCACGTCGGCGAGGCGCGTATAGGTAAGGTGCGCGACCGTATACGCCGATTGTGCGCGGTTCAAATCTTCTCGGGCGCGCGTCAATTCCTGTTCGCTGCGGTGGATGGAAGCCTCATCCTGCTGCAATTGCTGTTGCAGTTCCGGGATTTCCAATACGGCCAGGATTTGCCCTTGCTTTACGTGAGTTCCGTAGTCGACGTAAAGTTTTTGGATGTAGCCGGAGACTTTTGCGTACACGTCGACTTCCTGAAATGGCTGGAATTCCGAAGCGATCTCCAGGTTGTCCGCGATGTTTCCTCGCGCCACTTTCACGATGGCGGCTACGGGAGCGTTTGCCGCATCATCGGCGGCCGCCTTACGTCCCTCGCCACAGCCGACGAGAAACGTGAAAAAAATAAGGAAGATAAAGAAACTCCAGATTCGATCGTTACGCCTCACTGGATAACCTCCACGATCTCGCATCACTGTTTCAGTCCTTTAGATTCTTTCTCTTTAATCTAAGCGCAGCCACATCCGAGCGGAGTTTTTCGATCGTGAAAGCGCCGGATTTGCAGAATTCAATGATCTCCCGCTCTTCGCCATTCATCCTCCGCGCGACAGAGGGAATCTTTTGCGCGATCTCGATCGGAATGGTCTGCACTCCATGCCGGTCGCCATGCAGCAGGTCGCCCGGCCGCACATGCATCTTGCCGACCTCGATTGGGCCTCCGAAATCGAACACGTGGGCGAAGGCGTGGGAAACCGAGAGGTTTCGGGCAAACATTTGAAACTTGAGCTCTCGGACCGCTTCGACGTTGCGGACCGCGCCATTCGTCACCACGCCAATGCATCCGAGCGCCTGCAGAATATTGGCGTGGACGTCGCCGATGAAGGAGCCGAGACCGGGATTGTGATCCAAGTCTTCCACGACAAGGACTCGGGGCGGCGGAACACTCAATACGTGCTCCAGCCAGTCCAGCCGGTAATAATAGCTATCTCCTTCCATGGGCGGATCGGCAGTGCGAACCCGCACGGTGGCCGCGTATCCCATGAGCGGAGGAAAATCCTCAAACATGCAGCGAACGGTGGAGTCGCTAAAACCCGTATTGCGCAGACGCACGCCGAAGGTTTCAATCGCGTTGGCCACGGTACAGGAATCCAATTGGCGCAATTTCTCCAGCGCTGCCGGCTCTATTTGATTTGAGGTCATCGGATCTCCAGAGTTGAAAATCGCGTACAAGTTCCGCGAGCACCAGGGCCGAAGTCATGCCACTCGCCATTTCACCAGGGCCGGCGGCTCACCAGTCAATGCTGCCCCGACGCGAAAATGTGATTCGCCGTCCGGAACGATTTGGCCTGCACTAATTTTTCAACGGGAATCACCGCAGGGAACGGGCCCTGTTTGTATTTAGGCGGAGGGTGGCGCGCGCAGCGGGTGGTAGGAAAGAAAAAATTCATCCTTGCCGGAAATCGTCTCTTCCGGCGGATGAGGATTTCTAGACGCAACTCTCCGCACGTTGATTCTCGTTTGCGCGAGGCACGGCCTCAGCCCATCACCGAATAGACATTTGAACGGAGCCGCAAATTTCGAAGAATGGCCTGCGGACATTTCCAGAACGGCCGCGCTCCCTACCGGCCCATTCTGAATTAATATTGGAAGGAAACTCCATTGGACGATGCCGAGAACGAGTATGCCCGATAACAGGAGGAGCGAAGCTACATATCGGCGGCTTGGGATGCGCTTTGGATTCATTTGTGGCCCCCGTTTACCTGGCGGAGGCTGTGCTAATCTATCGAGGCTAGCATCCTGCGAGAAAACGTGTCAAGAATTCAACTGGAATGCGCGTACTCTCAGGGCACAGGGAACTAGTCTTACCAATCAAGTTGGACGCTTTGGCGGTGAGTTCGGATGCGCGGAAACGTGCTTTTTGTCGAAGATGAACAGGCCCTTCAAATGACCGTAGGCGACCGCCTGCGGAACGAAGGTTACGCGGTCGACTACGCCGCCAATGGGGACGAGGGCTTCGAGAAGGCTACCCAGCTCCCGTTTGACCTGATCATCCTCGACGTCATGCTGCCCAAGCGTGACGGATTCGAGGTGTGCAAGGGCATTCGCGAAGCCGGACTCATCACCCCGATTCTCATGCTCACCGCCCGCGGGCAGACCAGCGACAAGGTCAATGGCCTGAAGATCGGCGCGGATGACTACGTCACGAAGCCGTTCAACATGCTGGAACTCATGGCGCGAGTCGAAGCGCTGATGCGGCGCGCGCCCATCCGCCCGGCGCCTCAAACCGGCGGTCTGGATTTCGGAGCGATTCACGTGGACTTGATGGGAACGGCGGCCACGCGGGACGGAAAGCCCGTGAATTTATCGGCGCGCGAATTTCAATTGCTCCGGTATTTCATCGAGCGTCGCGGCGCGACGCTTTCGCGCGAGGAACTCTTGAAGCAAGTGTGGGGCTACAGCGCGGACATGTATACCCGCACCGTGGACGTGCACGTCGCCAGCCTGCGACAAAAACTGGAAGACGATCCGAAACAGCCCAAATTCATTCTGACGGTGCAGGGGTTCGGTTACAAGTTCAAGGCTTAGCCGGCGGATTATGAAATTGCCCATCAAAGAGCGCGAATTCTCAACGGTCATCATCATTCTCGCCGTGATCGTGGTGATCGTTTTGGGAGTGGTGCAATACCGCTGGAGCAACCAGGTCAGCGAAGCCACGAGCATCCGGCTTGCCGACAGCTTGCAGATGTCCATGATCAACTGGCATCTGGATTTCTTCCGCGTCTTCTCGGAAGTTTGCGTCGCGCTGCGCGTCGATCCAGAGTCCAGCACGGCGGATGACTGGGACCAGTACGCGCGAAGATACGTGGATTGGGAAAAGACAACGGCGAATCCGAATCTCGTCTCAGGGTTATACATTTTGCGATTCAACGAAGCTCCCGCCGCGCAAGTGCTTCGCCTCACACCTTCCGGCCAGCGCTTCGAGCCGAGCGACTGGCCATCGAATTTCCGGGAATTGCGCGATGAACTCCAACAGCCTGCTCCCAACGCCGGCGCCAATGGCTCCTCTGCCTCATCCGGAGGAACAAATGCCGCCGCATTGGACGCAAATGCCGAATTTGCAAACCGCTTCTATACGGGCGGGCCCTTGGCTGGGTGGCAGTTCGTGCCGCAGATCCCTGCGCTCGTCCGCTCCGTCGCGCATAATTCTTCCGCCTCCGCCGACCGCCAGGATTCCGCGCGAAACGCCGCGGATTGGATCGTGATCGCGCTGGACCGGAATGATGTGCAGGAGAATATTCTTCCGGCACTCGCGCAGCGATACTTTCGCGGCACGGAAGGCCTCGACTATCAGGTTGCCGTCACTACCGGCAGGAACATGGGAGGCACTCTCTATACGTCGGACGCGGGCTTTGGCGACGCGGAAATCGCCGACGCGGATGGGACGATGGATATCTTTGGGCGAATGCGCGGCGACGGACAAGGATCCCCGATCCATATTTTCCATACGCCGTCGCAGGAAAATGGGCCGGCGGCTTCGGTCGCGGTCACGTGGTTTCCCCTTTTGCGCGAAGCGGGCGCGGACCAGGACTGGCGTTTGATCGTGAGGCATCGCCGCGGCGGAGCGCTCGGAGCGTTCATAGCCGATTCGCGCCGCCGCGATCTGGCGATCAGTTTTGGCGTGCTCTTGCTGCTGGTGATCAGCATGGCGATTCTGATCTTTACGAGCACGCGCGCGCAGAGGCTAGCCAAGCTGCAAATGGATTTCGTCACCGCGGTTTCCCACGAACTGCGAACGCCGCTGACCGTCATAAGCTCGGCGGCCGAGAATATCGCCCACGGCGTGGTGGAGGGAAAACCGCAGCTCGAACAATACGGATCGGTGATCGGCGCGCAGGCCCGGAAACTATTCGAAATGGTCGAGCAAATCCTGCTGTTCGCCGCGATCCGCGAGGGACAGCAGCGCTACAGCCTGCGTCCGCTGGAAGTGCCGGAAATTCTCGACGCCGCGCTTTCCGGCACGGCGGGGCTCATTCGAACGGCGGAGTTCCACGTGGAACAACAAATCGAGCCGAACCTGCCCCGGATCGTGGGCGATCTCCCGGCCCTTTCCCAGTGCGTGCAGAATCTAATCACGAATGCGCTGAAATACGGCAGCGAACAGAAGTGGATTGGAATTCAGGCGCGGCTCATCGAACATGGATTGACTGGGAAAGAAATCCAGATCAGCGTCTCGGATCGCGGCATCGGAATTGCTCCCGAGGAATTGCGGCACATCTTCGAGCCGTTTTATCGCAGCCCTTCTGTGACGGCCGCGCAAATTCACGGCACCGGTCTGGGTCTTCCCCTGGCGAAAAGCATCATGGAAGCGATGAAAGGCCAGGTGACGGTGAAAAGCGCACCGGGGCGCGGCAGCACATTTACGCTCCATTTGCCTTGTCTGGAAGACTCGGTACGGCAATTGGAAGGCAAGACGACCGAGGCGGTTTCCTCCTGATCGATTCCGCGGCTAACCCATAGCCTACATTTAACTTAGATACCTTCCCTATCTCATCTCCTTCGCGCTTTCACGAGGCAATTTCTCTTCCTCCTTCAATCCGGGGCTTTTTACAACATCCTTACAGCAGCCCGTTTCAATTTCAGTGTAATTTCAAATTCGCGAATTCGTTGTCCTCGCATCGCGGGATGGTTGGGTGGGTCCTTGGGTGTGGACTATCCCGGAGATCGTCCCGGTTCGATATTTCAACGGAGCAGGTGCGGGCAGGAATCTTGCTCTCAAGTCGAGGCCCTCTTGTGCTGAGGCGATTCACAGGCATTGTCCGGACGGCAATTTTTCTGATTGGAATTCTAGTGTTCGGTAGGGCGTCCGCGTTCAGTCAAATGAACACGGGAGAAATCGATGGGGTCGTCCGGGACCCTACGGGCGCTGTCGTCCCCGACGCCACCGTCGCGGCTGTCGAGGCCGGCACACACCTGGAATATTCGACCAAGACGAACAGTTCCGGCGAATACCTGCTGGCGCAGCTTCCCGTCGGGCAATACAACTTGACGGTGAGTTTGCAGGGATTCAAGCAGATTGTGCAGCCCAACATCTCGTTGCATGCCGGCGACCATCTCCGTCAACCGTTCACCTTGGAACTAGGAGAACAAAGCGAAACCTTGACGGTCAGCGTGATGCCCGGTTTGTTGCAGGTGGAATCGGCCGCCATCAAAGACACGATCGAGCAGCAACAAGTAATCGACCTCCCCCTCAAAGGACGCGATTTCATCGATCTGGTCGCCTTGTCGCCCGGGGTCACGACCGCGCCGGCAGGCACGCGAGGATCGGCGCTGCAGCAGACGGGTCAAACCTACGGAATTCTGGGCCAACGCGGCGGGCATAACTTATATCTCGTCGATGGCGTGTCCGTGACGGACGAGGCATTCAACAATCTGGTTCTGAGCCCTTCGGTGGACGACGTTCAGGAAGTGAATATCAACCAAACTTCCTACGACGCAGAATTTGGCGGAAAGTCTGGCGGGATCATCAATGTCATCACAAAATCCGGCACGAATAGCTTCCACGGCAGCGTGTTCGAATTCGTGCGGAATGACATTTTCGACGCGGAGAACTTTTTCGTAAAACCCACGCAGGCTAAGCCGCCTTTCAAGCAGAACCAGTTCGGCGGATCGATCGGCGGGCCGATTCAGCGGGATAAGACTTTTTTCTTTGCCGACTACGAAGGCGAGCGCGTCCGCAAGTCTCTTACCGACACGTTCACCGTTCCGACCTCTGCGGAAGCTTCCGGGAACTTCACGGGATCGGGCATTACAGTTAACAATCCGAGCACGGGGACGCCGTTCCCTAACGATACGATCCCCGTGATTGACCCTGTGGCGCAAGCCCTTCTGGCGAAAGTTTCTCAGGGTCTTCCGGGCGGCTTCCCTGCGATCATCGCTCCGAACGCGACGGCGAGCGCCACGGATCTGTCCACGATTGGCATCAACCAGTACGACGCCCGGATCGACCATACCTTTGGTTCCTCCGACAGCGTCTTTGCTCGTGGGTCGATTTTTGATGACCATGAAGTTGATCCTTTCGGACTGGGAGCCCTGAACGAGACGCTGCTGCCGGGATTTGGGTACGACCTGCGAACCCATACCGACAACCTCACCGCTACCTGGAACCACATCTTCAGTACGTCCTGGATGAATGAAGTGCGCTTTGGCTGGTTGTGGGTCGGCGGTGGACAGATCAGCCCGAATGCGGGGGCCAATTTTGCCGCACAGACAGGTTTGCAAGGGGCGAGCTCGAACCCGCTGGATACGGGCTATCCCGATGTGCCCATCACCGGCTTTTCAACCTTGGGCGAATCGACGCAGTACGTGTCGCGCAGGGACAACAACTACGAACTCTACGACAACGCCATTTGGCACCACGGGACACATACGGTGAAATTTGGCGGCTATTTTTTCCACCTCGATGTCGAGCCGGTGAACGCCAACAATGCAAGAGGGACTTTTAGTTTCACCGGCAAGTGGACCGGCAATTCCCTCGGAGATTTCCTGCTGGGGGATCCGAATCAAGGGTCGGGAGCATCGCAGGGGCGAGGAAATTTGCTGGGCCATACCGACTGGGCGCACCTCTACATTGAGGACGGCTGGCAGATCACTCCCAGCCTCAAGCTCGATATCGGGATCCGCTACGAGTACAACCAGAATGTTACCGATGCGCACAACAACATGGCTATCGTAAATACACTCGTGCCCGGCGGAGAGTTTGTCATCGCCAGCAACAGCCAAGGTCAAATGTCGCCGGCAGCGTCCGCTCTGCTGGCTGCTATTCCGATTCCGTACGTCACTTCCTCGCAGGCCGGCTGGAATAACAGCCTGCTCCAGGGGCGTCCGCTTCGGCTGGCGCCGCGGACAGGGCTGGCATGGGCTCTGCCGGACCATAAGACTGTGATCCGATCGGGATTTGGAATCTATACCAATCAAGCGGCGTACAGCATCATTCAAAATGCCGCGCTGAACCTGCCCTTTTATTTTGCAAAGACGGTGACGAATAGCGCGGCGTTGTGCGGAGGGGCTACCTGCAACACGGAAAGCATTCTGGCTGCCGCAGCGAACGGCTCGGTCAGCGCGAATAACATCAACCACGATTTCAAAATCGAGTACAACAATGTCTGGAATCTGTCGGTCGAGCGAAGCCTTTCTTCGTCCACTTCAATCCAGGCGCAGTATATAGGCTCATATACAGTCCATGCAGATAACGAGACGTACCAGAATCTCTTCCCTGACAATGCATTGGCTGCAGGACCACTTCACGTGCGTCCTATTCCGCAGATGAGCGGATTCCCGAGCGTCACCTGGGATGGCTGGGAAAAGTATCACGCGTTGGCGCTGGCCTTCACGCAACGTCTCTGGCGGGGGCTAACCGTCAATTCCAACTACACCTGGTCCAAAGCGCTGGACGACGCGTCCAACCCCGGGCCGGACAATGCCGAGCCTAACTTTCCTCAAGATCCCGCCAATCTGGCGGCGGAAAAGGGACTGTCCGATTTCGACCACCGGCATCGTTTCGTCACCAACTTCCTCTATCAGATTCCGTTCCTGAAGAATTCGGAAGGGTGGGTCCACATCGCGTTTGGCGAGTGGCAGGTTGGGGGCATTTGGACGCTGCAAAGCGGGGCGCCCTTTACGGTGAACCTGTCGACGGACGTCGCCAACAATGGAGAACCCTTGTCCGCGCCATCCCAACGGCCGAATCTGACTTGCAATCCAAACAGCGGTCCAAAAACAACGTTGAAATGGTTCAATACATCCTGCTTTGCGGCGCCCGCTCCATTTACTTATGGAAACGCGGGCCGTGACATTGTGATCGGGCCCGGCCTCGACGACTTCGATGCGACGGTTCAGAAGGAATTTCCTGTTCGCGAGAATATGAGGCTGCAGTTCCGGCTGGATGTATTTGATTTCTTCAATCACCCGAACTTTAATGCCCCTGTCGGGGCCGGCAGGACGTTCAGCACTTCCACGAGCTTCGGCCAGATTACCAGCGCGAACGATCCGCGCGATATGCAGTTTTCGCTGAGGCTCGCGTTTTAGTAGCACAGGCATCCGCCGCGGCGGACCTGTGCGGTTTTTGCGATCGTCGTTAGGCTTACAAAACCACACAGCCAAGAGTGGCTGTGCAAGCTAGGCGGCATCGCTGCGCGTGGCCGGGCGCACGATTCGAGGAACCATCATTCGCGTTCCGGGCGCCAGGATGTGAACGGAGCGCTGGAAGACAAATTCCAGGAAGCGCCGCGCGACGGACAATTTTGAATTGATCGGATCTCGATCGCGGAAACCCTCGGCGCGGATCACGAGGAAACCCGGACCATTCTCGACTTGCAGGCGGCGGATCGCCCGGTACGACTTCGCCTGGAACGCATTTGCCAGGCGCAGAATGGCAGCCAGCTGAATGAGCGATTGCCTCAAGGGCAATTCGTAAATCCTCAATTTTTCATGATCCGGATACGGCAACGCGCGCCGGTGAAATCGCGCGACAAGCGCGACAAACTCAAGGTCTCTCTTCGACCAGCCCGGGAGAGGAGAAATTTTGCGAATCATCCGGTAAGACTCTTTGTGGTAGGCCTTGGCCTTCTTGAAACGCCCGGCTTCCTGCAGCAGCGCCGCCGCGTGCAGAATGAATCGCTCCTCGATCGGAGCTTCCTTTCCGATCAGGCCGCAGTTCGCAAGGCTGTCGTACAATTGCAACGACGACCGCGCCGTCCGGCGAACACGGGGAAAATCAGGCGTCACGAAAGAGGCCCATTCCCCCAGCCGCGCGAGCCCAGTGGAACGCAAATCCTTTTCCGCGGGCAGTCCTTCGCGCCAAATTCGCAGGGGAGACGCTTTTCCCGCCGTCTTCGCGCGATACTGCCGCAGCCGCGACGATCGTTCGTCCTCCACCTTCGCGCGCCACGCCGTAAAGACGGTTTCTTCGAAGAGACTTCGGCTCCGCACGATCATTTGATCGAGGACCGTGAGGTCGTGAATTTCTCCCAGCAAGTCCTGCAGGAGTTTCAGATCGGGCGCCCAACCCTGATACATCGACGGCAGAAAATTTTCCACAGCGTACCGAAACTTCTTCAGGCCCACGCGCAGGCGGTGATAGGCGAGGAGGCTCCGGCTGCGCTGCGCGCGGCGATTCAGGTCGCGAACAGTCTCCCAGATTTCAAGGACCAGTGATTCGCAAGCGGCGCGGTCGGATACGGCATGGCGGTAATGCTTTGCGCATTCTCTCCGCCAGGTTCGCCATTGCTTGCGGTCAAATTCCCGGATGGCCGCGCGAGCATCGGCCCGGTCCTGTTCGTGCTTCTTTTTGAGCGCTCCGAGGAGCACATCCGTAGAAGCTTCGCCCGGCGCGCCGAGCTTCTCGATCCATTCCGTAAGGACTTGCGTATCGCGAAGCGTTCCAAGCCGTTGAAACGTGCGTCGCGCCAATTTCCGCATGGCTTTCCAGTCGCATCCCGGATCGAGGTCCTTCATTACATCGGCGATGAGGATGCATCGGCGCAAGGAGATGCGCAGGTCGTGGATGGGCTGCGCAGGCAAAGCCCCACCCACGTTTGCATGTTCTTCGAGAACGCGGTCTGCCCAATAGGGAAGCCCGACTTTTTCTTCGGTAGCGGAATGCGTTTGCGGCAAAACGGAAACCAGTACCCTTCTGAGAGATGGCTAGGGGGAGCTATTCTAGCCGCGCGGGGCGGAAAAACGCAAATTCCCTAAGAGCCTAGTCGGGGGCGACTGTGGTCTGTCCTTTGCTAGCCGGAATCGCGGCTGGCACGCGATGGGGAGCTTTTGAATAGTGGTCATACACCCGCCAGCCCAAGAGAATCGCCATCACGGCGGCATATTCAAGAGGCAAATGAATGTCGGACTTCACCAGCCACAAGAAGTGGATGACTCCCGCGATGGCGGTCAGGTAGATTGCGCGATGCAGCATCGCCCAGCGCTTCCCGCCCATCCGGCGGATCCATCCCGCCGTGGAGGTGAGGGCCAGCGGGATCATCAGGACGAAGCCCGTGAATCCCACCGTGATGTAGCGCCTCTTCAACACGTCCGCCCAAATGCCGTGAAGATTGAAGATCTGGTCAAACGTCAGGTAAACGCTGAAATGGCAGCATCCGTAAAAAAACGCGAACAACCCCAGCATGCGCCGAAAACGGATCAATTGCGGCTGCCGAAAAAGTTTGCGCAGCGGCGTAATGGACAGAGTGATGGCCACGAACCGCAGCGTCCAATCCCCCGTGGCATGCTCGAGAAATTGCGTGGGATTCGAGCCGAGCCCGCCGGTAAACGCTTCCCAGATCAGCACGCCCAGAGGGACGAGACAGATCAGGAACACAAGTACCTTCGTCCATTTGCTGGTCAGAATTGAATTCATGGTCGATTTCCGCTCAGTAATTTTTCTTCAGGTCCATGCCGTTGTAAAGATTCGCCACTTGATCCGAGTAGCCGTTGAACATCTGCGTGGGCGTGTTCTTGAAAAATCCCGGCAGGCGCACTTCCTTCGCCTGGCTCCAGCGCGGATGGTCCACCTTCGGATTCACATTGGAGTAGAAGCCGTATTCATGAGTGTTCGTGATGTTCCAGGTTGTCGGCGGCTGATCCTTGACGAATTTAATTTTCACAATCGACTTGACGCTCTTGAATCCGTACTTCCAGGGGATCACCATTCGGACGGGCGCGCCATCCTGGTTCGGAAGCGTCTCGCCGTACATGCCCATGCAAAGCAGAGTCAGCGGGTGCATGGCCTCGTCCATCCTCAGTCCTTCGACATAGGGGAGTTCTATCCCCGCGCGGCCCCACAGAGGCATCTGCTTCTTATCAAAATAGCTTTCGAACGCCACATAGCGCGCATTGGCATTGGGCTCGGCGAGCTTCGCAATCGTGCTGAACGAATAGCCGATCCACGGCACCACGATGGACCAGGCTTCCACGCAACGATGCCGGTAGATGCGCTCCTCGAGCGGCGCAAGCTTCAAGATTTCGTCCATCGAGAACTTGCGCGGCTTGGCGCATTCCCCCTCGACCGAGACGGTCCAGGGCGAAGTCACAAATTTCTGCGCGTTCTTCGCGGGATCGCCTTTGTCCGTGCCAAATTCGTAGTAGTTGTTGTACGTCGTCACGACCTGCTCGGGAGTAACCTTCTCCGTAGTGCTGAATGGACTTCCAGACGTGCCCTGAAGTTTTGTGGACGCATAGGCGCGCGCCGAAGGGTTCACCAGGTCCGCCAGGCCCTTCCCCGCCAGCGCCAGCCCGCCTGCTAACCCCATTCCATAGAGGAATTTGCGGCGATTCAGGTAAATGTCGCGGGGAGTAATGTCCGAATACTTCAAGTCAGGGGATCGCTTGACCAGCATGATCAACCTCCAGGCACTCGCTGTGCCTCAAATCCATTCCATTATATGACTACTATACGCCGAAATCGTTTCATTGGATGAGGGATGCAGGCGAAAAAATACGACATCGGGTGTCGAGGCGTTCCAGTCACTCTGACTAGCCGTTCACAGCTTGTGCATCGCATTCTCCTTCTACGAGGAGAGTTCCTTGGCGAGGGATTGCCGCAGTCGTTCCTGATGTTCAGGGGAGAGCTTTCCGCTAGCGGTGGTGAGGTAAAACACGTCGATCGCGGTCTGGCCTTCGGTGTCGATGAGGGCGATGTCGATGTTGCATTCCTGCTGGGCGAAAATCGAACTGATCCGGTACAAGAGGCCCGGCTGGTCCTGCGTAATGATTTCCATCAGCGTGCTGTGGGCGGAGCATTCATTGTCAAATTGAATCTGGATTGTTCCGGCAACTTTTTCGGGCTGATCATTTTCCACTTCGAGGCGCTCCCGGAGCATGCGCTTGAGGTCGCGCTTTCCGGAAAGAACGTCGTGGACGGTGGTCTTGAAGCGCTCCCAGGCCGGAAGATTCATCTCCAGAGTCCTGTAACGGTCGGTGAAGGAGAATGTGTCCACGACTGTGCCGCCGGCGTTAGAAAAAGCGCCCGCTTTTCCGATGTTCATGCCGCAGGCTGCGAGCGTTCCGGCTACTGTCGAGAAGAGACGCGGCCGGTCCTTGGTCACGACCGTCAGTTCGTACCAGTGGCGGGTGCGCTTCAGAGCCAATTGGACGGGGTCCTGGCCGAGGCGGCCCGACATCTCGAAATGCCGCAGAATTTCGTCGACGGGGTGCGTGCGAAGATACCGTCTCGGCAAACCTTCAAGAAACGTTTGGAGCTTCTTCCCTGCCGCGGCGGCGAGCGAGCGAAGGTGGTTCAGGACTTCGTCGTTGGCGTCGCTATGGACGCGTTCATCCACGCTGCGGTTGAAATAATTGGCCGTCCCGATGTAGAGCTGCCACAGATCTTCGGCTTTCCATGGCGTGAGCGCTTCCGGATTGACGGCTTTGAGGTCCGCATACGTGAACAGGCAAAGCATCTTCAGGAGTTCCGGGCTGCCGATACTCTCCGCAAACTGAGCCACGGTTTGTGGGTCGAAGATGTCCCGCCGAAGCCCCGCACCCAAATCCTGATGGTGTTGAATCAGAAAGAGCGTGGTTTCCCGGTCGGCTGCAGGAAGTTCCAGGCGTTCGAGGCATTTTCCGGCGATTTCCAGGCTGGCTGGAATGTGCTCCACAAGCGTGACGGTCTTGCCGGTGTCGTGCAGCAAGATTGCGAGGTTGAGCAACTCGGGCTGGTCCAACTCGCCGAGGATGCCGGCGTAGCGCTCATCCCATTTGAACTTGGATTGCCGCAGGCCGTGCAAATTTTCGATGGCCCGGAGCGTGTGTTCATCCACCGTGAAACGATGAGAGACTTCGCGCACGGCAAGCGCATCAATCCCCTGCAACTCCGGCAGGATCAGAGTCAACAGATGGAGGGAGTGCATCGCGCGCAGCGCGTCCGCCGCATGCAATTCCGGCAGAATATCTTCCAGAAAACGCCAAATATCTCCGCCGCCTGGAAGACCGGCGGCCAGCTGCGGCCTCGCCTGCTCCATTTGGTGTTCAGCGGCCGGACTGAGCTTGAAGCCGCGCTGGGCAATCAGAAGGAAAGTGCGGAAGAAAAGGTCCGGATCGGATAAGTTTTCCGGCTTCTGAAAAAAAATCAACCCGTCCACGACGGAAAAATCCTTATCGGAAAAACCTGTTCGCCAGGTTTCCAGTTGCCTGTAAAAGAGAGACTGGGCCGCGGGCATTTCCTCGAGCAGCTGTCCGGAAATATGGTCGACGGCGCGTGCATGGCCAAAATAGATGCGCATCCAATCGGTGGCGTTCCGGATATCGGCATTTTGCGCTCCGATTTTCTGGGCCGCTGCGTCATCCTGCGCATCCCAGGTCAGGAGATTGTGGTCTCGTTTGTAACGGAAATGGAGGAAGCAACGCACGGATGCGAAGAAAGCAAGCGCCGAGTCCATCGCAGGTTTGATCGCGTGTGAAAAAAATGTCTCGGGACCCGGCCAGCCGTCCTGATTTTCCATCGCGGAAATGGCGGCAAGCCAGCGCGCGGTGACGTAGTCCTGAAAACCGCCCGGACCATCCTTCACATTGGGCTCGAGATGGAAAACCGTGTTCGCAAACTTGCGGTGGCTGTTGCGCGTCGATTCCGCCAGGCCCTCGACCAGGGCCTGAGACTCCCGAACCATGATTTCGGGTATCATCCGGTTCCGAAAGTTCGAGAACAGTTCCCGGTCGCCTTCGAGAAACCGGCAATCCAGCAGGGAAAGCATCGCCTCTGCGCGATCGGGATTGAATTCGATGAATTCCGAAACAATCCCCGCCGTCGCGTTGCATTTCAATCCAATCTCGTTCATGCCTTGCGAGAGCCGCTGGATCGCGTCCTTGAATTTTTCCGCCGCTTCCCCTGTTGCCGCCAGGAAAATGAGATCGACATCCGAATAGGGAAAAAGAGTTTGCCTGCCAAAATCGCCAACAGCGGCGAATACAATCTGGGAGGTTTCAAAACCTGGGGAAGCGACGAATTGCGCCCAAAGACGGCGCGCTATGGAATCCACCAGCGCCGATCTCTCGCGCAAATATTTCAGGCCATCTTTGGTAGTGGAAAAATCGTGCTGGAGCCGCGCGGATTCAGCCTCGTACTGCTCCCGCAATTCACTGGTGAGTGGGGACTGTGTGGGCATGCCGGCTTTTCTGTTCTCTTGCCAAGGATCGCGCCCGCTAGAATGGCACGACCCCGGACGAAAAACCAGTAGCTACATGGAAGTCTCCCAGTCGTATCCTTCTTCTCCGTGCTGCGAGAGGTCGAGCCCCTGAGTTTCTTGCTCCGGCGAAACACGCAGGCCAATGAGCTTGTCGACCACGAACAGGATGGCTAGAGTCCCGACGATTCCCAGCGCCCACGCGATCGCCACGCCAACCAGCTGATTCAAGAGTTGGTGGGCATTTCCTTCGATGAGGCCTGAAGCCAGTACATTTCCATTCGAGTCTTTGAAGATGGGATTGACGACGCTGACGGCGAAAACTCCCGTGAGGATCGCGCCGATCGTTCCCCCCGCCCCATGGACTCCGAACGCGTCGAGGGAGTCATCATATCCATAGCGAGCCTTCACCCGAGCAACCATGAAGTAGCACAGGATGCCCGCTATGAATCCGATCACCATGGCGGGCATTGGCTTAACGAAGCCGGCCGCCGGAGTAATTGCCACGAGGCCAGCCACGGCGCCGGAGATGGCTCCCAAAGCGCTCGGCTTCCCGCTGCTCTTCCACTCGGCCAGAGTCCAACCGGCTGCGGCCGCGGCGGCGGCGAAATGCGTTGCCACAAAAGCGCTCGATGCCAGGCTGCCGGCGGAGAGCGCGCTCCCCGCATTGAAACCGAACCAGCCCACCCAAAGCAGGCAGGCCCCAACGAAACTCAAGACCACACTGTGCGGCGGTACGGACTCGTCGGGGTAGCCCAGACGTTTCCCAAGGTAGAGCGCGCAGACGAGTGCGGAAACTCCCGAAGTCACATGCACAACGGTTCCTCCGGCAAAATCCAGCGTGGGAAATGCGCCGCCGAGAGAAGCGTTCAGCAATCCGCCCTTGCCCCACACCATGTGCGCCATCGGGCTATAAACCACGACCGACCAAAGAGCCATGAACGCCAACATGGCCTTGAACTTCATTCGTTCGGCAAATGCGCCGGTGATCAGCGCGGGCGTGATTACGGCGAACATCAACTGATAAATCATGAAAGTCAGCTGCGGGATTGTGGCCGCGTAGCTAGCGTTTGGCTCTCCTCCCACGCCGCGCAGAAACGCATACTCGAATCCGCCGATGAAACTGTTGCCCGACCCAAATGCGAGGCTGTATCCAAACAGGCCCCACATGATGGTGATCAGGGACATCATGGCGAAGCTTTGCAGCATCGTCGCCAAGACGTTTTTCTTTCGCACTAGCCCGCCATAGAACAGCGCCAGTCCCGGCCCGGTCATCAGCAGCACGAGGGCGGCGCTGACAAGCATCCAGGCGTTGTCCGCTGAACCTTTCGCGTCGGCGACTTTCTGCTCCAACTCGGCAATGCGTTCCGCGTCCGTGTGAATATCCGGCGCGACCAAAAATGCCGCGGAGCCTCCCATGCCGTGCGTGCTGGCACGAGCAACGACAGGCGAAAGAGAGAGAATCAAGGCAACGCAAAGCAGAAGCAGATTTTGGGGAGTTTTCATAGGTTTAATTTTGGAACGATACCAAATCTAAGGCTCGAACGCCACACGATAAGTGATTCTTTACAATACATTTACGAGAGTTTTTCGCTCTCGCGCCGAATGGCGCACCGTTCAGCCCTCGCATCTTGAACCGGCGTTCATGGCCTCGCATCCGCTTACTCTCTGGAGGCCTGCTCATCGGATTTCTGATAGCACCGATAGATTCTTTCGTACACTGAACGGAGAGCGCTCTTGCTACAGTGGGTCTATGGCCTCAGTGCCTTCAAAGATGCCTTTACAGGGGCTATTCGGCGATTATCAGGTCGGGCCGTTTTACGACGAGATGTTTTCGGCGCCCGACGTGCCTCGGCCGCACTACGCCAAAATTTTTGAGAAGCTTGGCGCGATGATACCGGCGCAATTTGAAGAGCGCCGCCAGCATGCCGACCTTTCTTTTCTGCTTCAGGGAATTACGTTCACGGTGTACAGCGATGGACGCGGAACCGAGCGGCTGTTTCCCTTCGATCTGATTCCCCGCATCATTCCGAATTCCGAATGGCAGCGCATCGACCGAGGCCTCGCGCAGCGCGTCGTCGCGCTGAATTTATTTTTGCAGGATGTGTACGGCAAGCAGCGCATTTTTGCCGACCGGCAGATTCCCCGTTCGCTCGTCTATTCCTGCAAACATTTCCTGCGCGAAGTGATCGGGATCGAAGTGCCGCGAGGGATTCACACGCACATCTGCGGCATCGATCTGGTGCGCGATTCCAAAACCGGCGAATTCTGCGTCCTCGAAGATAACGTGCGCACGCCCAGCGGGATTTCTTACGTGCTGGAAAATCGACTGGTCATGATGCGCACTTTCCCCGATGCGTTTCACGAGTATGAGGTTCTTCCCGTCAACCACTATCCCGCGGAGCTGGCCCGGATCCTGCGCAGTCTCTCGCCGCGCGGAGGGAATGACGCTCAAATCGCACTGCTGACGCCCGGCATTTACAACAGCGCCTATTTTGAACACAGCTTCCTGGCGCAGCAGATGGGTATCGAGCTGGTGGAAGGCCGCGACCTGATCGTGGATGGCGGAATCGTTTACATGAAGACCATCCACGGCCTGAAGCGCGTCGATGTGATTTACCGGCGCGTGGATGACGAGTTTCTGGACTCGCTCACCTTCCGGCCGGATTCCGTGTTGGGCGTCCCCGGCTTGATGGGCGCCTACCGCGCGGGAAATGTGGCGCTTGCAAACGCCGTGGGAAATGGTGTTGCCGACGACAAGGCCATCTACGCCTACGTGCCTACTTTCATTCGATACTACCTCGGGGAAGATCCAATTCTGAGGAGCGTGGACACGTATCAGTGTTCCAAGAAAGAAGACCTCTCCTACGTCCTCGATCACCTGCCGGAACTCGTCGTGAAGGCCGTGGGTGAGTCTGGCGGCTACGGGATGCTGATGGGTCCTGCCGCGGATCGCGAGAGAATTGAGGAGTTCAAGCAGCGCATCAAAGCGGATCCGCGAAACTACATCGCGCAACACGTTCTTCCACTGTCTCGCGTGCCCTCTTACGATCCGGCGCACGGATCGATCGCCGGCCGACACGTGGACCTGCGCCCCTATTGCCTCTACGACGGCGAGAAAGTCACGATCGTGCCGGGAGGGCTGACTCGCGTGGCGCTGCAACAGGGTTCGTTGGTTGTGAATTCATCCCAGGGCGGCGGGAGTAAGGACACCTGGGTCCTGTTCGGAGAAGACTAAGATGCTATCGCGAATCGCGGAGTCGTTGTTCTGGCTGGCTCGCTACATCGAGCGTGCGGAGTACACCGCCCGGATTCTCGACGTGAATTTCCACACCGTGCTCGAGCAATCCAAGGACAAATACCGTTTGCACTGGGATCCGCTGATCGTCATGGCCGGGGAAGAGGAGCGCTTCCGGTCTTTGTATGGGGAAGCCGACGCGCGCGCCGTCTTCGAATTTCTCGCTTTTCGTCAGGATAATCCCAGCTCGATCGTTCAGTGCATTACCAAGGCCCGCGAAAACGCGCGCACCATTCGCGACTATATTTCGCGGGAAATGTGGGAGGATCTCAACAGCCTCTACTTCACCGTGAATCGTTTTATCCCCGACGAGGAGATGGCGGCGGGGCCGCACCGCTTTTGCGATGCCATCCGCTTCGGCAGCCACCGGTTTCACGGCGTGACCGACGCGACCCTTCCGCACGACGAAGGCTGGGAATTTCTGCGCATCGGCTGGTTCATCGAGCGCGCGGAGATGACGGCGCGCCTCGTCGACGTGCAGTATCACATCCTGTATGACGCGCCGGCTGAAATCGGCGGCGGCGACAACCATCAATGGATGGCCGTGCTGAAGTCCGTGGGAGCCTATGAGGCCTACCACCGGAAATATCATTCTTCGATCGAGCCGGAAAAAGTCGCGGAAATGCTGATCATGCACCCGCTGCATCCTCGGTCGATCCGCTTCAGCATGACCGAGGTGCAGGCCGGCCTGCGCGCCATCAGCGGCACGGGCGCGGGTTCCTACGCGAATGAAGCCGAGCGGCTGACGGGCAAGGTTCTCGAACGATTGCGCTACGACCGGATCACGGAAATATTTCACCTGGGCTTGCATTCCTATTTGAACGACATGCTCGATATGTGCGGCGCAATTGGCGAGGACATCGCCCGAAACTACTTCTACTACGCGGTGGTCGCATGAACCGGTATCATCTCGTGCACGCCACGGAATTTCGGTATGACGGCCCGGTTTCGGAAAGCTACAACGAGGTCCGCCTGCGTCCCATCCACGACGAAACGCAGAGCTGCCTGTCGTTCCGGCTTCTCACTGATCCGGTTTCGCGCGGCACTTCCTATCGCGATTCGTTCGGGAATTGGGTCCATCAATTCAACATTCTTCCCGAACACCACCACCTTAAGATTGAAGCGGAGTCGGTTGTCCTGGCGCACGATATTCCCGCGCTGCCATCGGGCGGAATGAAACTCTCCGACCTGGAAGATCACCGCGTGGAGTTGGAGGAGGAATTTCTGGACTTCATCATGCCGACGGGATACGTCCCCCATGTGCCGCAGCTTGACGAACTCATCGAAGCGGCCAGCCGCAAAAGCGGTGGGACCGTTTCGGGATTCGTCAAAGAGGCGTCCTTACTGATTCACGAAAAATTCAAGTATGTCAAAGGAGCGACGCACGTCAATTCGTCGATTCAGGACTCTCTTGCCGTTTGGGCGGGAGTCTGCCAGGACTTCGCGCACTTGCTGCTGGGAGTCGTCCGCAAGCGTGGACTGCCCGCACGATACGTATCGGGGTACCTGGTGCCGCAGAACGCGGCGTCGCCCGACGCCAAATTGCAGGAAGTCATCGGGGGATCCGCGTCGCACGCGTGGGCCGAAGTTTACTTGCCGGAGTCAGGCTGGATTGGTCTCGATCCGACGCTGGGGAAGCCTCTGGGACTGCAGCATGTTCGCATCGCGTATGGACGCGACTATGGCGATGTGGCTCCCGTCCGCGGCGTGTATAAGGGCCATGCGGGGCAGCGGCTTTCCGTCGATGTGAGTGTGAGGCCCGCGATCGACGATGATGGGCGCGAACAACTCAGCGAGAACAAGGTCACGGTTCCCGAGTCTCCCGCAATTGTGGAGAGGGTGCAGCAACCTGCCCAACAGCAGCAATAACTTGCCGATTCGGTCCAATCGTTTCGCGAGGGCTGGTTCCGCGGAGCGGCTTCAGACCTTACATTACCCTTTTCTTCTTGGTCTTCGCACCGGAACGCTTTGCGATGTGCCGTCCCGCCCCGTTATGGCTTGTGCTGATCATGGCCATAATGCGTTTCAGTTCCCGCTCCAGAGACACTTCGATCACGTCGGATTGGCGTTCTCCACGTGCTACACGGCTCACGTAGGAGGGGTCCACCTTCAATTGCCGAGCGACGCGGCCATAGAGGCCTCGGATCAGCGATGCCAAATTTGTTGGGGCTGCTTTGTGAACACTTTTTACGCGGGCCATGAGGCTCCTTGAAACTTGCAATCGAAGGTCAGGCCGAATTCCACCCGGTTTAACTAATATGTTAACGCACTTAGAATAGGGATGCAATCATTGCATGCAATGAACACTGTCTCGCCCCATCGGCACGTGCAGTGACTCTCTCCCAACTCTTTGCGTCCCGTTAGGGAATCAAAAGCAACTTCCCGGTCGTCTTTCTTCCTTCCAAGTCCCGATGAGCCTGTTGCGCGTCCCGCAGAGGATATAGATGCTCGATACGCAGCTTTAATTTGCCCGACGCGATCATGTTCAACACATCGCTGGCGCGCTGCTGAAGCTCTTCGTGGCTCGCAATATGATGAACCAGCGTGGGACGCGTGATGAACAAGGACCCTTTCTGGGCGAGCTTGCCCAAATCAAAAAGCGGCACGGGTCCGCTGGAAGCTCCGAAAAGCGCGAGATAACCGCGCGGGCGAAGGACATTGAGGTCCTGATCGAAGGTGGTCTTCCCGACGCCGTCGTAAATGACGTGAACTCCCTTTCCGTCCGTGAGGCGCTTGGTCTCCACCTCAAAATCCTGCCTGGTGTAAAAAATCACGTCATCCGCGCCGGCTTCGCGCGCTAGTTTCGCCTTTTCCTCGGTGCTCACCGTGGCGATCACCCGGGCACCGAGATTTTTTGACATTTGGACGAGTAGCAGACCGACGCCGCCCGCGGCCGCGTGGATCAGCGCGATATCGCCCTTTTTCAGCGGGTACGTGCTATGCGTCAGATAGTGCGCGGTCATGCCTTGCAACATCGCCGCGGCCGCCTGATGGTCCGTGATGCCCGGCGGCACGCGAACGAGCCGATCCGCCGGCACCGCTTCGAACTCCGCATACGCTCCCGTAATCCCCGTGTAGGCGACGCGCTCTCCCGGCTTGAAATCTTTCACGTCGCTGCCCACTTCGCTGACCACGCCGCTGGCTTCCTGGCCAAGAATGAAAGGCGGCGTCACGGGATAGCGGCCCTCGCGGAAATACACGTCGATGTAATTGACTCCCGCTGCGGCGATCTTCACGATCGCTTCGTTGGGCTTTGGCTTCGGAGTGGGAATGTCCAGAAAAGTGAGGACTTCCACTCCTCCCGTTTTCGGGACTTGAATCGCTTTCATCTAGGTTCCTCTTGGAGTTGTGCTCGTTGCGTTCCGGTACACTTTTAGAGGCGGTATCATATTCCATCCGGCCTGTGGAAAAATTGTGGAATGTTTTATTTTTCTGTGGAAAATCGGTTTGTCATGAGTGCTGACAAGTGGCAGTTAGAGCGCCCAGACCTTCCAGGCGACGAGCCCTAAATTCGTGACTGAAAGAAACGCGAAAAGTGAAGTTAGCAGGATGTGGCCGATCAGGAAGCTTCCGCCGATTGGCCAGTCCTTGTGTTCATAGTAGGTGAAGTCGACGACGATCCGCAGCGCCCAATAGATGCCGATGAACAAGGCCAGGCCCAGCGCGGCGCGATCGCCTTGAAGCATTTCCGCGTGCAGCGCCAGGGTAAGTGCTCCGAACGCGATGATCGTCAGCACTGCGAATCCGCCGTGGACCCACATCAGCTTGCGGTTGAAGGAAGTGAGCTTCTGGAGATCCTCTTTCCAGCCCAGCCTCGCTGGCACCTGAAAGCTGGCAATTAAAACGCAGAAGTGGCCTATTCCCGCAAGCCACAGTGCTGTGCTGAAGATTTCTTCGGCACTCTTCAGTGCCAAGAATATGGCAATAAGGTTCATCATGAGCAGGCTCCTATCCGGCGCTACAGCGCGCCTATGGCCGCCAGAAATGGCAAGATCACGCCGCGCACAAACCAGGGGTGGAAGAGCAAGTAAGCCGGCGCGCCCGCGCAAAACACGGCAAACAACCAGCCTCGAATGCCGGAACTCAGCCCCAGCCGTTTTCCCGGCATCGATCGTTCGAACAGAACGCCCAGGCCTTGCAGGACAAAATAGCAAGTTGGCAAGCCGTATCCGCCGCGCGCCGGGAGAGAGATCACGAGTTCGTGAATCAGGCCGGAGGCGAAAAACGACAGCAGAGTCGCGGCTGCGACACCGCTGCGGCTTCGCGCGGGCTGAAAAATGAGCCGATGCGTCAACTGGCGAAAGCCCAGGTTCCACCGGCGTCCCCAGAAATCGCTCAGCGACGTGGCGGAAAGCGGCGCCTGCATGATTGGGCGCGCATCCACTCCGGTGGACCGCCACAGAAGAGAAAGAATGTGGAACGTGCCAAAGTGCAAGACCAAAATAATTCCCAGCATGCCCACCCAACCCGTAAGGAGTTCGCGACTCGCCGGAATGCGACGCGCGACTCCCCAGAGCAACAACGCCCCGAAAGCAGTCTTCGCGATTGCCCAAAACCATTCCTCCGTTCCCGGTCTTTGCGCGTGCTGTTCGGGATCAAGGAATGTTGTGGCGTCCATGCCCGGCCAGCCGAACAGAAATCCAACGCTTCGGCTAAGCGTTGCGCCGGAAATAGTTCGGACCTGCCACCAACTCTGCCATTTGCAGCCGAAGAAAATTGCCGCGGCAAGAATCCACATGAAACACCACGGCGGGAGATATGGCCGAAACGCCATTGCCCCAGTGGGGAGAACAAGTAGAGGAATCCAACCGGGCCAATCGCTTCCACCAGAATGCGAGCCATGCCTTACGCCAACCGAAGTATTTTCCTTTGCGCACGCTTCGTTCATGAGCAGCACCTCAAATCTTTTCTGTTGAAGACACCTTTCATGGCGCTAATCATTGGTAATGCCTCTGCAGTTCCGAGGCGTATCGCGTGCCAAGAGCGTTGGCGTTTTTGGTGAGCCACGAGCTGAATCGCGTCTGACCGGTCGCCGGTTGTTTTGACACCAGCAGATCCGCCATCAATCCTTCGATCTCCTCACGTGTGAGAATCACATCGCCGACGAGGGGACCGACACAGCGAAGCATTTGCAGTGCGGCGCGCGGACTTACGTGAAGGAACCTGGCCTCCCTGCCAACCGCCAGGGCGATTCGGTGGACAAGGTCCTCGAATGTAAAAACTTCGGGACCGACGGCGTCAAGCAGCAGACTGTTTTCTTGGCGGGCATAGCTTGTAGCTAGCTCCGCGAGGTCTTCCACAAACATGGGCCGGAGCCGATATTGTCCGGACCCGGGAATTGCGAATAGAGGGAACCGGCGCGCGAACCAGGCAATATTGTTGATGAGAATATCTTCGATACCGAAAATGACCGTGGGCCGGAGGATGGTGTAGGACAGTCCTGAATCCATAATCGCTTTCTCTACCTGTGCTTTGCCCGAATAGTACGGAAGGTGCGAATCGAGCGAAGGATTGGCGATGCTGAGATGCACGATCCTGCGGACTCCCGCTTCTTTGGCGGCTTGGATCAGCACGCGCGAATGGGCAACCGCGTCGTCGAATGTCGCGCGGCCATGATTGAATCGCACCCAATACGTGTTGTAGAGAACCGCAGCGCCTCGCAGCGATCGAACCAAACTGGCACGATCGCTAAAATCCAGGGAAGCGATTTCAACTTGATTGCCAAAGCAGTTCGCGCGTTTGGGATGACCGGTGATGGTCCGCACTCGCCTCCCGGAGTTCAAGAGCCGCCGCGTGATGTATTTGCCGGTGTAGCCGAACGCTCCCGTGACAACGTCGAGTTCTTGTGGTTCGCTCATAACGAAAGAACCTTTTTCAGTGAAGTGATCTACCGCGTTCACCGGTGTTCTCCCTTTGGGTCTCTAAGAACATCGTGCCGGCTGCTCTTCCTAGAAATGGAACAAAATCCAGACGCGCAAGTCCGGTGATCGGCGAACCAGCTGTAGCCGGCGTCAAGAATGCGCGGGACGCCGGGCAATTTCGCTGCGGCAAAGAGCGGCCAGGCCCACCAGATTTGCCGGGCGAGATACACGATGGCTTCCGCGCCGCCGTAAATTTTGCCGTCGGCGGTGGCGACGCGCATTTCCCGGAGCAAATTCTCGGGCGGCAAGTCGAGGAGGGCTTGCACGCGAGGGTCCTGCAAAGCGGCGAGGCCGAAGCCGCGCGATTCGAGGACACGGCGGAAACGGCGGGCCAGCGAAGTGCAGACGGAGCAATCGCGGTCGAAGAAGACCCAGCCGCGAGGAGCGTGCCTTCCTTTTGTATCAGTCATTTCTGAACTGAGTGAAATCATGAGCCACCAAAAAAAGGCGGTTGCCCGCCTTATCCTTTTCAGCCGCGCAGCAGCTTGCGAAGCCCGCCGCGGAGCTTCACCAATCCCTTCAGGGCGCTCGGTGAGAGGCTGCGGAATTCCTCGAACAGCGCGCTGAGCAGGACGATGAATTCCAGCAACTCTTCCATGTGCTCGCGCGCGTAGACGTCCGTCGAGCCCGACTTCTTGGCTTCGGCCACGCACTCCCGCACTACGGCAATCGTGGGATCGAATTCGCGGCGTTTGCGCTCCTCCAGGATCACGCGAAACATCTCCCAGAGGTCCTTCATGGACTCAAAATGCTGGCGCCGGTCGCCGAACACGGAAACGCCGCGCACGATGCGCCAGCCCTGCAGCTCGCGCAGGCTGGTGCTGACGTTGGACCGTGCGACGGAAAGGGTTCCTGCGATTTCCTCCGCCGAAAGGGGCCGGTCGGAAAGGAACAGCAGGGCATGGACTTGCGCGACCGTGCGATTAATGCCCCAGCGAGTGCCCATTTCACCCCAGTGCAGGATGAACTTCTGGGCGGCGGGGGAGAGCGATTTGGAAGTATCAGTCATTTCTGTCTGTACTGAAATTACAGTTTTGGGGAGCGTTTGTCAAGGACTTTTTTCCGGGCAGGCACGGGCTCGGGAGGTTCCCCTCCGGGAACGCCAATCGGGAGATTGGCGTTCCCGGGTTTCATCAGAGCGAATTACGAACTGGATTTCCGGCGATCTCGAATTTCAATGAGGTGTTGGCGCAGCGCGCCGATAATCTCTTGCCGCCGGCCGTTGACGATATTCTTTTGAAGTTCCTCGAGGGCGATGTGCACGACGTCGTGGTGATGGAGTTCCTCGGGCGCGACTTCGTTGCTGAGTTGGAGCCAGATGCCGTGGAGCAAATCGATTTCTTTAGATGTAAGCCGGGGTGCATGAGGACCGAGATAGAAAACTTTTTCCTGGCCATCCGGCGAGTAAATTTCGAGAGTTAAATTGGGTCTCGGTTCAGGCAAGGCCTCCCATGCCAAACCTGCTATGCGAGCCTCGTCCTCGATATTCCTCCAGGAAGACAGACCCAGCGCGATCGTGGACGACTGGAGATTTTGTGCCGAGCGCAGGATGCCTTCCCACTTTTCCGTCGCGGGAGCGACAGCCAGGTGAATGGACTTGCCCCTTTTCTCCGCCAAAGAGAGCGCGCGCGTAAACAGCTCCTGCTCATTTATTCCGAACAAATCTTCCTGCGCGAGTTCGCTGCCACCCGAGCCTGCGCGGCTAAGAACGCGAAGGTGAAGGACCACAACATCCTGCTGGCGAGGATTGATTCGGTCCAGCACCGCGCCCAGGTTGTATAGCGCATTGGAGTTCCGGATCATCACCAGCTCGTTCCCGGGGCGCACGCCAAGAGCGGCAGGAGTCAATTCCCCGTCGGACTCCAGGTTAAACATGTCGAGTTCCTGGTGCTTTGCGCCATGCTTAAGAGTAATTTTCTCGGAGATTTCAAACACGGTAAAGAAGACCAGCGTGAATGCCACGCCCGCAATCGTTGCCACTTGCTTGGTAAAGAGATTCATGATGCTCAGGGCAAAGAGCGTCACCGTAATCAAGCCCAGGCCTACGGGAATCTCGACATTGCCTACCGTGAAATTCAGCGGGACACGAAAATCCCGCTTCCCCGGCTGCCTATACCGAAGCACCAACACCGCCAGCCCTTTCATCGAGAAGCTCCACATCACGCCAAACGCGTATGCTTCGCCGAGGATGAAGATGTCTCCGCGGCTCAAGATGATGGTGAGAAGTTGCAGACCCACGACGAGGTTGAGCATCCGGTAGGAAGTTCCGAACCGGGGATGCGGGTGGCGAAACCAATGCGGGAGGATGCCATCTTCGGAGACGCGGTTTAGGACGCCATTCGAGCCCACGATTGCGGTATTGACCGCTCCGGCCAGCATCAGGACTCCGACGAGCACCACAAACCCCTCGAAGGCCAGCTTCAGGTTGAATGGGCCAACAAAGTTCAGCGCCAGGCCGCTAATGAGGTTCCCGAAATATTGCGGCCGAACCGCATCCGGAATAATCATGGAGGCGAAAAAGGAAACGCCTGCCGTGAAAATCAGACTGTAGACGAATATGACGAGCCCTGCTTTTTCCAGGTTGGGCAGCTTGGGATGCTCGACTTCCCGGTAGACTTGGGCCAGCGTTTCCTCGCCGCTCATGGCGAGAACGGAGTGCCCGAGTCCGATGAGGATTCCGATCAGCGCGACCGTATGCGGCAGGCTGCTGAGGCGCAGCCAGCCCAGGGCTTCCGGCGCAAACGTCAGATTGGCATGCGTCGGCAACGGCGGGAGATGAGCGCCCCGCACCCAAACGGTCAGAATGCACCAGGCAACCATTACGACCACCATCACGGTGGTCACGTACATGATCCGCAGCGCTTTCCCGCTGGACTCCGGAATCCCCTTGATATTCTCCCACCAGAAATAAATCGTGACGGCGATTGCAAAAACTGCCGACGTGGAATTGATAGGAAGAGTCAGATTGAGATGCACACGGACGAACAGCTCGTTCAGGAATCCTGTCAGATATTGGCCCGCGGAGACACCGCTGATGGGTCCGGTCAAGATATAGTCGAACATCAACGCGGATACGGAAAATTTCGCGAGCGTGCTGCCCATGGCCTCTTTAACGACGCGGTAAACACCGCCTCGCACGAACATGCTGCAGCTCTCGATGTACATGGATCGTACGGCATAGGCGAACAGCATGATGGCCAGAATGAACCAGGGAGCAGCCTTGCCGATGGCCTGCTCGGCGATCGCACCCGCGTAGAAAGCAGACGATCCGAGGTCATTGAGTACGATGGCGGCCGCCCGCCAGAAGGAAATGAAGGAAAGCATGGCGG
>JGI12269J14319_10001033_pt1 | contig 27515 bp, 20 predicted proteins | sample PeaSoiSIISIP2007_FD_14319 | JGI IMG/M metagenome (IMG submission 14319)
CTGGACGGCCGGGGGCGGCCGTCCCTACGCACTCTTCTTGTGGGTGGTGCTGGTGGGGATTGTGGGGGTTGGGCGGGTGGGGGTCGGGCCAAAGAGACGCGCCAATCCACGTCTCTACGGAGGGATCACGGGAATTTGCCTGGGGCTTGGATTGATCGAGCTGATTTCTTGCGGCGGGGTCGCGGGCAGTGGCAGCAGCACAACACCGGTGAGGGTGAATCCGCAAACGGGGACTGTGTTGTTTGCGGATGAGCCGGGTAACTTGTGGCCGGCGGGAGGTAATCAGCAACAATTCACGGCCAACCAGAGCGTAACCTGGGCGATCACGGGGGGCAGTACGAATGGCACGATAGGCGGAACGGGGATGTATACGCCTCCGGCGGCGGTGCCGAACCCGGCGACGGTCACGGTGACGGCTACGCCAGCGACAGGGGCGGCTCCGGGATCGGCTTTTCTGACAGTGGTGGCGCCGACGGTATTGGGCGCATCGCAGATTACGGTGACGGCGACGGCTGCGGGTGGGGCGTCGCACGGGGATGTTGTGACGCTCAACGTGCAGTAGGGCAATCTAACGCCGAGACGCGGAAGGCGACTAGAATTTGTAATTGGTGATTTGTTATTGGTAATTGAGGGCGCGCTGGTGTCCGCACCCACGTTTCGAAAAGCGTGAGGCGAGGACACCCGCGCCTTTTTCTTGCGTCACATTCCGTTGTTCTTGCGTCACAGTGAGGTGGGCGCCTTGTGCGATAGGATCATCTTGAGGGGTGCCGTGCTTGGTACGGCTCGGACGAGCGAGACACCCACCCTCCACAAGGCACACAAACTCATGACCTATGACATTGCGGTGATTGGCGGCGGGATTGTTGGGCTTTCGTTTGCCATGCAGGCGAGCGAGCGGTTTCCGCGGTTGCGCGTGGTGGTTCTGGAGAAAGAAGCGGGAGTGGCTCGGCACCAGACGGGACACAACAGCGGGGTCATCCACAGCGGGGTTTATTACAAGGCGGGATCGCTGAAGGCGCGGCTCTGTGTAGCGGGGGCGCGGGAGATGGTGGAGTTCTGCTCGCAACATGGGATTCCTTATGAGGTGTGCGGGAAATTGATTGTGGCTACTAACGCGGAGGAGACAGCGCGGCTGGATGTGTTGCTTGCACAGGGCGTGGCGAATGGGTTGGAGGGTTTGCGGCTGCTGGAGCGCGCGGCGATGCTCGATATCGAACCGCATGTTGGCGGAGTTCGAGCGCTGCTGGTGCCGTCGACCGGGATCACGGATTATACGGCGGTAACGGCGAAGTATGCGGAGATCGCGGCGGGGCGCGGGGCGGAGGTTAAGACGGGCGCTGGGGTTGTGGGATTCGATGTTTCGGGGAATGAAGTGGTGGTGCGAACGCGGGCGGGGGAATTTTCGGCGCGGTATGTGGTGAATTGCGCGGGGCTGTATAGCGATCGCTTGGCGCGCATGGCGGGGGATGATCCGGGGATGATGCTGGTTCCATTTCGCGGGGAGTATTACGATCTGGACGCGGCGCGGCAGGAGTTGGTGCGGGGCCTGATTTATCCCGTGCCGGATCCGCGGTATCCGTTTCTGGGAGTGCACTTCACGCGGCGGATTCAGGGGAACGTGGACGCGGGACCGAATGCGGTGCTGGCGTTCCGGCGCGAAGGATATCGGTGGCGGGATTTCGATTTGGGCGAAACGATGGAAGTGTTTATGGATGCGGGATTTCGGGCGATGGCGCGGCAGCACTGGAGAAATGGGCTGTCGGAGTTTCGGCGGTCGCTGCGGAAGCGGGAGTTTGTGCGGTCTTGCCAGCGACTGGTGCCGGAGGTGCGGATGGAAGATATGACGCCGGGTGGGTCGGGAGTGCGGGCACAGGCGGTGGGCACGGATGGCGCGCTGGTGGATGATTTCCGGTTTGTGGGGCGGGAGCGGTTTTTGCATGTGCTGAATGTGCCTTCTCCGGCGGCGACGGCGTCATTGCCGATTGGGCGCGAGATATTGAAGATGGTGCCGGAGGAAATTGTGAAATAGGAAGGTTTCAAGGTTTCAGACCAGATGGCAGACCTCGGCATCGTGTAATCTGGGGACTTCTTATTACAGCCGGTTGGGAGAATTCGCATGCCACAGAGTTTGAGTGAGAAAAAGAAAGTCGCGGTTTTGGGCGTAGGGAAGATTGGATCGATTCTGCTGCAATCNTTCTTGCGNGATGGATTGCTGTCGCCGGGTCAGACTTGGGCAACGGTGGCGCATCCGGAACGGGCGCGGATGCTGAAAGAGAAGTTGAAGGTGCACGCGGGGACCGACAATTCGGAGGCGGTGAAGGACGCTGACATTATTTTTATTTGCGTGAAGCCGCAGGTGGTGGCGGACGTGGTGAAGGAGATCCGCGCGCACTTGAATGGAAAGCAGTTGGTGATTTCGGTGGCGGCGTCAGTCCCGACGGAGATGATTGAGCGGGGACTGGAAAAAGAGGTGCCGGTGGTACGGGCGATGCCGAATACTCCTTGCGTGCTGGGTGCGGGCATGACGGCGCTGTGCAAGGGAAAGTTCGCGACCAAGCAGCATCTGGAAACGGCGACCAAGTTTTTCGATGCGGTGGGGCGGACCGTGGCCGTGGACGAAAAACATATGGACGCGGTCACGGGACTATCGGCGAGCGGGCCGGCGTATATCTACATAATTTTGGAATCGCTGGCGGAGGCGGGCGTGAAGGTGGGATTGCCGCGGGATGTAGCGACGCTGTTGGCGGCTCAAACGACGATGGGCGCGGCGCGGGTGGTGCTCGAGACCGGGGATCATCCGGCGTTGTTGAAGGATGCGGTGACCACACCCGCGGGATGCACGATTGACGGCATCATGGAACTGGAAGAAGGCAAGCTGCGCGTGACCTTGATCAAGGCGGTGGTGAAGGCGGTGCAACGGGCTAAGGAGTTGGCGTTTTCGTAGGGTGAGAGCTCCCCACTCATTCGCAAAACACGCGAATGAGTGGGGCACCCTGCAGTCCCTCTATTGCAGTCCATCACGTCGAGAGATTACTTCATGTCCGTTTTCGCTGGCTTCGGCGCCGCCTTGCCTCTCAGCTCGACGACGATTATATCCATCCCTTTGTCGCCGGTGTTTTCCGGTAAATGGGTCGTCGCCGCACCATATAGCGCATCGCCGGCCTTGCCAGTAAAGGTTTCCTTTTTGCCGTCCGGATAGCTGAACTGCCCGTTGGCGTCGGTGAGGAACACTGCAACCGTGTCGGGATGACTGTGCATGACCGACTTCTCGTGCGGGCCGTAGTGCACTTTCAGAATCCGCACCTGGGCGTTTTCAGTTACGACCGTGTAATGCTTGGGATCGACTTTGGCCGCATCTTGCGCCGAGAGGATCGGGACGAGACAGACGCACAACACCACACCACAAAGCGCCAGTGGCACTCGCATTTTGCTCTCCTTGAGTACTTAGAGGATTTGTTGGAAAAGCACCTTACCCTACTCTGGCGCTGTCACCGATGTCAATAGTGCTGTAGACGGGGGATCATCCGACGCTGCTGAAGGATCGGTGACCACGCTGGCGGGATGCACGATTGACGGCATCATGGAACTGGAAGAAGACAAGATGTGCGTGACTTTGATCAATGCGGTGGTGAAGGCATTGCAGCGGCTAAGAAGTTGGCGTTTTCGTAGCTCCCAGGTCTCGAAAATCGCGAGACCTGGGGCCACCGGCTCAAAAAGCGCGATTCCTCGCGCCTTCGCCGCTTTGCAAGGTAGGGCAGGTTACTTCTTCGGCTCCAGTATGATTTCCCGCGCCAGGCGACTACCGATGATTTCGCGCCAACTGGCGCGTTCCTGGTAGCCCTCGATCATCTTCTTGTCGTTGCTGTTTAAGGCCTTGTTGGCGACCGCCTCTCTCTTGTCCCGGTCGGCTTCCAGTGTCGCCAGGTCTTTGAATTCGGTCATCAGCATAAGGTTGAAGTCATCGGGACCGTGCGACTCGGTTTGGATGACCATATAGTTGAGGGTAAGCCCAGCTTTCTTCAGGGCTTCCTGTTCGGTCTTCCACTCGGTCGCCAGGTACTCCATGTACTTCAGGCCGACGCCGGGCTTGGCTTTAATGAAGGCGATGTCCCACACCGGACCATCGTGGAACGGCCGCACGGGTACAGCTTGAGCTAGTGAAAAGGTGGGCAGTAGCATGGCGGCAAACGCCAGCACCGCGATGACACGAATCATGTTCTTCATCAGTTACTCCTTTTTGGATTTCACACAAATCGAAGTGGCCAGAGTTACAACTGCATCGGCCGCCACTTCCATAGCCGAGCAGTTTCCCTCCGCTCAGACAGATCGTCTGCGGAGCATGAGAGCGATGACGCGTAATGCGGGGGAGGAATTGATTAAGAAAGCGCGGGCCAGCGAGCCGCCCAATTAACCGGAATTTCCCCTCTAGCCGGCAATAGCCCTACACTATAAACCCAGCGAGGGAGGCTAGCGCACTATTTTTCTTTGGCTGGGCCCATGGTCTCCGGTACATTCGAGCCGCGTCCGTCTTACGCCATGACTTTGTACTGCACGCCCTCGTTTTCTTCTTGGGTAGGAGTTCGATCACGAGCGGGCATTCGCGCACAAAAGAATCACACCCAAGTAATGAAGGGACGAGCACCATAATGCCCGTCCCTCTCCTCTGTTTCCTGGCCTGCGCTTACCTGGAATCCAGCAACTCAGTGAATATCAAATTGCTCCTGGTGCAGCGCCGGATCCGACTTCACGATGATCGTCTTCTTGGTGAGCTCTTCCATCTCATTCANNAGTTGCGCNTTGTTTGCCTTCAGGGCTTTCGCAACCTCCGGGTTCACTCGCAACATCACGTCGCTGTGCTCCAAATGGTTCGAGATCTTACGCATTTCGACATACACCTCGTTGCAAATGGTGTTCACCGATTTCACGAAGCCGGTGGACTGGCAATATGGACAGGGCGACCCAATCGTCCGTTCCAGTGACTGCTTCACCCGTTTGCGGGTGATCGCCACCAAACCGAAATCATTGAACTGCAGCACCTTCGACGGCGCCCGATCGGCGCGCAATGCCTCTTCCAGCGCCTGCATCACTTTCTGCCGGTTGCGCCTCTCGTCCATGTCGATGAAGTCGATGATGATGATGCCGCCCAGATCGCGCAGCCGCACCTGGCGCACGATTTCCTTGATCGCATCCACGTTCGTCTTCACGATCGTGTCTTCAAGGCGGGCGGTTTTGCCGACGTACTTGCCGGTGTTCACGTCGATCGCGACCAGCGCCTCGGTCTGATTGATCACGATGTATCCACCGCTCTTCAACCAGACTTTCGACTTCAGTGCCTTGGAGATTTCCTCGTTCAGCCCGAACTGGTCGTAGAGCGGCGTCTCTTTCGTGTAGAGCTTGACGCGCTTGACCAGACCCGGTTGGAAGCGATTCGCAAACCGCAGAATGCGCTCGTATTCCTGCTCCGTGTCGACCCAGATCGCCGAAAACTCCGAGCTCACCTGATCGCGCAGCACCCGCTCTACCACATTCAGGTCGTGATAGATCAGCGCCGGAGACTTGCTGCTGTCGGAGCGCGACTTGATCTCGCTCCAAAGATTTTTCAGAAAGCGGATATCCGCTCGCAGTTCCTCGTCCGAAGCGCCCGCCGCCGCCGTCCGCACAATGAAACCGCCGCCGCCGTTTTCACGCTCGCTCTGGATGATCCGCTTCAGCCGCTGCCGCTCCTCTTCCGACGAAATCTTGCGCGACACGCCGGTGTGGTTCACCGTCGGCATGAAGACCAGGAAGCGTCCCGGCAGGGCGATGTGACTGGTGATGCGCGCGCCTTTCTTGCCGATCGGCTCCTTCGCAATCTGGATCAGCACCTCCTGCCCTTCTTTGAGCAGTTCGCTGATCTGCGGCACCACCGTGTTCTCGCGGCTGCGGAAGCGCCGTCCACCGCGCCGTCCGCGCCCACGATTAAACCCTCGCTCCGGCCCGCGACGCTGCGTCCGCTGCAACAGCCTCGCCTCAGGTGCGGGACTGCGAACCTCCGCGCTCGCATCCACGGTACCGTCGCCAATCGCCTCGGCTTCGAGCAGTGCCTCAGCTTCCGCTTGCGCTTCTTCGAGTTCCAACTCCTCCGCTTCTCGCTCTTCGGCTTCCAAGACAGCTTCGGGAACCGCATCGCTGCTCGCTGCCAGCTCGCCGCCTGCCAACCCAGGAGCGACCACTCCCACTCCTGGTTCCGACAACTCTCCACCGGCCGCACACGTCTCTTCTTCCAGTTCCTCAAAGCCTTCGTCGTCTCCGGGTTCTTCCCCGTAAGATGTGAGTTCGGCTTCTTCTTCCTCGATCTCCTGTTCCTCCACGGCGCCGTGCGCCACGTCGCGGGAAACATCGCGCGTAACATCGTCCGTAACATGGTGCGCAACCTGCGGAGCTGCCACGAAGTCCGCTTCCTGCGCCATCTCGTGCACAGCCTCTGGCGCTGAGTAAGTCTCCGCTATTGCTCGCACCTCGTTCCCTGCTTCCGCTATTTCCGGCGCTGCGCTTGAAAGAGTCCCGTGCACTTCTTCATAATCTTCCGCGCCCAGCACATGCTCATGCTGTTCGTGAAGCGGCTCGGTAATCTCCGCCGCGAAGATAGGCTCATCCTCGGGGAAGTTCGCAACGATTGCGGCCGACACTGGCCGCTCCGCCGTGGCTGCGCTCTCCGCCGGCAAAGCCGGTCCTTGACTTTGACCTTGACTCTGACTCTGACCCTGTCGCTGGTACTTCGAGATCGATTCGCCGGGAAGCACGATCGGTTGATATCCCGGAGGCGGGCCGTAATCGTAGTCGCGACCGGATCGAGCGGTCGTCGCTGCCGGCCGCTGGAATCGCGATTCCGATCCGCTGCGTCCTGCCCGGTCGCCGCGGTTAAAGCGGTCGTTCCGAGGTTCATTGCGCGACGGTTCATTACGTGATTCGTTACGAGGTTCACTCCGTGCTTCGCTGCCGGTTTCACTGCGTGCTTCGTTGCGTGGTTCGCTTCGAATTTCACCGCGCTCCGGACGCTCACCCCGCTCCGGACTCGGCCCGCGACCGCCCGTTTCGCCCCGACGTCCGCGACGGCGTCGACGTCCGCGAAAGTCGCGCGCAGCGCCCGCGGCATTGCCAGGTGCTTCCGAAGAATCCGATTCCGGTTCTTCTTCCTCACCCTCTACGCCTCCGGCTTCGCCGAGCTGTCCTTCCATCCCTGGACTACCCGCTTCCACGCCGGGGCGCGGACGCGCCTCCGTCACTGGACGATTTGCCGGGATCGGTTCATCCAGATCCTCGTCCTGCTGCTCCAGATCCATGAAATCGGAGACGTATAGAAATGCGTCGCGTTCCAACCCAATGTCCACAAAGGCCGACTGCATGCCTGGCAGCACGCGTGTTACCCGGCCCTTATAAATCGAGCCCGCTAAGGTGTATTCGTTTTCTCGTTCGAGGTAAATTTCTGCTAATTGATCGTCTTCTGTGATCCCCACTTTGGTTTCGTGGGGTGTGGCCGATACAAACAATTCCTTGTTCATCGCTACTCCGGTTTTTCTTCACCGGACCAGAAGCGCAAGGCGGACCAAGAGATCGATAGCGTTCAGCGCCGCTCCGGGTGGGAGCGGGCGCGGTCCCGGAGTTCTTCCCGGGGCCTACACTGCAGTGAATTGTTATTACTCGTCTGCACTGATCGCGTTAAGCCTTCGGTCAGGTCTGTGGCCACTCTCTCGCGTTCACGCTGAGGGGGCCGTTCCCCGCCTGACTGGCTTCAATCCTGTCCGGCTTTGACTTCCGCCGGCATTCTGCCCTCCTTTTTCGCGAGGGCCTTCGTAATCTTGCTTACTGCTGAATCTTGTTTCGCAGCGCCGTTCTCAATGTCAAGAAGAGCGGTTGAGAAGGGCACTCCCAAACCCTGCCGACCGTCTCAGTTCACGAAGCGGCGCATCCGGACGTTCATTACCATCCCCAGCGCCAAAAACATGAAAAGAACGGAAGATCCACCGTAACTCATGAGCGGCAGAGGTATTCCCGTGACCGGCATAAAGCCAACCACCATGCCGACGTTGACCAGAATATGAAAGCTAAGCACAGCCACCACACCCATTACCAGGAATGCCCCGGCGCGATCAGGCGCCGTTTGCGCATTCTGGGTCAACCGCATCAGCACTATAAAGTATAACAGCAGAACCGCCAAAGCTCCTACAAACCCATGTTCCTCGGCAAACGCGGCAAAAATGAAGTCGGTCTGCGGCACCGGCAGAAACGCCAGGTGCGTCTGCGATCCCTGACTGCTCCCCCAGATCCCGCCCGACCCCACCGCAATCAAAGATTGATTCACTTGATATCCGGAGCCCTGCCGATCCGCATCCGGATTGACAAAGCTCGTCAACCGCTCCTTCTGATACGACTTCAATACCTTCATCCAAGCCACTGGAACCAATAGGCCCATGATCATCACCACGATCAGCGCCTGCTTCCATCGCAGCCCGCCGAGAAACAAGCCCATAATCGCCACTGGAAGATAGGTCAGCGCCGTCCCCAGGTCCGGTTGCGCTAGCACCATGAGCATCGGGAAACCGACGATCGCGCCCGCCTTCAGAAAGTCCGTCCAGGACAGTTCCCGCTCATGCAAATCCGCAAAGTACTTCGCCACCGCCAGAATCAGGATCAGCTTCACCCACTCCGACGGCTGAAAATGCCCGCCCCCAGGCATCTTGATCCAACGCCGCGCNCCCAGATANTTCTGGCCGAATAGAANNACCGCGATCAGCGAGGCCAGCGCNGCGATGTACATCCAGTGGATTTNTTCAAGCAGCGCTTGATAGTTGAGCAGGCTGACCAGGAACATCGCGCCCACGCCNGCCAGAACCCAGTAGATTTGTTTGATGTGGGCCCCGGCAAATTTCGTGTGCTCGGTCGCACTGTGTATCTGCAGCACGCCCAGCGCGCAGATCAGCAGCACGAAGCCCAGTAGGACCCAGTCGAAATCTCGGTAGGAAACGTAGCGCGACATGGATTCAGTCGCCCACCCCAGAACCTTTTGGAAAACTCAGGGCAAGAACTCGCTCGTTACAAATCACTGGCAGGGATTCGTCGGGCACGCCGGACTCACCGGGGCGCCGCTCTGTAACCAAACCCACACTGCAACCCCACCCACGACGCCCAATCCGCCGGCGATCGCCGCCGTCGAACTCATGATTCCTCCACCCGCCCCCACCGCTGCCCCCGCTGCGCGACGTTTTTTCTTCTTTTTCTCCACATCGCTTGTGTCGTCGCGTGTGGTCTGCTGGCCCTGGGTCACGGTTGTCGTGCCCTTGTCATCTTGTACGGTCACGTCGCCCTTGTTGGCTGCGATTTGCACGCGCCCATCCACGTCGGTCACCTGAAACTCAGTCCACGAATTGGAAGCTGGCTTCACCGTCACGTCGCCGGCGCGGGCCGCCAGTCCGCGCGACGTCGTCACGCGCACCGAGCCATGTTCAAGTTCTACTGCCGGGCCCTCAAATCTCACCAGTGAGTCCGCCAGCACCATGACGTTCGATCCGTTCGATTGAATACTGGCCGTCGAGTCGGAACGCGTCTGCAACATATCTCCCGCGAACAGGGCTGCGGATTTCGGCACCACGCTCCCGTTCAACCAAGCCGCACCGCTCGTGTACAACATCGCCGACGCCGTCTCTCCCGCCAGCATCACTTGCGCTGGAAACAGGATCGCCAACAAACAGCACACCGCAGACCGAAGCCTTGACTGTGACATGGTTGACTGTGACATGGTTCGGATCACTCCCGCACCTGTGGATTGCATTATCCTAAGCCCGAAAAGGGTTGCCGGTCAATCCGCTTTGTTCGATTCCGTGCACCCCATAGTCACTAGCGTACGCGCGGACGCCATACTCGAGTCGACTAGCAGGCGGAACCGATTCGGTTGGCTTGGTGTCTATAAGGGCTATGCGACCCATTCAAGTCAAAGCGCTCGTGCGCCTTCTGGCGTTGCTGAGCGTATTGGGTACCTTGACCCAGGTCGGCGCGGCGCAATCTGGCGACCTTGCCATCATCCACGTGACCATCATCAACCCGGGCGCCGTGAAGCCACAGTTGGACATGACCGTCCTCACCCAGGGCCGCGATATCGTTTCGGTGGGCAGAACAAAAACTCTCAAAGTCCCAGCTTCAGCTAAGGTGATCGACGGCACCGGGAAATTTGTGATTCCGGGATTGTGGGACATGCACATCCACTTTCGCGATGCCGATTGCGACCTGAAGATGGACATAGCCAACGGCATTCTCGGAATCCGCAACATGGGCGGCGTCGCCAAAGAGGTCTTCCCGCTGCGCGATGCTATTGCCTCAGGAAAGCGGATGGGACCGAAGATTGTCGCTTGCGGGCCCATTGTTGACGGCCCCGATTCCTGGTCGAATCCGCAATTTACCGTCTCCGTAAAGACGGCGGACGACGCACGCTCCACGGTGCGCTCCCTCAAAGAACAAGGAGCCGACTTTATTAAGGTCTACGACGGACTGTCGCGGGAAGCGTACTACGCCATTGCCGACGAAACCAAGAAGCTAGGGTTTCCATTCGGGGGACACCTTCCGAGTGCGATCAGTGTGCGCGATGGATCGAACGCTGGGCAACGTACGCTGGAACACGGTGTCGCACTGAAGGGTGGATCGACGATCGAGGACGAGTACATCAAGTGGGGCATGAACCAATCGACATTTCAGGAAGCGCTCCGTACCCAGAATTTCTCATTGATTCCGGCAAAGATTGCAAGAGACAACACGGCGATGCTTGATCATTTCAGTCAGGCGTGCGCGGATGAAACCTATCGGCTGCTGGCAAAGAATCAAACTTTCATTACTCCCACACTGGTGACGGAGCGAGCGCTCACGTTCATCGACGATCTGAACAAGAAGCCCGACCCCAGAATGCAGTATGTTTCGGCGGAGGAACTCAACTGGTGGAAACCAGAAAACGGGATGCTGACAAAATATCGGACGCCAGAATACATCGCGATGAGAAAGCGGGAATACGCCAAGATGCTGGAAGAAGTCCATCGGGCGCACACGCTCGGCGTGCGTCTTCTGGCGGGAACGGACATCACCGTGCCGTATACCTATCCGGGGTTCAGTTTGCATGACGAACTCGGGCTGTTCGTGGAAGCTGGTCTGACTCCCATGCAGGCGCTGGAAACCGCGACCACAAATCCAGCCCAACTGTTGGGATTGTCGAAAACGTGGGGCCGCGTGGAGCCCGGCTATACGGCCAACTTTGTTTTGCTGAATGCCGATCCCCTCGCCGACATTTCCAATTCGAAGAAGATCGATTCTGTGGTTCTGAATGGAGAGTTCCTGAACCGCCAACGACTCGACCAGTTGCTTGATGAAGCAAAACTACCGGGTGCTGGGGGCAGCTCGCAGTGAAGACAGTCCGGTTGGGCTCGCGGGCGCGATCTTCGGCTCTGTGAGCAACATGTTTTCGCCGGGAATGCGCTGCCCTTGTATGCGATGCCCCAGCAGCATCTCGCCATCAACTCCTTGGACCATTACATCGAACCAGCGGTTCGCATCATGATGCCCGGAAATTTTCATCTTCAGGTAATTGTCCGTCAGCGCTTCGGAAAATTCCGCTCCGCCCGATTGCAGCGTGATCGCCTCGACCACCGTCCCGACCAGCGACCGCATAAACGCCGCTTTCTTCCTGGATGCAACCTCCCGCAGCACGCGGTTCCGTTCTCGAGCCACTGCCACCGGAACCTGTCCCGGCTGCTCCGCCGCCGGCGTTCCCGGACGCGCCGAATATGTGAAAACGTGGAGATAAGTAAACGGCAGCTCTTCAATCATGCGCCGGGTTTCGTCGAACTCCGCTTCCGTCTCGTCCGGGAATCCCACCATCACGTCGGCGCCGATCGCCGCCGTTGGCATGGCCGTTCGAATCTTCAAGATCTTTTCCCGGTAATGCCACGGCCGGTACTTGCGATGCATGCGGCGCAACACCGCGTCGCTCCCGGACTGCATCGGCACGTGGGCATGCTTGGCGATTCGCCCATCGGCCGCTACCAGCGCGATCAGTTCGTCACTCCAATCCATAGGCTCGACCGAACTGATCCGCAGTTTCTCAAGTGCGGTCTGCTCGAGAATGGCGCGAATCAGATCGACCAGTCGTTGGTCGTTGGTCGTTGGTCGTTCGCGGTTCGACTCCGCCCGCGGGCTGGAATGCACGGAGCTGAAAGGTTGTTGCTCGCCAACGACCAGCGACTGACGACCAACAACTAACAACTGAGAGCTGACAGCTGGGAGCTGAGAGCTTCCCACCAGATCCCGCCCCCACCGCCCCAAATTGATCCCCGAAATCACCACCTCGCGATAGCCCGCCTCCACCAGCGTCCGTACTTCCGCGATGACACGCTCCCTCGGCAGCGATCGGCTCTGTCCCCGAACATACGGAATCACGCAGAACGAACAGCGGTTGTTGCATCCATCCTGCACCTTCAGGTTCGGACGCGTCCGCTCGTTGGCCGCTTCAAATACCGGAGCGGCCAGCAGTTCGGTGTGCGCAAAAATATCCCCCACAATCACATTGCCAGCTTGCTCCCAGGAAAGTTGATCCTTACAGAGTTGCCCCAGCGGCACGAAACCGGAACTCGCAGAAGAAGAACCAGCAGAGGGAAATAAGGAGGGCGAAGTCGCAATCTCCGCCGCCTGGTGCTTGTGCGAATTGCCTACGACCCAGGTCACGCCCGGCAGCGCCGCCAGTTCTTCCGGCGCACGCTGCGCGTAGCAGCCGGTCACCAGAATGCGGCAATCCGGATTCACCCGCTGCAGCCGCCGTATCGACGCGCGCGCATCCTTATCCGCGCCCTCGGTTACGGTGCAGGTATTCAGCACAACAATTTCCGCGTCGCGAGCGGCCCCGGCGCGCTCCAGTCCGCGCTCCAGAAATTGCCGCTCCAATACCGCCCCATCCGCTTGCGTAGCGCGGCAGCCAAAATTTTCTATGTAGAAGCGAGCCACGCTCCTATACTAAACGAGTGGATGCTGCGACTGAACCGTTTGCTGAAAAACTCGGTCGATTTTGTTGTTGAAGGGGCGCGGCTTCGGCCGCTGCGGGCTACCGCGGCGCGCAACCCAAGTTTTCCAGCAATCTGTGCAGCTCCCGTGATTTCCTGATGAAGATCGTGGTGAGCTGATGCCGCCGCGCACTGCATCTCCAACTCCAGTTGAAGAGGTGCGNATGAAACGCCGCATTCTTCTNGTCGACGACGATCTCGCCGTCCTGCTGACCCTCAAAGCGGTGCTCGAACTCCACGGATTTGAAGTCGAAACCGCCGGCAGTTCGGCCGAGGCCTTTGCCCGCATGGAGTCTGCCGTTTACCACATGGTCATCAGCGACTTGAGCATGGAAACCGAAGAGGCGGGCCTGGAAGTCATCCGCACCGCGCGCCGCCAGGCTTACGCCCCCGCGACTGCCCTGCTCACAGCCTATCCACCATCCGGAGAACATTGGCGAGGAGAACATTGGGACGGAAAACATCGGAACGGAGAAGATTGGACCGGAGAAAACTCTGACTCGTTGCTCATCAAACCGCTCGGCACCGGCGATCTTTTGCGTCAGGTGGAAGCCCTGCTCATCCGCCACGCCGACAAGCAGCTCCGCCCCTAAGGACCAAAAAAACGCAAGCCGCCGGAGGTTGACCACCCGCCGGCCGGGCTTCCCGCAACGACCGTTCCCTCGGCGTTCGTCCCCTCGACGGTCGTTCCCTGGACGCTGAAAGAATGATCAGGCGCTCGCGACTTGCCGTCCCTGCTGAAAACATTCCCGGCACAGCACCGGCCTTCCTTGCGTCGGCCGGAACGGTACCGTAGTCTCTTTCCCGCACTGCGAACAGTTCGTCCGGGTCTCCGTCTTCGCGTACGAATGCGCGCGCGACGGTCCGCGTGTCGTAGCTCCAAGCACGGCCACTCGCTTGCCCTTGCAGTTCTTGCAGCGTTTGGGTTCGTTCTTGAACTGCTTGTCGTGGAAAAACGACTGTTCACCCGCTGTGAACACGAAATCCGTGCCACAATCCACACACTTCAAAACCTTGTCCTGGTATTCCATTGGAAGAGGCGCTCCCATTCCGCGTCCCTGCTCTGCACGGGAGACCCGAATAGGGAAAGATCCGGTTCACATCGTGGGCAGGAGATTTACATCCCCCTCTTGCTTNCCCTTGGATTCGGCCCGCCATACGGTATGCCCGCGTGGATACTGCTTTTCTGACCCATAGGGACGCGGTTTGCCGCGTCTCCAATTTTCAAAACCAGGTAGTTTAGCGCGCTTTGCAAATCTTAGAGGCAACAAACCGACCTTGTTACGTTTTCCGAACAAGAGAACATCATCACAAGAGAACATCAACGGCACAGTCGTATCTGCGAGGAACGGACCGTCCGCGTCAGCGAACGGCCAGTTTTTCCTCAGTCCTGCTCCTTGCGTGCTTTCTTGCGGCTGCGCTTGCGAGCCAGCGCTTCTTTTACTCTCTTCCTCTCACCGGGCTTCAGGTAAAACGAGTGCCGCTTTACTTCCTTGATAATGTCCTCGGTTTGTACCTTCCGCTTGAACCGCCGAAGGGCGTTTTCGAGGGATTCACCCTCTTGAAGTCGAACTTCCGCCAACGGACTACACCCCCCCGCTCGTCCTAACTGGACTCGTTAGTTATGCAAGCATTGCCCTCCTAAGTCAAGTGGAAATGTGCAAGAATCTTCACNCNATTTCAGAAATTCAANCGCANNGAAAACTGCATNTGCCGCGGAGCAAATGAGNTAGTNGGNTTCATAAGACTCGTAGGNTGCTGATAATAAGCCGGATAATACGTGTTTCCAACGTATTGCGCGTACTTGATAAACTGGCCTGCCGTACTTTGGAAGCCATTGTCCGTCACCACCAACCTCTCATTGTTGCGATTAAACAGATTGAACGAATCCCCGCTCAACTCCAAATTGAGCCGTTCGCCCAGATTCATCATCCTCCCCAGTTTCAGGTCCATGCTGGCGTAGTCCGGACCGGTGAATGCATTCCGTCCATACCCGGACAGACGGTCATTGCTCATGTTCCCGTCCTGATTCGGATCTCCCGACACGGTCGCGTTCGCCGGGCGTCCGCTGCCATACGTCATGATCCCTGAGATTCTCCAGTGATTGAACAGGGTCCCCAGAACCTTTTGTCCCTCCGCAAACGGGTGCGGCTCTTCGATGGCTGAAATCGTTAGCCGGTTCCGCTGATCGGTCACGCTTGGCCCCCGCTCACTCTTCGTCGAGTACGAGTTCTGCACGGTCACCGGTTGTCCCGCCACCAGCGCGTCCTGCCCGTTGTCGAGGGCGTGCGCCCAGGTGTATGCCAAGTTGAAATACATTCCCCCCGACGTCCGCTTACGCAGCGAAACCGTAAGGCCGTTGTACATGCTCGATCCCGCACTCTCAAACTGATCGACTGCCCCCAGTTGCGAGATCGGACGTTGCAATGCGTTAATGCACGGCGGATACGGACAACTGATGCTGTAACTCGTTTGCCACGTCGCAAACGATTCCACGTTATAAAACGCATTCTGAAAAGTACCGCCGGTCGGGTCGAAGATCGGATAGCTGTAATAAGTCGGCGGCGGCAGATTCACATCTCGCGCCCGGATCATATCCACGCCATGCACAAACAGATAGGACACTGTCCCTTCGACCCCCCCGGCCAGTTCCCGCTCCAGACTCAGACTGGCCTGCTGCACGCGTGGTGTCTTAAAGTCCGGGGCAAATGCCGCTACCTCGCTAGTCGCATACGGCTGCCACGCCGCTGGTATCGTGCAAGAGACCGGGCCCCGGGGACAGTTCACCGCCGCATTCGGATAAGAGGGAAACACCCGATGTTGAGAGGTAACGGTATTATCGAGAGAAATAAAATTATCGCTCAGCCCATTGTCATTGATCACCGCCGACTGATAAGTCTGCGGAATGCGAGTATAGAAAATTCCGAATCCCGCCCGCACCATGAGCGGCCGATCGTTGCCGATCGCATACCCGATTCCCACCCGCGGCGCAAAATTCGTTTCTGGCAACGGCATCTTCCCCACCTGCGACCACAGCGGATTACTTACCATTCCCGTCTTCGAAAACGTCTGCAGGTCGTAGCGCGCTCCCAGGCTTAAGCTGAAGTGCGGCGTCAGCCGCGTCGTGTCCTGCACGAACGCCGAGTAATCGTTGCTGTTCGGATGCGACACCGGATTCCCGAAATTCTGCTCGTAATATCGCGGCACATTGTGCGCCCACGCCCGAAGCGGGGTTAACTTCAGCCCCGCATGCATCGGCGCAAACGGAATCGGTAAAGACCACGGATTCACCGAAATGTCGTCGTATAAATACTCCCCACCGAACAGCGACGGGAAGTAATCGTAGTCCCAGGTCCGCATTCCGTCGGCCCCTAACTTCCACTGGTTTCGTCCGCGGCTCAGACTCAAAGTCTCCGCCAGGTGCAACCGGTGTTCTCGGGTTTGCCGCGGCAGCCACGACGACTGCCCGAAATCCTCCATCCAACTGTAGATACTCGTCTGCGTCCCGGTTGTATTGGGAAACTGCTGCTCCAGATCGCGCGAGAACTGCACCCGCAGATGGCTTGTCAGCCGCGGTGTAATGCCGCTCAGCAAACTGAGCGACGCGCTTTCCGTCGCCACGTCCTCTTCCCCGTTCGCGCTGATCGAATCAAAGGTAATCGGACTCCCCGGATCGAAATAGACGTTGTTCGCGCCGTAAGATCGCGACGCGCTCAGCCGTGCCGTAAGATACTGATGGGGCGAGAGCAGCCGGTCCAGCTTCAAAAATCCCGTTTCCCCAAGCAACTTCGCGTGAAACGTCCCACCCATGGCCGAAAGCTGCGCCGAGGACGCCATCACCAGCGCCTGGTCACACGCCGGCCCTCCAATCGCGGGATTGCAGATCTCGTAATCCCCTGGCGTCGGATAAATGCCCACCTGCGGCACCACCGCCGTCTGCCCGTTGTCGAACTCCACCACCGCCGGCACATTAAAAATGTGCTGATCGTATCCCGCAAACAGAAACGTCTTGCTGCGCTGGATCGGCCCTCCTATCGTCGCGCCAAACTGGTGCTGCTCGTTGCTGGGATTGAAACCCACAAAGGGCGGCGCGGCTCCCCCCAACTCACTGTCGCGCAAACGATAGAAGGTGCTCCCGTGCCAATGGTTCGTGCCCGACTTCGTCACCACATTCACCACCGCTCCTCCAGCCCGCCCCGACTCCGCTCCATAACCGCTCGACTGCACGCGGAACTCCTGTATCACCTCGTCGGAAAACTGGTAAGGCGCGTGGTACCGTCCCGACGCCTGCGCATAGAACCCGTTATTGTTGTCGCCTCCATCCACCAGGAAGCTCGTGTTGTATCCCCGAATCCCGCCATAAGAAAGATCCCCGTTCGAACCCGAAGTCAACCCTCGCGGATCCTGCGTCACGCCCGGTGACAACAACAGCAGATCGGTGAACCTCCGCCCATTCAGCGGCAGATCCTTGATCGCCCGCTCATCCACCAGCGCCGAAACCGAACTCGGATCCGTCTCCATCACCCGCGGCGCCTCCGACACCGTGATCGATTCCTTCGGCCCCGCCACCTTCAGCTTGAACGTCAACTGCGCGGCCGCGCCCACCTCCACCCGAATCACCGGCGAAATCTGCGGCGACATTCCTTCCGCCTCCGCCCGCGCCGAATACTGCCCCGGCGGCAGCAGGTCCACCGCAAATCGTCCCGCCGAATCCGTCGCCGAGTGGTAGCGGATCCCCGTCTCCACCCGAATCGCCACGATGTCCGCGTTCGTAATCGCCGCTCCCTGCGCATCCAATACGACGCCCCGCAACGCGCCCGTGGACGCATCCTGCCCCCAAGCCCCAGACGCAATGAAAACGAGTTGCAGCAGGAATACCCGTGAGACAACACGAAAAACGTTGCCAATCGTAACCAGAAACGGCTCGCCGCAGCGGCACATGCCAATCCCCTCGTATCCGAGACTTCGGAATCGGAGGGGATTCCAGAAACCCTGAGCATGTATATATCAAAGTGGGTCTCGCCAAAATGTGATGCACGTACCGGCAATATGTTCAGTTTTGTGGGTCGTGGTGAGGCAAGCGGTGGAGCGACGGGCGCCTCGCCCGTCCAGGTTAAGCGGGACCGGGCGGGGACGCCCGGCTCTCCACCAACAAGGGAATTTACTCCCCTCAATGGGCCGTGGTTGGCGCCGCCGCCGGAGCCGCTGGTTTCGCGCTAAAGTCCACCTTCGGCACCACGCGCGACGCTTCCGTAGCCTGGAAGTACGCCGGGTTCTGCTTGTAGCCGGCAAACCCCGCGTACAGGCTGTTCGGGAACTGCAGCACATAAGTGTTGTAATCCTGCAGCGTGTCGTTATAGCGTTTGCGCTCGACGGCGATCCGGTTCTCCGTCCCTGCCAGTTCATCCTGCAAGCGCAAAAATTGTACAGGAGTGCACTCCACGCAAGGTTGGGCGCTACAACTCGCCTCATCAATGAGTTGTCCAACAATGCGTTGTCCAGCGGTGGTTGGTGAAATGCGATATTTCTACAGTCAACGATTTACGTCGTAAGGTTGTTCCGACCGACGTCATTCGTCAATTCGGGCCTAATGCGCTTTGATCACGGAGCCGACCAAATAGCCGACCGCCATCGACACGCCTGCACTAACCAGCCCAAGCAGTGCCCAATTAAGCAGGATCCAATGAAGCAATCTAGACGGAGCGGCGCGCGCGAGCCCGGGGAGCAGATCGAGTTCTGAGACATTTTGACTGAGGACCTGCTGCGCGACTTGCTCCGAAACTTGCTCGAGGACTTCGGGCTTCTGTTCCCGCACGGCTTCGCGCGTCGCCTCGATCGAAATTAACTCCGACGAGCCCGACTCAATCGAACCTGAGTCCGAACCAGGAGGTCGCGACCAGGCTTCTGGCCTTACCGGCGTTTTCGGTTGAGTACCTTCAGGCAGGGTGCTTTCCGATTCGGTCCCCTCACTAAAGGTTCTGGGAATCATTGCGGCGAGCCGGTCCAAAACCGTCTCGTGGTCCTTGGTGAAACCACGCAAATGCGGAGAGAAAACCTCCAGCAGACCGACGACCCTGCTATCGGACACGATGGGAACGGCTATGAGCGAGCCTATGCCCAGCCTGCGACCGACGTCAGGATCAATGCGCCGGTCGTTTTGCATATCCTCGCAGGAGACGAGAATTCCGCTGCGAACACATTCTCCAGAAAGACCCTGCTGTACGTCCACCGGAGCTCCGAGCGGCGGCGCTGGTTCACCGGCTCGCGCCCGGCATATCATCTTGTCATCCGTGAGAAAGGCCAGAGCCGCGCCACTGGCTCCGGTGAGGGTCAACGCGGACTCGGTGATCCGCCGCAAAACTGCGTCGACGTCCTCGTCACCAATCTCGCGGATCTCACGGCGAACTGCTTCCAGCGAAGAGAGCATTCCGCTTCGATCGGGCATTGGAACAACATCACGAGGTTCAATGACCGGCACCGGCAATCTGCGAGTGCTCCGATACATAGTTGCGCCCTTATTAGACAGAATCTCTTTATTAGCCAGAACCTCTTCTTTTTGGACCTCAAAAAACAGCGGTCAGATTGTAACTCATTCCGCCTGTTCTCGACATACGCCAAACGGATCAGTTCTTCTGGGGTAGAGAAATAGGGGTCCGGATAAGTGGACAATGCGGCGGAGACGACGTAAAGTCGGCGTGTGACCAGTCGCACCGGTCGTATTCCGTCAATAATGGCTCGCGCCCAGCGGCATGGCCGACGCACCGCCGTCGTCGATTCGCAAGGGTCCTTCACCTACAACGATCTGCTGGATGCGTCGTCGCGCGTGGCGGCGGCGCTCCTCGAGGATCTTCAGCGCGAGGATCTTCAGCGCGAGGGCCTTAACGAAGAGCGCGTGGCGTTTCTGCTGACTCCGGGATTTCCGTGGGTGGCCGCGCAGTGGGGCATTTGGCGGGCAGGTGGCGTCGCCGTCCCGTTACCGCTCAACTCTGCAAGGCCGGAGCTCGAATATTTCATCGACGATACCCAGGCATCGACCTTGGTGTTCGATGCTTCGGCGGCTCCGCTGCTGTCGCCCATTGCCGCCGCCCGCGGCATCCGCGCGCTGTCGCTGTCGCATGACCAACTTCGCGCTCACCCATCAGCGGACTTGCCGGACATGACGCCGAATATAACCGACATGAACAACGACCGGCGCGCCCTGATTCTCTACACCAGCGGCACCACCAGCCGGCCCAAAGGCGTGGTCACAACCCATGCCAACATTGCGGCGCAAATCATGTGCCTGGTGGAGGCTTGGGAGTGGTCGGCCGACGATCGCATTGTGCTGTGTTTGCCGCTGCACCACGTGCACGGAATCGTCAACGTTGTTTCCTGTGCACTGTGGTCGGGCGCAACCTGCCAGATGCTGGAGCGCTTCGACCCGAACGCCGTGTGGGACCACATCGCCAGCGGCGGCGTAACTCTGTTCATGGCGGTGCCGACGATTTACGTGAAGCTCATCGCCGCCTGGGACCGGGCTTCGCCGGAGCGCCGCGCGGACCTAAGCCGGGCGTGCGCCGGGTTGCGCTTGATGGTGTCCGGTTCGGCAGCGCTGCCGGTGAGCACGCTCCAGCGCTGGCAGGAGATCAGCGGCCACACGCTGCTGGAGCGCTACGGTATGACGGAGATTGGCATGGCGCTGTCGAACCCGTTTCGAGGCGAGCGCGTGCCGGGCAGCGTCGGAAGGCCGCTGCCCAGCGTCGAGGTTCAGCTGGTCGGAGAGAACGGCGAACCGGTTGCCCCGGGAACACCGGGCGAGATCGAAGTCCGTGGCCCGAGCGTATTCTCGGAATACTGGGGCAAGCCCGAGACAACCCGGGCTGCCTTCCGCGACGGCTGGTTTCGTACGGGCGATACTGCGGTCGTCGAAAACGGTGTCTATCGCATTCTGGGCCGCACGAACATTGACATCCTCAAGACGGGCGGACACAAGGTATCCGCGCTGGAGATTGAGGAAGCGCTGCGCCAGCATCCCGCGATCGCCGAGTGTGCCGTGGTCGGCGTGCCGGATCCTGAGTGGGGCGAGCGCGTCGCTGCGGCCATAGTGCTGAATGACGGCGATGCACTCGATCTGCCGTCGTTTCGCACCTGGGCCAAGGAGTTGCTAGCGGCTCATAAGCTGCCTTCGCGGCTTCTCGTGCTGGATGCCCTTCCGCGCAATGCGATGGGGAAGGTAATGAAGCCCGCTGTGGCGGCGCTGTTTCAAACCACAGGCAACGGCGAGCGCGTCGCCTAACACGCTGCGGAAAAAGTCTAACTTCGCGCCCCATCCCCTAAAGGGGCCACGCTCAACGATGTGGGCCAGCCGGCGGGTAAGAATTCAGAAATTTGTGGGGGGTACCCCCCCTACCCCAAAATGAGTTAAGTTGATGATAGTAAGGTAGTTATAGGCAAAGTATTCAAAAAATAGGACTTAGCATTGAATTTTGCTGTTTGGCGTGCACTTGCGGGGGTGCTGACCGGGGCCATATGTTGTCAAATAGCGGTGAAAAGTTTGCCGCCGGAAATGCGTTCGTCTCTGGAGACTGGCGCAGTTCTCGATGGTGCACTGTCGAGGTATCTTCGCACCGATTTGGGAGCAAGTCTGTGATGGCTCGTACATCGCGTTTGTGATGAAAAAGGTCAACGGCCCCGCCCAAGCGAAGCTTGGACGGGGCACCCTCACGAGTTCAAACGACTGCGCTAGTCCGGGCCACCCGCCCCCACTCAAGCCAAAACCGGGCTTGAATGGGCCACCCGTCGCCCAAAGGCGCACCCAGGTTAGCGCGCAAAGAACGCGCGCGAACCTGGGGCACCCGCCTTCACTCTTATCGAGGGGCACCCGGCTTACGGCATCGCTAAAGCGATGCCCTGATACAAAACGTTAGTTTTTTCGCAGCCTGCTAGGGCCAGCTGCCGTGCGCCCTTGACAAGGTGTGGTATGCTGCCCGCGCCCGACAAATCTCTGGTTTCGCGCTCATCCTCACTGCGCAGGAGGACACCATGGCCAATGAAGCAGCGACCCTCCCACTACCCGCAATTCACACCAAACTCTCACGCCAACAAATCACTGGATTCTGGGGCGCATGGTTTGGTTGGACGCTGGATGGCATGGATTCGGTCATCTACGCGCTCGTCCTCAGCCCCGCGCTCACGGAACTGCTTCCGAAGTCGGGGGTCAAAGCCACTCCTGCGAATGTGGGATTTGCGGGATCGATACTGTTTGCACTCTTTCTCGTCGGATGGGGACTGTCGTTAATTTGGGGGCCGATTGCCGACAAGTTTGGCCGCACCCGGGTGCTCGCTGCCACCATTTTCGTTTATGCCATCTTCACTGGAGCGGCCGCTTTGTCGCAAACGGTCTGGCAATTGGGATTGTTCCGGTTGCTGGCAGGTATCGGAATTGGCGGCGAATGGGCGCTGGCGGGCACCTACGTCGCCGAAGCCTGGCCGGAAGACCGCCGCAAGATGGGCGCCGGATATCTGCAAACTGGTTATTACGCGGGCTTTTTTCTGGCTTCGGCTCTCAACTACACGGTCGCAGCACGCTATGGCTGGCGCGCCATGTTCTGGTGCGGACTGACACCCGTAGTCGTGGCCTTCATGGTTCTGTTCCGCGTGAAGGAGCCCGAGCGCTGGCAGCAAAAAGCCAAAGTGAAAACCGGCGGACTTTCTTCTCTGCGCCGGATCTTCAGTGCTCCTTACACTGGGCGCACGCTGGTCAACACCGTCCTGCTGGCCTCGGCCATTTGCGGCCTGTGGGCGGGCGCCGTTTATGCTCCGACGGCAATCATCAGCCTGGCGAAACGTGCCGGCATGTTGCAGCCGCAGGCCGTGCGCATGTCTTCCTTCGGCATGGGTTTGCTGTCGCTCGGGACCATCCTGGGATGCCTGGCAGTTCCCCCATTGGCCGAACGCTTTGGCCGCAAGCGAACCCTGGCCTTTTACTTCTTCGGGATGGCGGCCTGCATCCTGCTCAGCTTTGGCTGGGCGTTCTACCTGCCCCAGGGGCTGCATCCCTTCATCGCGGTGCTGTTCTTCTTGGGCTTCTTTGGCGGCAACTTCGCCGTCTTCAGTCTTTGGCTGCCGGAGCAGTACGGGACCACGGTGCGCGCGACCGCATTTGCCTTCACCACTTCGTTCGGACGCTTCATTGCCGCAGGAGTCAACTTCGGGGTGGGCGCGCTGGTCCGCGGAATGGGGACTCTCGGTACGCCGGTTGCGTTCACAGCGATTGGCTTTGGGATCGGCCTGCTCGTCATTCCCTTTGCAATGGAAACCCGGGGCAAAGTGTTGCCTGACTAAGAGCTTTGCCGCAGGTCTCCGACAGTATCGTTCCTGCAGTCAGTCAGACAGGTAATTCGCCACAGAGTGGACCTCTTGAACATGCTCTGCAGCGTTCAGGTTGTTGCCCATTTGCCGTCTGTACGGACCCGGACGTCCCTCGGTCTCCGCTTACTCTCCGCGCAATGTGTCTGAGCCAGACGGTTGGCAATGATGGTGTATACCGAGGAATTAAAGGCCAGTCCGATGTGGGTGCCTGAAACTTGAAAATCGGCTTCAGGGTTTTCTGTCCTGCAATACCGCCAATCAACCACTCCGTCATCGGCGGTGTAAACCGCAGTTTCTAACACCGACGGTGGCATGTCGCGCTGCAGGGAATCCACAAAATCGCAGGTGCAATGCCCGGTATAGCAAGCGGGCAGCACTCCCGTACCGTGCTCTTTCAGGATACGCAGGCGGACCGTTTCGGCTGCGCGCAGAATGCTGGAGTGGGCCACTGTGCCGCGGAACGGCGCGCCCAGCGTAATGACGGAAGCGATGTCCTGTGGTCGTTGTCCCGCGATCGAACGGGCGATAATGCCTCCCAAACTGTGCCCGATCAGATGGATCTTGCGGCCGGTCTTGGTCAGCGCCTTCTCGATGGCTTCATTTAGGCAGCGTTTAATCAGGAGATTCGGGCACTCTGCGTTGAAATTGATGCCGGAAAAGAAGGATTCGTACCCGATCCGTCCCAGCCATTTATGCAGCGGGAATAAGTAATGATCGGGACACAGGAAGGCGGGGATGAGAACCACTCCCGAGCCGTCGCCGTGAGGTGTTCCTAGTCCGTAATAGACGGGCGCGGCATGCAGCAGAATTAACTCGGCCCCACACAGCACTTCGCTCAAAATAGGGAGATTAGCTGCCTTATAATCGCGGGTGAGAACATTGCGGCCCCGCTCCTCAGATCGAACCTTCGTTCTTCTCATTAAACCTGCAATCTTGCTGCCGGCGCCATGGCGGCCCGTCAATCAAAACCGTCTCGCTTTTAGCGGCGGAGACGCGTACGAAGCGTTGCCCTGTCCATGCTCTTGGCGCGCTCCATATCGATGTTTTTACAGGCCGAAAGCTCCGTGCTGACCCGATAATACGCAACGGAACGGGCCTCGATGTAATTGCTACTCTCTAAAATTCAAGAGTTCGTTCTTTGCAGCTTGAGCAATCCATGGGCCATCGCTCACGCCGTCCAACAGATTAACGGGCGGCGGTAGATGTCGTCAATTTATTTACCGTTTGAGGATCTCCTGCTCGGCGCGGAGCCAGTCCTGTTCGTCCTGGCCGGGTTCACGACCCCGGCTTTCATAGAGTTCATAGGCCCGCTCTTTTATCCTGTCATGTGATGGGACAGTGTTTGGCATCATCGTCATCTTGCCAGGAGAGCTTTTGGGGCCGACGACAGTGTTTGGCTTCGGTTGTTGGTGGACCTTGCGATCAATCATTAGGCAACCTTCTGGGTGTTGCGCGCTAAGAGGAAGGTACTTCAGATGAACTGACTTAGTCCAGAAACCTGAAAGAGGAGAAGAACTGCCCACTCTGTTTCGACACTACTCTGAACTATCACGCGCGTCAAATGTCGAATCCTGCACCTCCGTCGTTCTTCCACCATCTGCGCGACCTCAAGTCGCGATGTCGAAACAGGAATGCCCGTGGCATTCTCAGCCGAGATTAAGAAGCAGCAAACAATGGCCGGAATTAGGTGATGAGGATCACTGCGGAATCAGTTCAATGGAGTTTACTATTTAGATTAATCCCCATGCTAGATGCTTCGGTCATTGAAGCGGGATTGCGCCAGCTCCCGCCGGAACAGTTGCGCACTGCCATTGCCCACTTCCTGCCCCAAGCTGCCACGAAGGACGACCGGATCAGCGCCATTGAAGGTGTGCTGCGAAGCCCCGCCGGTCAATCCTTGCGGGACGCAATGGCGCGGTGGATTGTCGATGAGATTGTTCCGGTGGAGAGGCTGGTTCCGGAGGCTTACGTGAAGTGGCGTCCGCCGGTGCGGGACGCCATGATGTTCGTGGTGGCGCGACTATCTCCGGCGCGCCTCGCCCCGAAGCTGCTGGAGCAATTCGAGCTTCCCGAGAAGACATCGGCTGAAGAGCGTTTGCTGCGGTTGATTGCAAAAGTCCCCGGCCTACAGAAACTGGGACAAGTCATTGCACGCAACCAGCATTTGCGTCCCGCTCTGCGAAATGCGCTCGCGCGGCTGGAAAATGGAATTCGTGATGTTAAGCCGGAGGACATACGCGCCCTCGTTCAGCGGGATCTCGGGCCACGGCTCGAAACCTACGCGGTTCACATCGCTCCGGTCATCCTATCGGAGGCCAGCGTCAGCGCGGTCGTGCGCTTCACCTGGCGAAATCCCGCAAGCGGAAAACGCGAGCGCGGCGTTTTCAAAGTCCTGAAGCCACATATCCCAGAGTACTTTGCCGAGGACATGGACTACTTGCAGGGATTGGCCCAGTACTTCGGAGACCGGCACCACAACTATGGATTTCCGGCCGACCTTATCCCCGATACCTTCAGGAAAGTCCGGCGGTTGCTGCGGCACGAGGTCGACTTTGTCCGCGAGCAGAAAACTTTGGTCGAGGCGTGGAATCTCTATCGGTCCATGTCTGGCGTGCGCGTGCCGCGGCTGATCGAGCCGCTGTGTACCGAGAGAATTACGGCGCTCACGGAAGAACATGGAATAAAGGTGACGAACGCGGCTGCCCACCTGTCGGCGTCCAGCCGCAAGAAGATAGCAGAGCAACTGATCGAAGCGCTGGTGGCCGTCCCTCTTTTGTCGGCGCAGGAGGATGCCATTTTTCACGGCGATCCGCATGCCGGCAATCTCCTCTATAACAATCGCACCGGCGAACTGACTGTCATCGACTGGGCCCTGAGAGAACGCTTAAGCCGCGAGCAGCGCCGGCATCTCGCGCTCCTATTTCTGATGGTGAGCTTGCGCGACCCGGTGGGCACGTGCAACGAAGTTTTGGCGCTCAGTCAGCAGCGCATCGAATCGACTTCACCACGGGGGCGGATGATTTGCCTGTTGGTCACGCGCTTTCTTGACGACCTGCCGGTAGGGCGTCTTTCCAGCGGTGTGGACGCCATGCTCCTCCTGGAACACATTGCGCTAGAGGGCATCAAGTTTCCTGGTCCGCTGGTCATGTTGTCCAAGGTGATGTTGACGTTGGATGGGATCCTGGCCGATATCGGAGGCGGCGACATCGGGGTGAGTTTGACCATCGCGCGTCACGTAGCCCAGCATTGGATAAGTAATCGCAAGGAGTTCCGTTCCCCTCTGGAGGCTAGGGACTGGATCACCCTGCAGTGCAGCGCGTTACTTTATGCCAGCCGTTTGTGGCTGAAGGGCGAACAGGCAATACTCGATCGCCTGCTCCCAGCCGGTTCGGAGACTCAACTCGCATCATGAACGGCGGGGACTGAAGCCGCATCGTTCCAACGTGTCTCCGCCTTTTGCGGGATGAAACTCATAGCCCGCTCGGCCAGCGCGGTAATGGTGAGGCTGGGGTTGACGCCGAGGTTGGCCGCCACTACCGATCCATCACAGATGTACATGTTCTTGTAGCCGAACACGCGGTGTCGATTGTCCACCACGCCGTGGTCGGGTGAATCGGCGATCACGCAGCCTCCGATACAGTGGGCAGTGCCTGGAACGTCGAAGAGGATTTCCGGCAGCGTGCTCATGGCAATTCCCCCAGCGACCTGTGCGAATGTCTTGGCAAACTCATTGGCTTGCGGAATGTACGTGGGCACCTTCTCACCATAGCTGACGAGAAACTTCCTGAACGGCCAGAACCAGGGACGTCGCCAGCACATCTCGATTTGTCCATCCAGCGCCTGCATGCAAAGCAGAATCACAGCTTCGCGCGCCCAGCCCCAGGGCTGCAACATGCGCAGAGTCTTGAACGGGTGGCGCAGCAGAGAGCCCAGTACATTCTTCACCCAGAGCACAATGCGCTGCGAACCTGGGCGACCATCGGTCAGCATGGTGGTGAGAAGGCCCATGGCGTCGGAGCCATTGGGGTAGCGGACGGCTTCAATGTGCGTATGCTCGTCAATGTAGATGCCAGAGCCGATGGCGATGCCTTGCGA